>Ga0164243_10015865_pt1 | contig 10378 bp, 7 predicted proteins | sample OricompcompostOP_FD_108781 | JGI IMG/M metagenome (GOLD analysis project Ga0164243, IMG submission 108781) | Organic Plus compost microbial communities from Emeryville, California, USA - Original compost - Organic plus compost (OP) | ecosystem: Engineered > Solid waste > Mixed feedstock >... | reverse complement strand
CCGGCAGATGCAGGCGATGTCGTTCGCCGTCCACATCCCGCTCGTCTGCTTCGGCGTCGCCTTCCCCGCGCTGGTCGTCTTCGTCGAGTGGCTGCACCTGCGCACCGGCGACCCGCTCTACCGCAGACTGGCGCGCCGCTGGACGCGCGTGATGGCGGCGCTGTTCGCCGTCGGCGTCATCACCGGCACGATCCTCAGCTTCGAGCTGGGGCTGCTGTGGCCGCAGTTCATGGCCAGCTTCGGCGGCGTCTTCGGGCTCGGCTTCGCGATCGAGGGCTTCTCCTTCTTCCTCGAGGCGATCTTCATCGGCGTCTACGTCTACGGCTGGGACCGGCTGCCGCCCCGCTGGCACCTCGCCAGCGGCCTGCCGATCGTCGCCACCGGCCTGCTCGGCTCGGCGATGGTGATCTCGGTCAACGCCTGGATGAACCATCCCGGCGGCTTCCGCCTGGTCGGCGGCGAGGCGGCCGACGTGCGGCCGTGGAGCGCGCTGTTCGGCAACCGCTTCTTCTGGCACGAGCTGGTCCACATGTACGTCGCGGCCTACATCGTCGTCGGCTTCGTCGTCGCCGGCGCCTACGCCTGGGGCAAGCTGCGCCACGGCAGATGGGGCCGCTACGAGCGCACCGCGCTGGCGATCCCGCTGACGGCGGCCGCGCTCGCCGCGCCGGTCCAGCTGCTCGTCGGCGACTGGGCGGCGCGCGAGGTCGCCGCCTACCAGCCGGTCAAGCTGGCGACGCTGGAGGGGCTGCAGCGGACGACGAAGGGCGCCCCCGAGCACGTGCTCGGCTGGTACGACGAGCAGAGCGGCGAGATCAGATGGGGGATCGAGATACCGAAGCTGCTGTCGCTGCTCGCCTTCCACGACCCGAACGCGACCGTGCAGGGGCTCGACTCGGTCCCGCCGCAGGACCGCCCCGGCCCCGTCAACGTCGTCCGCTTCGCCTTCCAGGCGATGGTCGGGATCGGGACGCTGCTGGCGCTGCTGGGCCTGGTCGTGCTGTGGGTGCGCTGGAGAGCGCGACGGCTGCCCCGCTCGCGCTGGTTCTACCGCGCGCTGGTGATCGCCGGGCCGGCGTCGGTCGTCGCGCTGATCTGCGGCTGGGTGACGACCGAGGTCGGCCGCCAGCCGTGGGTCGTCTACGAGGTGATGCGGGTTGAGCAGGCGGTCACCGGCGCCGGCGGGGTCCCGGTCGGCTACGGGCTGCTGGCGCTCGTCTACGTCGGCGTCGCGATCGGCGTCTGGTGGGTGCTGCGGCGGCTGGCGGCGGCGCCGCTGGGCGGCGCCGGCGACCCGATGGAGACCGCCTCCGGCGGCGGGAGCTGAGCGGCGATGCACCTCTACGACGTGCCGCTGCTGTTCGCGCTGATCGGCCTGGCGCTCTACGTCGTGCTCGGCGGGGCCGACTTCGGCGCCGGCTTCTGGCAGCTCGCCGCCGGCCGCGGCGAGCGGGCCGAGCGCGTCCGCGAGCACGCGCACGTCTCGATGGCGCCGGTGTGGGAGGCCAACCACGTCTGGCTCGTGTTCGTGCTCGTCGTGATGTGGACGAGCTATCCGGAGGCGTTCGCGTCGATCGCCTCGACGCTGTCGATCCCGCTGTTCGCCGCCGCCGTCGGGATCATCTTCCGCGGCGCCGCCTACGCGCTGCGCTCCGGCACCTCCAGCGCGCGCGAGCTGCGGCTGGTCGACACCGCCTTCTCGCTCGCCTCGATCCTGACGCCGTTCGCGCTCGGGACGGTCGTCGGCGGGATCGCGTCGGGCCGCGTGCCGGTCGGCAACGCGCAGGGCGACCCGTGGACCAGCTGGCTGAACGCGACCTCGATCGCGATCGGGGTGCTGGCGGTCGCGCTGTCGGCCTACATGGCGGCCGTCTACCTCGCCGCCGACGCCGTCCGCACCGGCGACGACGAGCTGGAGCGGTCGTTCCGCGTGCGCGCGCTCGGCGCCGGCCTCGTCGCCGGCGCGGCGGCCGCCGCGGGCCTGATCGTCGTCCGCTCCGACGTGCGCGAGCTGTTCGACGCGCTCGTCTCCGGCGGCGGGCTGGCGGCGCTGATCGTCTCCGCCCTGGCCGGCGTCGCGACGCTGGTGCTGGTCGCCGGGCGGCGCTACGAGCCGGCCCGCTACTCGGCCGCGCTCGCGGTCGCGGCGGTGATCGCCGGCTGGGCGATCGCGCAGTCGCCGGCGCTGCTGCCGGGCGCGCTGACCGTCGAGCAGGCGGCCGCCTCGCACGACACGCTGGTCGCGACGACGATCGCGGTGCTCGGCGGCGCCGTCGTCCTGTTCCCGTCGCTGGCGCTGCTGTTCACGCTGACGCTGCGCGGCCGGCTCGGCGAGGACCACGGCGGCGGCGCGGACGGGCCGGCCGGCGCGGCGGCGCCGACGCTGCGGGCGCTCGCGCCGACCCGCGAGGGGCTGCTGGCGCGGCTGTCGATCGCCTTCGCGATCGCCGGCTTCGGCTTCCTGACCGTCGCCGACGCCGGCTGGGCGCACGCGATCGGCGTCCCCTGCCTGATGCTGTGCGCGCTGCTCGGCTTCCGCGCCGCCGTGACGCTCGACCAGCCGGAGCGGGGCTGAGCGCCTACGCGCCCGGCAGGCCGCGGCCGCGCAGGTAGTCGGCGGCGGCCATCGCGCGGCCGCCCGGCGGCTGGACGGCCTCCAGCTCCAGCACGGTGCCGCCAACGGCGCCGAGCAGCAGCCGCCCGTCGGCGGCCGCGAGCGCGCCCGGCGCCGGCGCGGGGACGGCCAGCTCGCTGAGCTGCGCGGCGGTCAGCGGCCGTGCCGCGGCGACGCCGAGGAAGGCCGGCCGGTCGTCCTGCGCCAGCGGCAGCCGCGCGCCGATGTGCGGGGTCAGCGCGCGCACGACGCGGTCGAGCGCGGCGGCGTCGTCGCGGACGGGGTCGAGCGTGCGGTCGTCGGGCCCGATCTTGTCGGCGTAGGTGACGCCCTCCTCGTCCTGCTCGGCGAACGGCGGCCGCTCGTCGAGCGCGCGCACGAGCAGGTCGCCGCCGATCCGCTCCAGCCGCGGCGCGAGCGTCCCGTAGGTCTCGCGCGGGTCGATCGGCGTCCGCTCCAGCAGGCAGACCGGGCCGCTGTCGAGGCCGGCGGTGAGGCGCATGATCGCGACGCCGGTCTCCGCGTCGCCGGCGATCAGCGCCCGCTCGAGCGGCGCCGCCCCGCGCCAGCGCGGCAGCAGCGACGGGTGGACGTTGAGGATCTCGTGGTCGGAGAGCAGCGGCTCCTTGATCAGCGCGCCGAAGGCGCAGACGACGACGGCCTCGGGCGCGGCGGCGGCGATCCGCGCGCGCGCCGGCTCGGCGTTGACGTCCTCGGGCTGGTCGAGCTCGATCCCCAGCGCGCGCGCCCGCTCGGCGACCGGCGGCGCCTGCAGCCTGCGGCCGCGCCCCTTCGGGCGGTCGGGCCGGGTGACGACCAGCTGCGGGCGGTGGGGGCTGTCGGCGAGCCGCGCGAGGATCGCCGCGGCGAAGGCGGAGGTGCCGAGGTAGACGGTGCGCACGGCGTGCGGGCGAGCCGGCGGCTCAGGCGGCCTCGTCGTCGGCGGCCTGCTCGCGCAGCGTGCGGATCGCCTGCTTGCGCTCGGCGCGGGAGGTGCGGTCGAGGATCAGGACGCCGTCGAGGTGGTCCATCTCGTGCTGGATCACGCGCGCCTCCAGCCCGCTCGCCTCGACCGTCACCGGCGCGCCGGTCGCGTCCTGCGCTCTGACGCGCACGTGGACCGGCCGCTCGACGTCGACGAGCACGCCCTGGAGGCTGAGGCAGCCCTCCTCGGCGCTCTCCAGCTCCTCGCCCGACCACTCCAGCTCGGGGTTGACGAGCGCGATCACCGGCGACTCCTGCTCGACGCGGTAGACGAGCACGCGGTTGAGCTTGCCGAGCTGGGTCGCGGCGAGGCCGATCCCGAAGGCGTCCTCCATGATCGCGCCCATCCCCTCGATCTGCTGGCGCAGGTCGTCGTCGAAGCGGGTCACCGGCAGCGCTCTGCTCTTCAGCACCGGGTCGCCCCACTGGCGCACCATCCGCAGCGCGGCGGCGCGGCGGGCCGCCCGCTCGGGGTCGAGGCGCGGCGCCTCCTGCTCCTCGACCTCGCTCTCGTGCTCGTCTCGCTCGGCCATCGCAGCAGGAAGGATAGAGGCCGCGCCCGCGGCGCAGCGAGCCCGCCGCCGCGGGCGCGACGGGCGCCCGGCCGCCGGCGGCGGCGCTCACTGCGGGTCGACGTCGGCCGACAGCGCGGCGCGGCGGCCGGCCGGCGTGCGCGCGACGGCGGCGACCGCGTCGGCGACGGCGCGCACCGCCGCGCGCCGCCGCGTCGCCTTCACGACCAGCTGGCTGCGCTCTCTGCCGCGCAGCCGGAACAGCGGCGCCGGGCCGAGCACCTGCGCCCCCGGCACCTCCCCCAGCCGCTGCGCGACCGCGGCCGCGGCCGCGGCGGCGTCGCCGGCGTCGGGCGCCGAGCAGACGACTCTGATCAGCGACGCGAACGGCGGATAGCGCAGCAGCTCGCGGCGCGCCAGCTCGCCGGCGAGGAAGCCGTCGCTGTCGTGGGCGGCGGCGGCGACGATCGACGGCGCGTCGACCGTCAGCGTCTGCACCAGCACGCGGCCCTCGCCGTGCGGCCCGCGGCCGGCGCGGCCGGCGAGCTGGGCGACCAGCGAGAAGGTCCGCTCCTCGGCGCGGAAGTCGGGGAAGCGCAGCGTCTGGTCGGCGTCGAGCACGACCGCCAGCGTCACGTCGGGGAAGTCGTGGCCCTTGGCGACGATCTGGGTGCCGACCAGCACGCCGGCCGGGGCGGCGTCGAAGCGCTCCAGCGCGCGCACGATCCCGCCCTTCGTCGCGGTCGTGTCGGCGTCGAGGCGGAAGACGGGGAAGCGGGCGTCGCCGATCGCCTCCAGCAGCTCCTGCTCGATCCGCTCGGTGCCCGAGCCGTGGCGGGCGAGCGAGACCGAGCCGCAGTCGGGGCAGCGCGACGGGACCCGCTCGGCGTGGCCGCAGTGGTGGCAGGAGACGGCGCCGCGGCCGCGGTGCAGGACGAGCGCGACGTCGCACTGCGGGCACTCCCAGACGCGCCCGCAGGAGCGGCAGGAGAGGAAGTTCGACCAGCCGCGCCGGTTGACGAGCACGATCGCCTTCTGGCCGGCGCGGCGGACGTCCGCGAGCGCCTCCCGCGTGACCGGGTGCAGCGGATGCCGCGCGTCGCGCATGTCGAGGATCTCGACCCGCGGCATCGCGCGGCCGTCGACCCGCCTGTCGATCCGCAGCCGCCGCAGCGCCCGCACCGACTCCGGCCGCGGCGTCGCGCTGCCGCTCAGCAGCACCGCGCCGGCGTCGGTCGCGCGGCGGGCGGCGACGCGGCGGGCGTCGTAGCGGGGGTCGCCCTCGTGCTTGTAGGCCGGCTCGTGCTCCTCGTCGACGATCACCAGGCCGAGGTCGTGCAGCGGCGCGAAGACGGCCGAGCGCGGGCCGACGCAGACGCGCGCCTCCCCGCGCCGCAGCCGCATCCACTCGTCGTAGCGCTCGCCCTGGCCGAGCTGCGAGTGGAGCACCGCGACGGTGTCGCCGAAGCGGGCCTGGAAGCGCGCGACCGTCTGCGGCGCGAGCGCGATCTCGGGGACGAGCGCGATCACGCCGCGGCCGGCCTCCAGCGCGGCGGCCGCCGCCTGCAGGTAGACCTCGGTCTTGCCCGAGCCGGTGACGCCGTGCAGCAGGAAGCGGCGGTCGGCGTCCGGCGGGGCGCCGGGCGCGCCCGGGCGCGGCGCCGCGAGCGCCTGCGCGATCGGCGCCAGCGCCGCCGCCTGGGCCGCCGTCAGGCGCGGCGGCGGGCCGCCGTCGCGCCTGCCGATCGCGGCGTGGGCCGGGCGCCGGCGCAGCTCGCGCCGCTCGAGCGCGATCAGGCCGCGGTCGGCCAGCCGCCGCAGCCCGCCGTGGTCGCCGCCCGAGCGGGCCGCCGGCAGCGGGCCGGCGGCGAGGTTGCGCAGCACGGCGCGCTGCTTGGCGGTCAGGCGGGCGTCCGGGTCGGCGAGCGCGGCGGCGCCGGCGGCGGTCAGCTCGGCAACCAGCGCGCGGCGGCTGCGCACGCGCGGTCTGGCGGCGCGGCCGGCGCCCGGCGGCAGCACCAGCGCGAGCGCGCGCGCCGGCGTCGAGCAGTACTCCTCGGCGATCCAGCGGGCGAGCGCGACCAGCTCCGGCGGGACGCCCGGGCCGTCGACCCGCCCGCGCGGCGCGGCCAGCCTGTCGTCGGGGACCTCCGTCGTCTCCGCCAGCTCGACGACGACGCCGAGCACGTCGCGCCCGGCGAACGGGACGACCAGCAGGTCGCCGGCCGCGACCGACGCCAGCTCCGCGGGCAGGGCGTAGTCGAACGGCCCGCGCAGGGCGCGCGCGGTCGTCAGCGGCTCGACGCGGGCGATCGGCCGCGCGGGCGGCGGGGCGCCCGGCTGGTCGAGCGGCGGAGGCGACGGCTGCGGGCGCATCGCCACCACGGTAGTGCGCGGCCGGACGCGGCGCGCGGCGAGGCTCGATCGACCGCCGCCCGGAGCAGTACGCTGCCGCCATGGCACTCGACCTGCATCCGAGCGAGCACGTGATCTTCGCCGGCCACCCCTCGTGGCGCGGAACGCTCAGCTTCTACCTGCGCGGCGCGCTCGCGTCGCTCGCGGTGGCGGCGGTCGCCGCGCTGGTGACGGTGATCGGCAGCGGCTTCGACCTCACCTGGGTCGTCGTCGCCTTCCTCGTCGCGCTGGCGGTCGTGATCGTCGTCGGCTTCCTCTACCGGCTGTCGACGACCTACACGATCACCAACCAGCGGCTGACGATCGAGCGCGGCATATTGTCGAAGCACATGCAGCAGACGCGGGTCGAGCGGGTCCAGAACGTCAACACCGACCAGACGCTCGTCGACCGCCTCATGCGCGTCGGCCAGGTCGACTTCGACACGGCCGGCAGCGACGACTCCGACTTCACCTTCCGCGGCGTCGCGAACCCCGGCCAGGTCGTCCGTGCCGTCGACGAGGCCCACCGCGAGCGCGAGCGCCGGATCGCCGAGCGCGCCGAGGAGGACGAGGGCTTCGACCCCACCCCGCCCGGCGGGCTGTGAGAACGGCGACGGGCGCCCCGGAGGGCGCCCGTCGGCAACGGCTGCGGTCGTGAGGCGGACGCCGGTCAGGCGGCGGCGCCGGCGAGGCCGGCGGCGTCGCGCAGCGCCTCGGCCTTGTCGGTCTTCTCCCACGTGAAGTCGTGGTCCTCGCGGCCGAAGTGGCCGTACGCGGCGGTCTTCTGGTAGACCGGGCGGTGGAGGTCGAGGTAGTCGCGGAAGGCGCCCGGGCGCAGGTCGAAGTGCTCGCGCACGAGCTGCTCGATCTTCGCGCGCCCGACCTTCTCGGTGCCGAACGTCTCGACCATCACCGACACCGGGTGCGCGACGCCGATCGCGTACGCGACCTGGACCTCGGCACGGTCGGCGAGACCGGCCGCGACGACGTTCTTGGCGACGTAGCGCGCCGCGTACGCGGCCGAGCGGTCGACCTTCGACGGATCCTTGCCCGAGAAGGCGCCGCCGCCGTGACGGGCCGCGCCGCCGTAGGTGTCGACGATGATCTTGCGGCCGGTCAGGCCCGCGTCGCCGACCGGGCCGCCGATCACGAACCGCCCCGTCGGGTTGACGAGGAACTCCTTGCGCAGCTTGCCGGCGTCGTACATGTCGGCCGGCAGGATCGGCTGCACGACGTGCTCCCACAGGTCGTCCGGGATCAGCGACTCCGCGCCCTCGGCGTGCTGGGTCGAGATCAGCAGCTTCTCGATCTCGACCGGCTTGCCGTCGCGGTAGCGGACCGACACCTGCGTCTTGCCGTCCGGGCGCAGGTAGTTGAGCGTCTCCGCCTTGCGCACGTCGGTCAGCCGCTTGGCGAGCCTGTGCGCCAGCGCGATCGGCAGCGGCATCAGCTCCGGCGTCTCGCGCGTGGCGTAGCCGAACATCATCCCCTGGTCGCCGGCGCCGGCGAGATCGAGCTTGTCGTCGTCGCTCGGGTCGGTGCGCGACTCGTGCGAGGCGTCGACGCCCTGCGCGATGTCGGGCGACTGCTTGTCGATCGCGTTCAGCACCGCGACCGAGTCGGCGCTGAAGCCGAGGTTGCCGTCGACGTAGCCGATCTTGCGGATCGTCTCCCGCGCGATCTCCTGGATGTCGACGTAGGTCGAGGTCGAGATCTCCCCCGACACCACGACGAGACCCGTGTTCACGAGCGTCTCGCACGCCACGCGGCCGTACGGGTCGTCGCGCAGCACGGCGTCCAGGACGCCGTCGGAGATCTGGTCGGCGATCTTGTCGGGGTGGCCCTCGGTCACCGACTCCGACGTGAACAGGAACTCGTTGTCGCTATAGGTGCTCATGGGATCTCGAAGGTCAGCTCCGCGGTCGTTTGTGCCTCCCCGCTCAACGAGGTGAGGCCGACCGCGCGAACGCCCTGGAGGTCGGCGAAGAGGCCCGACGCTCCGGTCAGCCCCAGCGGCTCGAAGAGGCTGAGGAGCTGGCTGAAGTCAACGAAGACTATCGATGTCAACTCCCGTTGGGAATCGGCGATGACCGCCCGGTAGCGCGGGTCCTCGGCGATCGACCCGCGCGGTCTCAGCACGGCGGCGAGCGCGCCGGCGCCGGTCGAGAGCGCCAGCGTGCCGTCGTGGACGGCGTAGTCGAGCTCGGCGCCGTCGCCGGCGACGAGGCGGCGGGTGGCGACGCCGGCGGCGCTGCCGTCGGCGAACGCCGGCGTCCCGCCCGCGTCGGTCGCGAACAGCTTCGCGATCGCCGGCTCGAGTCTGCGCAGCGCGGCGCGCGTGCGCTGCTCGTCGGGGGTGCGGGCGAGCAGCGCGACGGCCGGCGCGCCGCCGGCGTCGACGACGGCGACCGCGACCTCGCGGCCGAACAGCGGCAGCACGTCGCGCGCGAACGAGACGCCGGAGGCGGCGAGCAGTCTGCCGGCCTGTCTGACGAGCGCGGCGGTGTCGGCGACCCCGCCGCCGACGCCGCCGAGGCCGAACAGCAGCGGCGCCGCCCGCTCGACGCTCGCGAAGCCGGCGTAGGCGAGCGCGCCCGCCGGCACCGAGCGCGTCAGCGTCGGCGTGAAGCGCGGGCCGGCCGTGCGGCCGCTGCGGTCGACCAGCTGGCGGATCCGCGCGCTCGCGGTCGTCTCGCCGGCGCTGACGGCGATCCCGACCGCGCGCAGCCCCGGCTGGTCGAGCAGCGCGCCGGCGAGGCCGAGCAGGCCGGCCTGCGGCGCCAGCAGCCGCCGCACCCCGTCGACCGAGGCGTAGGCGTCGAGCACGCGGCCGTCGGGCTCGCCGGCGGCGGCGCGGCGGTAGGTCGCGTCGTCGGCGAGCGGGCGGGCGCCGTCGGCGTGGTCGGCGAGGTCGATCGCCGCCTCGACGCTGCGCCGCTGGCCGATCGCGAGGAAGCCGTCGACGAAGGCGGCGACGGCGCCGCCCGCGTAGGTCGAGACGGCGGTCCCGCGGTGCTCGGAGCGTCTCGCGCGGCCGCCGTTGCGGGCGAGGAAGTCGCGCGCCTTGGCGGCGTCGGCGACGGCGAGCAGCAGCAGCGAGCCGGCGGTCGTGCCGCGGCCGCGCGTGATCGCCAGCGCCGCCTCGTCGCCGAGCCACGGCCGCACGTCGCGGGCGAAGTCGACCGGCCGGCCGTCGCCGGCGCTCAGCAGCCCGCTCAGCCGCGCGGCCGCGCTCTGGTCGGCGCCGAGCCGGCGCAGCAGCGCCAGCCCGCGCTCGACGGCGGGGCGGCCGTCGTCGGTCGAGACGTGGACGTAGGCGAGCGCGTCGGCCGGCACGAGCGCGGCCGCCCGCGCCGCCGGGGGCGCGTCGTCGCCGCCGCCGCGCAGCGCGACGAGCGCCACGACCGCCGCGGCGACCAGCGCGAGCAGGCCGGCCAGCGCGCGCCGGTCGCGCAGCACCGGCGGCGTGCTCCTGCTCGCTCTCGCTCTCCGCGGCGCCGTCGCCATGCGGCCGTGGAGTCTCTCAGGCGGGCAGGTCGTCCGCGCCGATCGGCTCCTCGCCGGCGTCGCGGCCGTCGCGGCCGTCGCGGCGGCTGGTCCCGCGCGCCGGCCGCCCGTAGCGCTCGCCGCGCCGCTCGCGCCGCTCGACGAAGTCGATGATCAGCGGGATCCCCTCCATCCGGTAGCGCTCGCGCAGCCGGTTCTCGATGAAGTAGGCGTAATCGCGCGTGACGCGGGTGCGCGAGTTGACCTGGATCGAGAAGCGCGGCGGCCGCTCGCCGGTCTGCGTCATGTAGATCAGCTTGAGGCGGTGGTTCTGCTTCGCCGGCGGCTGGCGGATCTCCTGGATGTCGGAGAGGAAGCGGTTGAGCTG
>Ga0164243_10015864_pt1 | contig 10379 bp, 9 predicted proteins | sample OricompcompostOP_FD_108781 | JGI IMG/M metagenome (GOLD analysis project Ga0164243, IMG submission 108781) | Organic Plus compost microbial communities from Emeryville, California, USA - Original compost - Organic plus compost (OP) | ecosystem: Engineered > Solid waste > Mixed feedstock >... | reverse complement strand
TTTCTCCGGACGACGCCCCGCTCCGTCATCGGTCGTCAGGCGGCCGCGACCTGTTCGCCGGCCGCCGGTTCCAGTGCCTGCGCGACGATCTCGGCGACATCGGTCATCGGGCGGACGTCGAGGGCGTCGAGGACCTCGGCCGGCACGTCGTCGAGGTCGGGCTCGTTGCGCTGCGGGATGAAGACGGTCTTCAGCCCGTTGCGTTGTGCGGCGAGCAGCTTCTGCTTCACCCCGCCGATCGGCAGGACCCGGCCGTTCAGCGTGACCTCACCGGTCATGCCGACGTCGGCCCGGACCCGGCGCCCGGTCGCCATCGACACCAGCGCGGTGACCATGGTGACGCCGGCACTCGGACCGTCCTTGGGCACCGCCCCGGCCGGGACGTGCACGTGGATGGTCTTGTCGAGGGCCTTCGGGTCGACGCCGAGTTGCCCGGCGTGGGCCCGGACGTAGGACAGCGCGATCTGCGCCGACTCCTTCATGACGTCGCCGAGCTGGCCGGTGAGCTTCAGCCCGGGCTCTCCGTCGGTGGCGTTGACCTCGATGAAGAGGACGTCGCCGCCCATCCCTGTGACGGCGAGGCCCGTCGCCACGCCGGGCACCGCGGTCCGCTCGGCCGACTCCGGCGTGAACCGGGGCCGCCCGAGGTACTCGCGCAGGTCGGGCTTGTCGATCACGACCGGCGGTGTCGCCGTTCCCTGTGCGAGCTTCGTCGCCACCTTGCGCAAAGCCTTGGCGAGGAGCCGCTCGAACTGTCGCACACCGGGTTCCCGGGTGTAGTTCGCCGCGATCTCGCGCAACGCCTCCTCGGTGACGGTGACCTCGTCGGTGGTCAGTGCCGCCCGCTCGGCCTGCCGCGGGAGCAGGTAGTCGCGGGCGATGGCGACCTTGTCGTCCTCGGTGTAGCCGTCGAGCGTGACGAGCTCCATCCGGTCCAGCAGGGCCGTCGGGATGTTCTCGACGACGTTCGCGGTCGCGAGGAACAGCACGTCGGACAGGTCGAGGTCGAGATCGAGGTAGTGGTCGCGGAAGGTGTGGTTCTGCGCGGGGTCGAGGACCTCGAGCAGGGCCGCGGCCGGGTCGCCCCGGTAATCCGAGCCGACCTTGTCGATCTCGTCGAGCAGCACGACCGGGTTCATCGAACCGGCCTCGGCGATCGCCCGCACGATGCGTCCGGGCATCGCGCCGACGTAGGTGCGGCGGTGGCCGCGGATCTCGGACTCGTCGCGCACACCGCCGAGTGCGACGCGCACGAACTTGCGCCCGAGGGCCCGGGCGACGCTCTCGCCGAGCGACGTCTTGCCGACGCCGGGAGGACCGGCCAGCACCATCACCGCGCCCGACCCCCGGCCGCCGACGACCTGCAGGCCGCGCTCGGCACGCCGGGCGCGGACGGCCAGGTATTCGACGATGCGGTCCTTGACGTCCTCCAGTCCGTGATGGTCGGCGTCGAGGATCTCGCGGGCTCCCTTGATGTCCGTGGAGTCCTCGGTGCGGACATTCCACGGCAGGTCCAGGACGGTGTCGAGCCAGGTACGGATGTATCCGGTCTCCGGCGACTGGTCGCTGGCCCGTTCGAGCCGGCCGACCTCGCGCAGTGCGGCCTCGCGCACCTTGTCCGGCAGGTCGGCCTCCTCGACGCGCTTGCGGTAGTCGTCGGCGCCGTCGGGTTCGTCCTCACCGAGTTCCTTGCGGATGGCCGCCAGTTGCTGGCGCAGCAGGAATTCCTTCTGCTGCTTGTCCATCCCCGCGCGAACGTCCTCGGCGATCTTCTCGCTGACCTCGGTCTCGGCGAGGTGGTCGGTGGTCCACTCGATGAGCACGCGCAACCGCGCGGCGGTGTCCGGCGTCTCCAGCAGCTGTCGCTTCTGGGCGTCGGTCAGCCACGATGCGTAGCCCGAGGTGTCGGCAAGGGCCGACGGATCGGTCATCTTGTTCACGGCGTCGATCAGCTGCCACGCCTCGCGGCGCTGCAACATGGCGAGGACGAGCTTCTTGTACTCGCCGGCCAGCGTGCGGACCTCGTCGGTGACCTCCGGCTCGTCGACCTCGGTCACCTCGACCCACAACGCGGCGCCGTGGCCCGGGGTCCCGGTTCCGATCTGCGCCCGCTTCTCGCCCTTGACGACCGCGGCCGCACTGCCGCCCGGGATGCGTCCGACCTGCACGATCGACGCGATGACCCCGTAGGTGGGGTACCGGTCCTCCAGCCGTGGAGCGACCAGGAGTTTGCCGGACTCGCTCGCCCGGGCGGCGTCGATCGTGGCCTGCGCGGCGTCGTCGAGCGGGATGGGCACGACCATGCCGGGCAGCACGACGACGTCCGGCACGAACAGCACCGGTAGTGAATATGTCTGCGTCATGTAAGCCTCCAGAGTTAAGTCTGTTCGACTCAACCCAGGTGGCTGGAAGTTTGTTCCCGACTGATTTATGCCAGGGGCGAAATGGCGTCCCGACGCTCAGGTACCCGGGAGATCGACGGCGAGACGTGCCGCGAACACGACGAACTGGGCGACCAGGAGAACGAAGAACCCGACGATGAACGCTGCCGCCGTGACGAGGACACCCGCGGAGGTCTTGAGCGCGTCCCACACCGTTCGCGCCGTCACGACCGGCCTCCGGGCCGCGTCGTGGCGGAGCCGTGGCCGAGGGACGTCTGTCGGCGGGCCGACAACAGAACGAGGGACATGGGGCTGAACCTCCGTGCGGACAAACCTCGGACGCCGGTGTCCGAGGTCACAATATGTACCACACACATGGCGCACAGGCGACACACCGGACGTACTGGCGGGTAACCCAATTCCCGACTGCCACACGGCTTCACGCCCAATCGATGGCGCGACTGCGGGGCTCGACCCCGCGCTGTGAATTCATGGCATCGACGGCGATGGCCTCGGCGAGCCCGACGACCTGGTGGCCTTCGGTCCGGTGGCGACGCGGCTGCGCATCCGGAAGCAGGGCGGCGTCAGCTCCGGGTGCCGGACGATCTGTCGTCGGGCAGCCCGGGGCTTGTCCCGGAAACACGTCGACGCCGCGACCTCGGGGTGAGGTCACGGCGTCGTGGAAGGTGGCTCGTAGTCGCGGAAAACGCGACTACGAGCCAAAAGCCCCTACTTCTCGACCAGCTTGTCGGCCAGCCAGTCCATCGTCTGCATGCCGAACAGGTCGGTTCCCCAGCCGTAGAGGTTGGTGAGGAACCGGAGCATGTTGCAGTCCGTGGGCTGGTAATCGACCTCGGCACCGCGGGAGCGGTAGTCCTCCGCGAGCTTCTTGGAGTCCTTGGCCGGGACCAGCGACATGATCGAGTCGTCCTTGGCGCACGAGGCGATCAGGACCGGAGCACTCGGCGTGCCCTTGCCGAGCCGGTTGTCCTCGTAGACGTGCTGGAAGTCGGCGATGTCGGCCGGGTTCTGCCCGCTCTTGAACATCGTGTTCATCGGGATGAACGGCATCGTGAAGTACGCCGGCGTCTGACACTGGGTGCGGAAGACGTCGGCGATGGCCCGACCGGCCGGCGTGAACTTCTCGTTGAGCTTCATCTCCGGGTAGCGCGGTTCGAGACCGAGCAGCGTGGCGAGGACGAAGGCCGAACCGACCGAGCCGTCGGCGGTCGCGATGAAGTTCTTCTGGTCCACGACCATGCCCTCGAGGACGTAGCCCTTGATGTTCAGCTCGGGCGCATACTTCTTGGCGTTCTCGGCGGCGAAAGCCGCGCCCACACCGCCGCCGGCGATGCCGAACACACCGATCGGCGACGACGCCGACAGCTGGGTCTTGTCGTTGCCGGTCGCGGCGCGCAGACCGTCGAGCAGCGCCTTGCCCGCGAACTTGCCGGCGAAGACGCCGTGCGGCTTGGGGTCGCCGTCGTTGCCGACGTCGCTCATCATGACCGCGTAACCCTTGTCGAAGAACTGCGCAAGCGGGCCGAGCGCCGACCACGAGGCGCCGTCCATGATGTCGCCGCCGGTGAACATGGTGCCGGGGTGGCAGTACGCGCCGACGCTGTCGTTGGCCAGCTGGTAGCCGATGATGGGGCGGGTCTTGTCCGAGCGCCCGTCACGCGGGATGACCAGCAGGCCGGTGGAGATCTCCGGCTCGTCGTGCAGGCCGCGTGTCACGTACATGAGCTTGTAGGCGTCGAGGTTGCCGGGGCGGTAGCCCATGAACTGGATGGCGACCTTCTTGGCCTTCAGCACGTCGCCGGGCTTCTCGGTGCCCTTCAGTTTCGGCTCGTCGTAGAACTTGTCGGTCCGCAGGAACGGCTCGAGCAGCGGCTCGGCGATCTCCTGCGGGCTGCCCATCCGGCCGTCGCGCATGGCCTTGAGGAAGAAGCCGTTGAACACCTCGCCCGGCTCCGGGGTCCGATTGGGGGCCGCGGCTGCCGGGGCGACGAGTCCGACGCCGGACAGGACGATCGCGATGACGGCCGCGACCGTGATCCGACGGGTGGCGCGTGCGCTGGTTGAAATCACTGGTAGGTCACCTTGATCGAGGTCAGAACCGACTGGAAGAGCGGCAGCAGGTTACGGGTGGGACGGTGGGTTTCCATCTGCTCGAAGTACGGGACGCGCATCGCGGCGCTCAGAGCCGGCCAGTTGTGCTCGACCTGGGACTTGTACTTCGGCAGCAGCTGCTCGGTGATGTACTCCCAGCGGTCTTCGTAGACCGACCAGTTCCACTCCGGCAGCGGCAGGGTCACGATGGCCTTGCGGCCGTCGAGGGCGCGGCCGGTCACCTGCACCTGGTTGATGTCGCGCGGCGGGACCACACCGGCCACCGACGGCGCGGCGAGGATGGTGCTGGCGTAGGTCATCGCCTCGCCGACCCCGTTCCGGTAGTTGCGGGTGGCATCCCACTGCTTCTTGATGACCTCGCCCTGCTCACGCTGGAGAAGACGGGCGTTGCCGGCGGCGACCCGCTCCGGATCCTTGGAGGCGATGCCTTCCCAGTGGTGCATGATCTCGTCGTCGAAGATCCCGGCCTCGTGCATCTCCCGCAGCGCCGGCAGCCCGCCGGTCACGTAGGCGCGGTGCATCGGCATGAGGTCGGAGAAGATGTTCTTCTGCATCACCAGGATCTGCCCCTGCACGATGCGCAGGTCGTCGGTGGTGATCTTGGCTCCGACGCGTGCGAGCGCGGGCAGGCCGGCCGGCAGGCTGTCGACGGCCTGCTTGCCGGCGAGCTCGTTCACCTTCGCGACGATCGCCTGGACGACCGGCTGCAGACGGGTGAACTCGTAGATCTCGGTGGCGTCCTTGTAATCGAGGAGGCCGCCGCCGAAGTCGGCGCCGACCAGTCCGCCCATGCCGGCCCACTGCAGCTCACGGTGTGCCAACTGCAGGTCCTCGTAGTAGCGGTAGGACTTCAGCAGGTTCTGGTGGTTGGCCGCGACGCCCTTGCGCGGATCCCACGAGGCGAGGTCGATGCCGGCGCGCGTGGTGGTGTCGACCAACCAGTACTGGAACAGCAGCGCGGTGTACGACGACGGCGGCAGACCGCGGTCCCGGGCCTCGTCGACGAGCTTCTGCAGCACCTTCGGGTCCGTCGGCAGCTTCGGGTGTACGCCACCCGGGCCCTGCGACGCATCCCGGTTGACGAGGGGCAGGTTCAGATAGGAATCCAGGGTGTCGGCGGTTGCGACGCCGCCTCCCAGGCAGGAGCCGAGGGCGACCACCACCGACACCATTGCGCACACCGACGCACGAGGAGCTTGTTCACGACGCTCCCGTTTCCAGGCACCGACCATCACGGCCGAATCACATTCGGATAACCGAAGTGAATCTAGTGCGTGGTGTTGTCAGAGACCAATTCTGGACGGCAACTGTGGCCAAATCCTCGAAAACCCGGCCGCGGCCAAAAGAAGTACCAGGACATACCGGGTTTCGTGCGGTGACCGCGCGCTCCTCGAAAAGGTCAGGCCGAACCGGGCCGCGCCTCCGCCTCGATCTCGACGACCCACCGGGGATCGAGGAGCCCGGCGACGATGATCATCGTCGCCGCCGGGCGGATCTCTCCGAACACGGCGCCGTGCGCACGGCTCACGCCCGCGGCCGCGTCGGGCGTCGTGATGAACATGCGGGTTCGGACGACGTCGGCGAGCGTCGCCCCCGCCTCGGTCAGTGCGGTCTCGATGATCTCCAGGCAGCGTCGTGCCTGGACCTCGGCGTCGGGGTCGCAGGAGCCGTCGGGCCAGACCGGTCCGGTGCCCGACACCAGGACGCGGTCTCCCACCCGGACCGCGCGGGAGAACCCGATCTCCGGCTCGTAGGGCGAGCCCGACGAGACGAGTCGGCGCATGGGTGGCCCGGTCGCGGCGCCGTCGGCCTCCTCGCGCGCTTCGAGCAACGACTTCAGCCGGGCGAGGTCGTCTTCGACCATCCGGGTGTCGCGGTCGAACTCGTCGTCGGACATGTCGCGCTGCCGCAGCGTGAACACCACCTCGGCCCCATCGGGGTGATCGAGGACGCGCAGCGGGTTGTGCACGACCGCTCCGTCGGGGAGCACGACATCGTGGTCGACGACCCCGAAGGAATTGCGCGGGACGAACCGGACGGTCACGGTGCCCATCGGCGACTCGGCGATCAGTTCCTCGCCGCGCCGGATCACCTGCGACCGGGCCAGGCCACCAGCCCATTTCGGCAGATTGTCCGGTTCGGAGACGAACTCGTACACGGCTTTCGCCGAGGCCTCGATCACCGTGCTGACGTGTCGACTGAACATGCCCCGATGATCGCGGGTTTGGTGGCATCGTGTGGCGGGAACGTCATGTCGTCGCGACCGCCGCACACGAGATGAGAGAACAGGTGTCCCGAACATGAGAAGAACCATCAGACGGCTCGGCGTGTCCGCCCTGTGCCTGTTTGCCGCGGCCACGGGAGCAGTGGCCGTCGGGACCCCGGCCGCCCAGGCCGCCCCGTGTGCCGACGTGGAGGTGATCTTCGCCCGCGGCACCGTCGAGCCCGCACCACCGCTGGGCCTCACCGGACTGTCGTTCGTCGAGGCCGTCCGCAGCCGGCTGCCGGGCAGGTCGGTCGTCGGATACGGCGTCCCCTACCCCGCGAGCGACCGGTTCGGCGACCGCCTCGAGTTCGCCCGCACCGTCACCGACGGGGTGCGCAAGACGCAGGACCGCGTCAAGTACCTCGCCGCGAAGTGCCCCGCCACCAAGGTCGTCCTCGGCGGCTACTCGCAGGGCGCGGTGGTCGCGGGATATGCAGTCCACGCCGGTCTCGAGTTGCCCCCGCAGTACGCCGCCTACAACCGGTACGTCCCGCCGCCGCTGCCGGCGACCCTGGCCCGCAACGTGAAGGCGATCGTTCTGTTCGGGGCGCCGTCGGACCGGTTCATCGACGACGTCGGCGCACCGCCGGTGAAGGTCGCGGCCCCCTACCGTTCGCGGACGGTCCGGTTCTGCGTCCCCGGCGACACCATCTGCGACGGTTCCCCGGTCGGCGGGCCGAACGCCCTGCACACCCTGTATTCGGTGAACGGGATGACGCTCGACGGCGCCCGCTTCGTCGCGCGCCGGGTGTAGGACGGTCCGTCACCACCCGCTGACGCCTCGGCGGTCACGCAACACCCTCGTGGCATCGCGTGACCGCCGCGCGTGGCGTGTTCCGACGCCGAGGCCGGTCACGACGAGGGCTTGTCGGCCCCCATCGATCGGGACACCAGCTGCGAGATACGTACATCGCGATCGTGGTTGAGGTGTTCGAGCATCAGCAGCCGCGCCTTCTCGGCGGAGCCGTCGATGATCGCCTCGAGTATCTGACCGTGCTCGTCCACCGAACTGTCGAAGCTCTCCCGACCCGTCGGGGTGAACCACGGTGCGCCGACCTTGATCTGGTCCCGCAGCTCCCGTTCCAGGTTGTAGATCGTCTGGTTGTGCGCGGCGAGCATCACACAGTCGTGGAACACGTTGAGAGCGTGGCGGATCTCGGCCGGATCGGTCTGGCTGCGGCTGAGCGCCAGCGCCTCCTTGAGACGAGCGATGTCGACGGGCGTGTGCCGCTCCGCCGCGGCGGCGGCCGCACTCGACTCCAGGATGGCCCGCACCTCGAAGATCTCCAGCATCTCCTCGTCGCTGCGGATGCGCAGGACGAATCCCCGCGACGCCGCGACCAGCAGCCCCTTCCGCTCGAGGAGCCCCAGGGCCTCACGCACCGGTGTCCGGGAGACCCCGAACTCCTCGCTGAGAGCCTGCGGGATCAGCACGACGTCGGCGGGGTAGTAGCCGTGTGTCAGACGCTCGTGCAGCGCTTCGTAGACCGCGTCGCGGGCGCTCTTCATCGACGGTCACCTTCCGTGGGACTTCGAGGCGGGCAGTGCGAGTCCCTCGATCCTCGCAGACAGTTCGACGAGGGTGTCGACGCGCACCGAGGTCAGATCGCCGACGACGAGTGCCGTGTCCTCGGCGAACCGATGCGCGCCGGTCTGCACGCCCACGAGCGGAATCCGCAGCCGCCGAGCCGTGAGCTCGTCCCACTTGCCGTCGCCGAGGATCACCATCCGCCAGTCGTCACGTGCGCGACCGCGGGTGGCCTGGCCGATGGCGTCGAGCACGATCGCGGCGCGGTCGTCGTGTTCGGTTCCGGTGGCCAGCGGCACGTCGTCGGCGTCGACGCCGAGCAGCCTCAGCTTGGTCCGGGCGAGGGAGCGGAACGACCCGGTGGCGAACGCCCAGTGCGCGTCATCCCGGTCGGCCAACTCCGCCAGCAGGTTTCGGGCGCCGGCGATCTCGTCGACCACGCCGGTGGCGACGTGGGTGTCGAATTCCTTGTCGTACAGCCGTTCCAGCTCCGCGATGAACTCCGGGTCCGCCGACACGCCGTGCGTGTCCTGGTACACCTCGCCGGTCACTGCCGAGTCGGTGAAGGCGCGGTAGGCCTCCCACGGCTTGGCGAGGACATCGAGTCCGTGGCGGGCGAGGACATCGATGGCCACCCGGTCGTGGGTGGCGGCCGAGTCGAGCAGCGTCCCGTCGATGTCGAAGATGATCAGGGTCGGCGCGGATTCGCGGGTCATCGCGGATCCGGTCCGGTCACGAGCAGGAGGTCGGGATCGCTGCGCCACTCGCTCAGCGAGCCGTCGTAGACGCGCGGCAGCGGGTACCCGGCCTCGACGAACGCCAGCGCCGCTCCCGATGCGTTGATGCCGCCGCCGCAGTAGACGACCACGTCGGAGTCGGGCCCGATCCCGACGCCTTCCAGAACCTTTCGTGTCCGCTCCGGCGAGAACGTGCCGTCGTCGGAGAGCAGGTCGGGAAACGGCACGCTCAGGCTGCCGGGGATGTGGCCGGGACGGTCGCCGCCGGATTCACCGGTGTAGTCCGGGGTCCGGAGTGCGCAGATCAGCGTCGTCGTCGAGTCCTCGTCCGCGGAGATCGACCGGACCTCGTCGAGACCGGCGAAGATCGACGTGCCGAGGTCGGCGAGTTCGATCGCACGTCCCGACCCGTCAGGCGCTGCGGGGTCGCCGGATTCGATCGGGCAACCCAGCGCGGCCCATCGGGCGAAACCGCCGTCGAGAACCCGGGCGCGCTCGAATCCGAACGACCGCAGCACCAGCCAGACCCGCGCCGCGTAGGCTCCGCTGAGCTGGTCGTAGACGACGATGTCGTCGGCCGGGGTGATGCCGAGTTCCGCGGCCGCGGCGGCCATCTGAGCGGCCGTGGGCCTGGTGAACGCGATCGGCGAGGAGGGGTCGGAGAAGGTCGCGAACAGGTCGGCGAACCGCGCCCCGGGGATGTGAGCGGCCCGGAACACCTCGTGGCCGGGATCGAACACCGTCAGCCCGGCGGCGTCCACCGACCGCGCGATGCTGGCGTCGAGGACCACCACCGAATCCGCATGGTCGCGAAGCCATTCCGCAGAGACCAGGGAACCCGAGAGCGAGGCTCCGCGGCTCGTCGAACCGGTCCCGACCGCCCCGGACGACGCGGTGACACCCTGCGTCACGCGGTCGCCCCGTGAGCCACCGCGACGCTCTTGGCACGGTTGCGCCATTCGCCCCGCTCGGGTCGGTCGAGTCCCAGGTTCTCGCGAAGGGTCTCCCCCTCGTACTCGGTGCGGAACAGACCGCGCCGCTGCAGCTCCGGCACCACCTGGGTGGCGAAGTCCTCGAAGGCCGCGGGCACGTGGGTCGCCTGGATCATGAAGCCGTCGGCGGCGCCGGCGTCGATCCACGGCTCCATCGTGTCGGCGATGTCGACGGCCGATCCGATCATGTTGCCCTCGGTGCGTGCCCCGTACCAGCGACCGATCTCGCGGATCGAGAGCTTCTCGCGTTCGGCGAACTCGACGACCTCACGGTAATGACCTTCGACGCCGACGACCTCGAGCGACGGGAGCGGGCCGTCGAGGTCGTACTTCGTGAGGTCG
>Ga0164243_10015863_pt1 | contig 10380 bp, 10 predicted proteins | sample OricompcompostOP_FD_108781 | JGI IMG/M metagenome (GOLD analysis project Ga0164243, IMG submission 108781) | Organic Plus compost microbial communities from Emeryville, California, USA - Original compost - Organic plus compost (OP) | ecosystem: Engineered > Solid waste > Mixed feedstock >... | reverse complement strand
GCCGGGCCCGCGTGGTCCACGGTGAGGTCGACCTGGTGCGCAACTACGCGCTCGAACCGGACGAACTCGACGCCGGCTTCGTGCTGACCTGCCAGAGCTATCCGGTGAGCGAGGCGGTCACCGTCGACTACGACGCGTAGGCCGGCCGCCGGGCTGTCGGGCCAGTCCGTCGAGGGCGACGGTGGTGACCGCGGCGGCCAGCGCCGCGCCGTCGTACCGGCCATCGGGCCGAACCCACTCGACGAGCGAGTTCACCATGCCGAAGAGCAGCCGGCTGATGAGGTCCGGGGGCAGGTCCTCGCGCAGCGAGCCTTCGGCGACGGCTGCCGCGACCATCTGCGCCAACGCGTCGTCGATCTGCCGGCGCCGCGCCAGGGCCTCGACCTCGACCGGGCTGTTGCCGCGTACCCGCAGCAGCAGCGTCACCGCCGGGAGGTGCTCGACGAGGACCTCGACGCTGCTGGCCACCGCCGAGCGCAGCCGCTCGTACGCCGTGGCGTGCTCGGCCGCGCCGGCCTTGTCCAGGGCGGCGGTCAGGCTGTCCAGGGCCTCGGCGAGCGCCTGCTGCAGCAGGTGCGACTTGCTCGGCACGTGGTGGTACAGCGCGGACTTGGTGAGGCCGAGCTCGGTGGCGAGGTCGGCCATGCTCGTCGCGTCGTAACCGCGCCGGTTGAATATCTCGATCGCCCGCCGCAGGACCGTCGCCTCGTCGTAGCCCGGCCGTCCGCGCCGGCGCCTCGGCTGGCCGGCCTCCGGGCCGGGCGTGTCCGCTCCCGCCATGCAGGTCAGGTTGCCATACCGGCCGGCACCACCCGTCGGGCGGACGCCCGCGCGTCCGGTGCGCGTGGAGACGTTCATGGCGGTAAAGGTGAGGTCTTCTCATGAACTGTCTTCGAAGTTACCATCTGGTATCCGAATATGCTTCATGATCGTCCCACTCGCGGAGGCGTAGTCGGCACGGGGGACAGGGCGGGAGACTGCCCAGCGCAGACCAACGGTCATCGATTCGTACGTCCCCCGGAGGTCCACTGTGTTCCCACGAGCCCACCGCCGTCGGCGATCGCTGGCAGCGGGCCTCGCGGTCGCCACCGGCGCCGCACTCGTCGCGTTCGTCCCACCGGCGGCACCCGCGGCCGCCGCCGTCCTCACCCCCAACGACTACTGCCTGGAGCAGTGCTCCGACATCCTGCCGCCCGGGCAGAACGGCAACGCCACCCTCGCCGGCATCCTGCTGCACCAGACCATCGGCACCCGACCGGCGCACTCGGCCGACCAGCTCGACAAGTACGCCAAGCTCGTCTACAACTACGCCGGGCTGACCGACGAGCAGATCAACACGTACTTCAACAACGCCTCGTTCGGCGTGCCGGCCGGTCAGATCGAGCGGTCCTACTCGCCGCGTTCGGACGTGACCATCGTGCGGGACAGCGCCACCGGCACGCCGCACATCACGGGCACGACGCGGGCGGGCACCATGTACGGCGCGGGGTACGCCGGTGCCGAGGACCGGCTGTTCACCATGGACCTGCTGCGCCACGTCGGCCGCGGCACCCTCACCAGCTTCGCGGGCGGTTCACCGGGCAACCGCGCGCTCGAGCAGAGCGTCTGGCGTAACTCGCCCTACACCGAGGCCGACCTGCAGGCCCAGGTGAACGCCCTGCAGTCGATGGGCACGCGCGGCGCCCAGCTCTACAGCGACGTACAGAACTACATCGCTGGCATCAACGCCTACATCTCGACCTGCATGTCCAACCGCAACTGTCCGGGTGAGTACGTGCTCACGGGTCACCTGAACGCCATCACCAACGCCGGCGGTCCCGAGCCGTTCACGATGACCGACCTCATCGCGATCGCGGGTGTGGTGGGTGGCCTCTTCGGCGGCGGTGGCGGCACGGAGATGGAGTCCGCGCTGGTGCGCATCGCCGCCCGGGCCAAGTACGGGCCCACCGAGGGCGACGCGGTCTGGAAGGCCTTCCGGTCGCAGAACGACCCGGAGACCGTACTTACGCTCCACAATGGACAAAGCTTCCCGTACGGCGCGGCCTCGGACAACGCCGACAGCGTCGTGCTGCCCGACCCGGGCTCGGTGACCGTGGAACCGGTCGTCACCAACGCGACCGGCTCGGCCACGTCCTCCGGCTACTCCTCGTCGTCGGCGATCGCGGAGGCCCTGTCGGGGCTGACCATCGGCTCGGCCAGCCGTGGCATGTCCAACGCGGCGGTCGTCTCGGCGGCCCACTCGACCACCGGCCACCCGGTCGCGGTGTTCGGGCCGCAGACCGGCTACTTCGCGCCGCAGCTGCTCATGGTGCAGTAGCTGCAGGGCCCGGGCATCAGCGCCCGCGGTGCGGCGTTCGCCGGGGTCAACCTCTACGTGCTGCTGGGCCGTGGCCAGGACTACGCCTGGAGCGCCACCTCCGCCGAGCAGGACATCACCGACACCTATGCCGTGCCGCTGTGCAACCCCAACGGCTCCACGCCCACCCTGTCGTCGAACCACTACCTCTTCCGGGGCACCTGCACCGCGATGGAGGAGATCTCGCACACCAACTCGTGGTCCCCGACGACCGCCGACAGCACCCCGGCGGGCTCGTACAAGCTCGTGGCCTACCGCACCAACCTGGGCCTGGTGGCCTGGCGCGGCCAGGTCGGTGGGGCCCCGTACGCCTTCACGAAGCTGCGGTCGACCTACCGGCACGAGGCCGACTCCGCGATCGGGTTCCAGATGTTCAACGACCCGAACGAGATGAGTTCGCCGGCCGGCTTCCTCAACGCCGCCTCGCACGTCGGCTACGCGTTCAACTGGTTCTTCGTGAACTCGACCGACACCGCCTACTTCAACTCCGGGAGCAACCCGGTCCGGGCGGCCGGCTCGAACCCGAACCTGCCGATGAAGGCCTCGTACGAGTGGCAGGGATTCAACCCGGCGAACAACACCGCCACCTACACGCCGGCCAGCGCCCACCCGCAGTCGGTGAACCAGGACTACTACATCAGCTGGAACAACAAGCAGGCGGCCGACTACAGCGCCGCGGACGGCAACTTCAGCTTCGGCTCGGTGCACCGCGGCGACCTGCTCGACGCGCCGCTGAAGGCGGCGATCGCGGCCGGCACGACGTTCGACCGGGCGAGCCTGACCCGGCTCGTGGAGAACGCCGGCACCACCGACCTGCGGGGCTGGAAGGTGCTCGACGACCTGATCCGGGTCATCGAGAGCCAGCCGGTCACCGACTCGGGTCTGGCGTCGACGGTGAGCAAGCTCAAGGCCTGGCAGCAGGCGGGTGCGCCGCGGCGGGAGACCGCGGCGAACTCGAAGGTCTATCAGCACGCCGAGGCGATCCGGATCTTCGACGCCTGGTGGCCGCTGCTGGTCAACGCCCAGTTCAAGCCCGAACTCGGCGCGGACCTCTACCAGGCGCTGGTCAACGCCATGCAGATCAACGAGTCGCCGTCGGGCCAGCAGCAGGGTGACGTCTCCACGCTGCCGACCTCGGCGAACGCGGCGCAGTCCCACAAGGGCTCGTCGTTCCAGTACGGCTGGTGGGGCTATGTCGACAAGGACATCCGCACCGTGCTCGGTGATCCCGTCGCCGGCGGTCTGGGTCGCACCTACTGCGGCGGTGGCAACCTGTCGGCCTGCCGGACCGTGCTGCTCACCACGCTCAGCACCGCCAAGGCGCAGCCGGCGAGCACGGTCTACCCCGGCGACGGGTACTGCTCCGCCGGCGACCAGTGGTGCGCCGACGCGATCGTGCAGTCGCCGCTGGGTGGCATCACCTCGCCGCTGACCGCGTGGCAGAACCGGCCGACCTACCAGCAGGTCGTCTCGTTCCCCGCGGCCCGGGGCAGCAACATCGCCAACCTCGCCGCGGGCCGGCCGGTCACCGTCTCCGGGACCCAGTTGGGCTATGGCGCCGGCAAGGCGGTGGACGGCGACCCGACCACGCGTTGGGGCAGCAGCTACAACGACAACCAGTGGATCACCGTCGATCTGGGGTCCAACAAGACCGTGGCCCGCACGATCCTGCGCTGGGAGGCTGCGTACGGGTTGTCGTACAAGATTGATGTGTCAACTAATGGCTCGACCTGGACCACCGTCTGGTCGACGACCACCGGCAACGGCGACGTCGACAACAACGTGTTCGCCCCGGTGACCGCCCGCTACGTGCGGATGACCGGCGTGAAGCGGGCCACCTCGTACGGCTACTCGTTGTGGGAGTTCGAGGTCTACAGCCAGTGAGACGGGCGGGCGGGTGGCTGCACGGTCGCCATCCGCCCGGCCGGTCGGCGCCCCGGTGGCTGGCACTCGCCAGTGGCCGGGGCGCCGTCGTTCAGCGGGCCGCGGACCGGGCGCGGTAGGCCGCCACGGCGTTGCGGTTGCCACACTGCGTCGAGCAGTAGCGCCGCGACCGGTTGCGGGACAGGTCGAGCACGATCGCGTCGCAGGCGGCGTCGGCGCAGAACGCGAGGCGGGACAGCTCGTCGGCGCGGATCACATCGATCATCGCCATCGCCGCCTCGATGAGGATCCGGGTGGCCAGCGGGTCGTCGGGCGCGGTGGCGTGTACGTGCCAGTCCTCGCCGGGATGGCGCACCAGTTGGGGGACCGCGCCCTGCTCCCGCAGCATCGCGTTGACCAGTTCGGCCGCCCGGTCGCGGTCGGCGGTCAGCAACTCGCGCAGGCGCGGCCGCAGTGCGCGCACGGCGTCGAGTTCTTCCCGGGTGCGGTCGTGGCGGCCCGTGTACTGGAACCGCCGTACGTAGGCGTCGAGCTCGCGCACCGAGGTCAGGGTGTCGGGCTCGCCGGCCGAGTTCACCAGTGCCACGGCGGCTCGGAGCGCGAGCTCGGTGTCAGGGGTCAAAGTCATGTTGACATATTACAATGATCACCATAGCGTCATGGGTCATGACTACTTTGACCAGTGACGACAGTGCCGTCGGAACGACCCGGCGCGGGACCGCGGTGGCGGGAAGTCTCGTGCTGGCCATCGTGTCGGCGTTCTCGTTCAGCCTGTCGGGCCCGATCGCCAAGGGTCTGTTCGAGGCTGGCTGGTCCACCGGCGGGGTGTTGCTGGCCCGCACCGGAACCGGAGCGCTGTTGCTCGCGCCGTTCGCGCTCGCCGCGCTGCGCCACCGCTGGCACCTCCTGCGCCGCGCCTGGCGCCTGGTGGTCGCGTACGCCGTGGTGGCCGTCGGTGGGGCCCAGTTCGCGTACTTCTCCGCCGTGCAGCACATGCCCGTCGGCCCGGCGCTGCTCGTCGAGTACACCGCGCCGGCGGCCGTGGTCGTGTGGCTGTGGCTGCGCCACGGACAGCGGCCGGGCCGGCTCACCGTGGCCGGCGCCGTGCTGGCCGCGGCCGGCCTGGTGCTCGTGCTGGATCTGTTGTCGGGCGCGGAGCTGAGCGTGCCCGGCGTGCTGTGGGCGCTGGGCGCGATGCTGGGCTGCGCGGCCTACTTCGTGATGAGCGCGGACGACTCGACCGGGCTGCCGCCGCTCGGCCTGGCCTGGCTGGGGCTCGTGCTCGGCACGGCACTGCTGGGCGCGCTCACCCTGGCCGGGCTCATCCCGTTCGTGACATCGACCTCGGTCGCGGTCTATGCCGGCGCCGCCCTGCCGTGGTGGCTCCCGGTGATCGTGCTCGGCGCGGTGACCTCGGCGACCGCCTACGGCACCGGCGTCGTCGCCGCCCGGGGACTCGGTTCGCGCCTGGCCTCGTTCGTGGCGCTGCTGGAGGTCGTCGGCGGCGTCGTCTTCGCGTGGCTGCTGCTGGGCGAGGTCCCCCATGCCGTGCAGCTCACCGGCGGCGTGCTGATCGTGGCGGGCGTCGTGGTGGTCAAGCTCGGCGAGCGGCCCTGACGCGGCCGTGCTCGACGGCGCGGCCGGGGCTCAGTCCCTGAGCACCCCGTCGGCGATGACCTCCAACATCGGGCGCACCGCGTCACGGTCGAGCGAGGCCTGGTCGGCCATCACGGCGACCCCGCCGACGAGCCGGCACACGCTGAGGTTGTCCACGTCGTCGCGCAGCGCTCCCGCGGCGCGCAGCGCGTCGAGCACCCGCTCGTTGGCCTGGGCATAGACCTGGCACTTGCTGCGGATCGGTGAGTCTGTCACGCCGAGGGCGCAGGTGATCGCCGCCGCCGAGCCCTTGTGCTGGGTGAGCAGCCCGACGTACTCGTCGAACCAGGTGAGCAACTGGTCGCGCGGGCCGCCGTGGCTCGCCAGCGCCTTGTCGACGTGCTCCTGCACCTTCCCGATCCAGGCCTGCATCGCCGCGTCCTGCAACGACTCACGGGTCGGGAAGTGCCGGTAGAGCGTGCCCGCGCCGACGCCGGCCCGGCGCGCGATCTCGTCCAAGGGGGCGTCCATGCCGCGCTCCTTGAACACCTGGCGGGCGACCTCGACGATCCGTTCCCGGTTGCGCTGAGCGTCGGCGCGCATCGTCTGCTCCCTCCGGTCGCCGGTGCGGGTGGCCCACGGAGATTCGGTGGCAAACGGAGACAGTCTCCGCTACTGTCTCCCTAAGCGGAGAGGGTCTCCGTTAACGTTCGGGCGCGAAACGGAGATCTTCTCCGCAACTGTACGCCGACCCCACCGGGTCAGAACAGGAGCTCCTGTCATGTCCGTCACCGCAACCGCGCCACCACCCACGAACCGGCAGGCGGCGGTCGTCCGTCTCGGCATCGGGCTGGTCCTGGTGGCCCAGCTCATGATCGTGCTCGACTCCGCCGTGGTGAACGTCGCGTTGCCCCGCATCGCCGCGGACCTCCACTTCACCCCGGCCGCCCTGACCTGGGTGCTCAACGGCTACACCCTCGCCTTCGGTGGCGTGCTGCTGCTCGGTGGCCGGATCGGCGACGTGTACGGCCGGCGGCGCACGTTCGTCGTCGGGCTCGCCGCCTTCACGCTCTGCTCGCTGCTGGGCGGGCTCGCGCCCACGGCGGGCCTGCTCGTCCTGGCCCGAGCGCTGCAGGGTCTGGGCGCGGCGCTCGCCGCACCGCAGGTGCTGGCGCTGGTCACGACGGGCGCCGGGGCGGGCAACGCCCGCGCCCGCGCCCTCGCGCTCTTCGCGGCCGTCTCCTCGTCGGGGGCCTCGATCGGGTTGATCCTCGGTGGCGTGCTCACCGACCTCGGCTCCTGGCGGTGGACCCTCTTCATCAACGTGCCCATCGGCCTCGCGGTGCTCGCCCTGGTTCACCGGTACGTGCCGGAGACCCCTCGCCGTCCCGGACGTTTCGACGTGGTCGGCGCGCTCGCGGCCACGGGTGGGGCGGCGGCGATCGTGTGGTCGCTCATCGGCGCGGCCGAGCACGGGTGGACCTCGGCCCGTACGGTCGGTGGCATCGTCGTGGGCCTCGTACTGCTCGCCGGCCTGGTCGTCGTGGAGCGCCGCGTCGCGCACCCGCTGCTGCGGCTGCAACTGTTCCGCAGCCCGCGTCGGGTGCTGTCCTTCGTCGCGATGGTCGGGCTGATCGGGGCGCAGTTCTCGACGTTCTACCTCACGGTGACCTACCTGCAGGGCGTGCTGCGCTTCGGACCGCTCGCCTCGGGCCTGGCCTTCCTGCCGCTGAGCCTGGCGATCTTCGGGATGTCGCGGATCTCACCACGCATCGCCGGGCGCATCGGGATGCCCGCCATGCTTCTGGTCGGCGGCGTCGGCATGACCGTGAGCTTCCTGTGGCTCAGCCTGCTGGACGCCGACAGCGGCTACGCCGGGGCGATGCTGGTGCCGTTCATCCTCAGCGGTGCCTGTGCATCGATGGTCTTCACCGCGTCGACTGCGCTCGGCATGGCGGACGTGGAACCCGCGCACGCCGGCTCCGCGTCGGGCCTGGTGCAGACCATGCAGCAGCTCGGTGGCTCCATCGGTCTGGCGGTCGTCGCCTCGGTGTACGTCGCCCACGGGCGACCGGACGCGATCGTGCCCGGGATGCCGCAGGCCTTCGTCGCGGCGGCCGTGCTGGCGTCGATCGGCGTGCTCGCCGCGCTGGGCACGGTGCTGGGGGGACGGTTGCGGCGGTTCGTGCTCGCCCGGGCGGCCGCGCAGGTCGACTGACCGCGGGCCAGCCCGGGCGTGCCGCGGGTGGATGGTTACCGGAAGCTGACCGCGAGCTCGGTGGGGGCGGTCACGTCGTGGAACTCGGGGGCGACGCCGGGCCACGGGCAGTGGTCGTAGGTGCCGTAGTCCTCGGTGATCTCCTCGCCGGCGGCGATGTCGCGCAACGCGACGGAGTACAGCAGCGTGCCGTCCACGCCGGCCATGGAGTTCGGCGAGGAACTGTGGTTGACGTAACGGCCGTTGTTCGGGATCAGGACCATCACCTCGTGTGCCTTGAGGTAGATGCTGTACTCCTGGATCCCGGCCATCAGGGCGTCGGAGGCGGGGGAGCTTGCCGACTCGACCAGGGCCGCGAACTGTGATCGCGAGATCCTGATCGTCTCGTCGAGATGGGTGGACCACCACCGCGTGCCGGCAGCGATGTCCGTCACTGCAAAGACGCCCAGGCCGTGCAAGGGGCTTGGCCGGACCTCGACCAGCTCACCACGCCAACCGCTCAATCTGACTCCTCGGGTGACCTCGCCTCACACCGCGCGTTCGGCGGTGCAGCGCATGACTCTAGCCGATGGAAACGGCCAGACAAGTCCCGGTCGGCGTGGTGAGACGAGTGATGTCGTGGCTGGTTGGCCGTTCAATCAGCCAATTCCGGCAACACCTCGACGAATCTCGATAGTGTGAGGAGTCCGGATAGTTAGATATCGAGATTAAACGCAGTGCGCGACGGAATCGTCCGTCGGGTGTGGCGGCCGGGCCACGGGGGCGGCGGGCCCACCCACCTCGTGGGACGGTGCCTGACCCCACTGACCTGACCGGGCACACCCGCACCGGATCTCCTCGACGGTCCCACCCGTCAGTGATCAGGGAACCGCCACCCGGCCCGCCCGTCGAGGGGGATAGTGGCTGGAGGCGGGACCGCCCGACAAGCCGCGAGCCGGGGAGAGCGGGGGTGTGGGAATGCCACGGCCGACGATCGTGAACGACATCGACGTGATCCTGCGGGGTGAACTGCCGGCGGAGGTCGCCGACTACGCCCGGGACCGCATCCCGGCGCTGGGGGACGAACTCGAGGTGCCGATCCTCTTCACCAGGATCCGCCTGACCCGCGAGACCAATCCGGCATACGACCGGCCGATCCGCGCACAGGGCAACCTCGTGCTCAAGGGCCGGGTCGTGCGGGCCGTGGTCGACGGCCGGTCCGCCTACGAGGCGGTGGACCTGCTGTACGACCGGCTGCGGGCCCAGCTCACCCGCCACGCCCCGGACTGGGAGTCGCGCCGGGGCTCGCGCCCTTCGGACGAGCCGCACGAGTGGCGGCACAATTCGGAGCCGACGCGCCGGCCTGCGCACTTCCCCCGCCCGGTCGAGGAGCGGGAGGTCATTCGGCACAAGTCCTTCGCTCCCCGACGGATCAGCCCCGACGAGGCGGTCTGGGAGATGGAGCAGCTGGACTACGACTTCCACCTGTTCACCGACGAGCAGACCGCGCGCGACGCCGTCGTCTACCGGGGCGGCCCGACCGGCTACCGCATGGCGCGGGTCGCGCCGGGCCCCGAACCGTCGAGCCAGACGCCGATCACGCTGAGCCCGGTGCCGGCGGCGCGGCTGTCCCTCGACGAGGCGCGGGAGCGACTGGAGCTGGCCGGGCTGCCCTTCGTCTTCTTCGTCGACCGGCACACCGACCTGGGTTGCGTGCTCTACACGCGTTACGACGGCCACTACGGCCTGATCACGCCGAGCCGTTAGCGGGCGGTCCGGCCCTCATTCGCGGAATTACCCACATCACTGGAGGTGGAGATGCAGCACGACGAGTTCATCGGACAGGTTCAGGCCCGTGGCAAGCTCTCCAGCCGTGCCCAGGCGGAGCGGGTGACCCGCTCGGTGCTGGAGACCCTGGGCCAGCGCATCCCGGACGGACTGGCCGACAACCTGGCCGCGCAGTTGCCCCACGAGATCGGCGAGCACCTGCGCCGGACCGAGCAGCCCGACCACCACGGCACCGGGGAGCAGTTCGACCACGACACCTTCATCGCGCAGGTCAGCGACAAGTCCGGCCTCGACCGTCCACAAGCGACCTACGCGACCCGGGTCGTCTGTGAGGTCGTCGGCGAGGCGACGCAGGGTGGTCTGATGGCGAAGGTGCAGGCCGCGTTGCCGCCGGACATCCGGCAGACCGTGACCGCCGGCAGCGCCGGCAACCTGCGCCGCCGTTAGGCGGCCGGCAACGGCGAGCTCCGCCGCCGTGAGGCGGCCGGCAACGGCGAGCTCCGCCGCCGTGAGGCGGCCGGCAACGGCGAGCTGCGCCGCCGTGAGGCTCAGTCTTCCG
>Ga0164243_10015862_pt1 | contig 10380 bp, 12 predicted proteins | sample OricompcompostOP_FD_108781 | JGI IMG/M metagenome (GOLD analysis project Ga0164243, IMG submission 108781) | Organic Plus compost microbial communities from Emeryville, California, USA - Original compost - Organic plus compost (OP) | ecosystem: Engineered > Solid waste > Mixed feedstock >... | reverse complement strand
TTGTCGGAAACGACGACAGGAAGGACGTGGTCGCGGATGTGAAGGAAAGCATGTTCATGGGTCAGGCGCTAATTTGATTCAACGGCGGCGGGTGGTTGGAATGATCAATTGATATGTGTACATTACAATCTCAAAATGTATAATAGCCTACTTAGAAAGCTCTTTGCGTTGTAGAACGGTGTAATACTAGACTATGAACCTATGCGGGAATGGAAAGTACATCTCACATGATTGAAGAGCTGTGAACCAACAATTGAAGGCTCAAAGACGTGGATCTGGAAGAGCTGGAGAGTTGCAGCCATTTGAGGAGGAGAAGTTCGTGTCGAGGTACAGCTGTACTTCGTGCTTTGACTGAAGCACAGACCAACTCTTGAGCTTGACGCGACAACACTTTTGCTGGACAAATCGCGTCGAGGACGCCACATGGAGTTTAAGTACCTCCCGACGTACGAAGTACACAGGTACCCCCCAAGTTCCCACCCACAACAGCTCTTCCACGACGCGTCGGGCTAAATTTCCTTGACACCAAACATCCCTCATCATCAGTAACATCTTACCACGGCCATTTTATTTTAGCAGGCAATTGCTGTGCGCACCAGGGAATCCATATTCTCCCACCGAAACTCGAACACTCCTCAGCATCACATAGAACGATAGAGAATCCCAGCGCAGCACACACGCACAAATGCCTCGCCCGAGACGAACGCGCCGCACACGGGCAGTAGCCCGTGCTGAGCCTGAAACCACAGCTCCCACCCAGACCGAACCCGACGTGATTCCTTCAACGCCGTTGAAGCCGACCGAAGACGCGCAGCCGGATAGTTCAGAAAAAGAGAATAGACCTAGGGACGCGGTACGATCACGAGTTTCCGCTGGGAGCCTCCGTCGTCGAGGACGCGCTCTGAGAGAATCGACGATGAGGCAGTCTTTATCGAGGGAACCGGAATCTGACGAGGATAACGCGGCGGAGGTTGATTCGCGGGAGCTCTCGGATCCTCCTGACGTCGAGATGAGCAGGCGTGAAACTGCGACGCCGCTCATGAGGCGGGATGTATCGGGGCTGGATGTCGACGAGGAGATCTTCTCCGACATGTACTTGGAACTTGAACCGCCTTCGACTCGAGGCCGTTCGGCGAACACTTCAACTTTGAGCGTCGGCCAATTCAAGAGACGATCTCGCGCGCCTAGCGTCGTTAGTCGTGATGGCGGACCGATTCGACCGAGCAGCCGGGGCCAAAATACACCGAGTGTTAGTTCCACGTTTAACTTTGGTCAGTTCAGACGGCGCGCGAGGGAGCCTAGTATCTTGGGAAGGAACCGCAGAGCGCAGAAGGAAACGCAGACCACGGATCAGTCGGCATCTGAGAGCGAGCTTGAACTTGACGGAGAAGACTCTGCTCCCGATGCTGTGTCTACGCCTCTTAATTGTCGACGATCGCAACGGGCTGCGTCTGCTACTCGCGCACCTCAGCCTCCGTCCTCAGGTCTGAGGTCTCGAAAGAGGAAGAGCGGTGAGATTGAACATGAGGCGAGTGACCGGCCAGAGAAGACAGCCCGTGCGGAACGGAAACAATCAGAGGAACTCGGGGAAGTGCGGGGCCAGGAGCAGGCGGTGCAACAAGAGCAGGGACGTGAAGCTACAGAAGCCCCAGCAGATTCTGAAGAAGATGACGATTCTAGCCTCTCTGACGTATCCTCGCTTCCATCGCCACTCTCCGCCACTGCTGCCCATAATGAACGGCCAGTCACGCCAATCAACGCTACCATGGAGGAAATAATGGCTCCTCCAGCTAGCTCCGGTTCAGACGACACCGAATGGCCATCGATCCGGAAACTCGCCAACCGCAGACGCCGCGCGGTCACTCCCACAACGCCCCTCCACGCTCGTAACGACGACGATATCCTGTCTGACATCTCGTCCCCGCCTTCCCTTACGCATTCACCCAATTTGCCTGCCCGTAGGAGGGGCGCTGGCAGGGCCCGAGGCCGGCAGCCGACTAGGGAACCAACGCCCGAACCACTTACTTCTGACCTTGCGTCCCTTCTCCCGAAACGCCGAAGTAAACGTTCCCGCCGAGATGACGACGACCTCGGTAGTGAAGACGAAGATGTCGAAGACTTGACCCTCGCAAGCGATGATGAGGATGAGCTCGCCTACTCACGTTCCACGAGGAGGCGGGGAGGTAGTCATTCTCGAGGCAGGGGAGCTTCGGCTCGCCCTCCATCGCGGCAAGCTGCCCGAGCCGAGACCCATGCTAGATCTGCAGCTGCTACAAGGAGGGAGCAGGCTGGTTCCGAGCCCAATCGGCGTGTTACGCGAACATATGGCGGTTCCAAGCCATCGAATCCCGATGACAGCTTTGCGCCGCTCCCGGATGACTCGTTCACGACCAGCGGGCTTGTGATCGATGATCCGAAGGAGGAACTGAAGAGGGCGTCGCACAAGTTTAAGGAGGTGGATAAGTGGGAATTAGAGTACGAGGAAGTTGCGGAGAATCATTCGTCGTCGGATCCTGATGCTCGGTAGAGGGAGAAGGTCAATGGTCTTTGATGTTGGGTTCGGTGGTTTTTATTTTTATTTTTATTTTCTTTCTCTCTTGATTGTTTCCCGTGGGTATAAATAGGGTGTTCTTCGCGGTGGAGGATACGGATGGTGCTTCATGAATTCGGAGGTAATGAGGTTTTCTTGCGGTTTTCTGTTCATGGGACTTTGTTTTTTTTTCTTACATTTCATCCTTCTTCCTTTAGCGATGCAGAATGGATAGGGCAATCGTGTATTTATTTCACCCTCACTCATTTCATGACTCCCGCTCTAGATGTAAACTTGCCTATGTGTTCCAGGGTGACCGATGTCAGCTGGTATTTATTTTAACTCCAAACAAAACATTATCGTAACCGTCATGATCCACGCCGTCGTATTCCCAATAACGCCAGGATATCATATGTTCATGAGGACTTGAGGTCTAGCGCAACAGTGTACATGTCCTTGATGGGTATTAAAGGGGAGAGAATATTGGGATCTCGTAAGGAAGCGGTGATGGCGTCTGGTAACCGGCCAGTCATGAGGAGGGCCTAAGTGATATATGTTAGCAAAAAGCTCGAGTGTCGGAATCTGTGTGGGACACATCATAGAAGCTCTCACCCTCTTGACATTGGCGAATGTGTCCTCTCGGTCACAATGCTCTTTGATGACCTCCTCCGTCTCGAAATCCACGTAAACCCTCGTATCCCTTATCCTAACAATAACGTTATCCACCCTCACAAACAACCTCGCCAACAACAACATCCGCTTCTCATGCACGCGTAACTTGACGCTATACACCGAGATGCCATTATCATCCAACTCAGACTCGTACAAAAACACCTCATCAGAAAACAATATCGGATCCCGCCTCTTCAACAACTCCAAAGGTATCTTTTTCTCCGTCCTCTCAAACTCCCTCCTCCCCTCAACACCACCCTCCAAGGTCCCCGAATACGTACTCGAATAGCTCCAATCGTACGGATTCACAACCTCTTTAATATCCCCGCTCGAATTCTCCCTCGTCGCGGCCCAATCCTTAGCATACGCCACCTGCAGCATATTCTCAGCCGTCTTGCCCACGGCGTCGAGGGCGTCATAGGCGTTGAAGGAGAGCGACCAGCCCGTGGGCAGGTGGGCCAGGCGCACGAGGTTGTCGCCGAAGATCATCTCGGGCACGGGGATGCCGAGGGACTTTTCCATGGTGGATATGGGCCCCGCTTTGGAGATGGGGAGCTTGCGCGTGGAGATTTGGAAGGTGTGCTGGGTGTGGGTTTTGGTTGTGCGGGAGAGGTGGGAGGTGGAGGGGAAGGCTGTTGGTGGTGGGGGTTCCATTTTGGCGGGCGGGCGATTGCGGCGGTTCGGTCGCAGTGGTGTTTTTCGTTCTTTTTTATCTTTTTTTGTTGTTTTCTCGGGCGAGGGATTGAAAGGAGCTTGACGAAGTCGAGGGTTGGGGTGACGCGAGATGGTGCTTGCAGTTGAGATCAGAGCTCTGGTCGAGGTGGGGTCAAAGTTGTTGATGGGCAGTTGGAGTTGAGTTGGCTGCGCTACAATTCAATGTCCCACACTTCCACACTTCCCCGCCAAAGATTAGTCAGGGACAAACGAACAAAAACACCTCGCTATTTCGACTTGGACTTGACTTGGTGTTGAGTTGATAGTGGGACACAATTGCGATGCTATTTGACTCTTTACAATTCCGAGCACTTAATCTTCTTCGCGAAACTAGGCGACTTTGCTGAATCATAGTGCAGCTGAGTCAAGCACGACCTGAGAGTCGACTTGCTGAGAGGTACGTTTCACAGCTCAATGGGCCACAACTGGCTGGAGAAAATTGCCGGTTAGAGGCGTCTCAATCGACGCCGGCTTCGCAAGCCCTTTCATCCTCTACGCCGCGCCCAGATCTCTAATACGAAGGGTCGAGATGGCGTGCCTTGAAATGCTTCTTCCATGCCTATTTTGTGACCTTTCCTTTCCCATGCAGTGGCTATTGGTTTACGCACACCTATTCATTTCCCTCTCCTTTTCAAAAACAGTTATTTTTCTGACCTGTCTTCTCTCTCGTCGCTCCTGGTTCCCCACGCTTGGCGCTTACTCTTCATTAGCCGCTTAGCGCAGAAGCTAAAATGAACAACAGCGGCGCAGCCTGCGCTGGCGATCCGACGAGCTCGCAGTTCAGAGGTTCTAGAATCTACCGACTGAATTCCGGCCTATCCTAAATTGCACCACGAACGGCATATTAGTGAGTTTATCACTTTCTCAGGTACTCACATACGCAGCTGGTGTGGGATGACGGTATGGCTTTATGATCACGGACTTGCACTTCGTTGTCTGATGGTTCTCTGAGTATGCAACTATAGCCTGGAGTGCACACAGAAAAAAAAACGTAGCCGATTCGTCTTCAAAGATGTGAAGGGCCACACCAAGGTAATGAAGAAGTCTGAGTGCGTTAAAACTTCCGGGTTTTTTGGTATACAAGGGAAGAAGAGGCTATATTACAGAGAGAAGTTGGAATAGATTCCTTTCTTTCACACATAGAGGAGTTGCAGGTAGGTGTAACGAGCTCAGCATTAGCTAGGGATGTAGACCGACTAAGATAAAGGCTAAGGAGATAAGTGCAAATGGACACATATACTCACTCTCTCATTCACACTCACACACACTCTCTCTGTGTGTGTGTTGTGTGTTTGTGTGTCTGCAGCTCCTCTCCATCTTCTTCTGTCATATGGTAGAGTAACGACGCAAGGACACCGCCGTTGGTAAGTGCGATGCACGAGTGCTTACTGAGACGTATATGTAGTTATATGGGGATGACGTTTATGTCGGAAGCTGCATAGGTAATCGTTCCCTTTGCGCTTTCGGCCCAATATAGTCTCAAATCACAAAACTACTGCTCAAGAAAGTGGCCATCTAGCTGTTGAGCGTCACAGGAGGATCAGGCTGTTTTCCATTAGACGAGACAGACCCATTCATCATTCAAGAAAGGTATACCAATATTCAGGACTAGTCTTCTCAGAAATCAAACCGCCACTTATACCGACAGTCACACAACCTTACCTTCGCAGGCGCCTATGAACCCTCACGAAAGGAAATAGCACGGATCCTCCTCCCACCGTTTCTCCCATCATTCCTACTTGCTCGCCGCTCATGCCTCTCCCGCTCCTCGTCCTCGGCCGGGATTATCTGATCCTTGAACAAGGCCAGACCACACAGTATTGTAAGGGAACCGTCCTCGTTCGTGGCTCTCAGGGACGGCCACATACAAATTGATATCTGCGATGATGGGGTCGTTGTCTGCTGAGACTCGGCTGGTGTAGGAGGAGTAGGACGGTTCCTCGGGTTCCCGTTGGCCTGGCCTTGGGTGTTGCCATTGCCCCGAATATTGGCGGCAGCAGGGCCCCACAGCTGAGCTCTCTCCCAGTTATTATCATCGTTGCCCAGCCGTCCCAGCTGGGCATTCCACCTCCCCTTAACCCGCCGAATGGCCGCCCATTCTTCTTGCGCGGTACTGCACAAACTGTCGAGGTCGGCTCGGAACGCATCCCTCGACTGCTCCGGTATCAGCGGCTCAAGGCACTTGGTGACATCTTGCTTCAAGTTCCTCCTAGCGCTCTCCAACACAGCCCGATGATAATCCGGAAGGTGTTCCAAGATGGCAAGCAGCGCCGATCTGCAATGTGCCTCGGTGGTAGGATCCTCTGAAGCTAGGTCAGACATGGCCTCGGCAAAGTCCCCCTCCCTCTCGATGGGGCAAAAGATATGCTCGCATAGAGCGAAGGAGATTACGGCGACCGCTGCAGCGACGCGCATTTGTTTGGCGACGATGGAGTTTGTGGCTGGGAGAGTAATGCTCTTAACGAGGGCTTGCTCTTTGATGTCTTTCCAGTTAGAACGCTCGGTAAGGATATCGTTGTCCAGATCTACCGAGAGGTATTTTTTTGCCAGTTCGTTGACTGAAGACCATAGAGCGGACCATCGATTTTTACTTTTGACGTTAGATTTATCGTTGACTTAGTCAAGGTAGCTCAAGGAGGGGATGAGTTATAGCCACACAAAACATACATATTCTTGGTCGTCTCCGAGGTGAGTTCCACCCGTAGTCGTCCAAGCTCCGCTACTCTTTCCTCTTTCTCCCCTAGATCTCTCTCCTGTCTCTCCACAAGAGCTTTGGTCTCGTGGAGCTCCTTGCCAAGCTTCTTTTTCTCTTGCTGAAGCTGGATGCATTGTTCCTGGAGAGCACGCAGCTGACTTCTCGTTTCGTTCGACTCCTTCGAAAGGCTCTCTTTCTTCTTTACGGCGTCATCAAGTGTAGTCTCATATGCGGCATTCTTCTTTCGTAATAGGGATAGTTCCCTGGCAATGTTCTCCGCCTGGATGATTCTCGGATCTTGTCGAATGGTGCCGGCGAAGGCGATAAAAGCCTCTACGTCTTTTTGGGACTGGTCTAGTGGTGTCGTCATGGTGGATACGAGGAGGAAATGTGAGAGTTAAGCCAGGGACTTGGACATTTGAGAGATAGATCTTTGGCAATCTCATGCTCATGGGTTATGGATGGGGCGTTGTTGACATTTTTATATCTGATATTGTCGTTGATATTCGAAGCCTGCCTACGATGATGGCCCTCAACTTTGCCTGCTCTCAATACGGATATATCCAGATATCATATCAGAGGCACCGAACACCTCATACCACCCACCTAAGCCTGCATATGGTGTGCGAATAAGGCTAATGATACTATTGAACCACGTAGCATGGGGCTGGCGTGGCTTATGTACGTCTTCTAAGGAGGAAGTCGATGAGCCAACGACGGGTTAGGAAATAAGGAAGTTGGTGGTGGCCGGGAGCGGGGTTGGACGCGGGAGGCCAACCCGCCCCGATGGAGATACCGTAAAAACCGGGCCGGGTCACGTAGAGGCGAGCCGAAACGCGGTTGGGTGTCAGATGATTGATACGTATCTGGGCCGATGGGGGACATGGAAGGTAAGGCATCGAAGAAGTATTTCTATGTAAGCATCGCCACATTCTCAGCGAAGCTAGGACTTGAGATTATACTAACAATTGATCGGTCAGAAATCTTCAAGCTACTTACGCAGGTCATGCTTCTGTGCCTCGCCGAAAAATGGCTTTCAGTGTCTTTACCCGCTTGTATGATTGTGGTGTATGTTGTCCAAAAGGTGCGTCTTCGGACGTTGCGGCAACTCCGTGTTTTGGAGCAGGAGTCCACGGTAGGAGTGTTTTGGAGTTTCTTGGAATCGGTAAGAATAAAAGGCCCGAAGGTAGTAGATTAGCTAGGCCGCTGATCTCAAATTCTGTCAGGTTGAGGGTCTTGAAACCATACGGTCTTTTGGTTGGTCCAAAGCTGTCATAGAAAACAATATCCTCAGTGTCGATTCCTCCCAACGGCCAGAATTCCTTCTCTCATGTCTCCAGGGTTGGCTCAATATCGTTTTCGATCTCCTAGGGGTAGCTATTGCAACAAGCGCTGTTGTCATAGCCGTCGCATCTAGGGGCCATGTCACGGGTGCACAGGTCGGAATTGCCCTCAACATCATGCTTGTGGCAAACTCGACGTTGCTCAGACTTGTGGGGAGTTGGATTACGTTGGAGAGGTCTCTTGATGCCATTGCGCGCTTGAAAACGCTCGAGGAAACGACGGCGTCTGAGGATGGGAAGGTCTTGGGGTTAGATCCTCCCGAAAATTGGCCGTCCAGTGGGCATATAGAATTTACGAACATCACTGCATCCTACCAGTACGTAGTATTACTATTGACGACTACGCATGCCGATAGCTAACAATGATGACCATCTCTAGGTCCGAGTCAGCTGCTTTACGGAATATAAGCCTGACTATTATCGCAGGCTAGAAACGAATCGTTTGCGGACGTACAGGCAGGTAAGGCTTTCCCCACTGCAAAGCAGCATCTAGAGATTTAACATCTGAGATGCTCACTTTATAAATAGCGGTAAAAGCACGTTGCTCTTGACACTCTTGCGGCTTCTGGAATTGCAAACGCGGAAAGATCAAACTGGACGGCATTGGAATCAAGCACGTGAAGCTCGAGCTGCTTCGACGAAGAGCCTTTATAGCAGTATCGCAAGACCCTTTGATCTTGTCAAACAAGACCTTGCGTTTCAACTTGGACCCAGATGGCTCAGAATCAGACGGCGGCCTTGCCGTCGCATTAACCAAAACGGAATTGTGGACACATTTCTTCTCCACGGGCGTGGGTGTGAAACCACACAAACCGCCACCAGTAGTGCCTCTTATAGAGATGGTGGACATCTCATCCTGGACCAGAAGATATCACTATTCCAAGAGCTCTCCGTGGGGCAGTGCCAACTATTTTCAGTCTGCGGAGCCCTGGTCAAAGCCGGCCCGCTGCGCCGTTCCGGAGTGAAGCCTGTGATTCTCCTGGACGAAGTCACATCCTCGCTCGACCCTGCTACGGGGTCCATCATTTATCGTATAATCGACGAGGAATTTACAGAAAGGGGCCACACCGTCGTCATTGTTGCTTATAGGCTTGGCCCGTTGAAGGAGCATTCGAAATGGGGCAGGGACGCTGTAGCCTTGATGGCCGATGGGAGGTTGGTGGAAGTGGTTGACGACTTGAGTCCGGCAACTTTCCTACGCCTTGGCCAGATGGAGGAGAAGGACGCTGGTGGCCCAAGTTGACAGAAAGATCACGGATATGGACGGTTCCTAAGCTGGGATTTCCCTACGATTCTTTTGCGTTGATGGGGATAATCTTTCAAGTTCCTCCACACCCATCCGGGTGCTTCGTTGACTGTCGCGGATGATTACCTAAGCCAGAAATTCCAACAACGACCAAGCAACACAGGGCTCCCCTGGGTGTGTTTCCCATTGAATTCACTGGAACGAAGAAAAGTTTGCTTAATTCGTATCTCAGTGTAGAGAGGGAAATATTTCACTAACTAACTTTGAATATTCGAAAATGGACCCAAGGATTGAAGCCGTCGTTTATCTGATGTTGAGTCGCTGTTCAAATCGGCGCTTGACGGTGGGTGTTGGGCGGCTACCCGTTGCCCTGTCAACAGCACCGACACTGACTAAACAACAACCATCAAAGAAGCGCTGCTCCCACCAAGAGCCTCATTGAGACTTCTTCTTTTGCTTGTAATATATGGCATCGAATATCCATCTTCACCAGCACCGACGAGAGCAGAAAACATTGCAGCCTTGGAGGTTCTCACGTCCTTAAATATCCTCAACTCCAATTGATCAATCCCACACCTGTGCCTTGCTCTCTTACATCTTGCTACCTAGCAACATGGCTACCCGGACTCTGGAGGCTCGCTTCGACAGTCTTTCTGTTAACGATGAGAATGACCCTCATGGCGACACCAAGTATAGCAAGTTGGTATGTTACAAATATCCCAGACCCGCCCATCGAAACCAATCGTTGGTCGAACTCCTAGTGACGGAATGACGTCTAGCTGGCATCAGCAAGTCGGCCAACCCTCGTCAAGGTTGCCCTTCAATCCCAAAGCGCAAACGCCAATTCAGCAATCGTGACCCTCCCATCCCAAGCTGCTCAACGAAAGAACCCACCCTCGCCTACAAGAAAACCACTTCCCACTTCAGCCCGGGCCTCCTCCACCGAGGCCGACAACGAGCGGAGATCCACGGCCCTGGTCGAGCAACCCTCAGTGCCCAAACAATTCCACCTCGGCATGTTCGAAATAGGTCGGCCGCTAGGCAAAGGAAAATTCGGCCGCGTCTACCTCGCCAAGGAACGCACGAGTGGGTTCATCTGCGCCCTCAAGGTCCTGCACAAGAACGAGCTCCAACACGGCCGCGTCGAGAAGCAGGTGCGCCGCGAAATCGAGATCCAGAG
>Ga0164243_10015861_pt1 | contig 10380 bp, 7 predicted proteins | sample OricompcompostOP_FD_108781 | JGI IMG/M metagenome (GOLD analysis project Ga0164243, IMG submission 108781) | Organic Plus compost microbial communities from Emeryville, California, USA - Original compost - Organic plus compost (OP) | ecosystem: Engineered > Solid waste > Mixed feedstock >... | reverse complement strand
TGGCGCCTTCGCCCTCGCCATAGACCATGGTGCAGGTCGGGGCTCCATGGATCCCCAGCTTGTGCTCGAGACCGGCGCAGCGGAAATCGTTGCGCGGGCCGGCAGAACCGTCGGCCTCCACCAGGAACTTCGGGGTCAGGAACAGGGACAGGCCCTTGGATCCGGGCGGCGCGTCGGGCAGGCGCGCCAGGACGAAGTGGACGATGTTGTCCGAGAGGTCGTGGTCGCCGTAGGTGATGAAGATCTTCTCGCCGACGAGCCGGAAGCTCCCGTCCGCCTCCGGCGTCGCACGGGTGCGGACGGAGGAGAGATCCGAACCGGACTGGGCCTCGGTCAGGGCCATGGCCGCAGTCCACTCGCCCGTCACCAGCTTGGGCGCGTAGCGCGTCTGCAGCGCCTCGTCGGCGTGGGCCAGCAGCACCTCGACCGCGCCTTGCGTGACCACCGGCTGCAGGGCGAAGGCCATGCACGCGCTCGTCCACATCTCCATCACCGCGACGCCGACGACCGTCGGCATCTCCATGCCGCCCCACGCAGCAGGCAGCGAGACGCCGTTCCAGCCGCTCGCCCGCCACTGCTCGTAGGCGGCCTTGAAGCCCGGCGGCGTGACCACCGCCCCGTCGACGAGCCGCGCGCCCACACCGTCGGAGACCCGATTGAGCGGCGCCAGCGCCTCGCTCGCGAACCGGGCGGCCTGATCCAGGACGGCGGCGACCAGGGTCGGGTCCAATTCCTTGTATTCGGCCTCCTGCAGGCGGGCCTCGAGCGCGCCGGCGTGCCGGAGGGTGATGTCCATGGCCGCGAGGGGCGCCGAATAGTCCATGATCGCGTCTCGTCCTGCGTGCGGAGGCCGCGCCCGGCGCAGCCTAGATATTATATATCATATATAATTAGTTGGTGCGGCCGATTCCCGGTCCCGGCGCGCATGCTCAGCCGAGCTTGTCGAGGATATCGATCAGCCTGCCGTAGTCCTCTTCGCCGAGCAGGTTGATCATCTGCCGCCGATGCTGCTCGTGGGTGGCGTGGACGCGAGCCATGAAGCGCTTGCCGGCAGGCGTCAGCTTGAGGACGTTGGCCCGGCGGTCCTCCGGATCGGGGCTGCGGGATACAAGGCCCCGCTGCACCAGGGAATCGATGCGCTCGACCAGGTTCGGCTGACGTACGCCCAGGGCGGCGGCGAGGTCGGTCTGGCGGCAGCGGGGATTGGCTTCGATCAGCATCAGGGCCGAGTAGAGCACCGGGCTGAGGTCCAGCGCATTGAAGCGGATCACGAACTCGCGGAACACGTACTGCTGCGCCAGCCGCAGGCGGAAACCCAGCGTCTGCTCCAGGTCCGCCATGTCGAGGACCCGCGCCTGTCCGGCGGTCGAGCGTTTCGCCGCCCGCAAGTCGTCAACCATTAAGGGAGTACTCCATCACGTCCGGCGCGATCGCCGGCGCGGACCGGTCGGCGACAGCGTCGCCGACTCCCGCTGCAAGCTATGCAAACTAGGCGCATGTGGCGCCGCCTTCAAAGGCCGCGCCAAGCGATGATCTCCGGCGCCGGACGGCTGGCGTACAGGGTCTCCACCAGGGCCGCGCGCCGTTCCAGCACTTTGCGCTGGTTGCAGGAGCCTTTGTCGGTCAGTTCGCCCGCGTCGAGCGAAAGCGGCTCCTCGAGCACCGCGATCCGGACGAGCCTCTCCGAACTGCCTGCCGCCCGGTCGGCCAGTTCGTCCAGCAAGCTCTGCAGCCGCGCCCTCACGGCGGGGTGGGCGATGACGTCGCGGGGCGCGGCCGCAGCGTCGAGCCCGGCCGCAAGACGGCGCAGCGCCTCCAGGTCGGGGGCCAGCAGGGCGCCGACGAAGTCGCGGTCGTGACCGGTGACGATCGCTTCGCGGACCAGCGGACCGAAGTGCTCGAGGATCCGTCCGCGCAGCACGCCGACGCTGACCCAGGTCCCGGTGGCCAGCTTGAAGTCCTCGGATATACGGCCGTCGAACAGGAAGCCGCGGTCGAGGTCGGACGGGTCGAGGTACTTCACCGCGTCGCCGATCTTGTAGAAGCCCTCGTCGTCGAAGGCTTTCGCGGTCAGCTCGGGCTGGCGCCAGTAGCCGGGCGTGACGTTGGGGCCCCGCACGCGCAGCTCAAGCTTGCCTTCGTTGGGGACCAGCTTGAGCTCGACTCCTGGGACCGGCGTGCCCACCTCGCCCGGCCCCGAAGCCTCGCGCATGTTGAGCAAGGACGTCGGCCCGGTCTCGGTGGAGCCTAGGGTGGTGATCATCTGGACGCGCTTGCCGCAGGCCTTCGCCGCCGCGTCCTGCAGCCCGTCCCAGACCGTGCGCGACATGCCCGCGCCGGCGTACTTCATCAGCTTGAGGCGGCTGAAGAATCTGGCGGCGAGGGCCTCGTCCTCCCGCAGGTGCGGCAGCAGCTCCTCGTATCCGCGCGGGACGTTGAAGTAGAGGGTGGGAGCGATCTCGCGCAGGTTGCGCAAGGTCTTCGCCAATCCGGCCGGGGTCGGACGCCCGTCGTCGATATAGAAGGCGCCGCCGTTGTAGAGGGCGACCCCGAAAGTGTGGTTGCCGCCGAAGGTGTGGCTCCAGGGCAGCCAGTCGACGATCACCGGCGGCTCGTCCTGGACGAAGCGATAGGCCTGCCGGCCCATCTGCAGGTTCGAGCACAGCATCCGGTGGGTGTTGACGACCCCCTTCGGCATGCCCGTGGAGCCGGAGGTGAACAGCAGCTTGGCGAGGGAATCGGGGTCGAGCGCGGCGTGGGCGGCGTCCACGGACGGCGTGGGCGAGGCGGCGGCGAGGTCGGCGAAGGGGGTCGCCCCGGTGCCGCCCGGCTCGACGGCGACGACCTCGACGCCCGCCGGGGCGGCCGAAGCGATGGCGCGGGCGAAGCGGCCGGCGTCGCTGGCGAAGATCAGCCCCGGCTGCGCAAGGCCCAGCACGTAGCGCAGGCGCTCGTAGTCCGAGGAGATCAGCGAATAGGCGGGCGAAACGATCGCGCAGGGCGCGCCGACGTGCTGGCCGGCCAGGGTCAGCAGCGCCTGCTCGATATCGTTCTCGGAAAGGATCGCCACTGGCCGTTCGGGCGACAGGCCGCGATCGAGCAGCGCCTGGGCCAGGCGCTGCACCTGCTCCCAGGCGTCTGCGTAGGTGAGGCTTCGCCAGGGCCCCTCGGACGTGCGCTGGGCCAGGAACAGCCGTTCGGGCGTGGTCTCGGCCCAGTGGCGCAGGCGGTCGGTGAGGACCCGGGGGTAGGGCTGCAGCGGCTCGGTCGAGCGGACGATGGCCACGCCGTCCGGCCGTTCGATCCGCTCGGCGTGGCCGTCGCCCATGGCGACGGGGCGAAGCGGCGCGTTCATGGGCACCTCTGGAACGACAAGCTGATCAGAACGGGTAGTGCTGGTCCCGCTCGATGGTGATCCAGCGCAGGTCGGTGAACTCGGCGATGGCGGCCTTGCCGCCGAAGCGGCCGTAGCCGGAGGCCTTCACCCCGCCGAAGGGCATCTGCGCCTCGTCGGCCACGGTCGGGCCGTTGATGTGGCAGATCCCGGATTCGATCCGCTGGGCGACCGAGAGCGCGCGGTCGATGTTCTTCGAGAACACCGCCGACGAGAGGCCGTATTCGGTGTCGTTGGCGATGCGCACGGCCTCATCCTCGTCCTTGACCCGGACCACCGAGATGGCCGGCCCGAAGGACTCCTCATGATAGATGCGCATGTCCGGGGTCACGCCGTCGACCACGGTCGCGTCCATCAGCGCGCCCTGGGCCGCGCCGCCGGAGCGGACGACCGCCCCCTTGGCCTTGGCGTCCTCCACCAGCGCCTGCACGTGAGCCACCGCCTCCTGGCCGACCAGGGAGCCGAGCGGGGTCTTGCCCTGGCGCGGATCGCCGGCGCGCAGCCGGGCGGCCTTGGCGGCGAACTTCTCCATGAAGGCGTCGGCGATGGCCTCCTGCACGATCACCCGCTCCGCGGACATGCAGATCTGGCCCTGGTTCATGAAGGCGCTGAAGGCGGCCCCGTCGACGGCGGCGTCGAGGTCGGCGTCGTCCAGCACGATCAGGGGGGCCTTGCCGCCGAGCTCCAGCAGCACCGGCTTGAGATGACGGCCGGCGGTCTCCGCGATGATCCGGCCGACGCGGGTGGAGCCCGTGAAGTTCACCCGGCGCACGGCCGGGTGGGCGATCAGGGCGCCGACCACGGCGCCGGCGTCTGCGGGCGCGTTGGTGACCACGTTGACGGTCCCGGGCGGAAGGCCCGCGTCCTGCAGCGTCTTGCCGATCAGCCAATGAGTGGCGGGGCAGGCCTCGGACGCCTTGAGCACCACGGTGTTGCCGCAGGCGAGCGGCATGGCCAGGGCGCGGACTCCCAGGATGACCGGCGCGTTCCAGGGCGCGATCCCCAGGCAGACGCCCGCGGGCTTGCGGATGGCCATCGCCAGGCAGTTCGGCTTGTCCGACGGGATCACCTCGCCCGAAATCTGCGTGGTCATGGCCGCCGCCTCGCGCAGCATGCCGGCGGCGAGCTTGACGTTGAAGCCGGCCCAGGCGGCGGTGGCGCCGGTCTCGCAAGTCATGGCTTCGACGAACTGCGGTGCGGCGGCGTCGAGCAGGTCCGCCGCCTTCATCAGCGCGGCGCGCCGGGCGCTGGGGCCCAGTCCCGACCAGGCCGGAAAGGCCGCGGCCGCCGCTTCGGCTGCACGAGCGGCGTCCTCCACGGACGCGGCCGCCGCACGGGTGGCCACGCCCCCGAGCACGGGGTCGATGCGCTCGAAGCGCGCGCCTGAGGCGGCCGCAACGGGCCGTCCGCCGATCAGCAGGTCGATATCCATGGAATCCTCCCGAACCGCCTCGTCGCCTTCGCCTGGTGTCAGCGCGCGCGCCGCTTGTCCTTGTAGGCGCCGAGCCCGGGGCGGTAGGTCTTGTCGTCGAGGAACTGCTTCAGGCCCTCGTCGCGGCCGGCCTTGTCCAGGTAGAGCATCTGCTCGGTCTTGGCGTAGAGATAGTCGTCCGAAGTGTCCCAGGGCATGGCGCCGACGCGCTTGAAGGCGTCCTTGGCCGCCTTGAGCGTCACCGGGTTCTTCTCCAGCAGGAGGTCGCAGAGCGCGCGGGTGCGTTCGCGCAGGCCGGCGAGGGGAACGGCCTCGTTGACGAGCTTCATCTCGGCGGCCTTGCGTCCGTCGAAGGGCAGGCCGGTCATGATGTGGTAGAGGGCGTCGCGGTGGCTCATCACCTCGGCCACGGCCCGGGTGACGTTGCCGCCGGGGATGATGCCCCAGTTGATTTCCGAAAGTCCGAAGGTGGCCTCCTCGGCGGCGATGGCGAGGTCGCAGGCGACCAGCGGGGTGAAGGCGCCGCCGAAACACCAGCCGTTGACCATGGCGATGGTCGGCTTTTCGAAGAACATCAGCCTGCGCCACCAGTCGCCGGCCTCGCGACGCGCCTTGAGGGTGGCGGCGCGGGGCTTGTCGTCGTTGGCGCGGAAGTACTCCTGCAGGTCCATGCCGGCGCAGAAGGCCTCGCCCGCGCCGGTCAGCACCAGGACGCCGCAACGCTCGTCGCCTTCGAGCTCGTCCAGCACCTGGAGCATTTCGCGATTGAGCGTCGGGTTCATCGCGTTGCGCTTGGCCGGGCGGTTCAAGGTGACCCAGGCCACGCCGTCTTCAAACTCGACGAGAACTGTCTCTCTGCTCATCACCGTGGGTCCTCTGATCCCGACACTCGCGCCGTGCCGATGGGCGTACCCAGGCGGCATCCGCTTCGATAACTCTGGGAAGATCGCGGGCGGCTCGCGTCGACGCCCGCATCCGATATCCACCGGCTGGATGCGGGTTCAACACTTGCGCTGCATAAATCATTCTCCTGGATATCAAACTGGGCGCCGGCCGCGCTGTCAACCCTCCGGTGCGTCGCGTGCGGTCCTCGGGGGTTCGGTTTTTGCGTCAGGCGTCCCGCGCCCTTCGCCGGTCCAGAAATAATGCTTATGAGAGATTATTGTTGGCCCTACTGCGGGTCGTTTCCGCGCCCGCTTCCAAGGTGCGTGAAGGCTCTTCAGGCGCGTTGCGCCGCCCTTCCGTCCCACCGCCCTGCTGGCGCGGAGGTGTTCGGCGCGGCGTCCGGCGGCGGCCGCGGCCTCGCTCGCATGGAGGCGCCGTCCAAGGCGGATGGCCTGCGCTCCGCCATTGGAGCGGCGCGCCGTAATAGGAGACGATTTCGAAGAAGGGAGTGGAGGCCTGGCCCGGAATCGAACCGGGGTGCAAGGATTTGCAGTCCTCTGCGTAACCACTCCGCCACCAGGCCGCGGGCCCCGCAGCTAACAGAACCGCGACGGCGCGGCAAGGCGGGCGTTTGCGCCGATTGCGTTCGGGCGGAGCGGCGACCTATAAGCCCCGAAGCTTTTTCGCCCTTACGAATCCGCGAGGCGGTGGATGACGCACGAATACGGCTCGGCTCGGGAAAACATGGTCGAGAACCAGGTGCGGACGAACGACGTCACCGATCTCGGCATCCAGGACGCCATGCGCGCCGTGGCCCGCGAGCGCTTCTGCCCGCCGGGCAAGGACTTTCTGGCCTACGCCGAGTCCGAGGTGGAGTACGCCCCCGGCTGGTTCCTGGCCGCGCCGCGCGACGTCTCCAAGCTGCTGCAGGCGCTGGCTCCGAGGCCGGGCGAGCGGGCGCTGGCGATCTGCGCCCCCTATGCGGCGGCGGTGCTGGCGCGCATCGGCCTGGAGGTGATCCTGCTGATCCCCGAGGTTGCCCGCGCGGCGATCGAAAAGGCCCTGGAGGGCGAGGCGGTGCGCATCGTCGCCGGCGATCCCAAGACTGTCCCGGGCGGCGGCTACGACCTCATCGTCTGCGAAGGCGCGGTCGAGGAAGCCCCGCAGGCCTGGCGCGACGCCGTGGGCCTGGGCGGCCGGCTGGGCGTGGTCGAGCGCATCGGGCCGGTGGGCAAGGCCCGCATCTACGTCCGAGCCGACGACGGCGTGCTCGGCAAGCGGGAAGTGTTCGACGCCGCCCCGCCGGTGATGCCGGGTTTCGAGGCGGTTCCCGGATTCGCCTTCTGAAGCTGGACGGCGCGTTTTGCAGGCGCGCCGAGCGTCGCAATTATGTCGCGGCTTGAAACATAGAGGACACGACGACGTGCGAAGGCCGCGACGGCTAGGTTTAGTCGTCGCGCGCCGACGGATCAGGGGAGCTGGCGTCGTTGAAGGGCGAGCTTGTGGGAAATTCGAAGCCGATGTCCAACAACCCACGCCGCCTTTGGTTGGCGGCCGTTTCCGCCCTTGCGCTGCTCGCCCCGGCCGTCGCCGTCGCCGAGACGCTGGCCGACGCGCTGGCCCTGGCCTACCAGTCGAACCCGACCCTGCAAAGCCAGCGCGCCCTGCAGCGGCAACTCGACGAGACCTACGTCCAGGCCCGCTCCAGCTTCCGGCCTACCCTGAACGCCTCTTCGACGACGAGCTGGTCGGACGGGAGCGCGGGCGGCGGAGGCGGGCCCACCGGGGGCGGGGCCGCGGGCGGTGGAGGCGGCGGCAGCGGCGGCCGCACAGGCGTCACCCTTTCCGCCCAGCAGCCCCTGTTCACCGGCGGCCGGGCTTCCGGCGCGATCGACGCCGCCGAGGCGACGGTGCTGGCGGGGCGCGAGGCGCTGCGCAACGTCGAGCAGACCGTGCTGCAGTCGGTGATCCAGGCCTACAGCGACGTGATCCGCGACCAGCAGATCGTCGGCATCCGCGAGCAGAGCCTGCAGGTGCTGATCAACCAGCTGCAGGAAACCCAGGCCCGGTTCGAGGTCGGCCTCTTGACCCGCACCGACGTGGCCCGCGGCGAGGCCCAGGTGGCCAACGCCCGCGCCCTGCTGTCCAGCGCCCAGGCCCAGCTTCAGAACAGCCGCGCCGCCTATGTCACCGCCGTGGGCCAGAACCCGGGCGAGCTGGCCAGTCCGCCACCGCTGCCGGGCCTGCCGGGCAGCGTGGACGACGCCTTCCGCACCGCCGAGGGAAACAACCCCGCGCTGCGCCGTGCCCAGATCACCGAACAGGCGTCGCGCTACCGCGTGGCCCAGGTGCGGGCGCAGCGGAACCCCACCGTCTCGCTGACCACCTCGCTCGGCTACACCGGCGCGATCGATCCGTTGAACCTCAACCGGCAGATCAGCGTCTCGGGCGTGATCACCCAGCCCCTGTTCACCGGCGGCGCCGTCTCGTCGCAGATCCGGGCCGCGCTGGAGCAGAACAACAGCGACCGCATCCTGATCGAGCAACAGCGCCGCACCACCGTGCAGGCGGTCGCCCAGGCGTGGAATCAGCTCCAGGCCGCCCAGGCCAACATCGTCTCCAACCAGGAGCAGGTGCGCGCCGCGACCGTTGCCTTCGAAGGCGCGCAGGAACAGTACCGGGTCGGCCTCTCCACCACCCTCGACGTGCTGCTGACCCAGGAGACGCTGCGCACCGCCCAGCTCGCCCTGGTGCAGTCGCAGCGCGACCTCTACGTGGCGCAGGCCTCGCTGCTCAACGCCATGGGGCGCCTGGACGCCCAAAGCCTGGTCGACGGCGTGCCGCTCTACGATCCGGCCGCCAATTTCAACAAGGTCAAGGACGCGGGCTCGGTGCCGTGGGAGCCGCTGATCGAGGCGCTGGACCAGATCATCCGGCCCACCTCGCCCGATCCCGGCCGCCCGCTGCCGGCGCCGGCCTCGCCCCAGGCCCCGCCCGCCCTGCGCGCCGGCGGGGCGCTGCCGTCGCCCGACGCGGGCTTCGCCACCACCACGCCCACCGCGCCCAGCCAGGGCGTGACGGTCCCCAACACGCCTGGCGCGACCAACCGTTAAAGGCGCGTCTTTCGGTCCTATGTTCCGGGGGCTGATTGCAGGATCGGCTGCCGACGCCTAGAGCCCGATGGGGCCAGATGGAAGCATCTGAGCGCGTTCGAGCGGCGAAACCGCTTACACTTTCGCCTAACGCGCTCTAGGCTCGGGCTCTTCCCAATCCGATTCTCCTCGACGGTTGCGCCATGTCCGAAAGCAACGCTCAAGAACCGACGATGGAGGAGATCCTGGCCTCCATCCGCCGGATCATCTCGGAAGACGACGCGCCCGCGGCGGCTCCAGCCGCTGGGGCGGAGGCTGCGCCCGAGGCGGCCGCCGAGCCTCCCGAGCCCGAGGGCGATTTCGGCGACGACGACGACGTCCTCGAGCTGACAGAGCCGGTTCCGTCCGAATCGGCGCCGGAACCGGAGGTCGCGCCTGAGTTTGCGTCCGAGCCCGCGCCAGAGCCCGTCCGCGCGGCGGAGTCCGCCCCCTCTCGCGGCGGCTACGATCCCGAGACCTCCCTCGGCGACCTCGATGTGTTCACGCCGCCCCCGTCGCGGCCGGCCCCCGCCGCCTCTACTTGGGCGGACGAGGACGAGGACGACGCCGGCCTGATCAGCTCGCCCACGGCCGAGGTGGCCGCTTCCGCCTTCAGCCAGCTCTCCCGCACCCTCGCCATGCCGCCGGAAGCCCGTACGCTCGAGGACGTGGTGCGCGAGCTGCTCCGGCCGATGCTCAAGGAATGGCTCGATCAGAACCTGTCGAGCATCGTCGAGACCGCCGTCCAGGCCGAGGTCGAGCGCATCTCCCGCCTGCGGCGGTTCTAGCCCCCCTCAATCGGCTTCGCCGACCGCACCCCCGCATGCGGGGATGCGGGACAGGTCTTGATCGTCCTCCCCTGCGAAGCGGGGAGATGGATCGGCGCGGCAAGCGCCGAGACGGAGGGGGCCTCGCCGCGTTTCGGTGTTGGCGGCGCAGGCCAACCTCCGCTAAGCGTCGCTCGCGATGCTAGAAAAGACCTTCGACCCCCAGTCCGTCGAACCGCGGCTCTACGCCAAGTGGGAGGGTTCCGGCGCGTTCAGCCCGGAGCGCGCGCTGAAGCGCGATCCCGGCGCCAAGCCGTTCTCGATCGTCATCCCGCCGCCGAACGTCACCGGCTCGCTGCACATGGGCCACGCGCTCAACAACACGCTTCAGGACGTGCTGGCGCGCTTCCACCGCATGCGGGGCGAGGCGGTGCTGTGGCTGCCGGGGACCGACCACGCGGGCATCGCCACCCAGATGGTGGTCGAGCGCCAGCTCGCCCAGGAAGGAAACGTCGGCCGCCGCGACATGGGCCGCGAGGCCTTCGTCAAGCGCGTCTGGTCCTGGAAGGCGGAATCCGGCGGGGCCATCACCCGTCAGCTCCGCAGGCTCGGCGCCTCGTGCGACTGGTCGCGCGAGCGCTTCACCATGGACGAGGGCCTGTCCGCCGCCGTCCGTAAGGTGTTCGTCGCCCTCTACAAGCAGGGGCTGATCTACCGCGACAAGCGGCTGGTGAACTGGGACCCGCAGTTCCAGACCGCCATCTCCGACCT
>Ga0164243_10015859_pt1 | contig 10381 bp, 6 predicted proteins | sample OricompcompostOP_FD_108781 | JGI IMG/M metagenome (GOLD analysis project Ga0164243, IMG submission 108781) | Organic Plus compost microbial communities from Emeryville, California, USA - Original compost - Organic plus compost (OP) | ecosystem: Engineered > Solid waste > Mixed feedstock >... | reverse complement strand
TACAACAGCCTCATGGCCACTCTCCGCAGCCCAGTGTAGCGGTGTCTGGCCGTTATTATCTTTCACATCGGGATTGGTGCTAGCTATAAGAAGAAGCTCTACAACAGCCTCATGGCCACTCTCCGCAGCCCAGTGTAGCGGTGTCCGGCCGTTATTATCTTTCACATCGGGATCGGTGCTGGCTGCAAGAAGAAGCTCTACAACAGCCTCATAGCCACTCTCAGCAGCCCAGTGTAGTGGTGTTCGGCCATCATTATCTTTCCCATCAGGATCAACAGCACCTGTATCAAGAAGAAGTGTTATAGTAGCCTCATAGCCACTCACAGCAGCCAAGTGTAATGGTGTCTGGCTGTTATTATCTTTTGCATCGGGATCAGCGTCAGCTGCAAGAAGAAGCTCTACAACAGCCTCATGGCTATCCCAGGCAGCCAGGTGTAGCGGTGTTCGGCCATCATTATCTTTCCCATCAGGATCGACAGCACCTGTATCAAGAAGAAGCATTATAGTAGCCTCATAGCCACTCGCAGCAGCTAAGTGTAATGGCGTCCGGCTGTTATTATCTTTTGTATCAGGATCGGCATCAGCTGCAAGAAGAAGCTCTACAACAGCCTCATGGCCACTATCCGCAGCCCAGTGTAGCAGTGTCTGGCCACTATTATCTTTCACGTCGGGGTCGGCGTCAGCTGCAAGAAGAAGCTTTACAACAGCCTCATAGCCATCCCAGGCAGCCAGGTGTAGCGGTATCTGGCCGTTATTATCTTTCACATCGGGATCAGCGCCGGCTGCAAGAAGAAGCTCCACAACAGCCTCATGGCCGTTTTCAGCAGCCCGGTGTAGTGGCGTCTGGTTATAGTAACCTTTTGCATTAGGATCGATATTGGTGGTATTAAGAAGAAGCTTTACAATAGCCTCATGGCCGTTTTCAGCAGCCCGGTGTAGTGGCGTCTGGTTATAGTAATCTTTCGCATTAGGATCGATATTGGTGGTATTAAGAAGAAGCTTCACAACAGCCTCATGGCCGTTTTCAGCAGCCTGGTGTAGTGGCGTCCGGCTGTAGTAATCTTTCGCATTAGGATCGATATTGGTAGTACTAAGAAGAAGCTTCACAACAGCTTCATGGCCATACATGGCAGCCCGGTGTAGTGGCGTCCGGCCACCCTGATCTTTCGCATCGGGATCGATGTTGGCTGTTGTAAGAAAAGCCTTGGATATGAGTTCAATCCCGAAATATGCCGCTAGATGAAGTGCTGAAGTCTCACGTGAAAAGTCTTGGCTATTACGGAAATCGGCAAACAGCCATGTTTTCGTAGCAAATAATGCTTGGACTCCTGCCTCCAAGTTCCCTTTTCTCCCTAAAAAGCTCAATATTACTTGTCTCGCCTCTTCCTGCGGCGGGGTTCCGATTTCCTGACTGCCATCAAAAGCTTTCCGGGCATGATGTCCCCAATTGCGAGCAGCGTAATCGTAGAGTTGGTTCGAATGTAGCCGCTTCTTAAAATCCTTATCTGTCCGAGAAGGTCCGCTCTCAAAGATATCAAATGAGAGGTAAGTGCCACAGATTGTCGTAATATCTGCCTCAGCAGTCGGAAACCATCGTGCTTGAGTTCGCTGGAAGTACTCTTGTGTTGTGTAGTGCACCAGGCGGATGATATGGCACTCCTCGTCAACTATGACCAATCCAGCACATACTGAAACCATTCGGTTGACCGGCGTTATTTTCTGTGGGTTAAGCTCGATGTCGCCGACTTCTACCGCAAGAGCAGTCTGGATTTCTGATGTTGTCAGGGGTCTTCGACCGCAGATTATCCAGTATAGAACTTTCTCCGCGAGCCTTCGAAAGCCTGGCTTCTGGCCGGTGATCCTTCTCATGGCCTCATCATATGCTCCATCCAATACTTTCTGCTGCTCGGCTTCCTTTGATCCTGGAGTTTGCACCTCGAACTGCCTTAGCGCTTTTCTAACCTCCCACACCGAAGTCGTATCGTCCAGCGCGTCGAGGTAAAGCTTTGCCAAGAGAAACCTGGAGAAGAGTCAGTAGACATTCCATCGCGAAGTAACATCTCAACGTACATTCCATCCACAGCCTGTGATATTGCCTCCTTGATCTCCTCCTGTAGCTCCTGATCCCAGTCGTCAAACGAATCTAGGTTTTCCATATGACTGTCCAGATACCGCTCTATGTCTTCCCTCGTTGCTCGAATTTCTAACCACGGCTTCTCGTCAAACTTGCTAGTAATTTCTGGGATGAACCTTGCTGTCATGAAGAGGCTTGTATTGGATTTCTCCTGGAGGGCAAACATTTCAGAGAGGAACTTGTCTCGGCATCGTTTATCCGTCTGGCACTCATCAAGGGCGTCAACGATAATGAAAACCCTGGTGTATGAAGCAGCGACAGACTCAAGGGCCTTTGAGAGTTCATCAGTGGATGGCCGTGTCTGACGGGGGTTATGCCGCTCATAAAGCTCCGCTACAACCCTCGGCGTGGACGGTTTTGTCCTGCTGAGCTGCAGGAGAAGGCTGGCGAGCAGGTTGTCAAGTTGTTGATTCTCTCTCTCCCGAAAGTTGCAATAAATGTAGGCAATTCCGACGTCTGGATCTCGACCAAACTTGCCGATGATGTGCTCGACAACGATTGCAGTAAGAATCGTCTTTCCCGCGCCAGGAATTCCCGGGCAGAAGAGTGTCTGTTTATCCGTCCCAAGCCACGTTCGAAATTCTTGAGAGTCCAGAAGCCATTCGCCCGTTTTTAGGCCCCTCCTTTGGATGTAATCGCTCTGTTGGGAGCCATAGTCAATAGTGCAAAGCCAGTTGTGGACCAGCATATGCTCTTCGCTTTGCTCGCGGTTGTCTTGTCGCTCGCGCAGCATCTTAACCGACGCATGGGTGTCCATGACGACCTTGCTGTTATACCAAGTAAGTATAATGGTATGTATTGAAGTGTAGGAAACGGAGACAGTACCTTGTCAGAGTTTGAGTAAAGGCGTTCAGGCATGTCACATTCCAGTTCATCCGTGAGCGAAGGTCTTGTATGTCCTTCGGCTCCAATGTCAACCTCTTCCAGGTCCTTTGAGCTTTCCCACGTATTCCGTGGGTTTTCGAAGGCTCGAGGCAGTAATTCTCATTCACCAAGATTCCGACATCGGTGACCACGTTGTGGCATTCCACAAGGAGCTTTTTTAGCTGTTCCTCTTGCCACCCGGCCATATCGTGCTCTGACAGAAAGGGTTCGATGTTTTTGAGAACGCCAGTAAGACTCGACACCCTGTTTGGAACCATGTTAGCTTCGGAAATATAGAGTCCAGACAAACATACTCATTTGATATGGCTTTGAATTGAGCCGGCGCATTGGTAAATCGATCGTGCAACCTCTTCGCTTTGTCGAGCACCGCGATGAAATCGCCCACTGAAAACCCAAAACTCATTGTGATGACGCTTCTGAAAACGGACGAATCTACGAACCGATATGCTCGTAGAATTTAAAGCTACTACAGCCGATGCTGAGGCGTTTGATTTTTGATGGGGAGGAAGGGGAGGGCATGCGAATGCTTGACAGCAGTCTGTTGGTTACAGCCAGCCCCCCCAGTTGGATTGGGGCGAAGTCGACGTAAGGCTGCGCGGGGTAATGCCTCATGCATGGAATGGAATGGAAGCCCGATGGCTACCTGGAGGGCTATATGCATTCTCGTTTGGGAGAAAGCCTCGGGGCAAAACACGGTGAAAGCCTGGCGACATAACCCGACTCCTGAGTACAAGCCAATCCACCCGTGTTCGACATTTCATATGGGAAGCTCTACGTGAATGCATACTTCCGATGAAAGTTCTACGCTCATCATTCTGATAACCAAAGTCAGCGGAGGCCAGCTCCACAGCACAGGCGGCCTCTTCCGGAGGCGATCGATGGCGTTTATAAAAGGCTCCGAAGACGACCAATAACCACAAGGGGATGGTTCGGCATGCCAGCCAGCCACGTCAATGACTATATTCTGTTGGAGACCCTGGCCCTGAGGAAAGAAAATAGGCGGCCCGGGGCCAAGGGAGCCGGCAATGACAGGAACGCCCGGTGGACGCGGTAGAAGCCATTCGTTCCGGTACTGGAGAACACCAACCCGCTTGGCGCATTCCATTACCACCAGTGGTTGGATCGCTCTCTTATGGCTGGTGACAAGCTCATGGAAGAATGGATTTCGGGGGCTGAGTAGACAAAAGAATGATCGCCAGTCAGTCAAGCAACGCTTTTTGTTATGGTGAGAGCCAAGTATAACTTTCAGACACACATCTAGTTCGCTCGTCCTGCCTCGGTAGGAATGTAACCATTGAAGAGTTTCCACAGGTTTCTGGAGGCTTTCAGTTATCTATCCTTGGCAAACTCGGGGATTCGCAGGCTTCTTTTGCCACTTGCGATCCCAGGTCCAACACAGCCGGAACCCCCCAAAAGATGGTGATGGGGAGTGTGTCTCGTGCATATTCCATACAAATACTCCCCACCTTAAAAGGTAAACTAACCTATATAAACAACATATCCCCTAAAACCCTTCTTTGCCAAAGAGAATAGAAAATAACATAATCGCTTGAGGAGTTCGAGTTATGCCTCGGCCAAACCAGCGCCAAGTCTGTCTTTACAGCAGCTTGATTATTACATTGTGGGTCCACTATCAGTGAACTTCTGGAGTATCATATCGTGGCCATCCCTGGATGCCATCACGGTCCTTTCATAAACAGCAGCAACACGAAGCTCCTGGACTGATGTATAGTAGCTGTTCCGATGATCCTTTATGCTAACATCAGCACCAGCAGCAAGAAGCTGCTGGACTACCGTATCATGGCCGCGCCGGGAAGCCAAGTGAAGTGGTGTCTTGCCATCACAATCCTTTATGCCAATATCAGCACCAGCAGCAAGAAGCTGCTGGACTACCGTGTCACGGCCGCCCCGGGAAGCCAAGTGAAGTGGTGTCTCGCCATCACAATCCTTTATGTCAATATCAGCACCAGCAGCAAGAAGCTGCTGGACTACCGTGTCACGGCCGCGCCAGGAAGCCAAGTGAAGTGGTGTCGTGCCACCACAATCCTTTATGTCAATGTCAGCACCAGCAGCAAGAAGCTGCTGGACTACCGTATCACGGCCGTGCCAGGAAACCCAGTGAAGTGGTGTCATGCCACTAAGATCCTTTATGTCAACATCAGCACCAGCAGCAAGAAGCTGCTGGACTACCGTATCACGGCCGCCCCGGGAAGCCAAGTGAAGTGGTGACTCGCCACCATTATCCTTTATGTTAACATTAGCGCTGGGGCCGAGGAACGGCCTTATTGCACTGTCACAGAGGAGCTGTTGCAAGACTGTGACGTGGCCTCCACCAGCAGCCCAGGAAATTGCCGACCTTCCAAATGTCCTATCCTCAAGGTCTACACCCTTTAAACCCTTCTTAGGAAGCCGCTCCACAACACGGTTTAGACCAAAATAAGCTGCGACTAAAAGAGGTGTATCGTAGCTTGGTATTTCCCGTATTGAAAATTTTCGATATATTTCAAACCACATAGAGGTTGGTAGGTTTGGATGACAGTATAATATTGCTTTCTCAACTGCCCAATTGTCGTCGCTATTCCAGTTTGCTTCACGAAAGTGATCAGCCCAGTTTTGCGCTGAATATTTTAGAAATGTGTGCGTTTTAAGATACTGATCTTGATCTGTACTTGCTCTAAAGCGGATGAGATCGAAATCAGATAGAGAGAGCCGTCGTATACAGATCTCAGCAAGGACACGATGCGACTCCCGGGGATAAAAGGAACATTGCCACTGGCTAGTAAGAGGCGGCGAGGATTCCGATAGCGAGACCAAGTACTCGCGTGCAGTTTGATGAAGGAGGTAGACTTTCGAGTCGACAATGATAACAAAAAGCCCGCAAAGCTGTCGGATATCATTCTTGAATCGATCCTCTGACACTAGCTCTAGGTCGCTAATCGATTGGTGATCAGGACTTATCATCAAGGCTAGGGCCATCTCTGGAAGAGTGAGTGGCTTTGCTGCTGCTATAATAATATGAAGAAGTTTCCTAGTACGATGAGGATATTGACTTTTCGATAGGATCCTCTCGTATGCATCAGAAACTGTGCGAGGGATATTGCGAATTTCCGATCGAATTTTGTTAGGTGTGAGAAGGGTGCTATTTAGCAACTCTTCGAAGATCAGGTGAACCCATAAGTAAGTGCGGTTTGGGATTTGAGAAAGTTCTTCTATGAGAACATTCTGCTCATTAGGGCCAAGTTTAAGTACTCGAATAATCCCCATTGCTCGGCTCTTGATAACTATATCAATCTCGGAGCATATCTTAGCTGTTTCCTCCTCATTTTCTCCGCTTAAGTGGATTGTAGGCAGCTGACATTCTGCTCTAAAACGTCTCTCAATATCCACATAGGGCCGGCTTGTGAGAAGGAACTTTAGCGGCTGGTGACCGGTTGCTATTTGTGGGGAGAAATTGTTAATGGCATCGATTAGCTGATTCCTCTCTGTTTTTTCGCATTCATCGAGAGCATCGAAGATACACACAACCTCCCTCTTCTGATGGCCATGGCTAGTGGTGGCGGAGATGAGAATATCCCAGAGGTCACCAAAGGATGTAAGAAGTGTAGGCCCTCTGTGTTCGAACTTTTCGAGGATCTGGGATGAAAAGAAGGCTGGAGAATGGATAAAGAGTTGATGTAGGATGCAACATAATGCAGTTACTGAAGATCGCTGGGTTTCAAAGTCCTCCTTGAAGAAGAAGTAGCATGTTGTTCTTGTAGTTGTGCTCGGCAACACTTCATCGACCAAGTACTTAGCCAGAACCGACTTGCCACATCCCGGGTCTGCAGACACCCAGAGCGAGGCAGCTGTGCTCTGACGCCATTGTTGGAAGAGCGGATGGTTTGTGAACCAGTCGCACGTCCCTTCGACTCGAGATGGATTTCGGTCTTTGTGATCTCGGTATGGACAATAGAGTTTCTGGAGCCATTCTATCTTCTTTCGTCTCTGCTCGGAATCTAAGTGCTGAGACTGGGAAGGACCTACACATTTCCAGTAGTTAGCATTTGTTGGAAGGGCTTAGTGACATATTGTTTCTATTAGACTAAACACGACTGCAGAGGACGAACGGCCATTGTCTTTTCCTAGGCTATAGCGGGCGTGACGAGTAACTCTCCGATGCGGCACGCGCTTTTGCACAAGGTCCTGCGTGTTGACTTGCACTAGCTCGCAAATCAACCTCATCTTGTAACCAGTCCGAAACTTACGAACAGTACAATACCAATCAAGGAGAACGCCGTAGGGTTTTTAAGCGCGCTTCTAGCTTATCTCCGTTCACAAGGTCGGTTGATGGGGCCGATGGTAGGCTGGGAATCAAAGACTCACCGTCTTTCTCATCCTCTCTCTCACCCTCTTCAAGAAGGACCTTATAGAGGTCTTGGACATTCGCCAGAACAAGCTCCAAATTATCTTGGTCCTCTTCGCTCGGCCCAAACTTACAGACCGTGGAATGGTCTGCCTGTAAGCCAACCAAGTTCTCTATATCCCCTGGCAACCCAAATGTTGAGCTTGCTCTTGTCACAATCTAATTTAGGTAAGAGCAAGTTAGAAAGTCTACGGGTCCTCAAAATATGTAGGTTAGTCTAGCTTACCTGATCGCGAGTACCCCAGAAAGACACAATGTGATATTCCAGGAGCCTATGCTTCCAGTGCTCTTGCATGATATCACTGAATATTCCGCCCTCTCGTAGCGTGGCTAAGAGGCTGCCACCTTCCTGGAAGCCTAGAGTGCGGGCAATCCCCTCTGCCAAGCTTCCAATATTGATGACGGTTCTATCTCCGCCATGATGAGGCACAGCAAAAAAGGCAAGCGCCCTCGATGCCCTCTTAATATCCTTGTATTTCTGGTTGTTAAAGGCGTTGATTAAGGCCTGTTTGATGAGAAGACCTCCAAGACTATGGCCTAATAGTAACAGTGGCCTATGGGGATCATCGCTTCTCTTGACTCTTAGTCTCTCTAAGAAGGCATTTGCCTTATCGATAAAGGTCTCCCTGTTTTTGCCGTAGACAGCTGTGGAATCATACTTGTAGATGAAGATTCGGGACTGAGGAAGTTTCGTGGGAAGTTCATCGCGGAGCCAAAAACTGCTTTTAGGTCCCGTCCACGTGTCTTCGGCGTGCTTGGCGGCTGGTTTGTTTTTCGGGTTGAGGCCATGAACTGCGACCACGCTGAAAAATCGTCAATAAGATAGTCAAAATATCAGGCAACGATGCCCGCCCGCATGGTGCTGGCCTCTGCCGGGGCATATGACAACGTACTCGACTTTCTCAGTATGTTCTCCCCCTCCCTTCGGATCAGGAGGGTATATCTGGACAAGAGACTATATATTTTTAGCCATCGGCTGTGGGATAAAACATAGAGCACAAGCAGTACTTGGGATTAGAACTAACCATGATCAAATCCAAATTTCAAATCCAATCGGCTTGATGGCAACGTTTCGAGGTTTGATCTGGTCTGCGTGATAGCGAGAAATAAGATTTGCAGGTATCAACCATGAAGGAAGGAAAGTGTGGAGGAGGAAGAACGGGACGAGGAAGAAGTGGCTTGGATTGAGCACCAGGCTGTAAAAGCGGGGAAGGCCAAAATGAGTATGCACGAGTTCATGTTCAGCTTGCCAAGTTTTGATGTGAGCGGCTCGGCCCTAGCCACTCGGAGCCTGCCACGCCCCGGAGTCTGTGAAATAGACGATTGGTTCGTGGGCCGTGTGTCGAGAACGATGCTTCTGGTCTATGATCCTCCCCCGAGGACCTCGGCGATGACGTCGCCCATTGAAACACCGAAGCTCATTGCGAAGATTCCTCCGAAAGTGGATGTGTCTACTAGCTGATAGGCTCGTAGAATAAAGAGCTACTGCAGTCGATGCTCAAGCGTTTGGTTCCGGAGGGAAGGGTAGCGTCCGTTGGTGACAGCTTGCCCGTTGGGTTGGGGCGGTAAGGCTGCGCGGGGTAATATGCCATGTATGGAATGGAACGGAAGCCCGACGACTACTCTGAGGGTGATATGCATTCTGGTTTGTGACCAAGTCTCGGTGAAGAACATGGTGACGGCCTGGCGACATGGATCCGGCTCCGATGCGTACTTTAAATTGCTGAAGAAGCATGCGCTTTATGTCATACTTTCCTAGCGCTCAGCGAATGTTAAGAGCGGCGGCCCCGGTAGAGCTGGTCTGGAGAACGATGGGGAGGGGACGGAGAGATTATACTGACAGCGAGTCGAGGGCGGTATCCGGCCTGTGGTATAGAGGGTGGGTTGGACCACCGTATATATTTATATATATAAATATATATATATAGAGAGAGAAGCCGTGTGGTAGGTCAGGTTCTATTGATGTCTCAGTAAACACTCATGATACCAAACGAGACGAGTTCGTGAGTCCGTGATGCACCCAATATACAATTTTATACTCCATGAATTACCAGCTGCCCATTACGCCTATTGAGAGACCAACCCCTTCATATGCTCCAATACTGTGACAATCGCAGAATCCAAACCTTCCATGCGTAACAGCGCGTCTATCCAGGAAACCAGTTTGGCCTGAAGAGCAGCCTTATCCTCCGTACGATTTACCCCTTCGTTTAACCTCGCAAATACCGTGCGCAGGCCACGGGGGAAATCGGCAGTATATGGCGACACGCCCGCAACAGGCTGCTGGATATAGCAGAAACAGGTCTCCGCCGAAGTGGGATAGCTCTCCAGCATAGCATCCATGGCGTTCTGAAGGACCTTAGGCCCGGCAACGACTGTGTTGACAAAGTCGGAAAACATGGTGAAAAACTCTTCCGCCACGGTCGGTGAAAAGAAGGCCTGTTTCCTGCTGACGTCGAAGATGGCTATGGGGATGGCTCCATCTAGCGCGGGGTTATTGAGTGTTCCCTTCGTCTCGGCATTGAACACCTTCTTCGGTTTCGCGTCAAGGACATCGGGATCCCGAGTAATAACGCCGTCTTCGTCGACTCCGTCATCCTCACTGTCACTTCCACCAAGGCGCAGCTCGTCTTCTTCTTCGACCTGGCTCTCCTTGATAACATCCTTGGCTTTCTTCCCAGTCTTTTTCCTCTTCTCACCCATCTTCTGTAGCCACTCCATCTCGCACCGCGCATACTCGATCCACACCGTCCCATCCGCGACGCAGAACTTGCAACCCCTCATGAACAAGCTCCTAGCCGTGGCCATATCGCCGTGTCCCGCAGACCTCCTAGCGGCGAGCACCCAGAGCGCGGCGTCCGAGGGCATGAGCCTCAGCATCTTCGTCATGACCCTCCTCCACCTCTTGGAGGCCTTGACCTTGGCCATGTAGTCTAGGTACTCGAGCCATAGTTCACGGG
>Ga0164243_10015856_pt1 | contig 10381 bp, 9 predicted proteins | sample OricompcompostOP_FD_108781 | JGI IMG/M metagenome (GOLD analysis project Ga0164243, IMG submission 108781) | Organic Plus compost microbial communities from Emeryville, California, USA - Original compost - Organic plus compost (OP) | ecosystem: Engineered > Solid waste > Mixed feedstock >... | reverse complement strand
TGGCGGACGGCCGGGGCGGGGTCGGGTACCTGCTCAAGGACCGGGTGACCGCGCTCGACGAGTTCCTCGACGCGATCGACCGGGTGGCGGCCGGCGGCACCGTGATGGACCCGGAGGTGGTCCGGCAGCTGTTCACCCGCAACAGCCGCACGAGCGGCGTCGGGGCGCTCACCCCGCGCGAGCGGGAGGTCCTCGGCCTGATGGCCCAGGGCCTGTCCAACGCGGCGATCTGCGCCGCGCTGGTCCTCGCGCCGGTGTCGGTCGAGAAGCACATCACGAACATCTTCGCGAAGCTCGACCTGCCGCCGGACGACGACGCGCACCGCCGGGTCCGTGCCGTCCTGGCCTACCTCAACCAGTGACCCCCACCCGGGTCACGGGTGCCGCGACCCCGACTCGTCCGCGACCTGGATGATCGTCCGGCCGGGCGTACGGCGGCGGCCGGCGAACGCCGAGGCCGCCTCGGACAGCGGCAGCACGGCGCCCACGACGGGCCGGAGCCGTCCGGCGCGCACCCGCTGGGCGAGGTCGGCCAGCCGGGCGCGATCGGGTTCGACGACGAAGAAGATCGCTCGCCCGTCCCGCGGCCGCACGGTGGGCGGCGCGGCGATGGTGACGACGGTGCCGCCGGGGCGTACCAGTTCGGTCGACCGTTCCAGGACGTCACCGCCGATGACGTCGAGGACCACGTCCACCTCGCCGGCGTCCCGCAGGTCGTCGGCGTCCAGGTCGAGGAAGGCGTGCGCGCCGAGGTCGAGCGCGACCTCGCGGTGGTCGGCGCGGCCGGTGCCGATCACGTGGGCGCCCACCTCGCGGGCGAGTTGGACGGCGATCGAGCCCACGCCGCCCGCGGCGCCGTGGACGAGGACGGTCTGTCCGGTCGTGAGGTGGCCGTGGTCGAAGAGCCCCTGCCAGGCGGTCAGTCCGGAGATGGGCAGCGCGGCGGCCACGGTGTGGTCGATGTCGGCCGCGAGGGGCGCGAGGTTGCGCGCCTCCACCGCCGTGTACTCGGCGAGCGTTCCGTTGCGGGCCCAGTCGGTCAACCCGAACACCCGCTGGCCCACCGTGAGGCCGGTGGTGCCGTAGCCGAGTTCCACCACGGTTCCGGACAGCTCGTGCCCCGGGATGCTGGGCGTCCGGTCGCGGCCGGAGCGATCGGTCCAGGTGGCGGGCCAGTCGAGCTCTCCGGGGGTGAAGCCCGCGGCGTGCACGCGCACGATGACGTCGTTCTCCGCCGCGTGGGGGTGGGGCATGTCCGTCAGGGTGAGGCCGCCGACGCCGGCGTCACGGTCTCGTACGGTGATCGCTCGCATGCGAGTCCTTCCGGGAGCGGTGGCCGGCACGGCGTGCCGCACCGACCACCGGGTTGGGTGTCTGCTGGCTGTCCGGTCAGCTCGGCCAGGGCGCGCCGATGATGCGCTCGACCGTCGTCGTACGCCGGAAACCGGGGATGAAGTGCTCGATGATGTCGGAGTTCACGGTGCCGTTCGTGGTCTCCGGCCGGTCCTTGAACCCGTCGAACTGGGCGCGCAGGAACTCGTTCTTGAAGTCCCCGCGGGGGTGCACGGCGACGATCTCCGCCACCCGGTCCCGCTCCAGCCCGTCGAGACCGAGGCCGATCACGTCGGTCAGGACGCCGAGCTGCGTGATCGCGATCTCCGGACCCATCCGGTCGGGAATGCCCGGTGTGGTGTGCAGCGCGATCGCCGTCCAGACCGTCTCGGCGGCGGCTGTCGGGAACCCCCGCTCCAGCAGGAACCTCCGCGCGTGGTCGGCGCCGTCGACCTCGAACCGCTGCTCGACGTCGGAGAAGGGGTTCGCGAGGCCGACGTCGTGGAACAGGGCCGACAGGTAGAGCAGCTCCGGGTCCGGTTCCGCGCCGAGCGCGCGGGCGTGCATCAGGCCGAAGAGGAAGACCCGCCGGGAGTGGTGGTAGATGAGAGGGCTGGTCGTCTCCCGCACGAGCCGGGTCGCTTCGGCGACCGCCGCCGTCTCAGGAATCTCCAGTCCCGCGATGACCTCTGGCATGACCTCAGACTTTCCAGGAGCGTGGCTGGTGGTGTGGCCCGGATGGGCGACTTTCATGCTGCCCACCGACCCGGCCGCGGTGCCGCCTTCCTCCGGCCAGGAACCACCGATATCCGGACATGACGAGGACGCACCACCGCCCCACCCGCCACCGGCGGTCCGAAGCCACCCCCGGGGAGGGATCCCCGTCGTCGCCGGCGCGGAGCGTGCTACCAATGAACGGTGTCACGCCCCCCACGTCGCCGCCCGGGCGGCGGCCAGGGTCCGGCAGGTCGCCGCGTGGACCCGGGTTCCGAGGTACGCGCCGATCCGGGGGTGGCGCGGTGGTGAGCAGCGCCCCCCACCGCGTCGCGGTCCTCGTCTACGACGGGGTGACCCTGCTGGACGTCGCCGGTCCCGCGGAGGTGTTCAAGGAGGCGAACCGGTTCGGCGCCGACTACCGGATCGTGTTCCTGTCGCCGACCGGTGCGGACGTCACGTCGAACCTCGGGGTCCGCATCGCCGTCGACGGCGCCGTCGCCTCGGAGCCGGCCGCGGACACCCTGCTGGTGGCCGGATCCGACCGCTACCCGCGCGCCCGTGTCCCCGGCGACCTGGCGGACGCCACGCGGATACCGGCGGCCACCGCCGGCCGGGTCGCGTCGGTCTGCACCGGTGCGTTCGTCCTCGCCGCCGCCGGTCTCCTCGACGGCAAGCGGGCCACCACCCACTGGCAGGTCGCGCACCAGCTCGCCGCGTGGTGCCCGACGTGCCGGGTCGAGGCCGACGCGATCTACGTCCGCGACGGCGCCACGTACACCTCGGCGGGCGTGACGGCCGGCATCGACCTGGCGCTCGCCCTCGTCGAGGAGGACCACGGGCCCGACCTGGCCCGCGAGGTCGCCCGGGCCCTCGTGGTGTACATGCAGCGCGCGGGCGACCAGTCCCAGTTCTCGGCGCCGTTGCAGGGGCCGCCGCCCCGCTCGCCGGCTCTGCGCAGGATCACCGACCTGGTGACGGCGAACCCCCGCGGGGACCACTCCCTCGGCGAACTCGCGAGACACCTCAACGTGAGCCCCCGGCACCTCACCCGGCTCTTCCACGACGAGCTGTCCACGACGCCGGCCCGCTACGTCGAGAGCATCCGATTCGACATGGCCAGGGCACTGCTCGACCAGGGACACACCGCGACGCAGGCCGCGACCCTCGCCGGGTTCCCCAGCTACGAGAGCATGCGACGGGTCTTCGCCCGGAAGCTGTCCATCAGCCCCGCCGCCTACCAGCGCCGGTTCCGCACGACCCGCCGCCCCGGCGCGGGCTAGCTGTCCCGCCCAGGCACGTTGGTGGTTGAGGTTGTGTGACGACATGACCTGACGGAGCGGGCGCGCCGGCCGCCAGCTGCGAGGCGCTTGGTGCCGCCCGCGCGCCGGATGGGGCGCGGCACTCAGTCGAGCAGTCCGGCCTGGTGGGCGAGGATCGCGGCCTGGACCCGGTTGGCGAGGTCCAGCTTCGCCAGGATCCGGCTGACGTGGGTCTTCGCCGTCGCCTCGCTCATGTAGAGCGTCGCCGCGATCTCGCTGTTGGACATGCCCCGGCCGATGGTGACCAGCACCTCCCGCTCCTTGTCCGTGAGCACCGCGAGCCGCCGTTCGGCGTCGCCGCGCCGGTCCGGTGTGGGCTCGGCGAACGTCCGGATGAGCCGGCGCGTGACCCGGGGCGAGATCATCGCGTCACCGCGTGCCGCGCTGCGCACGGCGGCGAGCATGTCGTCGGCCGAGGCGTCCTTGAGCAGGAACCCGACGGCGCCGTTGCGGAGCGCGGTGTGCACGTACTCGTCGAGGTCGAACGTGGTGAGGACGACGACGTAGGGCGGCCGGTCGAGTCTCGCGATCCGCCCGGTCGCCGTCAGCCCGTCGGTCCGCGGCATGCGGATGTCCATGAGGACCACGTCCGGCCGGAGCGTCCGGGCGAGCTCGACGGCCTCGGCGCCGTCGGAGGCCTCGCCCACCACCGTGATGTCGGGGGCGGCCTCGAGGATGGTGCGCAGCATGGCACGCACCATCCACTCGTCGTCGACGATCAGCGTCCTAGTCGGTGCGGTCATCGTCCGCCTCGGGTGCGATCGGCATCTCGGCAACCAGCTCGAACGCGCCGTCGGCGGTGGGGCCCGCGGTGAGTGTCCCGCCGATCAGGCGTACGCGCTCGCCGAGGCCGAGCAGCCCGTGGCCGCCGGCGGGCAGGGCCGCACCGGGGGTGGGCCGGCCGCGGCCGTTGCTGATCGTAACCCGCAGCGACCGCCGCGTCTGCTGGACGCGGACGCGGGTCCGGGCGCCCGGAGCGTGCCGGTGCACGTTGGTCAGGGCCTCCTGCACGACGCGGTACACGGCGTGCTCGACGAGGAGCGGCGGACGCGCGCCGGTGGCGTTCTCCATCTCCAGGGTGACCGGTACGCCGAGCCGCCGGGACTCGTCGACCAGCGCCGCCAGGTCGGCGAGGCCGGCCTGCGGAGCCAGCGGCATGTCGTCGTCGGCGCGGAGGACCGCGACGAGGGAGCGCAGTTCCGCGAGCGCGGCGCGCCCGATCGCGCCGATCTGCCGCCCCATCCGCACGGCGTTCTCGCCCCCGGACGCCTCCAGCGCGGTGGCGTGCAGCACCATCAGCGACACCCGGTGGGTGACGACGTCGTGCATGTCGCGGGCGATCTGGGCCCGTTCGTCGCTACGGGCCTGCGCCACCCGCTCGTGTTGTTCGCGTTCGAGCCGCTCGGCCCGTTCCCGGATCCGTTCGACCAGGTTGCGCCGGGTGCCGACGTACAGACCGAGCAGCGCCGGCGCGACGCACACCGCGACGGTGACCGGGATGGCCCCGTCGGCGCCGGCGTACCACCAGATCGGGACGCCGACCAGGACCACCGAGACCAGGATGCTGACGGCGACCTTCGGCCACGCCGTCGTGCGGTCGGCCAGCGTGTAGAGCGCCAGCATGACGGCCACCTGGGCCGGCACGAGGACGTTGGCCACGAGCGTGCCGGCCAGCATGATCGCCGGGGCCCGGCGGCGCCGCCAGGACAGCACGCCGACCGCGACGCCGAGGGGAACGCCGAGCCACGCCGGGGGAAGGCCCGGCTCGAACCCGGCGAGGGTGGGCCCGAAGAAGTCGACCCCGAACTGGCCCGTCGCCACGCACAGCGCCGCGGCGGACGCCACCACCGCGTCGATCACCGGACGGCGGCGGGACCAACGCACCACCTGGTGCAGACGAGGCGAGGTCATCGTGCTCCCACCCTAGGGTCCGCCGACAGCCACCGGCGTCGGCCGAAAGTTGTACGCCACCTGCGCGGATTCTCACCGACCCGACGAGCGGCCATCCCGGATCCGCCGATGTCCGCGCGGCCGCCGACGGCGACGCTCGGCACATGGGAAGAAAACGCCTCGACCCGCGAGGGCTGCAGCTCGTCTTCGGAGCCTTCGCCCTCATCGCGGGCACCCTGACCGCGCAGCGCCCCGACCCGCCCCACCCGCTGTTCACGACCGCGGCGACCTACGGCTACGCGGTCGCGGCCGTGCTGTCGATCGTCGGCTGGTTCGCGTTGGGGCGCCCCGCGACCGCCGCGTACGCCCGGCGGGTTCTGATCGTCTTCCACCTGATCTTCGTGCCGGCGCAGTTCCTGTTCCTGCTGGCCCACGAGCTGCCGTGGCTGGGCATGGCGCTGTCCTCGGCGATCGTGGTCAGCCAGCGGCCCCGCTTCCCGCGGCTGGGGCGGACGTCGCGCAAGGTGTGGCTGACGCTGCACGTCGGCATCGGGGTCGGCTGGTTGGGCGTGGCCACCGGCATGCTGGCGCTGGCGATCATCGGGGCGACGGCCGACACCCACGAGACGCAGCACGGCGCCTACCTGATGCTGCACCGGTTCGACCTTCTCCTCGCGATCCCGAGCGCCTTCCTGTCGATCATCACCGGTGTCGTGGTCTCACTCGGCACGCCCTGGGGTCTGCTCCGGCACTGGTGGGTGCTCGCCAAGCTGGCCATCGCGCTCGCCCTGCCGCTCCTCGCGTCGTTCGAGGGGCCCTGGATCGAGGAGCTCGAGGCCCGCAGCGCGGACGGCGTGATCGAGACCGGTACGACGGGGCTGCTGCTGACCGGTGCCATGGGGCTGTTCGCCGCCCTGCTGTGGACCGCGGTGATCCTCTCCGTCTTCAAGCCCGGCGGCCGGACCCGGTGGGGGCGTCCGAAGGGCGAGCGCCGCCGCACCCCGCGGACCGCGTCCACCGGGGCCGCGCGTCCGGCGCCCGGCGTGGCGCTCGCGCCGCCGGCCGGCAACGTCTGACACCCCCACCAGAAGGAGACAACCCGTGAGCAGTGCGTACGCCATAGAGGTCGACACCCTGACGAAGACGTTCGGTCGGCTCAAGGCCGTCGACGGACTGAGCTTCACCGCCGAGTACGGTCGCGTGGTCGGCTTCATCGGCCCCAACGGCGCCGGCAAGACCACCACCATGCGCGCCCTCGTCGGCCACATCCGGCCGGACACCGGCCGCGCGCACGTGGCCGGACGACCCTACCGGGAGCTGACCGACCCGCTGGGCACCGTCGGCGCCGTCCTGGAGGCCGGCGCCATGCACCCGGGCCGCAGCGGCCGGAACCACCTGCGGATCCTGGCCCGGCAGGGCGGGATTCCCGCGCGACGCGTCGAGGAGGTCATCGACGGAGTCGGTCTCGGTCGCGCGGCCGACCGCCGGGTGGGTGGCTACTCCCTCGGCATGCGCCAGCGGCTCGCCCTGGCCGCGGCGCTGCTCGGCGATCCCGCGATCCTGATGCTCGACGAGCCCGCCAACGGGCTCGACCCCGAGGGCATCCGCTGGCTGCGTGAGTTCCTGCGCGGCCTCGCCGCCGAGGGGCGGTCCGTGCTCGTGTCGAGCCACGGGCTGGCCGAGCTCGCGCTGATGGTGGACGAGGCCGTCGTCGTCGCGCACGGCCGGCTCGTCGTCCAGCAGCCCCTGGCCGAGCTGCGAAGGCTCGCGGGCGGCCGGACGGTGCGCATCAGCGTCCCCGAGCCCGACCGCCTCGCCGCCCTGCTGGCCGAACGGGGCCACCGGGTCCTCGGGCGCGCCGGGGACACCGTCACCGTCGGGGGCGACGACGCCCGCGCCGTCGGGAGGGTCGCCTTCGACCACGACATCGGGGTGGACCGTCTCCTCGTCGAGGAGCCCTCGCTGGAAGAGGCCTACTTCCGCCTCACCGCTGGAAAGGAATCGATCCGATGAGCGCGCTGACCCGCGCCGAGCTCATGAAGCTCCGCACCCTCCGGTCGACCTGGGTGGTGCTCCTCGTCCTGCCGGTCGTGGCTGTCGTCACCCTGATGGACGCCGCGCTGGACCCCGTGGAGCACAACACGCGCATCGTCGACTTCATGGACGTCTCACTCGCCGTGGTGAGCGTGGTCGTGGCCGCCTTCGCGGCGGCGCTGGTCGGCGGCGAGTTCGTCCGCCGGACCGTGGGGCTCGACTACCTGGCGGTGCCGAGGCGCGTCCCCGTGCTCGCCGCCAAGGTGTCGGCCTTCGCCGGCGTCGGCGCCGTCCTCGGGCTGCTGTCCGCGCTGCTGGCCACGGTCGTGGCCGCACCGATCGCCCTGGGGCGCGACGTCGTGCTCGACGGCCCGGGCGACGCCGTCCTGCGCGTCCTGGCGGTGACCGCCGCCGTGGCCGCCCTCAGCGCGCTGGGCGCCGCCGTGGGTGTGCTGGTGCCCCACCCGGCCGTCGCCGTCGGGGCGGTGATCGGGTGGCAGATCGTCGAGATGCTGCTCGGGACGGCCCTCGGCATCGGCGACTACCTGCCGATCCGCCTCGTCACGACGGTCGCGCACCTGGGCGGCACCGTGCCGCTGCCGGTGGCGTTCGGACTCCTGTGCCTGTACGTCGCCGGCGCGGTGGGTGTCGCCCTGCTCGTCGGGAGACGCCGCGACCTCGCCTGAGTCTCCGTGACGGCGCGAGGTGGGCTCCGGCCCGGCGGAGTCCCGCCGGGCCGGAGTGTCACTCGGGTCGGACGATCAGCTCGTCCGCACCGAACCGCTCACCTCGCTGTCGCGCACGGTGGCGCCGATGGCGTCCACCGAGCCGTTCACCCGGCTCTCCACGATCGACACCACGGAGGCGCCGGCGGCGTGGAGGGAGCCGTTGAGCGTCGAGTCGAAGGCGATCAGGCCCGCGCCCGGAGCGACCTTGATCGCGCCGTTCACGGTGGCCCCGTCCAGGCAGGTGACGCCCGAGCTGACCGTGAGGCCGCCGTTCTGCCGCGTGCTCAGAACGGTGGTGCAGGCCGGGTAGCTGGGCTGGGTCTGCACGTTCAGCTCCGCGAAGGAGAACGCCCGGGCGTTGTTCGTCCGCGGGTCGTCCAGCTTCAGGACGTCCAGGCCCTTCTGGATGTCGTTCGAGTAGATGTATCCGTTGTGGTAGTACGTCGACCAGGCCCCACCGAGGATGCGGCGGGTCTCCGAGAGCGGGCCGCGCTCCCAGTAGGCGATCTCGACCGGGTTGGCCGAGTCGGTGAAGTCGATCACCGAGATGCCGCCCTGGTACCAGGCCTGGACCATGATGTCGCGGCCCATGGCCGGGATCAGCGAGCCGTTGTGCGCGACGCAGTTCTCCAGGGTCGTGTTCAACCGCGGGATCTTGAAGTAGCTCCGGAACACCAGCTCACGGTCGGCGCCGGAGCCCACGATGTCGTAGATCGCGTCGGCGCCCTGGTTGGTCCGGTAGCTGCTGGTGCAGATCGCGCTGCTGCCGCCGCCCAGCTCGTCGGTGAAGACGACCTTGGTGCCGGTGTTGTTGAACGTGGCCGAGTGCCAGAACGCGAAGTTCGTGTCCCGGACCTGGCTGATGACCACCGGGTTCTCGCGGTCGGAGATGTCGAACAGGACGCCGTCACCCATGCAGGCGCCGGCGGCCAGGTCCAGCTCCGGGTACGCGGTGATGTCGTGGCAGCCGCTCGTGGAGCCGGCGCCGGTGGTGCCCGGGAAGAGGACCGGGGTGGCCACCACGGCGGCGCTGGTCGGGTTGTCCAGCGGCACCTTGACGATCGAGATCTTGTCGTGCGGGGGCTTGCAGTAGAACGCGCCGTTCGACGGGCCGTACGACTGGATGTAGACGTAGACGCTCTTGCCGTCCTTGCTCGGCACCAGCGTCTGGGTGTGCGAGCCGCAGTCGGTCCGGACCGACTTGATGTACCGCGGGTTCGCCTTGTCGCTGATGTCGAAGATCCGGATGCCCTCCCAGGAACTCTCGAGGGCGGAGGACGCGCTCGTGCTGCTGCACGAGTCGTTGCTCCGGGGCGCGTCGACAGCGAGGAACAGCAGGTTGCCGAAGACCGACGGGTCGCCCTGCGAGCCGGAGCAGACCACCTGGCTGACCACCTCGGGCGAGGTGGGGTCGCTGACGTCGAAGACGTTGAAGCCCTCGTAGTTGCCGGCGAAGACGTAGTTGCCCTGGAAGGCCAGGTCCGAGTTGTACGCGCCCTCGCTGGCGAAACCGCCGAACTTCGGGATGTTGGCGATCTGCCGGATGTTGTCGCTGCTGGAGATCTCGTCGACGCCGGGGATCTCGGCGGCGGCGGTCACGTCGTCGGCCGCCTCCTCCGCGATGCAGTACTCGGCGAAGTTGTCTCCGGCGGCCCGGAAGGACTCGCAGTTGTCTGCGGCTCCCGTCGAGTCGGCGCCGCTGGCCGGCGCCGCGGCGCCGACGGCGGTGAGGAGCAGGGCGCCGGTGGCGGCGAGGCCGACGGCCAGCTTCCTGCTCCCTCGGGGGATCGGTTGGGACATGTAGTGACACCCTTCGTCGCGGGTGAGCAATGGGTAGCGGGACGATAACCCTGACTCGAAACTCAGTCGGCGTGGGTTTAGATCACGCTTCGGCAACACGGCCGACTTTGTGGCGGCTCAAATATCCGCAGGTCAGGCAATCGAGCCTTTTCGCTACCGGTGAGGCTGCCGTCGCTGGTCAACGCCGCGCTACCATCCCCGCCAACCTCGGGCGTAGGGCGGGAGTCGAGTGGTGGCAGGTGGACGGATGCGGGTCTTCTCCCGGCAGTCGCGGACGGTCGTGCTGGTCGAGCTGGCCGTCGTCGTGATCGTCGCGGTCGCGGCGGCGTTCGCCGTCTGGTGGCCCGACGGTGACCCGCGGCCGGCGGCGAGGACGAACGCGCCGCAGTCGATCGACCTGCCCGGCCTGCCGGACTCCACCGCGCCGGTGCTGATGCCCGGGCGTCCCGGCGAACCGGCGGAGAGTCGCCGGGCGAACGAGATGACGCCCGCGCCGCGCGCGTCGTACAACAACGCCGACATCCGCTTCGTCACGATGATGATCCCCCACCACGAGCAGGC
>Ga0164243_10015855_pt1 | contig 10382 bp, 7 predicted proteins | sample OricompcompostOP_FD_108781 | JGI IMG/M metagenome (GOLD analysis project Ga0164243, IMG submission 108781) | Organic Plus compost microbial communities from Emeryville, California, USA - Original compost - Organic plus compost (OP) | ecosystem: Engineered > Solid waste > Mixed feedstock >... | reverse complement strand
GGAGGGGGGAAATGGGAGTTGGGTGTGGGGGGGGGAAAATTGTGTGGGGGGAGAGAGGGGGGGGGGGGAGTCGGCGGTTGAGTGACCGCCAGGGTTACTTACGTCTGGGCTCTTCTCTTCATCCTTCTTCTCTTCATCCTTGACCTCTTCCTCGACTTCTTGATCTTCAACGTAATAGCCACTCTCAACATTGAGGACACCATGAATGTTGACCCGCGCCTTCAGCTTACAGATCATGAAATCATCCTTCTCATCAGCCCTCACACCCTTAACAGAGAACCGGCCGATCCAAGGCGATATCTTTCCAGGAAGTTCGTCTGGCTTGGCATAGCGTGCCTCCAGATCGAAGGGCTGCTTCCGATAGAAGGTGAGAATCTTGGTCGATGGCAAAACGTTGCCCTTACCAAAGACAGTAAGACTGGTGTCTTCGTCGGGGATATCAGGAGCCTTTTCCCATGCAAATTCGATAGGGTAATTGACAATGTCCTGAACGGCGAAGTCACGGACGCGGAAAGCAGGAGAGAGGATGGCACAATTGAAGGCGCAGCCCCGGGCAACAGCCTCATCCTGATTCAAGGTGAAGGATAGAGGTTTGCCAAAGAAGGATTGGATCCGTTCCTTCAGAGCAGGGACTCGACTACCACCGCCCAACATCTCAACGAAGTCGACGTCTTCCTTTTTAAGTTTGGCATCGGCCAAGGCCTGCTCGAGTGGAATGTGAACCCGGTTAAGGAGATGGTCGACCATTGCCTCGAACTCCTGACGAGTGATGAGGGCCGACACATCGATATCATTCATCAGGGATTCAATGTTGACAGGGGCTGCTTGGTTGGCAGACAGGATCTTCTTCGTCTTTTCGGCGGCGGCCAGGACTCGTGCTACTGCACGGGGATTGCTGAAGATATCAAGCTTATACTTGCCTTTGAACTCCTTCGCAAGATGGTCAACGAGAGCCTTGTCGAAGTCACGCCCGCCAAAGTGGCGATCGTATGCTGTGGACTTTACGGCGAGCTCTCCCTTCCGGAACTCGACAATCGAACATGTATAAGTGCTGTCTCCAACATCCACAAAGGCCACTCGTCGAGGCTTCTCCTCCGCAGCGGGGAGGTCAAGCTTGGTGATGCCATAGCCCAGGGCAGCGGCCGTTGTATCATTGATGAGTCGGAGGAGTTTAAGCCCTGCGATTTCAGCAGCATCAATTAGGCTTCGGCGCTGGATATCGGTAAACCAGGCGGGTACGCTGATGACAACATCGGAGACCGGAAGCTTCAACTCGGAGGCCGCAGTCTGCTTTATCTTGCCGAGAAACATAGCGATAAGCTGGGTGGCGGTAAACTTCTCCTTCTCGCCACGGTATGTGACCTCAACACCTGCCTGTCCATTGATATCAATGATGGGGGGCGTGATGAACTGCTGCTCGATTTCAAGGTCGGGATCCTTGGCAGACCGACCAGCAAGGCGCTTGAGACAAGCAACTGTGTTCTTTAGGTTCGTGATCTCCTGAGTCTTAGCTGGCTCTCCGAGGTATCGTGCTTTTGGACCGAAAGCAACAAGCGATCTAACGGTGTTGTATATATAATCAGCTAGTGGCCATCGACGAAAGAACTCGCCATGCTTAGAGGAGCATAGAGGAAAGAAAGACATCGAAGGAAGCAAAACTTACGGCGTCGACCGGTTAGAGACCTCATTAGATATCTAGTGCCAAGGGTGTGTCAGTGTGTCAGAATGTCAGAACCTCTGTGTCTTCGGTAGCAGAGAAGAGGGGGGCCTTTTTTTCTGGCTCTGCTTGTTTGGCGCCGGGTGGGATGAGGGTAGGTATGAGCTACTCACGACATCAACACCCCGATTCCTAGCCACCGCAATGACGGTCTTCAGAGTACCGAAATCGATGCCTGTGAGTGGTTAGTCTTCGTAACCAGGTGACGGGGAGACCTAGTTGCAATATGATATTCTACTTACCTACGACACTCATTTTGGGAGCCTTGAACTCTCAAGAAACGAAGATGTCTGCGAGCATTTACTCAGGTTAGTAGTTCGTATCAAAGGGCGGTATGAAGGCCGGAGAAGCGTTCATGGAGGGGAAGGGCCAGAGAGAGCCAGGACATACGCAATTTGTGTTTCCTATCGAATGCGACAAAATTCGAGGTTTCTAGGGGGCAGAAAACTCAAAGACAGAGAAGAATGGGGGGGCAGAATGATGTTCTCTTGGCGGATGGCGAACGGTGGAAAATATAGAGGAAAAAAAATTGGGTTCGATCCAAGTCTGCGACTGACCTGGCGGGGCAGCGGGGTAATGCCATAATAGCAAGGGCGAGGCGTCTTGGTGTCTTGGTTCTTGCTATTGATTTATTATGGGCTATTGACTGACGCTGGAACAAAACGCTAGAGGGAAAACGCTGCCAGCGCGTTTCCAACGTTTGGAAACGCAGGAGACGCAAGGGACCGTTCGCCTCGACATGTGGTTGTAATGTGCAACGCATGAGCCGCCACCCAAATAACGCTGAGCTCAAGTGCTGCGTTTTGCGAAAACCAGGGAGAAAAAGCATTTGCATTTTTACCAAATAACGAACGCCGATTTGTCTCTGCCAATTTTCTGGCCAGAGGATCTAGAATCGAACCGAACTTTCCGGATTCTTCCTGATACCATGCGACTTTCCTTGCATTCCTTCCCATCCTCATCGTTCCTCGACCATGCCAACAAGTGTGCAAGTGTCGCCACCAGTTTTGCAGCCTGGCACCTGTCAGCATTAACTATCAAATGACTTCAACGTTGGCTATGATCTCGGCACAAGGTTGTTCGAATTAGGAGATTGGAAGAGTCCTCGCTCACATTTCCATGAATGACTTGCGATGACTGACTTGACTCCCAAGCTCAATTAACCAACGAAGACCTGTATACAACTAGTCGGTTGCTCCATTCGAGTACACCTTAGATTTGCCATTTGAACCCAGATATCTGTGTATACTACCAGCTTCTCGAGTGGGTAAATCCGAATGCGCAAATGATGGCGTTTAAGACTAAATATCGATCATGCTATCCCCTTAAATCGCCTACTATCAAAAGCCAGGGACTTTGTTATTGAACACCTGGGCAGAGCACAGCGCGGAACACTCAACATGAAGGAACCCCCTCCATGGTGGGCTGCACCCATGGCTCATCTGTATATATAATTCAACAACGACCCCCAGTTTCAGCCACACTCCCGACCCTACCATGACGAGGAACGCCGAATGTCCCTCCCCGGCCCCGACTCGGCGACAGCTATCACTGATCGTCCGTTATCAGTGCATTCTCTCATTGTTTCGGAAGTCCCTTCGATCTAGCCGGGGAGGGAGGTTTTAAAATTGTCTCTTGATCCAGTTGTTGGCCATGGCCTTGAACGATCGGCGGTACAATATAAAGACATGGTCTTCTTCCCACAGTTTCACGGAATGGAAGGTTGTCAGGGTAGAAGTGAGATGTACGTAGGCAAGTCCCGAGGCCCCTTCTCTAGGGCGAGGATACCAGAGGACAGTTGATATAGGGCGTGATTTTGGACATTCCGGTCCATTTTTGGGCTTAGACATAGAAGAGAATGCACCTACTCAGTAGATACTACAGAAGTCTCCGCAAGGTGACACACAGACTGCTCTCTGTAACAACATGTCCCAGGGTCGGGAAGAGAAACGGGCGACCAAAAGAAGCAGGCAAATCAGTACAGCTTGCATGGGTTCGAAAGGGTGATGATGTGGCTTCCACTAGTAACTACTCGTCTGTCTCAGGAGGTTCTATGCACATGCAGAATGGAGACCGCAGTGGTAGCAACTGCCACGGGGTTTATCTGCAAAACAGACTTCTGATTTATGGATTGAGGCCATGCCCAGGGACTGTTGCCACATTCATGTTCAGTATATCTCTCACGTGGTGTAAAGAAAACAGAACCCCGAAACGAAGACGGGCCGTCATCCACTAATCTCCGCCACAGGCCTCAATTTCCGCGACCCTGACAGACAGACTACTCTTCTCACAAGGCGACCTTGGACCACGCAGGAAGATAGGCCTCATGAATAAAGGTACCGTGTCTTGCGGGCGGGTTGGAGCCACCGTTTTATATTCTGCGAACGAAACTACCGGCTAAGAAGAACAGGGGTCAGCGATTGTCAGCAATCCCCCCCCATCCCCAAGATCAAGACAAAAGGCCCCGAAGCACACGCACCAAAACAATTAACTATCCGTTGTTGCTAAAGAAACTTCGACAGGCCCGGCACCACGGTAATACGAGGATGGTGCGTCTATAGACGGAGGTTGTTATCGGTAACCGGTAGTCTGCAGACCCAAACCTACGCGCTCTACTGAGAGGAAAGGCGCCAGTCGACGATGTCTGAGATCGGCATTGTGTGAGCCGGTAGCGGTACAGATCGTGAAAATGTTGGGCGAGAGGGCCAGTGGACGAAACAAGTATCATAACCTTTGATAAGGGATAACTCCATTAATCGTCATACTTAGGCTGCTACCATTCCACGTCACTGAGCTGGAGTTTTCGGGTCCTCTGGCCGACCTTTTCTTTCCCCTGCTTCCTAGCGGCAATTTGATGATACGTTGATGGTTTATCGTCTGCGGCTAAGACTCGTTAGCAAGGTCGTTCATTAGGTACGCTTAGTGTGTAGAGAGGAGTTTAATACTATCTTGGTCCTCGTTCTCTCGGATTTCATAGTTCAGCACGAGATTTTTGATACGCTGCTGCTCTTCTCGCTCGGCCTGCTGCTGGTTTCGCATTGCCACGGCAAACCCTGAGTTGGAGGGGAGTTCCACGGTGCGAGTCTTGCAAAGGCGGGTGGTCGTCAGCGTGCTAAATGAATGACAAGATGGCCAATATCGGCGGCAACTTCCCGACTCACCTGTTGGCCCTTTCCCTTTTTGGTAAGAAGAGAGAATGCCATTGTTCCAGAGGTCGATTCTGAGTTGACCGCGGTGCCTTCGTCCAACTTCGTAAGATCACGATTCTTGGCACGAATCGGGACGGGCACGTCGAACTGAGGTTTTCTTTCGAATTTCCGAGACTCTAGGCTCTCTGCCATCATTCGGCTGAATTCCCGTTCGAAGTCTGCAGCATCTTCCGGGTCGACCTCTTCTGCTTGACGGGTCACAACAATTGCTTCTTCCTGGAAATCCGATTCCTGGGGAGAATCAAGTCCCTCTAGGGGGTTCTGCTAGCGCGTTAGTTTTATCTAAAGTATCCTGATGGTTGAGGTGAGGGGAGTGCGTCATATCCTACTTCAAGGTCTTCCTCCTCACTGGATGAGGAGTAAATGTCGCCGTCTGCATTATCATCCTCGGAGTCGTAGGTTGAGCTGCGCTCTTCAATTTCAGTGATTCTATCAGTGGCTAGCATCTTCTGCTGGTCAGACAAAGCTGACTGGAGAGTGGCTACGGCATCTTCAAGATTAGCGGCCAGCCTCCACTGGGGACGAGTCAACGCAAATATATCTTGCACCATGAACTCAATATCCATCGGCAGAGTGTCTTTGGTGTAAATATAATACTGCAGGGAAGCCTACGTTAGCTCTGAATTCCGAGATGGGTAGGCAAAGATTAAACACGAACCTGGAACATTGATAGGAAGATATCTAGCCTCTTCCCAGCAGCTCCGCGGTTGAAGAACATTCCGCAGGTTTCAAGAAGAGTAGTGATCAGCCTAATACGGAAAAAATCACCCGGCAGGTCATAGGGATTAACTTTTCCTGTGATGGGGACACCCCCTAGCCAAAGCATGTCAATTTCTTGCTAGAAACCCGAAATGATGGTGGCACAGCCTCGCCAACCGCGCCGTCCAACCGAACATAAGAAGGGGAGAAAAGAAAAAAATAACTCACCATGCCCAAAAGTTAAAATCCGATACATAGTGTCGAAGATTACTGGATGTTCGAGCATGCGGTAGTTGTACAGCTCCCCAAGAAACCTAACATCGGCAATTCGTCTCTGGTAAAATTTGAAATCATTCTGCTCAAGACCGAAGGAAATGGATTCCAGGACCAGGTTTACCACCCGTACGACAAATGAAGGGTGGTATCGATAAAGGGCGCTTAGGAGGATGGCAAGAAGATGGATATTTCCATATTTTATCTTTCCAGGTTTGGAGAAGACTTTCTCGAGGATATGTACGACCTGTGAAGTGGGAGCTGTTAGATAAGCTTAGCTGTCGGCGTGGAAATCATGCGTACCTCGGGCTCTTCCCAATGCAGTCGTCGAATCTGCTTCAAAACTTTTGTGTAATTCCTTCTCGTCATATCAACATAAACCAATTTTCGAATAAACAGCTCCATGGGCGTCCTTTCCTTTTGCTCTATAGCTGGCCGGACAGGGGGGTTGACGTGGTACATGGCGTTTTCAATGAGCATGCGTTCGGGCTGGCCAAGATGTTGCGCCGACTTCTTCCGCTGCAACGTCTCGAGGAAACTCGCCATCCGCGGCGCTGTATCGGGATTGAGAAAGAGATACCGACCGCAGTGCTCAAGCAGGTTGCACATTATCTCGATATTCATGCGGGAGAAATCGTCGAGGCTCACTTTGAGGCAGTGAAAGATGACATGCTCGGGTACGATGCCGAATTTAGTGAGCTCCGCAAGGTATCTGATGTTGTTAAGCCGAACCTGGCCTAGGAAGTCCTTCTCCTTACGACGTTGAAGGCTGCGGAACTCAGCATCGAGATAATCGACAACTCCCTTCGGAATGTCTGGCATGTACTGGCCCAGAGTTGCAATCAGTCTTGACCAGCATGCCAAAAGGTCATTACGTCCCTTCGGGACCTCTGTTAAAGCTTTGACCAGACGGTTCCTCGAGGCCTTCGAGTTCAAAAAGCAGAAATCTATGGCAGACTGGTCGACAAGATCTTTACTCGTCAAGTCAGGAAGGCGGCCCAGGAGAGCATCAACTTGGGCGCCAATCGTCTTGTTTCCGATAGTCGTCGACTGTTCATCCGCACCATCGGTGGACTTAGTCGAACCGGTGACCTCACATTGGTCCGCTTTCTTGATGACTGTCTCGTCTGAATCAGGTCGCTTTTTCTTAACATCCTCGAGAAGAATGGCAGGGACCTTCCCTTTCAAGTCGACTAAATTTTCGTAGAAGCGCCGCTCATCCTCGTCATACCAGATACCAGCACCATCCCCGAGAGACCGAAGATATTCACCGGCCTTTACAAGACCGATAGATCCAGACATGGTTTGGCCCCCTTCTTCCCGATCCTTGAGATTTGGCATTTCGCAGCCAATCACGTCTGCAATGACCTGAGCATTAGACAATAAGCGCTCCTGGGCTTTGGCATGCTTCTCGTAGGCAGCCTGTCGATCCTCAAACACTTCTCCCGACTTGACGTAAACCTCGGCATTCTTCCTGGCTTGTTCCTGAAGGAATTTGTGGTCACGGACGAGATGGCGCTTGACGTCTTCAAAATACTTCAGTAGCACAGACCTAAACGCGTCGCGAATTTCTGGGGGAGAGAAGGGGCCTTCTCCACGAATGTCCGAAGAGGCTTCAGACTCGCTAGGGGGAGCTTTTGGGGTGACGAGATCTTTTGAACTAGTATCCTCCTCGATAACCCTGCGCCCCTCGGTGCCTGTCGACTGGACTCCCAAAATATCCCAACTGAAGGTCTTGACAAACGTGACAAGCAAGGGCAGACTTGCATGCTCACGATCATGTCCGAGGATGTCTTTCAGAACTTCGAGTGGAAAGGGTTCGCCCGCCCCAAGTTTGGCAGTAACGCCATTTTTCGCCTTGAGGTCGGTCTTGGGCCCTGTGCCCTTGATCCCATCATCTGGCCGAGCAGTGTCATCCAGAGTTTTTAGAACGCCGACTAGCCACAACTCTGTGACAACGCGAAGGAGTATGCGTTGACGCGAGGCACGATCCTTTTCTTCCCTTTCACGCAAGTCTTGAGCGAGCGACTTTAGTACACTCTTGTCGGGCGTAGCTAGGCCCTTTCCGAGAAGCCACCCAATTTGCTTCGTGAACTCGTGAGGGCCGAATCGCTGATGAAAAGCGCTCACGATCTCGACACCAGCTTCTACCTCGCCAGGCGACTTAAGTTTGCAAAGACCATCGTAACAGGCCGAGATAATCTCGGAGAGGTATTTGTGAAGGCTGAGGCCCCGGATATCTTGCACAAATGTATTAAGAGTGGCGGGGGATATAGCAGTCCGTAATCGCTTGATTAACGCCGTGTTTTTCTTCAGTGACGAATCTAGCGAAGAGCTAGTGGGAAATACATCTATAGAGAAGGTTAGTGGAAACTGCGAAGGAACAAGCGACGAGAGCCGTGTCGGGTCATTTCAACATACCCTGATCACCGTCCCAGGCTTTCGCATTCAAAATTCTTAGCTCGCCTGAAGAAAGAGAAGTTTGTCAGTTGCGAGATCTAGCTGGTCTGAAGGAGGGAGGTGGACAGACGGCGCCTTGTAGGATCCATGGCAGCAAGGATGGGATTGAAAGCGCAGGAAGAGATCTGTAAGCATCGACATCGATAGCGAACTCTAGAGATGTCGCGAGAACTGGGGAGGACCTGACTGGGTGTCAAATCGCGGTGGTAGAAATTGAGCGTACGAAGTAGGTGCTTCGAGTCGCAAAAGGATGCTCAACGAGTTGGTGTTCTTGGTGGGAAACATTTGATACAATGGAGTTCCTCGTTAGCGCTCTCCGCGTGCTGCTCTGGCGCCTTGGACACTACCTTCATAGCTTAAGTATGTACCTTCGCATAAACCAGCTTCCTTATGACTAATTCAACTGATATTTTATGATAAACTTCAAAATAAATCTTTAAAGACAATCCCCCCAAAAAATATATATGTTATAGATTTAATTGAAGAAGAAATTTTTTTTCTTTTTAAGAATTGTATTATAATTACACTATTTATTATTGGACGGGTACCGGACTCGCTACAATTATTGTGTCGATACCAACATCGTTACCCATCGGCAGCTCCTCTATATCAATACTGATATTTAATAGAGATTTGAGAATCACCTCCGCCCCGGCTTTTGTGATAACTTCGTTACCTTCGTGGCAGAGCTCTGAAGCCACACACTCCACACATCCGTCGGCACATCGGCACACTTGGACCCTTTCGAGGGCCCGTTGTAAGAGGCTGTCAATGTGATTAAACGCCCTGGTGCTTACCCCGGAGCCAGCGGGACCTCCATTGGCATCGTATAGAGTTAGTCGGCCAGGTCGTTTCCTCGATGTCTCCTTCTTCGCGAACTCCTTCTTCGCTGCTTTGCATTCGGTCCTGACGTCACCAGGAAGGGTGGGAACGACTGTGGATACCATGCTTAAGATGGCATGCTCTGCGGCGTGGATCGAGGCTGCAGGGTTAAGCTTGCGGGCCCTGAGAAGTTCAAGGGTTTCCTTTGGTATGTCCAGCCATAGCCCTCTAGTATACCTTACTACGGGTGGGTTGTCGACGTAAATTGCGTCTAGGAGACGCCCCCGCTGATCCACCTTGAAAAATCCAAAAACCTTTTGCGTAATTTTAACAGTCCCGTAGAAGGCGTGGCAAGGCGAACCCTCCAATTTCCGAATGGCCTCAGTTTCGACAGGATCTATATCAGTAAAGTCTCTTGGTCGAGTCGTCCAATTGACCTTAACTAACTCGACTAGGGCCCTCTGTCTGTCTGGTTGGAAATCCCGCACGAGATATTTATCTCCTTGGTGAAGATAAATGGCGCCATCATAGATTGTAAATGTCGCTCTCGAGATCTCTAAATCTTCTAGAACTTCATTCTTTCCACCCGTCGTATCAATGATGGCGAAATGTTGTTCTCCCGAGCCTCGAATGCAGACAAAGCTTGATGGAGATGGGAGAAATCGGCCATGGCAATGATAAAAACCACCATCACCGATGATTAGGTGATCCCGGCATATTCGTTCGAGATCAGCTCCAAAGTAGGCAGCATCCCTTTCCAGTTGAATGGGTAGCTCGTGTGCAGCACACTGGATGTGGGCTTCGCGCAGGAGGATGTTTTCAAGATCGATTTGAGGCGCGGCGTTTGGCTTTGAGAAGAGATCATCGGGGTTCCGCATGTAGTACTGGTCGGATGGTAACGGATCGCCAAGTAGGATCGAGAGGGAATCCCCATTACGCCGACCAGCCCTGCCGCTCTGCTGGCGCAGGTTTGAAATAGTGTAAGGAAATCCCCAAGTCAAGACACAGTCTAGAGTACCAATATCCATGCCCAACTCAAGAGCCGTAGTAGCAGCAATGCCAAGAAGCTTACCGTCGAACATGTCGGCCTCTATTTTGCGACGGTCCTGGGCTGTGTAGCCTCCTCGGTATGCCATTACCCGTCCTGACACTTCTGGACGTCCCAGTTGTTCCAAATCATTTCTGACAGCGCCAACAAGAGC
>Ga0164243_10015854_pt1 | contig 10382 bp, 7 predicted proteins | sample OricompcompostOP_FD_108781 | JGI IMG/M metagenome (GOLD analysis project Ga0164243, IMG submission 108781) | Organic Plus compost microbial communities from Emeryville, California, USA - Original compost - Organic plus compost (OP) | ecosystem: Engineered > Solid waste > Mixed feedstock >... | reverse complement strand
GCCACGCGCGGCGAGCTTGAAAAGCTCTGCCTTTATGCCCGCGGCAAGGAACGGATCGATATAGACGATGTGCGTGAAGCGGTGGGCGATGTCGCCGGGCTTTCCACCGATGAGGTGATCGACACGGTTCTGGCGGGCGATCTTGCACGCTTCGAAGTTTCCTTTGACCGCGTGGTGAAATCCGGAACCGCGCCCTTTCTCGTGCTCAACACGGCGATGCGCCAATTCCAGCAGGTGCAAACCTTGCGCCATATCGCCGATACGGAGCGCAAAAGCGCTTCCGTGGTCGTAGCAGCGGCGCGCCCGCCGATCTTCTTCAACCGCAAGAAGCTGATTGAGAATGCGGTCAGCCGCTGGAGCGGCGAAAGCCTTGCACGCGTGATGGAGCGCCTGCAACGCGCCGTTCTCGAAAGCCGCCAGAATGCGGGCCTTGCCATTCCGATCATCCGCCAGTGCTTGCTGGCAATCGGTGTGGAATCAATTCGAAACGCCCGGCGATAGCAAAGTATTTCCAGCGTAGTGGTTTTGCGTTGGAGAATGCGAAAAGAAATACTAGAGTATTTTCACTTGAGATGCAGGGAATAATCTATCAGTCGCCTCTGGTATTTTTTTCGATACAACGAAAAAGCTCGCCGCAAATATAAGCAACGAGCTTTCAATTTATATATTTCTTCGACAATCAGCTCTGGAGACGACGGCAAATCTCATCAAGTTGCTCAAGAGAACTATATCGTATCTTGACCTCACCGCCACGATCCCGGTGATTGATTTCGACCTTCATGCCGGTAACATCAGAAAGCAGCTTTTCGAGCGCCTTGGTGTCGGCATCCTTCTCGACCGGACCTGCCTTGCCTGGCTTGGCTTCGGCACCCCGTGCTTCCGCCTGCGCAAGCGCCTCGACCTGACGAACCGACAGGCCTTCCTTGACGATCCGTTCCGCCAGCGCGGTCGGGTTTTCCATCGTGATGAGGCTGCGGGCATGACCTGCCGAAAGCGCGCCATCGACAATGAAGTCCTGCACAGGCTGCGGCAGTTTCAGCAGGCGCAGCGTGTTGGCGACATGGCTGCGGCTTTTGCCGATGACCTGTGCCAGATCGTTCTGCGTATAATCGTGATTGTCGATAAGCTGTTGATATCCAAGCGCTTCTTCAACCGCATTCAGGTCGGCGCGCTGCACGTTTTCGATGATCGCGATTTCAAGTGCCACACGGTCATCGACATCACGAACAATCACCGGGATCGTATCGACACCGGCGCGCTGCGACGCGCGCCAGCGGCGTTCACCGGCTATCAGCTCGAAGCGGTCGGGCTGGCCCGGTGCGGGGCGCACGACGATCGGCTGCACAACGCCATGTTCCTTGATCGACTGCGCCAGATCTTCCAGTTCGCCTTCCGAAAACATGCGGCGCGGATTGCGCGGATTGCGGGTCACGAACTCAATCGGAACATTCCGCTCGATGGGAACCGGTGCCTTCCGCTCTTCAGCAGGGCGGTCGATCTCACCGATCAGCGCCGCTAATCCGCGGCCAAGGCGCTTCTTTGAAGGATCGTCATTCATCGTTCGGCTTATTCCTGAATTGTTTCGTCATCGAATCGATCAGCTCATGCGGCCTGTAATTGCCGCTCACGCTGGATAACTTCCGATGCCAGTTGCAAATAGGCCTGACTGCCAGCGCATTTCAAATCATAAAGAATGGCTGGCTTGCCATGTGACGGCGCTTCCGACACACGCACATTGCGTGGAATGACGGTGCGATAGACCTTTTCGCCCATGAAAGAGCGAACATCATCCACCACTTGCGCGGCAAGATTGTTGCGGCTGTCGAACATGGTCAGCACAATCCCCTGGATCGACAGCTCGGGATTGATCGACGACCGCACCTGATCGACAGTCTGCAAAAGCTGGCCCAAGCCTTCCAACGCAAAAAACTCGCATTGCAGCGGCACCAGAACGGAATCGGCTGCCGCCATTGCGTTCAGCGTCAGAAGATTAAGCGATGGCGGACAATCGACCAGCACATAGGAAAAGCGCTCGGACACGCCGGAATCAAACCGTAAGGCGTCGCGCAGGCGCCGCGTGCGGTCGGCTGACTGCGCAATTTCCATTTCGATGCCGAGAAGGTCGAGCGTCGATGGCACGATATGGAGGTTCGGCACATCGGTCGGCATTGCGGCGTCCGGAACGGACGATTCCTGCGTCAGCACGTCATAGGATGACAATGGCCGATTGCGACGATCAATACCGAGCCCGGTGCTGGCATTGCCTTGCGGGTCAAGATCGACGATCAATACCGTTTCGCCAATAGCGGCCAAGGCCGTAGCCAGATTGATGGCGGTGGTCGTCTTGCCCACGCCGCCCTTCTGGTTTGCAATGGTTATGATTCTGGACATTTTGTTCATCACCGTCGCCTTGCTGCTGCCGGCCCGTTCGAAATTTCCAGCCATCAAACGGTCTTGCGCCGAAGATTGCTGATTTCGAGAATGACCGAAGCCTGATCGATAGCACTTTGATGTTGTACCAGATCGAAACTCCAACCGACACGGCTTTCATCGATCTCGCGCTGATAATCCCGACCTTTTTGGAAGAGAGCCTTGGCGCCATTGGTCAGCCACGGCTCTGCCAGACCAAAAAGGTCGTTCAGCGATGCCAATGCGCGCGCCGTAACCACCTGCGGGGTCTCGATCTTCTGCCACATCGCTTCTATGCGCGCTGAGTGAATGTGTGCCGGGACGTTCAAATGGCCGGCTGCGGTGCGCAAAAACGCCGCCTTCTTCCCCGCACTCTCGATAAGATCGATAGCGGTACCGGGTTGATCTGCAAGGAAACAGGCGGTCACGATGCCCGGAAACCCGCCGCCGGAGCCGATATCCAGCCAGTTCTTGGCGTCACTCGCCAGCGGAAAGAGCTGGGCGCTATCCAGAATATGCCGCGTCCACAACTCATTCAGGGTCGAGGGCGATGCGAGATTGATCGCCTTCGACCATTTGCGAAACAGTTCTTCAAAGGCAAACAAACGATCCGCTGTTTCACGTGAAACAGCAGGAACAACTGCTTTCAGGCTCTCAAAACGGGTATCGGCGCTCATGCAGCGCCCTGCCCTTCGATGAGGTCCGCAGCCGCCTTATGGCGATAACCGAACTTCTTGATCTGTGCGATGAGAAGCGCCAGCGCCGCTGGCGTCATTCCATCGACACGCTGCGCTTCGGCGATTGTTTCCGGCTTGCGCTGCTTGAGCTTGTGCTTCAACTCATTGGAAAGACCGGATATTCCATCAATATCCAATCCTGCCGGGATAAGCAGTTGCTCCTCGCGCTCCATCACCGCGATGTCGCTTTTCTGGCGGTCCATATAGACAGCATACTGCGCCTCGATCTCCAGCGCTTCCCGCGTTGTCGGATCGATGGCTTCCAGTTCGGGCCAGATAGACTTCAGCCGGTCGAGATCGATTTCCGGATAGGACAGGAGATCATAGGCCGACCGGCGGACACCATCCTGATTGAGCCGCAAATCGTAGCGATTGGCCAGATTGGGCGTGATCGTCAGCGATTGGGTTAGCGACCGCGCCTCACTTAACGCCGCCTCGCGTGCTTCAAAGCGCTCTTTGCGGGCCTGCCCCAATATGCCGAGCCTGTCTGCCAGCGGCGTAAGACGCTGATCGGCATTGTCCGCGCGCAGCGACAGCCGGAACTCGGCCCTAGAGGTAAACATGCGATAAGGCTCGCTGACACCGCGCGATGTCAGGTCATCGACCATGACGCCGATATAGGCCTCTGTGCGCTGGATAATGACAGGTTCGCCGCCCGACGCCCGGCGCGCGGCATTGATGCCGGCGAGCAGGCCTTGCGCGCCAGCTTCTTCATAGCCGGTCGTGCCGTTGATCTGTCCGGCCAGAAACAAGCCGGTGACTTTCCGGGTTTCAAGACTGCGCTTCAACTCGCGCGGATCGATGAAATCATATTCAATCGCATATCCGGGTTGCAGCATAATAGCCTTTTCAAGCCCAGGTATCGTCTTCAATATATCAAGCTGCACGTCCTCGGGCAGCGACGTCGATATGCCGTTTGGATAAACGGTATCGTCCTCCAGACCTTCCGGTTCAAGGAATATCTGGTGGCCATCGCGATCGCCAAACTTGACGATCTTGTCTTCCACGGACGGGCAATAACGAGGACCAATCCCCTCGATCGAGCCTGAATACATCGCGGAACGATGCAAATTGGCGCGAATGATAGCATGGGTTTCCGGGGTTGTGCGGGTGATGCCACAATCGATCTGCGGCGTAGTGATCCGATCCGTCATCAGCGAAAACGGCACAGGATATTCGTCGGCAGACTGCATGTCCAGGCTTTGCCAGTCAATGGTGCGGCCATCCAGTCGTGGCGGAGTGCCCGTCTTAAGACGTCCGAGCGCAAAGCCGAACGACGTCAACCGTTCAGACAGGCCGAGCGCTGGCTTTTCACCCATGCGGCCCGCCGGAATTTTCTTCTCGCCGATATGAATCAACCCGTTCAGGAATGTGCCTGTCGTCAAGACAACGGCACCGCATGTCAGGGTCCGTCCATCGGACAGAACAACACCGGCAACGCGCCCATCCTGTTCCAGCAGGTCTTGTGCACCGCCCTCCACGACAGTCAGATTGTCCTGCGCGGCAAATATCTTCTGCATGGCGAGCCGATAAAGCTTGCGGTCGGCCTGGGTTCGAGGGCCACGGACGGCAGGCCCCTTGCGGCGGTTCAACAAGCGAAACTGGATGCCAGCTTCATCGGCGACGCGGCCCATCAGGCCATCAAGCGCATCGATCTCGCGCACAAGATGCCCCTTGCCCAATCCGCCGATAGCTGGATTACAGGACATGACGCCAATCGTATCAAAGCGATGCGTCACCAGCGCCGTCTTGGCGCCTGCGCGCGCAGCAGCAGACGCGGCCTCGCATCCCGCATGGCCGCCGCCGATCACAATGACATCAAAGGCTGTAGCTTCGGTCGAACTCATTTGGTTCATCCTGACGCAACTCGAATCCGTTTCTGAAAGATGTCTCTTTGCCACGAATGGGTTTGAAACGAAAGATTAAAGTGAGCGCCGGGGCGATCAAATATCCCGGTTAGCTCGACTCATGAATGCGTGAGGGAGTCAATCGGCGCAGCGATATTCCACAGATGTTTCACGTGAAACAATTCTGGCGCCGATTACGCGCCGTGTTTCACGTGAATCATTTTCCGATGCAAAATTGTGAGAAAATGACGTCCAAAATTTCCTCTACATCGACGTCGCCAGTAATCCGTCCGAGGTACTGGGAGGCCAAACGCATATTCTCGGCGCGAAGCTCCAGCGGCAGATGTGTGCCCGCCACGGCTCTGTCGATCTCCGTCACAGTTGAACGCAACAGATTGATGTGCCGCTGGCGTGTGGGAACCGCATCTTCTATTTGCCCGATCTGAGCTTCCGCAAATGCTTGCAGATCGGAGAGCAGTCGGTCCAGCCCCTCCCCGGATTTCGTCGAGATTCGATAGGTCCAGTCGCTAGATGATGTGTCGTTCAAGTCGGCTTTTGTGCCCACCGTCCACAAAGTTGCGGAGGTTTCCTCCGTTGCGATCGGGATGGGATCATTCATATCTTCCAGCACCAACACCAGATCGGCGTCGGCCATGCGAGCCCGGGCGCGTTCAATACCGATCTTTTCAACCACGCTTTCCGTCTCGCGCAGCCCTGCCGTGTCCGTCACGTAAACCGGAATGCCGCCAAGATCGAGTTTGACTTCCAGAAGATCGCGGGTGGTTCCCGCTTCCTCCGATATGATCGCCACTTCGCGACCGGCAAGAAAGTTCAAGAGGCTGGATTTACCGGCATTTGGTGCGCCGACAATAACGACCTGCAATCCATCGCGCAACATGGAAGCACGTTTGCCGCTTGCAATATGGTTTTCAATCTCTCTCTTGAGTAGCGCCAGCGATTGCCAGACCTGCTCCGATACCGAACCCGGCACATCGCTTTCATCGGCAAAATCCAGCTCCGCCTCAATGAAGGCACGCGCACGCAACAACCGTTGACGCCATTCGGTATAAAGTTCGCGCTGCGTGCCGGAAGCCACCTGCAAGGCAAGACGCCTTTGTCCCTCGGTTTCCGCCGCGATCAGATCGGCGAGACCTTCGGCAATGGTCAAATCCATCTTGCCATTGGAGAAAGCCCGGCGCGTAAACTCGCCGGCTTCAGCTATGCGGCACCCTGCCAGTTCGCCCACTTCGGTCAGGAGCTTTTCGACAACCGCTTTGCCGCCGTGCAAATGAAATTCGGCGCAATCCTCTCCGGTAAAACTGTTCGGGCCGGGAAAAAACAGCACCAGTCCCCGATCGATTGGATCGCCATTACGGGAGCGAAATAGCTTGTAAGCTGCGTTGCGCGGTGTCGGAATGGCACCGATTATCGTTTCGAGTACGAATCGAACGCGCGGGCCAGAGATGCGCACAACAGCCACGCCGGACGGCAAGCGCCCGCTCGATAAAGCAAAAATCGTGTCTTGGAGGGAAGCGACCTCGCTCATTCCATTTCCTGACCTATAATTATAAGCATGAAGCAGCCACTATTGCTGAAGGAATGGCATATTCATTCGCGCAGTGAAAGAAAAGCCCTGTGACAGAACCAGACCGCAATCGCCTCGCTGGCAGCAACCGCCTCGCCGATGAACCGAGCGCCTATCTGCGCCAGCATGCCGACAATCCAGTTCACTGGCAGCCGTGGGACAGGCAGGCGCTGGATGCGGCGAAGGAACTCGACCGGCCCATTCTGCTTTCCATTGGTTACGCGGCCTGTCACTGGTGTCACGTCATGGCGCATGAGTCATTCGAGGACCCTGACGTCGCGGCGGTGATGAACGCGCTTTTCGTCAATGTGAAGGCGGACCGCGAGGAGCGGCCCGATATTGACCAGATTTATATGGCAGCACTGGGAGCAATGGGACAGCAGGGCGGATGGCCGCTCACCATGTTTCTGCGCCCTGATTGCAAGCCCTTCTGGGGCGGGACCTATTTCCCGCGGCATAAGCGTCACAACATGCCCGGCTTTGTCGACGTGCTGCACGCGGTCAATAACCTCTGGCACAAGGATAAAGAGAAAATTAACCACAACGCGCAAGCCGTTTTCGACCATCTGGAAGGTCGTCTGGCCGCGCAGATCGCCCCCGTAACGAATGAAGTAGAGCGATTTGACGAGATCGCCACCCGCATCGGAAGCCTGATAGATCAGGCCCGTGGCGGCTTGGAGGGAGCACCAAAGTTCCCCAACGCGCCTTTCATGGACAATCTGTGGCTGTCATGGCTTTATAGCCGCAACGAGACGCATCGGGACAATTTCCTCCTCTCGCTCAAGGTGATGCTGCAGGGAGGGATTTACGATCATCTGGGCGGCGGGCTTTGCCGCTACTCCACCGATGCCGAATGGCTGGTCCCGCATTTCGAAAAAATGCTCTACGACAATGCCCAGCTCATCCGCCACGCGACCTATGCTTTTGCCCAAACTGGGAATGATTTGTTTCGTCTGCGAATCGAAGAGACGATCAATTGGCTGATCCGGGAAATGCGCCTGTCCGATGGAAGCTTTGCATCCAGTCTGGACGCAGACAGCGAAGGCGAGGAAGGACGGTTTTACGTCTGGAGCGAGCAGGAAATCGATGAGGTCCTCGGCGCCGACAGCAAAATCTTCAAGGATTACTATGGCGTCACGGCGGGCGGAAACTGGGAAGGCCACAATATTCCGAACCGCCTTCATGCGGCCAATGACAGCGCGACCCTGCCGCCATCAATAGCCGCATCGCAGCAAAAACTGCTTGCGCGCCGGCAATTGCGAATACGTCCTGGACGGGACGAGAAAGCGCTTACCGACTGGAACGGACTTGCTATCCGCGCGCTGGCCGAAGCGGGCCGCAGTTTTGGAAGACAGGACTGGATCAATCTGGCGGTGGAAGCCTATCGTTCCATCACGAGCAGCTTTCGGGACGGCCGCATCGCGCATTGCCGCATGGAAAACTCGCTTCTCTACCCTGCCCTTTCGACCGATTATGCATCGATGATCAACGGGGCAATCGCTCTTTTTGAAGCAACGAGCGAGCAGGCTTATATCGATGACGCATTGAAGTTCAAGAAGGCGCTAGATGATGGGCATCTTGATGGCGCGGGTAATTATCGACTATCCGCGCTGGACGCCGATGACGTCATCCTGCACGCCTATGGCGATTACGATGAAGCCATACCGAGCGCCACCAGCCAGATCATCGAAGCGCTGACAAGACTGTTTCTGGCAACGGGCAGTATCGAACTTTATCAGAGCAACGAGACCCTGATCGAACAGGCGCTTGGGCGGGCCTTCGCGCAACAATATGGCCAGATCGGAATATTGAACGCGGCGCGTTTTGCGGCCGAACCGCTTTCGCTTGTCGTCGCCGCCGAGGATGGCGGGGAACTTGTTTCGACAGCGAATCGAAATCCCGATCCCCGGCGCGTGGATAAATTCGTGCGCTTCGAACCCGGCAAGACGATAGAACTACCGACAGGAGGAACCGCAGACGTGGAGCATCCGTCGGCCTGGTTCTGCAAGGGACATGTCTGCCTGCCGCCTGTCGAAAACGCGGATGCTTTGCGGCTATTGCTTGGCAAAACCTCGTGAAACAAAAACGCCGCAACGGTTTCCCGTGCGGCGTTTCAAATGGCGCTATAGAGCCGATTACGTATTCATCGAATCGAAGAATTCGCCATTGCTCCTGGTCTGCTTGAGCTTGTCGATAAGGAATTCGATCGCGTCGGTCGTGCCCATTGGCGCGAGAATACGGCGCAGAACGAAAATCTTCTGCAGATCGGCGCGCGGAACCAGCAGGTCTTCCTTGCGGGTGCCGGACTTGAGAATGTCCATGGCCGGGAAGATACGCTTGTCGGCCACCTTGCGGTCGAGCACGATTTCCGAGTTGCCGGTGCCCTTGAATTCTTCAAAGATCACTTCGTCCATGCGGCTGCCCGTATCGATCAGCGCGGTGGCGATGATGGTGAGCGAGCCACCCTCTTCGATGTTACGCGCAGCACCGAAGAAGCGCTTCGGACGCTGAAGTGCGTTGGCGTCGACACCGCCGGTCAGAACCTTGCCGGAAGACGGCACAACGGTGTTGTAGGCGCGACCGAGGCGGGTGATCGAGTCAAGCAGGATCACAACGTCGCGTCCATGTTCGACAAGGCGCTTGGCCTTTTCGATGACCATTTCGGCAACCTGAACGTGACGCGCGGCCGGTTCATCGAAGGTCGACGAAATCACTTCGCCCTTCACCGAACGCTGCATGTCCGTCACTTCTTCCGGACGTTCATCGATCAGAAGAACGATGAGATAGCATTCGGGATGGTTTGCGGTGATCGAATGGGCGATGTTCTGCAGAAGAACGGTCTTACCGGTACGCGGCGGCGCGACGATCAGGCCGCGCTGGCCCTTGCCGAGCGGCGCCACCAGATCGATGACGCGCGGCGACAGATCCTTGGAGGTCGGAACTTCCAGTTCCATCTTGAAGCGCTCATTCGGGTAGAGCGGCGTCAGATTGTCGAAGTGAACCTTGTGACGGATTTTTTCCGGATCTTCGAAATTGATCGTATTGACTTTGAGCAGCGCGAAATAACGCTCGCCTTCCTTGGGACCGCGGATCGGTCCTTCGACCGTATCGCCGGTCTTGAGCGAGAAACGACGCAGCTGCGAGGGAGAAATATAAATATCGTCAGGACCCGGCAGGTAGTTGGCGTCGGCGGAACGCAGGAAGCCAAATCCATCCTGCAGCACCTCGACGACGCCCTCGCCGATAATTTCGACGTCCTGGGCTGCCAGCTTCTTGAGGATCGCGAACATCAGTTCCTGCTTGCGCATGGCGCTCGCGTTTTCGACCTCAAGCGTTTCGGCAAAAGCCAGCAGCTCCACCGGTGTCTTGTTTTTCAGTTCTTGTAGTTTCATTTCCTGCATGGATGAGGAACTCTTTTTAAAATGTAAGGAGAAAATGCAGTTGTTCGGAAAGGTGGCCACTTGGATCGTGACCGGCATCGAAGGCCTGCTGTCTTGAAGGGAAGAGGCTTCCTACATACTGATTTGCAGCGTGTAGAGCAAGCCTCATGTAGGGATAGCAGGAAATTTCTGCAACAGAAAAATGGCAGAAACCCGGCGAGCGGGTTTCTTTTTAAAGTCGTTTTCAGATCAGAACGGCTTCACGATCACCAGTATGACGATCAGGATCATAAGAACCGTCGGCACTTCATTGATGATTCGCCAGTGCTTTGCCGAGCGCATGTTGCGGTCTTCCGCAAAAAGCCGCGCGGATTTCGACAGATAGCCATGCAGGCCGGACATCAGCACGACGAGCAGCAGCTTG
>Ga0164243_10015852_pt1 | contig 10384 bp, 10 predicted proteins | sample OricompcompostOP_FD_108781 | JGI IMG/M metagenome (GOLD analysis project Ga0164243, IMG submission 108781) | Organic Plus compost microbial communities from Emeryville, California, USA - Original compost - Organic plus compost (OP) | ecosystem: Engineered > Solid waste > Mixed feedstock >... | reverse complement strand
ACCGCGCCGGCGACGACGGCCTCGTCGGCCGCTTCGGCCTCAAGGCCCGCATCGCCACGCTCGACGACTTCGCCGCCGACGCGTTCCAGGGCGACATGGGCCTCACCAGCCCGATGCGCCCGGAGGAGCCCGCCAACCCCGAGGGCCTCGAGGACGACGCGCTCCCCGGCCTGGACCTCTCGCTCGACGCGGTGAACCTGGCAGCGGACTACGTGCGCCTGCTGGCGATCCCGCGCCGCGAGAAGCCCGACGCCGCGGGCGTGCGCCTCTTCGCCGAGGCGCGCTGCGACGTCTGCCACGTTCCGTCGCTGCGCACGCGCGCCGACTATCCGGTGGAGCCGCTCGCCGGCATCGACGCGCCGGTCTACACCGACCTGCTGCTGCACGACATGGGGAGCGATCTCGCCGACGGCCTGCCGGACGGCGACGCCACCGGCAGCGAGTGGCGCACCGCCCCGCTGCTCGGCATCCGCCACCTGCGCAGCTACCTGCACGACGGCAGGGCGCGCACGGTGGAGGAGGCCATCCTGCTCCACGAGGGCCCCGGCTCGGAGGCGAACGACTCCATCGACCGGTTCCGCCGGCTGCGCGACGACGATCGCGCCGCGCTCGTCCGCTTCGTCGAATCGCTCTAATCACGTAACGGCCGCTCGCGGCCGCAGCACGGGAGTAAATCGAGAATGAATCGCAAGTTCATCATCAATGGCATCCTGGCGGCCTCGCTGCTCGCCGCCTGCGGCAACGATCCCGTCGACTCCGGGAACGAGGGCGGCGGCGACCTGCAGAAGCAGGCGACGCTGCAGGTGAAGACCTACGTCTCGAGCGAGCTCGCCCGCCTCCACGACGCGGCGGTGGCGCTGCAGAACGCCGCGCCGGAGCCGGACGCGGACGGCTGGAACGCCGCGGACGACGCGGCCGCGGTGGAGACGATGCGCGCGGAGTGGAAGAAGGCGCGCCTCGCGTACGAGCGCATCGAAGGCGCCATCGCGGTGATCTTCCCCGAGCTCGACGCCTCGACGGACGAGCGCTACGACGGCTTCATCGCCGAGGGCGAGGACGCGTTCCTGTTCGACGGCGAGGGCGTCACCGGCGTGCACGGCATCGAGCGCATCCTCTGGGCCGACCAGCACCCCGAGCACGTGGTCGCCTTCGAGTCGGCGCTGCCGGGCTACATCGCCGCCGCCTTCCCCGCCAACCTCGAGGAGGCCCGCGCGTTCAAGGAGGGCCTGCTGCAGAAGCTGGTCGACGACACGCAGACCATGGTGGACGACTTCCGGCCGCTCGCGCTCGCCCCGGCCGCCGCCTTCCGCGGCGTGATCGGCTCGCTCGAGGAGCAGCTCGAGAAGGTGAGCCTCGCCGCCACGGGCGAGGACGAGTCGCGCTACGCGCAGCACACGATGGCGGACATGCGCGCCAACCTCGAGGGCGGCCGCCGGATCTACGAGGCGTTCCAGCCCTGGCTCCAGAGCGTCGAGGGCGGCCCCGCGCTCGCCGCGAAGGTGATCGCCGGCTTCGAGCGCCTCGGCGCGCACTACGTCGCGATCCAGGGCGACGCCATCCCCGCGGTGCCGGATGGCTGGAACCCGTCGAACCCCTCGGCCGAGCACCTCGAGACGCCGTACGGCGAGCTGTTCCAGCTCCTCGAGGCCGAGGCCGATCCGCAGGCCAGCGACTCGCTGGTGCACGCCATGGCGGAAGCCGCCGACGCGATGGCCATCCCCGCGGAATGATCCGAAACCGGCGCGGGGCGCGTCCGTCGCGCCCCGCGGGAAGAGACGCCATGCGCACCCTCGCCCTCCTCGCCCTCCCGCTCCTCGCCACCGCCTGCCTGGACCACACGCCGCTCGACGCGGAGACGGGCCAGCTCACCAGCTTCCAGGCGCGGCAGCGCGACTTCGACGGGTTCACCTCCTGGACGAAGATCGAGCTCGGCGACCAGCCCGCGCAGGGCACCACCGGCCATCCGGCGGGCCCGCGCACGGTCTACGTGAACATGCTGCCGGAGCCGGGCAGCACGCGCTTCCCCGTCGGCACGATCATCGTGAAGACGCGCGGCGCCGGCTCGCCGCAGACCTGGGAGGTGCACGCGATGGTCAAGCGCGGCGCCGACTACAACACCGCCGGCGCCGCGGGCTGGGAGTGGTTCGACCTGCTCCTCGACGACCAGAACAAGCCGGTCATCATCTGGCGCGGCAGCCAGGCGCCGTCGGGCCACGGCTACGGCAGCTCCATCGGCGGCGCCGGCGACGATCCGGGCGGCACCACCGGCGACTGCAACAGCTGCCACGGCGCCGCGCGCTCGAACGACTCGGTCCTCACCCCCGGCCTGGAACTCTCGGAGCTGTGATGTTCGCCCGCACCCTCGCCCTCCTCGCCCTGCTCGCCCCGTCGCTCGCGCTCGCGGAGGGCGACGCCCCCGACGACGGCCCGGCCCTCGATCTGCCGGAGAAGGATCCCGCCGACGAATGGCTCCTGCGCGGCATGCAGCAGGACCGCCAGTCGCGCCCCGGCACCACCCTCGGCGGCTACGGCCAGCTCAACGCCAACTGGGAGAAGGTCGGCCCCGACGGCCCGGTCGAGGGCGAGGCCTCGGTGCGCCGCCTGGTGGTCTTCCTGGCGCACCAATTCGACGAGCGCTTCCGCGTGTACACGGAGCTCGAGTGGGAGAACGCGATCGCGGGCGACGGCAACGCCGGCGCGGTCGAGGTGGAGCAGGCCTTCGTCGACTGGAAGCTGGTCGACGAGACGCTGCAGCTGCGCGCGGGCCTGCTGCTCGTGCCGATGGGCATCGTCAACCAGTGGCACGAGCCGTCGGTATTCCACGGCGTCGAGCGCCCGCTGGTCGATCAGGTGATCATCCCCACCACCTGGCGCGAGCTCGGCGCGGGCATCTTCGGCGAGAGCGGCATCTTCCGCTACGAGGCCTACGTGGTCACGGCGCCGGATCCCACGCGCCTGTCGCGCGACGGCTTCGCCAGCGCCCGCGGCCTGGGCGCGCTGGCCAAGGCCGACGGCCCCGCGTTCGCCGGCCGCGTCGAGGCCGAGCCGCTGCTCGGCCTGGTCTTCGGCGCCTCGGCCTTCCTGGGCGACATGGGCGGCAACGGCCTGTTCTACGACGCCGACGGCGACCGCGTGCGCCTGAACCTGCCGATCGCCGGCTGGGCCGCCGACGCGCGCTACCGCCAGCACGGCTGGGAGCTGCGCGCGATGTTCACGCAGTTCCACATGCCGGAGAACGGTACGCTGCTCGAGGTGCGCAACGAGGACGGCAGCCCGATCTTCGCCGACCCGCAGGGCGCCGGCGTGCCGGCCACGCGCATGGACGGCGGCTACGTCGAGGTGGCGTACGACGTGCTGCGCCTGTTCGCCGACACGCACCAGCAGCTGCTGCCGTTCGTGCGCATGGAGATGGCCAACACCCAGGCCGCGATGCCGGCCGGCTGGAAGGCCGATCCGCGCTTCAACCTGAACATCGGAACGTTCGGCCTGACCTACCGGCCGATCGCCCAGGTCGTGTTCAAGACCGACCTGCAGCTCGTCGACCGCGAGCGGGGCGACGACGCGTGGTTGGCGAACGCCGGCGTCGGTTTCATGTTCTGACCCCTGGCGACCCGGCGGGCGCTCTCCGGAGCGCCTGGCCCGGGGCGGACGGGCGAGCCAAACGCCGCTGCCTCGGGGTAGGATGGGTGGTTCGGGGGACGAACCGGGCGACACGCCGCGTTCTCCCCCCGGAAGAGGGGAAGTGATGGCCGTGCCCAACCAGGCGCGCGAGGAGCTCGCCGCAGCGCAGACGTCGAACAAGCTCGCCGAGGTGCCGGCAGCCCCCCGGGCGCGCCCCACGTTCGGGCAGGTGATGCGCGCGCTCGTCGCGGGCATGCGGCCCCACCAGTGGGTGAAGAGCGGCTTCCTCTTCTGCCCCCTCGTCTTCTCGCGCAACCTCTTCCACACCGATCTGCTGCTCACCGAGATCGCGGCGTTCTTCCTCTTTTCGGCGGCGGCGTCCGCCGTCTACCTGGGCAACGACGTCCTCGACGTCGAGGCCGACCGCCGCCACCCGGTCAAGCGCCACCGCCCCATCGCCTCGGGCGCGCTGCCCATCCGCGTCGCTGCGGGCGCCGCGCTGGTGCTCGCGCTGGGCTCGATCGCCGTGGCCGCGAGCATCCGGCTGGGCCTCGCGGCGGTCATCGCCACGTACCTGGTGATGAACACCGCGTATTCGGGCGGCCTCAAGAAGATCGCGTACGTCGACGTGGGCGTCATCGCGCTCGGCTTCGTGCTCCGCGTGCTCGCGGGCGCCCTCGCCATCGACGTGCCCACGAGCCTCTGGCTGTTCGTCTGCACCTTCGCGCTCGCGCTCTTCCTCGGGCTGGGCAAGCGCAAGCACGAGCTGCTGCAGGCGCAGGAGGCGGGGCGCGACGGCACGAAGGCGCGCAAATCGCTCGAGGGCTACCAGCTGCCGCACATCGACGCGGTGCTGCTCGGCGCCGGCGTCGTCGCGGTGGCGAGCTACGTGCTCTACACGCTGGCGCCCGAGACCCACGCCAAATTCGGCACGTACCTGCTCGCGCTCACCCTGCCCTTCCCGGCGTTCGGCGTCTGGCGCTTCCACCAGCTGGTGAGCCACTCGGCCCGCGCGAGCAGCCCCACCGAGGCGCTCGTCACCGACCCGCCGTTCGTGATCAACCTGGCCGTCTGGCTGGCGGCCGTGGTGGCGATCCTCTACTCGGCGCTGTCGGCAGCTTGATTGCCGATCGCGGCCGCGCCATGTAGAAACCCCACGTGCATCCCGATCGCTACGAGTCGTGGGGGCGCTTTCCCCGGGTATGCAGGCAGGAAGTGCGGTCGCTCCGCTGGCGCAGCGATCCGCTCCCCGAGGCCGAAGGCCCGCTCCTGCCCTACGGCCTCGGCCGCTCGTACGGCGACAGCTGCCTCAACGAAGGCGGCACGCTGCTCTCCACCACGAACCTCTCGCGGCTCATCGCCTTCGATCACGCAACGGGCGTGATCCGCTGCGAGGCGGGCGTCACGCTCGCCGACATCCTCCGCCTCGCCGTGCCGCGCGGCTGGTTCCTGCCGGTCACGCCGGGCACCAAATTCGTCACGCTCGGCGGCGCCATCGCCAACGACGTCCACGGCAAGAACCACCATGCCGACGGCACGTTCGGGCGCCACGTGCGCTGCTTCGAGCTGTTGCGCAGCGACGGCAGCCGGCTGCTCTGCTCGCCCGACGAGAACGGGGAATTCTTCCGCGCCACCATCGGCGGCCTCGGCCTCACCGGCGTGATCACGTGGGCCGAAATCCAGCTGCGGCCCATCGCCAACCCGCTCATCGAGGCGGAGTCCATCCGCTTCCGCAACCTCGACGAGTTCTACGAGATCAACGACGCGTCCGAGAAGGACTACCGCTACACGGTGGCGTGGGTCGACGTGCTCGCGAAGGGCGACAAGCTCGGCCGCGGCCTCTACAACCGCGGCAACCACGCGGCGCCGGTCGATCGCGACCTGCCGAAGCTGCGCTGGACCTCGCGCGTCACCGTGCCGGTCGACGCGCCGGGCTGGTCGATCAACGCGCTCACCGTGCGCGCCTTCAACTTCGCCTACTACCGCAAGCAGCTGCGCAAGGTGCAGGCGGGGCTCACGCCGTACGAGCCGTTCTTCTATCCGCTCGACGCGGTGGCCAGGTGGAACCGCGTCTACGGCAAGCGCGGCTTCTTCCAGTACCAGTGCGTGGTGCCGGTGGGCTCCGACGCCATGCGCCACCTGCTCGCCACCATCGCCCGCTCGGCGGAAGCCTCGCCGCTCGTGGTGCTCAAGACCTTCGGCGCGCTGCCGTCGCCGGGCATGCTCTCGTTCCCGCGGCCGGGCGTCACGCTCGCGCTCGACTTCCCCAACCGCGGCGAGCGCACGTTCAAATTGTTCGAGGAGCTGGACGCCATCGTGGCGGACGCGGGCGGCGCGCTCTACCCGGCCAAGGACGCGCGCATGCCGCCCGAGATGTTCCAGCGCTCGTTCCCCCACTGGCGGGAGTTCGCCCGCTACGTCGACCCGCGGTTCTCCTCCTCGTTCTGGCGCCGCGTGACGGCGACCGGCACGGGCGAGGCCGCATGAGCGCAGCGCAACCCCGCACGCACCGCGAGACCCGGACACCATGAGACGAGTCCTCATCCTCGGCGCCACCTCGGCGATCGCAGAGGAAACCGCCCGCATCTTCGCCGCGAAGGGCGACCGCCTGTGCCTCGTGGGCCGCAGGGTCGATCGCCTGGAGCTCGTCGCCGCCGACCTGCGCCTGCGCGGCGCGCCGCAGGTGGAGGTGCTCGCCGCGGACCTCAACGAGACGGAAAAGCACGAGGCGCTCCTCGACGCCGCTGCCGCCGCGCTGGGCGGCCTCGACACGGCGCTCGTGGCGCACGGCACGCTCGGCGATCAGGCCCGCGCGCAGGCCGACTGGGCGTATGCGGAGAGCGAGATCCGCACGAACTTCCTCTCTGCGGCCTCGCTGCTCGGGCACCTGGCCAACCGCTTCGAGGCACAGCGCGCAGGCGCCATCGCCGTGATCTCGTCGGTGGCGGGCGACCGCGGGCGGCAGAGCAACTACGTGTACGGCGCCGCGAAGGCCGGCCTCACCGCGTTCGCGAGCGGCCTGCGCAATCGGCTCGCGCCGCTCGGCATCCCGGTGCTCACGGTGAAGCCCGGCTTCGTCGACACGCCGATGACCGCGCACATCGAGAAGAAGGGCCCGCTCTTCGTGAAGCCGGACGTCATCGCACGCGGGATCCACGCCGGGCTCGTGAAGGGCCGCGACGTGGTCTACCTGCCGTTCTTCTGGCGCTGGATCATGGCGATCATCCGGGCGGTGCCGGAGACGATCTTCAAGCGCCTGAAGCTCTGACGAAGGCTCCGGCCCCGCGCGTCACTGCGCCGGGCGCACGTGCGTCTCGAGCAGGAACGTGTGGTCCTCCAGCACGCTCGTTCCGTCGAGGTAGGGGCCGGGCAGCGCCACGAAGCCTTCGGCGCAGCCCTCCGCCACCACCGCGCCGCGGTTCTCGCCGGTCACCGAATCGGGCGTGCCGCTCCACAGCTCGGAGAGCACGAGGTAGCGCACGCCCGGCTCGTTCACCGGGATGGAGGAGAGCGACGCGGGGAACGTGTTGGAGCCACCCGCCTGCTCGAGCCGGCCGGTGGTCCACTCGAGCACGTTGGTGTAGCCCGCGTTCCGCCGCTTCTCCGGCGCGAGCGCGAGCACGTCGTCGCACGTGAGCGTCGCGCCGTTCGGGCGGCGCGGGTGGAAGAGCGTCACCCCGTACGAAGCGATGGTGTAGCCGGTGCCGGCCTCGAACGGATAGCGGCTGTAGACGAGCATGTCGCCCGTCACCACCGCGCCGTTCTCCCGCACGCCCACGTCGACGCATTCGTCGTCGACGCAGATCGCCTCGATGCGCGACCGCATCGAAGCGACGCATTTGGGCGCCTGCACGCACCCCGCCGCTTTGCCGCCGATGCCGCCGCCCGGCGGATCCTCGTCCTCGCCTCCGCACCCCGCGGCAGCTGCCGCCAGCACGATCCCCCACAGCGCACGTCGCGACATCGGATCCTCCCGCCCGGACATCCGGCGCATCGGGGTGTAACACGACCGCCGTCCCCGGCGCACCGGGGCTACGGCAGCGGCTCGCCCGCCCGCGGCAGGCCCGCCACGGCCCCGAGCGCCCGCACCACGGCGGCGCCCACGCTGCAGGCGAACGCCAGATGATCGCGCAGCCGCTCCGCCGCAACGGCCTCGGGACGCACGCCGCCGCGCAGCTCCCCGGCCAGGCGCACCAGCAGGCCGGCCATGAAGCCGTCGCCGGCGCCGGTGGCGTCCACCACCTCCACGGCAGGGGCCGGCACGGCGCCCTCGTCGCCGGCGCGCGCCCATACCGCCCCGTGGCGCCCGCGCGTCACCACGGCCAGCCGCACGCCGCTCTCCACCAGCGCCCGCGCGGCCTCCTCGGGCGCCGCGCGCCCGGTCACGAAGGCCGCCTCCTCCGCCGCGAGCTTCACCACGTCTGCGCCGGGGCACATCTCCGCCAGCATGCGCTGCAGCGCCGCCGGCTCGGCCCAGCGGTGCAGGCGCAGGTTGGGATCGAGCGAGATCACCGCGCCGCTCTCGCGCCCGCGCGCGAGGAAGCGGCGCGTGGCCTCCACGCCGGCCGGCAGCAGCAGCGTGTTGCTGCCGGCATGCACGATGCGCGCGGGCGGCGCGGCGTCGGCATCCTCCGGCGCGAGCAGCATGTCGGCAGACGGCGCGCCGTAGAAATCGAAGCTGCGCTCGCCGCTCTCGTCGAGGGCGATGAACGACAGGCCGGTCTTGCGCTCGGCCGTGTGGCGCAGCGCGCCGCAGTCCACGCCTTCGGATTCGAGCGCGCCACGCAGGAAATGGCCGAACTCGTCGGCGCCGACCACGCCCGAGAACGCCACGCGCGCGCCGAGACGGCTCGCGCCGATGGCCACGTTGGCTGGGGCGCCGCCGCTCGTCACCGCGAAGTGGCGCACGGCGCGCATCGGCCCGCGCTCCTGCGGCAGGAAGTCCACCAGCGCCTCGCCCACGCACAGCAGATCGAACACGCTTCGCCTCCACGAGAACGCCCGCCCGCGCATCGGAGCGGGAGCCGATCCGTGCCGCCGGCGGGCATGCGGCGCACGATCAGAGCGTGTGAAGAGAGCCTTCTTCGCTCGCGCTTCGCGCGAGAGACGCTCCGCCTCGCGTTCGCTCCGCCTCCGGCTTCGCCGGAGCGTTTGTTTCACGAACGCTCACCCTTCGATGCCCACCTGCGCGAGGAATTCGAGCGATCGCGGCGAGCGCCCGAGCACCTGGTGGGTGAAGCGCCGCACGAGCAGCCGCACCTGCGCGCGCACGCGCGCATCCGCCACGCCCAAGCCGAACGGCGCGGCGCCCTGCAGCGCCGCCATCGCCGCGAGCGCCTGCGGGTCGGCGCGCACGGCGCCGGGAAAGGCCATGCCGCTGCAACGTGCGCAGAGCACGCCGCCGTGCGGCGCGTCGAAGAGCGGGAAGCCCCCTTCGGCGCCGCCGCACACCGCGCACGCGTCCACGCGCGGCGCGAGGCCCACGTGCTCGAGCGCGGCCAGCTCGAACCCGAGCAGCGCCGCGGGATCGGCTTCGCGCCCGGCGAGCAGGCCGAGGTAGGCCCGCAACGCGTCGTAGAGCTCCTCGTGCGGCTCGCGGTCGCGGCACAGCTCGCGGCACAGCTCCGCCGCGTGGCCGGCGTGGGCGATGCGGGCGAGATCGGCGCGCAGCCCCGCGTGCGCCTCCACCACCGTGCAGCCCGACAGGAAGAGCAGGTCGCCGCCGCGGCGCTCGGCCAGCTCCGCGCGCAGCACGGTGAACGGCTCGAGCGCGCCGGCGAACCGCCGCTTCGACTTGCGCGCCCCCGCCGCGAACGCGCCCAGCCGACCGCGTTCGCGCGTGAGCAGCGTCACCACCCGGTCGGCGTCGCCGTAGTCCACGCAGCCGAGGACGATGGCCTCGCCCGCGAAGTCGGAATCCCTCACGAAAGGAGCCACCACGCCGCAGCGAGGACGGCGACCGCCGCCGCCGCGATCCACGGCACCGGCGACGCCCCGCGCTGCCGGCGCAGCACCACCGCGGGCGCCTCCTCGTCGGGCAGGCCCGCCGCGCGGCGCCACTCGTCGTAGCGCGCCACCAGCTCGTCGGGCCCGAGCCCCACGCACCGCGCGTAGGCGCGCAGGTAGCCCACCACGAACACGCGCGCGGGCAGCTCGTCGAAGCGGTCGCCTTCGAGCGCGCGGATCGCGGCGGGCGACAGCCGCGTCTCGCGCGCCACGTCCGCAGGCTCGAGGCCCCGGAGCTCGCGCTGCTGCGCCAGGTAGCGGCCGAAGCTCTCCATGGTCAGCCGCCCTCCGGGAGCAGCTGCGCCTGCCGGGTGCACGCGTCGGCGAGCTCGCCTTCCTTCGCCTTCTCCGCGCACGCCTCGAACGCCGCGCGCGCCCGCGCGTCGTGGCCCTGTTTCAGCAGCACCAGCCCGCGGCGGTAGTCGGCGTCGGCCACGTCGGGGCAGCTCTTGCCGTAGCGCTCGAGCAGCCGCAGCGCGTCGTCGAGCGCGCCCTGCGAATCCGCGATTTCGGCGAGGTTGCGGTAGCCCAGGCAGAAGCTGGGGTTGTTCGCGATGGCCGCGCGCAGGTGCAGGAGCGCGCCGTCGACGTCGCCCAGCTGGTACAGGCACCAGCCGAGGTTGTTCTCGGCCAGGTACGGCTCGCGGTAGAGCAGATCGCCGCGCGCCTGGTCGAGCAGCGGGATCGCCTCCTTGCACCGCCCCTGCGCGGTGAGCACGGCGCCGAGGTTCACCTTGGCCTCGCTGTAGTCGGGCTT
>Ga0164243_10015851_pt1 | contig 10385 bp, 15 predicted proteins | sample OricompcompostOP_FD_108781 | JGI IMG/M metagenome (GOLD analysis project Ga0164243, IMG submission 108781) | Organic Plus compost microbial communities from Emeryville, California, USA - Original compost - Organic plus compost (OP) | ecosystem: Engineered > Solid waste > Mixed feedstock >... | reverse complement strand
GATCTCGGCCTGGTAGCTGAAGGCGCCGGCATCCGTCCAGCCTTCGCGTTCGTAGAAGTGGCGTGCCCGCGCGTTGCCGCGTGCGACGGCGAGCCAGGGCACCGGATGCCCCGCAGTGCGGATGAGATCGGCCGCGTGCGCGAGCAGTCGCGACGCGATGCCCGTGCCCCGGAAGGGCGCATCGACGTAGAGCTGGTCGACCTCGTCGTCGTGGATCATCGTGAAGCCGGCGATCTCGTCGCCGATCTCGGCGACCCAGGTGCGCTCGAGCGCGGCGTCGACGCGCGGCACGAAGGCCTCGCGCGTGCGGTGCTCGAGCAGCTCGGGCGGCGCGTCGGCGAGGTGACCGTCGCGCCACCCCGACGCCCAGATGTCGACGATGCGCGCGGCGTCGGCGGGGCGAGCGGGGCGGATGTCGGCGTCCATGGGTCCAGTTTGCACAACGTCTCTCGATGACGAGAGCGCCCCTCCGCGCCTCTCGTCGCGGCGACTCCTGCCACACACGCCGGGCGACGGCAGACCGCGGGTAAGCGTGCGGGTACTTGCTGTCAACGAGAGGGCGGGGGAGCCGGGGCTGCTCCCACCGGAACTACAGCACTTCCTTGAGGACGCGCCTGTTGAGGGCTGGGCCGAGCACGTCGTGGACTTCATCGAGGGCGCGGATGACGCGTAGGAGGTCGGCTGCGTCGTGCTCGTCCGTGTCGAGTTGCAGGAGTTGCCCCGGCTCGACTGACATGCCCTGATGGTACTCAAAGTCCGTGGACTGTCAGCCCCGGTCGTCATGAGGTTGTTGTGTGCTAGCCGAACGTCCGAAACTTCTCTTGGGGAGCGGAGGGAGTTCGGCAAGCGAGTTCGTGAACTGCGCGTCGAGAAGGTCGTGAGCCAGGAAGGTCTGGCGCACGAGGCTGAACTCGACCGCTCCTACGTTAGGCAGGTCGAGCGAGGTCAGCGGAACGTCACGCTGGATGACATCTATCGGGTCGCGCACGCTCTCGGCCCAGTCCGACGTGCTCGACTTCCTGCACCGCGTGTGCAAGGGCACCGGAGTTTGGTTGAAAGTGGGTGGAGTCGGCTCGCGCATCGTGCCCTTCAAGGACGGCGACCCGCCGGTCGGCATGCAGCGTGGGCAGGATATCGACCCGCTCGAACTCGACGTCACGCTGGGGAACTTCGCCACGGCAAAACAGTTCTTAGAGCGGGTGATGAACGGGGTTCTGTCGCCGTTCAATGTCTCCGTCGCTGACCTCTTGGCAGACGGAGCACGCGATCGAATGGTGCTGGCCTGCGGAGGCGCGGTAGCACGCGACTACATCACTCTTACTGAGGGAGCGATCGACGAGGCGATTGAGCGGCTGAATCGACAAGGCAACACGACAGATCAGACAGTCGTTCGGGTTCGCGCTGAGGATGTCCATAACGCTGTCCGTCGGCGCATCGCTGATAAGGAGACTGAGTCAATCTCCAAGGACGCCGACCAAGCCGCGGCAACAGCGATCAACTCGCGGTGGCGCGACGTGTGTGAGTTCGCGAAGTCTCGGAACGATAGCGCGTTTGTCCTCGTGGAGGTATCGCGCCTCGAATCCGAAGAGTGGGGATCACAGATTCTGCAGTTGGAGAACCTGCGGCTCCTGCATCGAGTTGCTGAAGTCGTGCCGAAGACAGAGGCGTGGCGAGGTCGGCGAACTGTGGTGTACATGATCGACCTCGGCCAGCTCGCCAACCAGCGCGTGACGACGGAAATTGTGCCGTTCTGGACTGGGCAAGGAGAACTCGATCGCCTAAGGCGCGCGCAATGGGTCTACGACCCTGACTGGCGCACTCAGCCGATTCCTGCCGGTGCGGACGACGGCGACGTCGCTCCCACTGCGACTGCGGCGGATGCGTCTCAGCAGGCGTTCGACCTCGCTCTCTTTAGGCGGCGCGCTCGGCGACGCTCCTAACCGAGTTCGAGTGCCACTTCACACCGCCCGCGACCGTGGGGACGCCCTCGGCGTTCAGGCGGTCTGCGATAGCACGGTAGGTCAACCCCTCGGACCTCATGCGCAAGACGCTCTCAGCCGTCCCTGGTGACACTCGGGACGGCCTGCCGAGGCGGACGCCTTTGACTCGGGCGGCGGCGAGCCCTTCCCTCGTTCGCAGGGCGATCATCTCGCGCTACCACTCCGCGACAGCCGCGACGACGCTGCCGACCAACTTGCCCGCAGGGGTCGTCGTGTCCACGCCGAGGTCGAGCATGATGACGCCCCAGCCCTCCCGTGCCGCAGTGGTGAGGAGCCCGGAAAAGCCGTTCACAGGTGAGGCGGTCCAACTTCGACACGACCAGCGCGCTCGCCTCGCCAGCCGCGAGCATCGCGAGGGCCTCACGCACAGCCGGCCGTTCGAGGGAGCGCCTGGACTTCGCCGCGTCTTCCTTCCACTCAACCTCCCACCCCCGCCGCTCGGCCTCTGCCGCGATCGCAGTGCGCTGAGCGTCGATGCCGTGCTCCTGGTCTGTGGTGGACACGCGCAGGTAGCCGACAACTCTCATGCCGCGCTACCGTCGTTCATGCCCTTGATCCCGCATCAGCACATCATCTCGGCAGGGGGCGCGTCGAGCGCAGACGTGGCCATGAAGGCCTTCCGGGCTGGCTTGGAGAAGCTCCCGCCCGTGAAGATTGTGAGCTTGAACGTCTTCGCCGTACAGCACGAGATCGGCAAAGGGTTCCCGTCGATGACCTCGTATGAGTTCGTCGCCGTGGTCGAGGAAGTCTGACGCGTCACGCCGCGACCTCCGCCCGGTTCTCCGCGACCCACGCCTGCACTGCCTCCGCCCGCGCACCTTGTTGGAGGCGATCGTGTCGGGCCTGCCGAGCGGAAGGACTCGTGCCTCGTCGTGTTCACCTCGACGGGCGACCCCGCGCACTGGTCGGCCCGCATCATCGACGGCGCGCGCGGCTCCGCCCGCTGGCACGTCTCCGAGGTGCCGGGGCCGCTGCCGTGGGCCGACCCTGACGACCTCGCGGAGCAGCGCCGCCTGCTCCCGCCTCTGCCTATGCGCGGCTGCATGAGAACCGCTGGGCGGGCTCGGAGGATCGCTTGGTGTCCGCTGACGACCTCCGCGCGTGCGTGACGCTCGATGGGCCGCTTGAGTACGACGGTCGGTGGAGCTACGTCGTCGGGCTCGGCCTAGGCCTGAAGGACGACCGCGCCGTGCTCACCGTCTGCCACGCTGAGCCGCGGGACGCGGGCGGTCCGCTCGTCGTGCTCGAGCGGTTCACGTCATGCAGGGCGCCAAGGCGAAGCTGGTGCAGGTCGCGGAGGTCGAGGTGCTCGCGTTCGAGGCATCGCGGCAGTGCGGCGGTGCCCGCATCCGCCTCGATCCCTGGCAAGGTGTCGGCCTCGCCCAGCGGCTCCGCGACCGCGGCGTCTCGGCGGAGGAGTGGAGTTTCACCGCGCAATCGGTCGGCCGCCTAGGGCAGAACCTCCGCCTGCTGTTTCGCGATCACCGCTTCGCGCAGCCGGATGATGAAGCACTACTCGATGAACTGATGACCGTGCGGCTACGCGAGAGCGCTCCCGGCGTCTACCGGCTCGACCACGACAGCGGGCAGCACGCCGACCGCGCCGTCTCGCTCGGCCTCGCAGCGCTCGCGCTCACCGAGCGCACCACCTCCGACTACGGCTCGCCTCAGCTACCCGCTCGCGCATACGCCATTGCCCGCATCGGCGGCGTCGAGGCCGGCATAGCCGCTGCGCTGCGCGCCCAGACACCTACCCAGCGCCGCCATGGGATCGGGCTCGTCGTTCGCGGATAGCATTGAGGGTCAGTCCAGGGCGACCGCGATGCAGACTGCGGTGGCCTCCGGGAAACCTCCGCCCTGTGCCTTTACGGTGGCGCCTTCTCGAGCGATGCACCGCATGATGCCCATCGGGCTCACCCCTTGATAGGCAGGATCATCAAGCGGCTTCAGGACTGCGCTCCATGCCTTACTCCGCATTTCGTCCGTAACCTTTTCGCCGACGCTCTGGAGCGCGGCATCCGACGCAGATTGCACCTCAGCGTAGGTGTAGGACTCGTCGTAGGAGGCGGCGAGAACTGCCATGGCCTTCTCGGTGGCGTCGTACTCTGACGGCCTGCCGAGTGTGCCGTCGAACGCCTTCTGCACTGCGATGATGCCGAAGACCACAACGATGACGATGACCGCGATGCCGAGGCATCCAAGGCGGCGCTTAGGTCTCGGCGTCGTGGAGGGGCCCCCTGGCGCAGGTCGGGTTTGCGGTGTCCATGCTGTTCCGTCCCAGTAGCGCTCGGCGGACGGAACGGTCGGATCCGCATACCAACCTGCCGGAGGTCGTGGCGTAGTGCTCATGTGTTCGGCGTCCCTGGGTCAAATCGCGGTGCGCCCACCTTAGAGCATCCCTAGGGCACCTTTGCCATCCCACATTCAGGGCACCGCAGCCGCATCGAGCCCCGTCGCTCCGGGTCCCCCTCGGGGATCATTTGCGTGAGGCACGCGGGACAATTCGGCAGCCCGAATCCGTCGTCGTCCACCTAGCCAGGGTAAGCCTGACCCACGAAAGCGGGCCCCCTCGCTCGGAATTGTGCTGCCAAGATGACTGCATGACCGCCGATGTCGAAGTTGCCGAGTCTCACGATGAACAGCCAGAGACCGACGCCACCGCAGACGCGGAAGGTTCGGCGGCAACGCCGGAATACACGTCACTCATCGGCTCACTGGAGGAGCTGATGGAAACCCAGCGAACCGTCTTGCGACTCCTCGATTTCATTGTTGCGCGAGCTGAGGAACTCGACGACGTTAGGACTCGCGTGCTTCAACGTGTGCGAACTGAGTACCCGGACATCGAAGAAGACATCGTCACCACGTTCCTCAATGGCATGGACACGGTGCTGAGCGAGGTGCGGGAGATCGAGGAGAGTGAGGATCGCGAGGCCGCAGAGGACAAAGTCGCCGAGTCAATCAAGGCCGTCATCACACGACTGCCCGAGGGATACCAGCCAATCCCGTTCGTCTTCGCGCTCTCGCGGGCTCAGGTCCAGGAGCCGAGCGCGAACGTCCTGCTCGAATCGCTGCTCGTGAGCTTGGTGGGCAACTTTGAGATGCAGATCGCGATGGCAGCACGAACGCTCCTGAACATGTTTCCGGGCGGACTTGAATCGAGCGAGCGCGTCTTCACGTGGAAGGAGGTCGCTCAACACGAATCGCTCGACGCATTCCGTGAGGTGGTGTTCGATCGCGCGATCGATGACTTGATGCGGGAGTCCGCATCGGGGTGGTTCAAGTGGTTCGAAACGAAGCACAAGGTCAAGATCCCCGCCATTGCGTCTGACCTTCAGTTCCGCGAGGTACTCCAGAGGCGCCATGTCATCGTGCACAACGGGTCGAATGTGTCGCGGCTCTATCTTGAGAACCTCCCCGACCTCGATCCCCGACCCGAACTTGGCACGCACCTTGGCGTCGATGAGGACTATCTCAGGCGCGCCGCAGACGCACTCTTGGTGGCCGGAGTCTCTCTGCTTGCCAATATCGGGCGCAAGGTGCTGAAGACCGACCAGAAGGGCTTCCAGGATTACGTCTGCAATATCCCGTACCGGATGCTTCAAGACGGCCGGTACGGCGCAGCTCACGCCTTGACGTGCGAGTTCGAGGGGGCGTGGTTCGATGCTCAATACAGTCAGCTCACCACCCAGGTGAACCAGTGGCTAGCCCTCAAACGACTCGGCCGGTTCGAGGAGTGTCGCGAGGAGGTTGTCGCCTGGGACACCACCGTGCTCGGCCCCGAGTTTCGACTCGCGCGACTAGCGCTCCTAGACGACCTTGAAGCGGGTCATGCGATCGTCAAGCAGATTCGCGGAACATCAAGCCTGTCGTTGGCGTTCTGGTTTGCATGGCCTCTGTTGGCAGAGCTGCGTGAGTACGAACGCTCCCTCGAAGTTCCCCCCGGAAACGGGAAGTAATCAGCCACTCACTTGTGGTACTTTGCCAATGTCCACGCGAAAGGAACCGCGATGAGCACTCCTGACATCTAAATCAGAGAAGCTTCAAGGGCCCGGCGAAATCCGGGCCCTTTCCCTTTGCCCGCAGACGTGTCGAGATTCGAACGTCTCGGGAATGGGTCAGCACGGCTCGCACTGTGGCGTACCAGGCCCGACCGCCGTGGGCTGTCGGCACCCCTTCATCGATGAGTGCGGCCGCGATCTTGCCGAGAGCGTAGTCGCCGCGCACTCAATATTTTGCGATCTACGCGTCCACGCGATCGCGTGGACTCTCGCCGACCCCGACGGTGTCGACCGTCCCGGCCTCGACCAGATCGGCCGGGCCCTCTACCTCCGCAGCACGACGATCGCGTTTCTCGCGGGCGGGCTGGATCGCTTCTACCCCTCCGGCCACGACGCTCTTCTCGCGCGGATCGTCGAGCATGGCGCAGCGATCTCTGAGGTGCCGTGCGGGGGAGCACCCACGAAGTGGCGCTTTCTGCAGCGGAAATACAAATACATGCGTCGGACAGTTGAGGTCAAAGGGCCTGTGGACAGTGTGGACAACCCTCAGGTAGTTATTCACAGTTGTGGAGGACACGCCCACAACATCTAGGGGTGGCTCGGTGTCGGCGGCCCGATATATAGTGTGGCCACCGGGGAATGCCCCGCCGGTTAGCAACGACGCGAGAGGAGGTGAAGCCACCAACATGGCCAGCGGCCACTACATCTACCGTGATGCGGTGACCGGACGGCTCGTGACGAAGGAGTACTGGGAGAAGCATCCCAATACGACCGTCCGCGAGTGGGTTCCGGACAACTGATCACATGGCTCGTGAACGCGAGTAGCCCGACGAGGTCGCCATACCGGAGCGCAAAACAGTACGCTCCGGCACGGCGATCATCTTGAAGAAGGGGTAGGAACTCTTCAGAGAGACACCCGGCCCGGGCCGCCCTGCCAGGCGGTTCCGGGCCTCTCTTTGTCTCGTGTCACGACACTAGGACTGGGCGCTGGGCGGAGTCAAACTCTTGTCGCGTGTCGCGTGAAACGCGAGACATAGTTGCAAGAAGGCCATATCGGTGACCCCAACGGGCCTCGTGATATAGCTCGTTTCAACCGACAACCCGCCTGACGATACTGGCGAGCAGGATGACGGAGTCGGCTGTGACACCGGCTCGGAGTCGAGTTGAGGCCCGGTTGTGTTTCACGGCTTGCGCCAGGTCGATGGCCTTTGCGACGAGCGCCTTGAGCTCGTCGCTGCCTTCGCCGGCGAGGCCGTCCTCAATGACTCGGCCAATCCGCTGCTTGGTCCGGTCTATGCCCGGTTCCTCTTCCCCCTCCCGAAGGTGGCGGTTGGGGTCGTAGGCTGCGGCGCTGATCGCTTCGAGGACCGCTACCGCGTCGTTCCCCACGTTCGAGTACTCGGCGGCGCTGGATGCGGTGTGAAAGTGTCTCCGCATCTCTGCAAGCTCCTCGTCGACCCTCGGCCATCCCGTCAGGCGGTCCGGGGATATGGGCTCGGCAAGATCTCCCTGGAGGAGGAGGTCCTCCCGTCGGTCCAGTTCATCCCGGAGGCCGTCGAATACATCGCCCACGATGGTGCGTCTGGCTGCCCAGGACCCTGAAGCGTTATGCCCTTGCCAATAGGAGTAGAAAGCGTCGAAGTCTCGGAACGGGGGATCGAACTCGACGCCGATCCGTCCGCATATGGCAATCAGTGCTCGCATCCCCAGTCGGGACTCCGCGCTCGTCATGATTGTTCGGTTGTCGGTGCCACGTTCCAAGAACTCCTGGCGCATCAGTGTCGCGAGTGCGATGGCTGAGGGGAGGTCGCCCTCCTCGAGTGGACCTGAGCGGAGCGCCTCGAGCATGGACGTGTTGACGAAGGCGGTGCCTTCGAGGTCGTCGTAAATCAGGAAGTCGTCCGCTCGCACGTCGGGAGCATAGCCGTGCGCCTTAGCGGCCGAGATACACCGGCGAGCGACCGTTTGCGAAGACGGGACGGAACCTGTCGTGGATGTTGTCGGGATTGCGTGGCCGGCCGGCCTCCCAGTCGTCCCATATTGCTTCCTCCGCTTCGACGCGTTGCCGATGAGCGCCGAGGTCGCAGCCGTCTAGAGATCGGGCTTCCCAGAAGGTCGCACGGTTGCGGCCAATACTCACCGCGCGCACCGTCCCAATGCGGCGCCCCGCGAGGTCGAAGATCGGTTCAGGAACCCCAGCCATGATTCGAATATACGTTCGATTCTCTGGGCGCGCCAGGCCGAGCAGATGGCCCTAGGCGCGGCGCGTGCGTTTCCATATCAGTTCCCCAGGCAGGCCGGACATCTCAAGGATGTTCGGCTTGGCTACCTTCCATAGCTGGCCGCAGGCATCGCATTGCCAGATTGTGCCGGCAAGCAGCCGCCCTGGCCCTGGGGGGCCGATGATTGGTAGCGGACAAACGTGACTCGAATCGACGTTGACGCGAACGAACCCCATGCCGCGAGCGTAGCCGCGCGGCTCCATTGCGGTTGTGCAGGTTCGACGACCCGTGAGATGCGCAAAAAAATGCCCTCGCGCGGACGGAGTCTGCGCGAGGGCATTGGGCTACGGAAAGGGAAAAAGGTCGGTGGGAAGATCATCGAGATCTACGACGTCGGGGTCGCGTGGCACTTCGCTCACTTCGAGGAGGTGTACTACGCCTCTCACCACGAGGTAGGGAGAGGAGTCAGTGCCCCTGACTAGGACTTCGTCGAGGGGGCATCCGAGTCGAGATGCTAGCCGCCGCCGGTGCCCCTCGAGCGCCCGTTCGTCCGCTTCGGCCGTCATGCAGGAGCGCCGACTTTGATTCCCATGGGGGAAGGGTAGCGACGCGCGTATCCAGTCGCGAAGCGTGGGGGAGTGGAGCGGCAAACCCCCAGACTCGCGCGCACACGAAGACGCTATGCCTAACCGGGATGCGGAGTAGGGGGAGGGAGGGGCAGCCCCCCACCCACTGGAGGGCCGCGCGGCGACGTGGGTGGTCGACGATATCTTGTCGGGCAAAGAGAGGATCGTTTATGTCGCTGTGGTCTGATCGCTACGCCTCAAGCGGCTTGTGGCCGGAGGTCGAGGCTGCCCGCGCGCTGGTTAACAGGTTGGACGTTCCCACGGACGATGGACCAAGTCAGAGCGCTCTGGTGTACGTCGGTATGTGCATCGAGTTGCTCGAGCGCCGGCGAACTGAAACGGATGCCCACGAGGTGACTCCGTCGATGCTTGAACGTGCCCGCTCCGCTGTAGTCACTTGGAAGGGCGCCCTCGAGAACGTGGTCGCCGGTGACTGGCCGTTGTCGGATGCTGTCGAGGAGACGGACGCCGTGCTCGATGCGCTAGCGGCATGGCCCCCTCTCAAGCCTGCGCGGTACCTGTCTGGCATCCAGGCGGCGACCGACTCGTTCGTTGGGAAGATGCAAGAGGCGCTCAGAACAATCGACACCGAAGCGTCGAGCTCAGAAGAGCGACTCCGCGCCCTCACGGAGGCTGAGGCGGCACTTGGCGAGAAGATCGACGCTGAGAAACAGCGAATCTCCGAGGCAATCGCGACCTTCCAAACTGACTCGACGGCAAGAGTCGCGGACGTTGTCGATGAGACGCGTGAGTCACTCGACGAGCTACTGGCGGAGTTCAATGAAAAGGCGACTACGTACCTAACCTCCTTGGAGGGGCACGAGGCTGCGGCGCGCGACACGGTCCATGCCACGACGGCGCTAGTCGTCGCGACGGACTATGGAGCCTACGCGCGCAACAAGACCATCGCCGGGTGGGTCTGCGACGTTGCGGCGGCTGTCGTCGGCGCGGCAGGCGTGGGGGTCATCCTGTGGCACTTGATCTCGCTCGACGGCACGGCGGACGGCAATGTCGGCCTCTCCATCACCCGTCTTGCGGCCTCGCTTGGAACTCTCGGTATCGCGGCGCTTATCGCCCGGCGCGGTGCTCAGCACCACAAGGAGGCGCGGGCGGCGAAACGCACAGACCTCGCGATTCGACGAGTAATGCCCTTCATCGCGAACCTCCCGAAGGACGAGCAGGAAGAGATCGTGCTCGACTTTACCGAGCGTGTGTTCATTCGTGGCGACCTGGACTCTGCGGCCCTGGAGACCACGTCAACACTTCGGGAGCGGATCGCCGAGATCCGAAAGGCGCGACGCGAACGACTGGCTGCCGAAAACGATCCAGACACGCCCTAGGTCGCTTTGGTGCCCCGCACGTTGACCTTGAAGGTTGCTGTCATTTGCCCCGTCGCTTATGCCGCGAACGGCGGAGGGCTGGGGCCGGGAGGTCGCCGTACGTCCGGTTGAGGTTCGGGCGAAGGTTGGTCTTGCTGCGGTTGGGCCGCTTTGAGGCGGACCTGCTGGTCTTGGAACGACCGTGTTCGTTGGCGCTCAT
>Ga0164243_10015850_pt1 | contig 10386 bp, 9 predicted proteins | sample OricompcompostOP_FD_108781 | JGI IMG/M metagenome (GOLD analysis project Ga0164243, IMG submission 108781) | Organic Plus compost microbial communities from Emeryville, California, USA - Original compost - Organic plus compost (OP) | ecosystem: Engineered > Solid waste > Mixed feedstock >... | reverse complement strand
GGCTATGTCTACGAAAGCATGGAACAGGCCGAGGCGCGGTTCAACAACACCGATCCCGGCTTCCAGTATTCCCGCTTCTCCAATCCGACCGTTGCCATGTTCGAGGCGCGCATGGCCGCACTGGAAGGCGCCGAGGACGCGCGCGCCACGGCGACCGGCATGGCGGCGGTCACCGCGGCCCTGCTCAGTTTCGTCAATGCCGGCGAGCACATCGTTGCGGCCAAGGCGCTGTTCGGCTCCTGCCGCTATATCGTCGAAAATCTGGCGCCGCGCTTCGGCATCGATTTCACGCTCGTCGACGGCGCGGACCTCGATGCCTGGCAGAAGGCGGTGAGGAAGAACACCAAGGCCTTCTTCCTCGAAACGCCGACCAATCCGACGCTCGAAGTCTACGACATCGCCGCGATCTCCGAGATCGCCCATGCCGCGGGCGCCAGGCTCGTCGTCGACAATGTGTTCGCGACGCCCATCTTCCAGAAGCCGCTGGCGCTCGGCGCCGATGTCGTCTGTTATTCGGCGACCAAGCATATCGACGGCCAGGGCCGTGTGCTCGGCGGGATCGTGCTCGGCTCCTCCGAATACATCACGGGCCCGCTGCAGATGTTCGTCCGGCAGACCGGCCCGTCCCTGTCGCCTTTCAATGCCTGGGTCATGCTGAAGGGCCTGGAGACCCTTGCGCTGCGCGTCGAACGGCAGGCCGAAAGCGCCGCCAGGCTCGCCGATTTCCTCGCCGGGCACCCCAAGGTGGGACGCGTGCTCTATCCGCACCGCAAGGATCATCCGCACTACGAGATCGCCAGGCGCCAGATGAGCACCGGATCCACCCTCGTCGCCTTCGACATCAGAAACGGCGACAAGGAAAAGGCCTTCAGGGTCGGCAATGCGCTCGAAATCGTGAAGATCACGAACAATCTCGGCGACGCGAAGAGTCTCATCACCCACCCGGCGACGACGACGCATCAGCGCATCGGTCCCGAAGCGCGCGCCGAGCTCGGCATCACGGACGCGCTCCTGCGCCTGTCGGTCGGGCTCGAGGATGTCGACGACCTCATCGAGGACTTCCGCATCGCGCTCGAGGCCATCTGAAACGGGCTTTTTTCCTCGCTTTCCGTTATAATGATTGCATGTATCAGGCTGAAACGCGTGCGATCCGGGTCACCGTGACACCGAAATTCCTGGCCCGGGAATCCTCCCCGGAAAAAGGCCATTTCGTGTGGTCCTATTCGATCGAGATCGAGAACCGCGGATCCGAAACGGTGCAGCTTCTGTCGCGCTACTGGCGCATTACCGATGCGTCGGGGCGTGTGCAGGAGGTGGAAGGACCGGGCGTCGTCGGCGAGCAGCCTCTGCTCGGCCCGGGCGACAGCTTCAGCTATACAAGCGGGGTTCCGCTGACGACGCCATCCGGCTTCATGCATGGCCACTACATCATGGTGACCAATGACGGCGAGGCCTTCGCCGCGGAGGTGCCCGCCTTCTCGCTCGATTGCGCCGAGGAACGGCGCGTCGTTCACTGAGTCGCGGTCTTTTCATTCAGCTTCCGTTTTACTTCCACGCCCCGGGCGGCGATAAAACGGGCATGAGACCATCCGCAGACGTCATCGCGATCCTCGAAAAGCTCGTCGCCTTCGACACGACGAGCCGGAATTCCAATCTTCCGCTCATCGACTGGGTCCGCGACTATCTTGAGGGACTCGGTGTCGAGGCCATCGTCCGGCCGAACGAAACCGGCGACAAGGCGCTCCTTCTCGCACGCATGGGACCTTCGGACATACCCGCGGTGGCGCTTTCGGCGCATACCGATGTCGTTCCCGTGACGGGCCAGAACTGGACGAGCGATCCCTTCATCCTGACCGAGCGCGAGGGGAAACTGTACGGACGCGGCGCCTGCGACATGAAGGGCTTCATCGCCCTGGTTCTTGCCGCCGTGCCGTCCTTTCTGGAGAAGCCGCTCAGAAGACCCGTGCAGATCGTTCTCACATATGATGAGGAGACGAGCATGGCGGGCGTCGCCCATGCCATCGGCGAACTCGGATCGGCGTGGCAGAAACCCGATGCCGTCATTGTCGGCGAACCGACCATGATGGAGGTGGTCGACGCCCATCTGTCCATTGCCGGCGTACGGATGACGATCAGGGGCCGCGCCGCGCATTCGAGCCTGCCGCATCTGGGTGCGAGCGCGATCTTCGCGGCCGAGGAGATCATGGCCGAGCTCGTGAAAATCAGGGAGGAGTTCAAGGCGGCCGGCGATCCGACCGGGCGCTTCACTCCGCCCTATTCGACGCTCAATATCGGCCGCATCGAAGGCGGCACCGCGCACAACATCGTTGCCGAGAAATGCATGATCGAGTTCAGCCTGCGCGGTGTGCCGGGCTACGACATCGAAGATGCGGTGGAGCGCATCTGCGCTTTCGCGCACGGTCCTGTATTGGCGCGCATGCGCCAGACGGCGCCGGAATCGGAGATCGACATCAGGCGCTGGTTTTCCGTGCCCTCCCTCGCGCCCGATCCGGGGTCCGAGGCCGAGAAACTCGCCATGCGGCTTGCCGGAACGAACACGACCGCGACCGTCTCCTACGCGACGGAAGCGGGCTCCTTCCAGCGCGCCGGCCTCGCCACCGTCGTCTGCGGGCCGGGCTCGATCGACCAGGCTCACGCTCCCGACGAATACATCACGCTCGAACAGCTGGCGCGGGGCGAAAGATTTCTTGCCCGCCTTGCCGAAGAGTGTTCAAGCTAGGATATGACCCTAACCGCCGATGCGCAGGAGGATGCGCGCCGGCCCCGCATCGTCATCGTCGGGGGCGGCTTCGGCGGTCTTTCGGCCGCACAAACGCTTGCCCGCGTGCGCGCCGACATCACCCTGATCGACCGGCGCAATCATCACCTCTTCCAGCCTCTGCTCTATCAGGTCGCGACCGCCGTTCTGTCGCCGGCCCAGATCGCCCAGCCGATCCGCACCGTGTTCCGGGATCAGAAGAATGTGCGCGTCGTGCTCGACGAAGTGATCGGGATCGATGCCCCGGCACGGATCGTGCGCACGCAACAGCAGGGCGACATTCCCTTCGACTATCTCATTCTCGCCGTCGGCGCCTCGCACGATTATTTCGGAAAGGATGACTGGGCCGAATATGCGCCTGGCCTGAAATCGCTGGAGGATGCGACCAATATCCGCCGGCGCATTCTCGAAGCCTTCGAGCGCGCCGAGACGGCGGAATCGGAAGACGAGCGCCGCGCTTTTCTTACCTTCTGCATCGTGGGCGGCGGCCCCACCGGCGTCGAAATGGCCGGCGCGATCGCCGAGCTTGCCCACCGCACCCTGCGCGGCGAGTTTCGCCGTTTCGATCCGGCCACGGCTCAGGTCATCCTGATCGAAGCCGGGCCGCGCGTTCTGTCCAGCATGCCCGAAGACCTCTCGGAAAAAGCACGGCGCGGCCTCGAAAAGCTCGGCGTGACCGTGCGCACGGGGAAGATGGTCACGAATTGCCTGCCCGACCGGATCGAACTGGGCGAAGAGAGCCTTGCCTGCCGCACCATCATCTGGGCTGCGGGCGTGCGCGCCTCGGCCGCGGGCAACTGGCTCGCCGCGAAACAGGACCGGGCGGGACGCGTGATCGTTGAAAAGAATCTGTCCGTACCTGGAAGCCCGGACGTTTTCGTGATCGGCGACACCGCCGCCGTCTTCACGGATGACGGCAGGCCTGTCCCCGGCGTGGCGCCCGCCGCCAAGCAGCAGGGGAAATTCGTCGCCGCGCTGATCGCGGACCGGATCGCCGGGCGTGACACCTCTTCGCGGCGTTTCGTCTATGACGATCAGGGAAATCTCGCCACCATTGGGCGCAGCCAGGCGGTCGTCCATATGGGACGGCTCAAGCTTTCCGGAACCGTTGCCTGGTGGTTCTGGGGCATCGTGCACATCTTTTTCCTGATCGATTTCAGGAACCGGATGTCGGTTCTGCTCGACTGGCTCATGACCTATCTGACCTACGGGCGCGGCTCCCGGCTCATCACCGATCCGCCGCGTCCGCGAGGTCCTGACATTTCCTGAACGGTCAGTTCGGCTCGAGGCCGACCTCGCCCGGCACGACGCAATATTTCGTCGAGCAGAACTCGCAGGTGACGTTTATCATGCCGTCCTCGTCGATCATGTCGCGCTTCTCATCCTCGGAGAAGCTGCGCAGCATGCCGAGAATGCGCTCGCGCGAACAGCGGCAGGAATGGCGGACCTCCTGCTGCTGGAAGACGCGCACGCCGCGCTCGTGGAACAGTCTGTACAGAAGCTCCTCGCTCGGAATGGTCGGATCGATCAGTTCATGATCCTCGACCGTCTCGACGAGAGACTTGGCCTCCATCCAGGCGTCCTCATCGTCGACCGGCTGGTGGAAACCTTCCGGGACATCACCGCCGGGAAGATCGCGCACCCGCTCGCCCGCCTGGGGAAGAAACTGCACGAGGATGCCGCCCGCCCGCCAGCTGTGCTCGCCGGAGCCGAAGGCTTCGGCGACGGCCAGGCGCACGCGCGTCGGAATCTGCTCGGATTGCGCGAAATACTGATGGGCCGCGGCTTCAAGGCCCTCTCCCTCGAGCGGAACGACGCCCTGATAGCGCGCCATATCGGGGCCGGCATCGATCGTCATCGCCAGATGGCCAAGGCCGAGAAGCTCGCCGGTCGGCGCGCCGTTCGCTTCCTTCAGACGCACCTCGTCGTAGCGCGCATAGGCACGCACACGATCCGGCGCCTCGAAATCGACCACGAGCATTTCGATCGGACCGTTCGAGCGCGTCTGCAACTGGAAACGCCCCTCCAGTTTCAGCGACGAGCCGAGCAGAACCGTGAGCGCCACCGCCTCGCCGAGCACTTTGGACACCGCGATCGGATAATCGTGGCGCGCCAGAACGGTATCGATGCTCGCCCCCAGCCGCACCACGCGGCCGCGCACGTCCAGTCCCTCGACAGCAAAAGGCAGAATGCGGTCGTCACTGTTCAGGAGCATGTCTTCTCACAATCCCTTCCCGAAGAGAGGGTGCCCCTTCATCCAGGGCCTTACGCCTGAATCGCCTCGAAGCACCAGGCAAGAACGCCCTTCTGCGCGTGAAGCCGGTTCTCGGCCTCGTCGAGCACGGCCGATTGCGGACCGTCGATGATCTCGTCGGTCACTTCTTCTCCGCGGTGCGCAGGCAGGCAGTGCATGAAGATGGCGTCGCGATGCGCCGCTTTCAACAGCTTGGCGTTGACCTGATAGGGCTGCAGCAGATTGTGCCGACGTTCCTTCTCCGCATCGCCCATCGACACCCAGGTGTCGGTGATGACGGCGTCCGCCCCGTCCACCGCCTCGAACGGGTCCCGCGTCAGCTCGATCCTCGCGCCTTCCTTCTTGGCCCAGGCGATGAGTTCGGGCTTGGGGGCCAATTCCTCGGGCGTGGCAATCCGCATGGTGAAGTCGAAGCGCGCGGCGGCGTGCACCCAGGACGTGAGTACATTGTTGGAATCGCCCGTCCAGGCGATGGTCCGTCCCTTGATCGGCCCCTGCCGCTCCTCGAATGTCATGACGTCGGCCATGACCTGACAGGGATGCGAGGTCTTGGTGAGGCCGTTGATGACAGGCACTTCCGCCCAGTGCGCGAATTCGGCGAGTCTGGCGTGATCGAGCATGCGGATCATGATCGCATCGGCGAAGCGCGACATCACGCGCGCGGTATCCTTGATCGCCTCGCGTTCGCCCAGCTCGATCTCCTTGCCGGTAACCATGACGGGATTGCCGCCGAGTTCGCGTATGCCGGCCTCGAAGGACATGCGCGTTCTCAGGCTCGGCTGCTCGAAGATCAGGACGACGAGTCTGCCTTCCAACGCCCGATCCCGGGCGGCGGCCGGCGTGCGGCGGCGCGATTTCATCTCCTTGCCGGCGTCGAGAATGGCGCGCAGCGTGTCGCCCGAGAAATCCGACAGATCGAGAAAATTGCGCTTTTTCACGGTCACGACACCCGTCCTATTCTGCCGCACTGAGGCCATGGGCCAGCTTCTTCTCCAGATCGCCGAGCGCGGCGTCGATTTTCTCGACTGCCGTATCGATCTCGGCATCGCTCACGATCAGAGGCGGCAGAAGCCGCACCACATTGTCTCCCGCCGGCACCGAAAGTATGTGCGCGTTCGTCAAGGCGGTCACGACCTCGCCGTTCGGCACGAGGCATTTGAGACCGAGCATCAGCCCCTCGCCGCGAATTTCCGTGACGGCGGCGGGATGGCGGTCGACCACGGCGGCGAGCTTCTGCTTCAAAACCAGCCCTTTCCTCTTCACCTCGTCGAGGAAGCCGGGCGCCAGAATGACGTCGAGCACGGCGTTCGCGACCGCCATGGCAAGCGGATTGCCGCCGAAGGTCGAGCCGTGCGAGCCGGGCGTCATGCCGGCGGCGGCGCGCGCCGTCGCCAGCACCGCTCCGACCGGAAAGCCGCCGCCGAGCCCCTTGGCGAGCGACATGATGTCGGGCTCGACGCCCGTGGCCTGATAGGCGAAAAGATGGCCGGTACGCCCGACGCCCGTCTGTACTTCATCGAAAATGAGAAGAAGACCGTGCTCGTCGCAGATCTCGCGCAGACGGCGCAGAAAGGCGGGCGATACCGGCTTGACGCCGCTCTCGCCCTGAACCGGCTCGATCATGATGGCCGCCGTTTCGGGACCGATTGCTTTCTCGAGCGCCTTCCCGTCGCCGATCGCAACGTGATCGAAACCCTCGACCTTGGGGCCGAAGCCCTCGAGGTGCTTGGCGGCACCGCCCGCGGCAAGCGTCGCGAGCGTGCGGCCGTGGAAGGCCCCCTCGAATGTGATGATGCGGTAGCGTTCCGGATGGCCGGACGCCGCATGGTATTTACGGGCAATCTTGATCGCGCCTTCGTTGGCCTCGGCGCCGGAATTGGCGAAGAACACGAAATCGGCAAAGCTGTTCTCGACGAGCCGCCGCGCCAGCTTCTCGCCCTCGGCGATGCGGTAGAGATTCGAGGTGTGCCAGAGTTTTGCGGCCTGTTCCGTCAGCGCCTGAACGAGCACTGGATGGGCATGGCCGAGGCTGTTCACCGCGACTCCCGCGCCGAAATCGAGATAGCGCTCGCCGCTTTCCTCGATGAGCCACACCCCCTCGCCTCGCTCGAAGGTCAGGTCGGCGCGCGCAAAGACGGGCAGAAGGGCGGAACCCACGTTCGATCTCCCAGAGCCGGACGATGGCCGGCGAACACAGGCCAGGTGTGGCCGAAAAAGCGCAGAGGTGCCGCCCGGAAAAGCGGCACCTCTGATACGCACGATTTTACGGGCGGAACGCGCATAGTCAATGACAGCCTTGGTGTCCTCATTTCCCTGAGAAATGAGGCGGTCCCTGGCGGCGTCCGCCCGGCTTTTCCCGGACGATGGGGAAAACGCGGCGTTCACGTTTCAGACTCTTGCGGGCGAGTCAGCCGATCAGTTAGTTTACCTCTCGTTAAGCACGATATCTCGTGCGGCGGCATCTTTAAGACCACAATGGACGGTAGGTTCACCGGCCCCGTGCTTTATTGCGCACGCGGGCGTCGGGGTCGGATTCCGCCGGCAGAAGAGGAGCCACGATGAACTGGACCGACGAGCGTGTGGAACTGCTGAAGAAGCTGTGGGGGGCCGGCCTTTCGGCCAGCCAGATCGCGGCCGAGCTCGGCGACATCACCCGTAATGCGGTGATCGGCAAGGTGCACCGTCTCGGCCTTTCGGGACGCGCCAAGACGGTGTCGAGCGCCGCGCCGCGTCCGCGCAAGCCGCGCGCCCCGTCCCATCCCGCCACCATGTTCCGGGTCCATGGCGCGACGGCGCTGCAGCCCTCTCCGGCCGTCGAACTCGACATCGAGCCGATCATCGAACGCGAAACCCGGCCGGCCCTGGAGCCGGTCTCGTCGGAACGCGTGACGATCATGGATCTGCGCGAGTGCATGTGCCGCTGGCCGCTCGGCGATCCGGGCACCGCAGATTTCCGTTTCTGCGGCTCGCGCGCGAACCCCGGTTCTTCCTACTGCTCCTATCACGCTCAGCTGGCCTATCAGCCGGCGACGGATCGGCGGCGGCGGACGGCGGCGGCCTGAAACGGCGCCGCTCGGAGGCAGAAAGGCCGCGCCCCTCGGGGCGCGGCCTTTTTTCATTGCGTGCCATATCAAGGAGACGAACGCAGCGCGTGCGCCTCAGCAAGGGAAATCACTGCATGCGGGCGAAATTTTCGTCGAAGGAATAGCCCGAGCCGCGCACGGTGCGGATCGGATCGGGCTTGCGGCCGCGATTGATGACCTTGCGCAGACGTCCGACATGAACGTCGACCGTACGCTCGTCGATATAGACATCGTGCCCCCAGACACCGTCCAGAAGCTGCTCGCGTGTAAAGACGCGTCCCGGCGTCTGCATCAGGAATTCGAGCAGGCGGAACTCGGTCGGGCCGAGTTCGAGCTCCCGGCCGCTGCGGCGGACGCGTTTCGTCTCGCGATCGAGCTCGATGTCCCCGGCCTTCAGAAGCGAGGAGATATGTTCGGGCTTCGTGCGGCGGAGCAGGCTGCGCACACGCGCCACGAGTTCCGGCACCGAGAACGGCTTGACCACGTAATCGTCCGCGCCCGTGGCGAGACCGCGGACGCGCTCGGCCTCCTCGCCGCGCGCGGTCAGCATGATGATCGGCAGGCGCTCGGTCTCGCTGCGGGCGCGAAGGCGCCGGCACAGTTCGATGCCGGAGATTCCCGGCAGCATCCAGTCGAGCAGAACGAGATCCGGAACACGCTCGCGCAGGCGCGTTTCCGCTTCGTCGCCGCGCGCGACGCTTTCGACCTCATAGCCTTCGGCTTCAAGATTGTAGCGCAGGAGGAGCGTCAGCGGCTCCTCGTCCTCCACGATCATGACGCGCGCGGCCATGATGTCAGACTCCGAAACCCACCGGGGTGGTCGAGGACAGGTCCTCTTTCGGACGCTCGTCCGTGAGCATTTCGCCGGTGGCGAGATAATGGATGGTCTCGGCGATGTTCGTCGCATGATCGCCGATGCGCTCGACGTTCTTGGCGCAGAACAGAAGATGCGTCGAGAAGCCGATATTGCGCGGATCTTCCATCATGTAGGTGAGAAGTTCGCGGAACAGCGATGTGTACAGCGCGTCGATCTCGCCGTCGCGCTGCCAGACTTCGAGAGCCTTGGCGACATCGCGCCGGGCATAGGCGTCGAGCACTTTCTTGAGCTGCGCGAGAACGAGTTCGGCCATATGGTCGACGCCGCCCGCGATCTTCGGAGGCTGAAGCTGACCTTCGATGGCGATGACGCGCTTGGCGATGTTCTTGGCGAGATCCCCGATGCGTTCGAGATCGTTCGAGACGCGCAGGGCCGAAATGATCTCGCGCAGATCGACCGCCATGGGCTGGCGCTTGGCTATGGTGAGCACCGCCTTTTCCTCGATCTGGTTCTGCAGACGATCGACCGCGCGGTCCGTCGCGATCACCCGCTGGGCCCCGTTCAGGTCGCGCCTCAGCAGGGCGGTGATGGAATCGGCAACGAGCTTTTCGGCAAGCCCGCCCATCTCCGCGATCATTTCGCTGAGGCTTTTGAGTTCTTCGTCGAACTGTTTGACGGTGTGTTCGGTCATAGCGAGGCCAATCTGAGTTCGGGGACCTGTTAATCAGCGATCAATGACAGTTCGATGACGGCACGATTTCAGGCCGCTGAACGTTCCTCATCAAGGTCGAGAACCGCCGTGAAAGTGGCCCCTTCCCCGAGCGTGCTCTCGATCAGGAGCCGGCCGCGATGGCGCGCCATGATGTGCTTGACGATGGCCAGGCCGAGGCCCGTCCCGCCCTTGTCGCGGCTGTCGCCCACATCCACCCGATAGAAACGCTCGGTCAGGCGCGGCAGGTGCTCCGGCGGAATGCCCGGCCCGTGGTCGCGCACAACGATGCGGCCCTGGCCGCCCATGACCTCGACCGACACCTCCACGCGCTTGCCGGACTGGCCGTATTTGATGCCGTTCTCGACCAGATTCTCGACCACCCGGACAAGCTCGTCCCGGTCCCCCCGGGCTCTCACGGGAACGGGCGGGAAATGGGTCACGATCTCCACTCCCCGCTCCATGGCCAGGGGGGTCAGGCCGTCGATCACCCCGCGGACGATCTCCACCAGATCGACCGGGTCGAGCGGACGCAGATGCTCGCGCTGCTCGATGCGGGAGAGCGACAGAAGATCGTCGATCAGGCGCGACATGCGGTTGGCCTGATTTTTCATGATGTCAAGGAAGCGTTCGCGGGCCGCCGGATCGGATTTGGCCGGCCCCTGCAATGTCTCGATAAAGCCGAGCAGGGCCGCCAGCGGCGTGCGCAGTTCATGGCTGGCATTGGCGACGAAATCGACCCGC
>Ga0164243_10015848_pt1 | contig 10386 bp, 7 predicted proteins | sample OricompcompostOP_FD_108781 | JGI IMG/M metagenome (GOLD analysis project Ga0164243, IMG submission 108781) | Organic Plus compost microbial communities from Emeryville, California, USA - Original compost - Organic plus compost (OP) | ecosystem: Engineered > Solid waste > Mixed feedstock >... | reverse complement strand
TGCGCACGTTGACCATGGAAAAACAACGCTGGTCGACCAGCTGTTACGCCAGTCCGGTACGTTCCGCGACAACCAGCAGGTTGCCGAGCGCGTCATGGACTCGAACGATATCGAAAAAGAACGTGGCATCACGATTCTGTCCAAGAACTGTGCGGTCGAATACGAAGGCACACATATCAATATTATCGATACACCCGGACACGCCGACTTCGGTGGTGAAGTCGAGCGCGTTCTGTCCATGGTAGACGGCGTATTGCTGCTGGTCGATGCCGTCGAAGGCCCGATGCCGCAAACCCGCTTTGTGACCAAGAAAGCCCTGGCGCTCGGCCTGAAGCCGATCGTCGTCGTGAACAAAATCGATCGTCCCGGCGCCCGTCCGGATTATGCTATTGATACGACGTTTGACCTGTTCGACAAGCTTGGCGCGACCGAAGAGCAGCTGGATTTTCCGATTGTGTACGCCTCAGGCCTGAGCGGTTATGCCGGTCTGACCGATGACGTTCGCGAAGGTGATATGCGTCCATTGTTTGACGCTATTTTGAAGTATGTTCCACAGCGTGACGACGATAAAGAAGCGCCACTGCAGTTGCAGATTATTTCGCTGGACTATAACAGCTACGTCGGCAAAATCGGCGTGGGCCGTATCAACCGTGGTCGTATTCGCCCGGGACAGGAAGTCGTGGTCCGCTTTGGCGAAGAGGGCGAGCAAAGCAAGGGACGTGTCAATCAGGTTCTGAAGTTCAAGGGCCTTGAGCGCGAGCAGGTTGAAAGCGCAGAAGCAGGTGATATCGTTTTGATCAACGGCATCGAAGAGATCGGTATCGGTTGCACCCTGTGCGATCCCAATCAACCTGAGCCGCTGCCTATGCTCAGAATTGACGAACCGACCCTGAACATGAATTTCATGGTCAACACATCGCCTCTGGCCGGCCGCGAAGGCAAATTCGTGACCAGCCGCCAGATTCGCGACCGCCTGAACCTGGAGCTCAAATCCAATGTGGCGCTGCGTGTACGCGATACCGGTGACGATACCGTTTTTGAAGTATCGGGCCGTGGTGAGCTGCATCTGACCATTCTGATTGAAAACATGCGTCGTGAAGGCTTTGAATTGGCCGTGTCGCGTCCGCGCGTGGTCTACAAGGAAATCGACGGCGTTCGTCACGAACCGATGGAACTGCTGACGGTTGACCTGGAAGATGATCACCAGGGTGGCGTCATGGAAGAACTGGGTCGTCGCAAGGGTGAGCTGCTGGACATGCAATCGGATGGTCGTGGCCGCACCCGTATGGAATACCGCATTCCTGCCCGTGGTCTGATTGGTTTTCAAAGTGAATTCCTGTCCATGACCCGCGGGACCGGCTTGATGAGCCATATTTTTGATGACTACGCACCAGTGCGCGAAGGCAGTATCGGTGAGCGCCGTAACGGTGTACTGATCAGTCAGGACAATGGCGATGCCGTGGCCTACGCCTTGTGGAAACTGCAGGATCGTGGCCGCATGTTCGTCTCTCCGGGCGAAGCGCTGTATGAAGGCATGATCATCGGCATTCACAGTCGTGATAACGACCTGGTCGTCAATCCGATCAAGGGCAAGCAACTGACCAACGTGCGGGCATCCGGCACCGATGAAGCTGTACGCCTGGTGCCGCCGATCAAACTCAATCTGGAATACGCGGTCGAGTTCATTGATGAAGACGAACTGGTCGAAGTCACGCCCAAGACCATTCGTCTGCGCAAACGTCATCTGCTGGAACATGAGCGCAAACGTGCTGCTCGTGAAAATCCCTGATTGTTGCCAGGGGCAGGCCGGTCTGTTGACGCAGTATCGGCGCTGAAAAAAGAACCGCGCCCGGTTAAACGGAGCGCGGTTTTTTTTGGCTTGCGGCCGAACGGGTATGGAAAAGTGGGACACAATGACGTCCTGACGTTGCCCCTGCCAGTTCACCTCCAGGGCTATGGCCATTGATAGACCACCAGCAGCCCGAGCAGCAGCGCGACAATGAGCACCCAGCGCATCATGATTGACCCGTTGTGCGTAATCCAGTGCAAGCCCGTACCAATGGTTTGAGCCCACAGACGATAAAGCGTTGCGCTGAAAAACCGACCGATCCACCACACAATGAGAACGATCAAAAACAGTTTAATGACTGTGGCCATAGTTATTCATTTGTTAATCACATGTTGAACACATGTTACCCACAACTTTATCCCAATGTGGAAAGAACACCCGCTTATCAACAGAATATGTTGAGAATGATGTGGACAGTATTTTAATAATTCTGTAAAACATTGCCAAGCTGATGATATCAAAAGCGTTTTCGATTTATGATCAAAAAATGACCAATCGGACTTATACACATGGGTCGATTGGCCACGCCGCATCCGAAAATTGCCCAAGAGGGGGCCCGAGCAATGCGGACGCGAGCGATTCCACATGCTAAAGTGGCGTTGATGATAAATAACCCAGGGAGTGTTTGATGGCGGATTTGCCCAAGGCAGGTTTTTCTGAACAGTTTCGAATCAGCGACGGAAAAAAGTTCAGCCTGAAAAAATATAATACCGACCCAGATAGCAAAGTTGATAAAAAAGACGCGGAGAAGCGCCTGCGTCAATATGTAGAAGACATTTCCGATTTGCAAAACATTCTTTATGCCGATAATCGCTGGTCGCTGCTGCTGATTTTCCAGGCGATGGACGCGGCTGGAAAAGATTCCACCATCAAAAATCTGCTGTCGGGTGTCAATCCCCAAGGTTGCGAAGTATATTCATTCAAGCGTCCATCGGAAGAAGAACTCGGTCACGATTTTCTGTGGCGCACCAGCAAATGTTTGCCTCAGCGCGGCAATATCGGCGTGTTCAACCGATCCTATTACGAAGAAACGCTGGTGGTGCGCGTTCATCCAACGATACTGGACGGGCAGCATTTACCCAAGGCCTGTCTGACCGAACATATCTGGGATGAACGCTTCGAAGACATTCGTCATTTCGAAAAGCATATGGACCGCAACGGCACCCGGGTGCTGAAATTTTTTCTGCATATTTCCTTGGATGAACAGAAGAAGCGTTTCATGGAACGGCTGGATAATCCTGAGAAAAACTGGAAATTTGAAAGTGCCGATCTGGAGGAAAGAAAATTCTGGGACGAGTATATGCACGCTTATGAAGAGACAATCAAAAATACCTCCACCGCAGAAGGGCCCTGGTACGTTATTCCTGGTAACGATAAACCCTACGCCCGCCTTGCGGTTGCCGACGCAGTTCTGCAAACGCTGCAGTCGCTCGACCTGAATTACCCGACGCTGGAAAAAGAAGAGAAGAAGAACCTTGGCGCCTATAAAACCCAGCTGGAACTGGAGTCAAAATAATCCTGATTTGATGAACGCGCCAGAAGCGGTACAACAGCCTGAATATATTACTATATTCATGAGTTTATTCAGGTTTTGGTAAGCTTTTGTCTATCACAAGTGTGATATTTATTCGTCTCTGTTCCTGATGTAATTTCTGCAAGCGAGTCTGAGCAAGGGTCAAAGCCCCCTTAGGGTATTCCCGCTTGTTGCACAACAATGAAAGCCTGAAGATATGGCCCCAGTCGTATTTCAGGAGTTGTATGCCATGTGGTTACAGAATTATACAGCGGTAGGGGGAAGCCTTGCCTATACCGCTTTGCTGGCCGTTTTACCTATCGTTTTCTTTTTTCTGGCGCTGACTGTTCTTAAACTCAAGGGTCATGTCGCCGGATTGCTGACCCTGCTGATCGCCATTCTCGTGGCGATTTTTGCGTATCAGATGCCGGCAAGTCTGGCCGTTACGTCTGCCATATATGGATTTGCATATGGTATCTGGCCGATATCGTGGATTATCATTACCGCCGTATTTCTTTATAAAATTACGGTCAAGACGGGCCAGTTTGAAATCATTCGAGCCTCGGTCACTTCCCTGACTGCCGACCAGCGCTTGCAAATGCTGCTCGTGGGGTTTTGTTTTGGCGCGTTTCTGGAAGGGGCGGCCGGTTTTGGCGCTCCGGTTGCGATTACGGCGGCCCTGCTTGTCGGACTGGGGTTCAACCCGCTTTATGCTGCCGGTTTGTGCCTGATTGCCAATACTGCGCCAGTGGCTTTCGGCGCCATGGGCATTCCGGTCATTGTGGCGGGCACCGTGTCCGGGCTTGACCCATACCATGTGGGCCAGATCGCGGGCCGTCAGTTGCCTATTTTGTCGGTGATCGTGCCGCTCTGGCTCGTCGCCATGATGGATGGCATGCGCGGTGTGCGCCAGACGTGGCCGGCCGTATTGGTGGGCGGGGTGTCATTCGCGATCACGCAGTTTCTGACTTCAAATTTCATCGGACCCGAGTTGCCCGATATTACATCAGCTCTGGTCAGTCTCGTTTGTCTGTCGTTGTTCCTGAAAGTATGGCATCCCAAGGAGGTATTCACCTTTGAGGGCATGCGCCCGTATGCACGCGATGAATCGGCCAGGCAGTATTCCGGCTCGCAGGTGATTCGTGCCTGGATGCCATTTGTGTTCCTGACGATTTTCGTCTCGCTGTGGACGGTCAAGGGGATTAAGAGTCTCTTGAGCGTTGGTACCTTTTCCTTCCCTGTCCCGCTTTTGCATAACGCGGTAGGCAAGGTGGCCCCCGTGGTGGCCCAGGCCACGCCCTATGAAGCCATTTTCAAACTGGATCTGCTGGGTGCGACGGGCACAGCGATTTTGCTTGCCGCTATTTTGTCGGTTTTTTATCTAAAATTGAAACCTGCAGCGGCGCTCCGCCTGTTTGGGGAAACGCTTTATGAATTGCGCTATCCGGTTCTGTCCATTGGTGCAGTGCTCGGTTTTGCCTTCGTGGCCAATTATTCCGGATTGTCGACCACACTGGCGCTGGTGCTGGCCAGTTCGGGTGCAGCGTTCCCGTTCTTTGCGCCTTTCCTGGGTTGGCTGGGTGTCTTCCTGACCGGTTCCGATACGTCATCCAACGCGCTGTTTGCCTCGCTGCAAGCCAACACGGCCCATCAGATTGGCGTTGATCCTCACCTGCTGGTCGCCGTTAATACGACTGGTGGTGTGACCGGGAAAATGATTTCACCGCAATCGATCGCGGTGGCCACTGCGGCGGTAGGCCTGACGGGACGTGAGTCCGAGCTGTTCCGTTTTACGGTAAGACACAGTGTTGTGTTCTGCACGTTCGTCGGAATACTGACCCTGTTGATGGCTTATGTATTTCCGTGGTCATTGCATCTGTTTGAATAGGCGGGCGGCCGGATCCTGATATCCGGTCCGGCAATTTTGAAAGGGTCTGTGACGTTGTTCACAGCCCTTTTTTTTCACGCTTGATCGTTCGTCTTGTCCAATAGTTTATTCATAATAACGATATGAAAATAATGAATGATTTTTATCACTTTCTTGCTTGATGCGCTTGCATTGACGGTGCTATATTGAGCACATCAAACAGGAACTCGTCAGCTGACCGCAGCATCAGACTGGCGTTGACAGAAGCAGTCAACAGGCAGCCGGGTTCCTTCATCAACAGATGACGTCGAACAGGAGAAAAACAGTGGCGGCTTTGAATAAATCTCAACAAATCACCACCCGAATTGTCAATCGCGCCTTTGATTTTGACCGCGCCTCGCTGGCGCTGTTCAAACAGCTCAAATTCTCCTCGAAACCGCCGGTCAGCGTCGCCGCTCTGACCAGTGAATGGAAAGATCCGGCACGAGTGCGCTGGTAGCCCTGTAGCCCGTGAGGGATGCAGGCGCTTGTGATATTCTTTCAGGTTTGAAGCCATGGCCGTTGCGCACGGACACCTAATGCAAATTGAGCTCAGACCGTTTCACATTGATGATGCAGACCAGACTGTCGCCCTATGGCAGGCCTGTGGTCTGACCCGTCCCTGGAATGACCCCTATAAAGATATTCAGCGCAAGCTGGCCGAGGAACCCGACTTGTTCGTGCTTGCGGTGCAGGACGCGCAGGTGATCGGCTCGGTCATGGCCGGCTATGATGGTCATCGGGGATGGATTTACTATCTGGCGGTATTGCCGCAATATCAGTCTCTGGGGCTTGGCAGGCAGCTCTTGCAGCACGCCGAAGAAGGCTTGCACGCACTGGGCTGCCCCAAGGTTCAGTTAATGATCCGGCAGGACAATAGCGTCGTGCAGGCTTTCTATCGCACGCTGGGCTATGAACCGGCAGAGGTGCAGGTGCTGGGCAAGCGGCTGATTGCAGACCAATAGCAGCAGAAAGAGAGGGTGAACCGTTTTCAATAACGGAGCACTGTGCCGGCACAGAGGCCGGCAAGCGCAGGTCCCGGGCTGCGCCGACGCACGGTTCAGTGCGCGCGTGCGCCCGGGACCAACCAGAGTGACAAGCTCAGGTGTATTTGCCCGGGCAACGGGCGATGTCTAAGTTGTTAAGATCAGCCAGCATCAGCATGCTCGTCTGTGTCATCATTTTTGAAACGCTGATACAGCGTCGCCACCAGCGGGCCCGTAATATTGTGCCAGACGCTGAAAATCGCGCTGGGCACGGCTGCTGCCGGTGAGAAGTGTGCTGTCGCCAGCGCGGCACCCAGCCCGGAGTTTTGCATGCCCACTTCAATCGAAAGCGTTTTGCGCTGCGCCACGCTCAGGCCAGACAGCTTGGCCAGCCAATAGCCCAGCAGCAGGCCAAGGCCATTATGCAGCATGACGACGGCAAAGATTTCCAGACCGCTGCTGGCAATCTTTTCCTGATTACCCGCGACGTCCGCAGCTACGATTACGACAATCGCCACCACCGAGACCAGAGGCAGCATGGCAACGCCGGCCTGCACTTTTTCCCTGAAGATTGCCTGTACGATCAGGCCCAGCACGATCGGCAAAATCACGACCTGTACGATAGACCAGAACATGGCTGCGGCGCTGACGTCCAGCCATTGACTGGCCATCAGATAAATGAGTCCGGGTGTCACGATGGGCGCCAGCAGTGTTGTGACCGACGTAATGGCAACGGATAGTGCAACATCGCCGCGAGCCAGGAAGGTCATGACATTGGAGGCGGTACCGCCGGGGCAGCAGCCAACCAGGATCACGCCGACGGCGACCTCAGGACTCAGGTTCAGTCCGGTCGCCAGCAGCCAGGCCAGCCCGGGCATGATAATAAATTGACCGAGCACGCCAATGGCAACCGTTCCGGGGCGGGTGAATACCTCGGCGAAGTCTTTTTTTGAAATGGTCAGGCCCATGCCGAACATGATAATGCCCAGCAGCGGAACGATATATTGGCCCAGCCAGGTATAGGCGGACGGGTTGAAAAAAGCCAGTATTGCGAACAGCAATACCCATATGACAAATGTTCTGCCAACGAATTGGCTCAGGCGGGCAATGGCCTGCATCATGAAATTCCTTGTGATAACGTCGCGCAGCGCCTGTCTGGCCATCATCAACAGGATGAGACCGCAAGGAAGGCGGGGTGTCACGACGGGTAGTGTACGGGGCGAATCACCGACTGGGGGAGGACAGGCCGGTAAACCTGGAACCCGGCTTGCTGTGCAGATCGTGCAAAAACAAAAACACCGGCGTTGCGCGCCGGTGTTGCGGTGCAGTAAAGTGATTGTACTGCGTTTCAGGTCATGGTGGGGTTACCCTGCGTAGACAGGGTAATGTTGTGCCGGTGCAGTTTGCGATAAAGCGTGTTGCGGCTCACGCCCAGCGTGCGTGCTACATCGCTGATATTCCAGCGATGGGTCTCAAGCAGTTGAATCAGGGTGATCCGCTCGCTCTCCTGCAGGGGATTGACCGGCTCGTGCTCTTCTGCCTCGGTCATGCTCTCCAGATAGCACGATGCGGGTGCGCCATTCTGTGCGCTCTGGTTTTGCGCAGCGGCAAGCGGGCCAGGCAGGTGTTGCAGGCCGATCGTTGCGCCATCGGCCAGGACCGCCATGGTGCGCAGCACATGACGCATCTGCCGCAGATTGCCGGGCCAGGCGTACTGCATCAGCACCATCAGGACGTCATCTGCCAGCGGCACCCGTTGGCCGGCTTCTTCTTCAAGAATCAGGTCGATCAGTTGTCGTTTATCCTGGCGCTCCCTGAGCGGCGGCAGGCGGATTTCCACGCCGTTCAGCCGATAATACAAGTCTTCACGGAATTGGCCCCGTGCCACCAGATCGGTCAGATTGCGATGGCTGGCGCTGATCAGTTGAATATCGACGTCGACCGAGGTATCGGCCCCCAGTGGAGTCACCTTGCGCTCATCCAGTACCCGCAGCAGGCGTGCCTGCAGGGCCAGGGGCATATCACCAATTTCATCCAGCAACAGCGTGCCACCGTGGGCCTGCAGTATTTTGCCGCTGCGTCCCTGGCGCTGGGCACCCGTAAATGCGCCGGCGCGATAGCCGAACAGTTCGGACTCGATCAGACTCTCGGGCAGCGAAGCGCAGTTGACGGCTACAAACGGACCGTCATGGCGCGGACTGCGATGATGAACCGCGTGCGCCAGCACCTCTTTGCCAGACCCGGTTTCTCCGTAAAGCAATACCGGTACGCCCTTGCTGACCACGCGCTGCGCCAGTTCAAATTGTTCACGCAGGAATGTGTCGCCCAATTCGATGCGCGATTGCGACGTTGTGCGCGTGCTCTTGCATGCAGGCGCTGTCAGGTCGGTGACTTTTTCAGAAGCCAGTTGCACTGAGCGGGCAGGGCTGCTCTGATTCTGAACATGCGTGGAACCGGCAGGTGGCAGTTGGGCTACAGCGAAAAAGCGGCTGGAAGCGCCTGCCCGATAAATGGGGACCGGGTGAAACGAGCTTCGCATACTGCGCTGCAAAAGCGCCTCGAGCGTCGACTGGAAGATTTCATCGAAGCGGTAACGACGCAACTCTTTCATGCCGGGAAATCCCAGCTGGAACAGGGCGCTTTGGTTGGCCGCGACAATGGTGCCATCGTCTTCGACCATCAGCTTGCCATCGTGCACGGTATTGATGCTTTCCGGGCGGCTGTGAAAATGAACCGGATGCGCATGCTTGCAGTTGACTGTGAGCAAACGGTTTTCGATCATGCGGGCCGTCATGCCAATGAGCACCAAAGAGTGTTGCTGCAACAGGGATGAACGGCTGGTCACGTCCAGCACGGCAATCATTTTGCCGGTGTGGTCCATCACAGGTACGGCCGAACAGGTGAGCAAAATATGCTTGTACAGGAAATGATCGGTCTGGCGGATCGCGATGGGCTCACCGACAATCAGGCAGGTGCCCATGCCGTTGGTGCCGACTTCTTCCTCGCTCCAGACCGCACCCAGGCGCAGGCCCAGGCTGGACAGGTCGCTTTCCAGATGATCTGCCGCCACCATGTGCAGAATACAACCGTCGGTGTCCACCAGGACGACGGCCAGTTCCGGATCAGCCAGCTGCTGATACAGAATATTCATTTCATGTTTGGCTTCGGTAATCAGTACCCGTTTTTGCTCGGCGCGCTCAATGCGCTCGGCATGTGTGAGGACCGGCGGCAGTCGCCGGCTTTCCGGATCCAGGCCATAATCGTTGACGCAGCGTCCCCATGAGGATGCGACCGCCGGGTCGATATCCGGCACCATGGCACCATGATGGACGATCTGGTTGATCCGTTCAATGTGATTGCTCACCTCCAACGAGTACATGTCTCCTCCTGCTGTGCACCTGCCTCGTCCTGGTTATGGCCGGGGCGGGATTTTTGTTTTGCGTTTTTGATACATATGTTTATATCTTTTAACCCGATTGTATATCAGCTGGCGCGCTGTGCGCGTCTGGTTTCCCCTTATCAGTGTGACAATTTGTCGCCGCCGGCCGTGGCATTGTGTAATCCTGAACGCGCTCGCGAATTGGCGTCGTTACGAAATACCAGCGGTTTTTCCTCGATTGGCGCGGCCGATTTCTGTGTGATCATATCGGTGATGACATGGTGATGGGGTGATTTGTCGCAGACCGGATCGGCATTGGCGGCGTCTCCCGTGAGCGCCAGGGCCTGGCAGCGACAGCCGCCGAAATCACGGTTTTTTTCCGGGCAACTGCGACAGGGTTCTTTCATCCAGTCGTCGCCGCGAAACTGATTGAAGGCGTCGCTGTGATACCAGATATCATGCAGGCGCGTCTGCGTGACATCGGGAAACTGCAGGCCGGGAATGGTTTTGGCCGCATGGCAGGGAAGGGCTGAACCATCGGCAGCAACCGCCAGAAAAACCGAGCCCCAGCCGTTCATACAGGCCTTGGGCCGGGTCTCGAAATAGTCCGGAACCACAAACAGAATACGCATGCGGTTGCCATGCTTTTGACGATAGCGGTTGACCGCGGCTTCGGCGCGCTCCAATTGCGCCCGGTCGGGCAGAAGCTGTTGTCGATTGATCAGCCCCCAGCCGTAATACTGGGTGTTGGCC
>Ga0164243_10015847_pt1 | contig 10389 bp, 7 predicted proteins | sample OricompcompostOP_FD_108781 | JGI IMG/M metagenome (GOLD analysis project Ga0164243, IMG submission 108781) | Organic Plus compost microbial communities from Emeryville, California, USA - Original compost - Organic plus compost (OP) | ecosystem: Engineered > Solid waste > Mixed feedstock >... | reverse complement strand
TGGGTCTGGTGGCGGTGCCACCGGAGGATGTCGCCGAGGCGGCGGGCTTACTGATGCGGTGAGATGACGCCCTTCAGGGGCGCGGGGAACTGCGCGACCAGCCCCCGCCGGGCCGCACCCGGCGATGGACAGTGCCCGGCACCTCGGTGGCCGTGGGGGGCGTTGCGCGGCTCGGCGCTGACGAGGTGCCGCCTGCGCCCACCCGTGCCGCCCTGGGGGTACCTCCCAGGCCCTTAAGGCACTGGGGAAGGCACAACTGCCCGCAGGCTAGGCCCCCTCAGAGGCGCGGGGAACTGCGCGACCAGCCCCCACGGGCCCGCACCCGGCGATGGACAGTGCCCGGCACCCCGGTGGCCGTCAGGCCTCCTCCACTCCCCGCGTCGCCAGACGCCGAAGCGTCTTGCCGGCCCGGCGGGCGTACGCGTGCTGGAGGGATCGGGTGGCCGGGCCACCGGCCCGCGCGTACCAGCTCGCCGGGCGGCTGAACGCCGAGACCGTCAGCCACACCGTCCCGTCCCCGGTCCGGTGCACCACGAACGCCTCCTCGCCGCTCTCCGGATGCCCGGACAGCGTCCCGTACGCCCACCCCGCCTCGCGGTACTCCTCCGCCGCCCACACCACCCGGCACGGCGCCTTCACCAGCCCCGCCAGGGTGACCGTGACGTCGACGTCCACCGCCGCCCGCTCCGCCGAGGCGTCGATGCCGACCCCCATCTCCCGGTGCATCTCAAAACCGAACAGCGCGTCCGCGGCCTGGCGGAACACCTGCTCCCCCTCGCCGAGCCGGGTGCGCTCCCTCAGGTGGTGGTACCCCGGAGGGCAGTAGTCGGGATCCCGGCTCGCGCCGACGTGGTCGTAGGTGAAGTCCGCCGAAGACATGGGACCCAAGCCTAGGCGGTGCCCCCGAACGCACCGGCGGCACCCGGAGCGAAGCGCTCCGGGTGCCGCACGGCACCAAGAAGAGTCAGGCTCAGCTGACGTTGATCGCCTTCCAGGCGGCGTCGACCGCCTTGTACTCCGTGCTGCTCGAGCCGTACAGCGCGGACGCCGCGTTCAGGGTGCCCGTACGGGCCGCCTTGTAGTTGGTCGTCGAGGTGAAGTACGTGGTCAGCGCCTTGTACCAGATCTGCAGCGCCTTGGCGCGGCCGATGCCGGTGACGGTGGAGCCGTCGTACGTCGGCGAGTTGTAGCTCACGCCGTTGATGGTCTTCGCGCCGCTGCCCTCGGCGAGCAGGAAGAAGAAGTGGTTCGCCGGACCCGAGGAGTAGTGCACGTCGACCGAGCCGAGGCTGGAGGACCAGTAGTCCTTGGACGCGCCGTCCTTGCTCGGCTTGTCCATGTACCGCAGCGGCGTGCCGTCGCCGTTGATGTTGATCTTCTCGCCGATGAGGTAGTCACCCTTGTCGGTGGAGTTCGCCGCGTAGAACTCCGCACCGGTGCCGAAGATGTCGCTGGTCGCCTCGTTGAGGCCGCCGGACTCGCCGCTGTAGTTGAGGCCGGCGGTGACGGAGGTGACGCCGTGGCTCATCTCGTGGCCGGCGACGTCCAGCGAGGTCAGCGGGTGGGTGTTGCCCGAGCCGTCGCCGTAGGTCATGCAGAAGCAGCTGTCCTGCCAGAAGGCGTTGACGTAGCTGCTGCCGTAGTGGACGCGGGAGTAGGCGGCCTTGCCGTCGTTCCTGATGCCGTTGCGCCCGAAGGTGTTCTTGTAGAAGTCCCAGGTGATCTGGGCGCCGTAGGCCGCGTCCACGGCCGCGGTCTGGTCGCTGGAGGAGCTGGAGGCGGTGCCGGTGCCCCAGGTGTCGTCCGCGTCGGTGAACAGGGTGCCGGTGCCGGAGGTGCCGCGCGCCAGGTTGTAGGTCTTGTGACCGCCGCGCGAGGTGTCGTACAGCTGGTACGTCGAGCCGGACTTGTAGGTGCCCAGGGTGACGGTGCCGGAGTACAGGCTCTTGCCGGTGCCGGTGTGCACGGCCTGCCACTCGTGCAGCTTCTCGCCGGTGGTGGCGTCGGTGATCACGTGCAGCTCGTTCGGGGTGCCGTCCTCCTGGAGGCCGCCGACGACGGTCTCGTAGGCGAGGACCGGCGTGCCCTCGGCGGCCCAGATCACCTTGCGGGGCGCGGAGTCGGCGTCGGTGCGCTCCGAGCCGGCCTTCGCGGCGGCGGCGAGCGCCTGCGCCTCGGCCTTGCCCGCGGCGACCTTCGGCGTCACGGTGGCGACCGCGACGGAGGTCTTCACGGCCTTGGTGACGGTTCTGGCACCGCCCGCCGGCTCGTGCACGACGAGGTCGCCGCCGAGCACGGGCAGCCCGTCGTAGGTGCGCTCGTAGCGGGTGTGGACCGTGCCGTCGACGTCCTTGACGACGTCCTTGACGATCAGCTTCTCCTTGGCGCCGAGGCCTATCGCGTCGGCGGTCTCGGAGGCCGTGGCCTGCTGCTCCCGGATGAGGGAGGTGCGCGCGGAGGTGGACAGCAGCACGGGGGCGCCGCCCAGAACCGGCTTGCCGGCGGGGGCGGAGTCGGCGGTCGCGGTACCGGTGGCCAGGCCGGTGGTGAGCAGGGCACCGGCCACGACGGCGGTGGCGGCGGCCAGGGCGGTACGGCGGCGACGCGCGTAGAGGGGAGTCACTCGAAGCTCCTTGGGGGGTGAGTGGGGGTGCCGGACGGTTGGGGGCCGTCCGGGTGGTGCACCGAGCGAGGGAAGAGTGACATCCGCGTCGCGTACATGTCATGAGGGTCTGATGATGTTGGCCGAAAATCGATGTCCGGCCGTGTGTTGCGTGCGTGTGAACCCGCGTGACCTCGGCAAAGACGCAACCCGCTGTGCGTATGGGACAGGCAAAAAGCGGCGCCGTCCCGGGCGGTGGGAACCACCCGGAACGGCGCCGCGCAGGGGCCTGTTTACGGGAAGGTCAGGCTCCAGCCGTTGATGTAGCCGGTGTCGTAGCGCGCCAGGTCCTGGACCCGCAGCTTCCAGGTGCCGTTGGCCGTCTCCGACGACGCGTTGACCGTGTAGGTCTCGTTGATGTTGTCCGCCGAACCGCCGGTGCGGTTGCGCAGGCGGTACGCGGTGCCGTCCGGGGCGATCAGGTCGACGACCAGGTCACCGCTCCAGGTGTGCACGATGTCCACCGAGACCTGAAGGTTGCTCGGCGCGTTTCCGGTGCGGCCGGTGACGGTGATCGACGAGGTCACCGCGGCGCCGGCGTCCGGGATCGCCACGTCGGTGGTCGACTCGAAGGTGGTGCCGCCGCCCCCGGGACCGCCGGAGCGGGTGCCGACGTTGACGCCCGCCCAGGCGTCCTGCACCGCCTTGTACTCGGCGCTGTCCGTGCCGTACAGCTCACCGGTCGCCGCCAGGGTGCCGGTGCGGGCCCCCGCGTAGTTCGTGGTCGAGGTGAACTTCGTGGTGAGCGCGCGGAACCAGATCTTCTCCGCCTTGGCCCGGCCGATGCCGGTGACCGGCAGGCCGTCGGAGGTGGGGGAGTTGTAGGTGACCCCGTTGATGGTCTTCGTGCCGCTGCCCTCGCTCAGCAGGTAGAAGAAGTGGTTCGCCGGGCCCGAGGAGTAGTGCACGTCGACCGAGCCGATGCCCGAGTACCAGGAGTCCTTGGACGCGCCGTCCTTGCTCGGCTTGTCCATGTACCGCAGCGGCGTGCCGTCGCCGTTGATGTCGATCTCCTCGCCGATGAGGTAGTCACCGACGTCGGAGGAGTTGTTGGCGTAGAACTCGACGGTCGAGCCGAAGATGTCGCTCGTCGCCTCGTTGAGGCCGCCGGACTCGCCGCTGTAGATCAGCCCCGCGGTGGCCGAGGTGAGGCCGTGCGACATCTCGTGCGCGGCCACGTCGATCGCGGTGAGCGGGTTGACGTTGCCGGAGCCGTCGCCGTAGGTCATGCAGAAGCAGCTGTCCGACCAGAAGGCGTTGACGTAGTTGTTGCCGTAGTGGACCCGGGAGTAGGCGCCCTGGCCGTCCCCGCGGATGCCGGAGCGCCCGTGGACCTCCTTGAAGTAGTCCCAGGTCTCGGCGGCCCCGTAGTGGGCGTCGGCGCCGGCGGTCGCCGGGTTGGAGGGCGAGCCGTTGCCCCAGGTGTCCGAGGACTGGCTGAAGAGGGTGCCCGTGCCGGACGTCCGGTTGCCCAGGTTGTAGGTCTTGTGGCCGCCGCGGTCGTTGTCCGTCAACGTGTAGCCCGAGCCCGTCTGGGCGGTGCTGAGGGTGACCTGGCCGCTGTACTGGGTGTTGCCGATGCCGTTGTGGATGCCCTGCCACTCGAAGAGCTTCTTGCCGGTGGCGGCGTCGGTCACCACGTGCAGCTCGTTGGGCGTGCCGTCGTCCTGGAGCCCGCCGACGACCGTCTCCCAGGCGAGTACCGGCTTGCCCTGGGCCAGCCAGACCACCTTGCGGGGTGCCTTGTCCGCGTCCGTCTTCTCCGCGCCCGCGGCGTCGGCGGCCTTGATCGCCTGCTTCTCGGCGGTGGCCGGCCGCACCTTCGCCGTGGTCGGCACGTTATTGAGGGCGAACTTCGAGGCGCGGTGGACCTGCCGGGTGGCTCCGTCGGCGTCCGTCTCGACGACGAGGTCGCCCCCGAGGACGGGCAGCCCCGCGTAGGTGCGCTCGTAGCGGGTGTGGGTGGTGCCGTCGCGGTCCTTGACCACGTCACGGACCACCAGCTTCTCCTTGGCACCCAGGCGCAGCTTGTCGGCGGTGGTGGCCTTGGCGGCGTCGGCGTGCCGCAGCAGTGAGGCGCGCTGGGTGGGGGAGAGCTTGACCGGCAGTTCCCCGCGGTCGGCGCTCTTGCCGGCGGCCGACGCGGTGGCCGAGTCCTGGTCGTCGGCGGTGGCCGGTCCGGTCTGGACGGCGACCGAGAGCAGCGCGGCGACGGCGCCGAGCGCGATTCCGGCGGACGCCTTCCGGTGGGAGCGGCGTCTGTGGGAGGTGGAGGTTCTTCGCAATGCTGGCTCCTTCTGCGGGCCGCGACGGTGTGCGGCCGGGAAGACCGGGCGGCGGGACACCGTCCGGGCAGATCTCGGTGGATCTGGGCAGAACAAGGCAGAGCAAGGCAGAACTTGGTGGAGCGGGCGCGGCGGCGGAGTGGACGGAGCGCCGCGCGCACGACGTGCGGCCGGTCACCATCGGGTGATGGGCCCGGCGGCATGTGGAAGAGTGCCAGCCGGAGGGTCGGCTGTCAGGAGCGCATCAAAGGATTGGCCGGAAAAGGTTCGTTGCCCGGGGGAGGGCGTCCGCTATGCGGAGCGGCACCGCTCCCACCGGCCCGGAAGGGAGGGCGACGAGGGGACGGGGCGGTTTCAGCCGATCCGGTAGTGACTGTCGGCAACGTCGGTCAGGAACATCTGCCCCGGAGCATGGGTGAGGGCGAACGGCGGACGGGAGGCCATGACGGCCGCCTGCGGGGTGACCCCGCACGCCCAGAAGACCGGTACGTCCCCGGGCCGCATCTCCACCGGGTCGCCGAAGTCGGGACGGGACAGATCGGTGATGCCCAGCCGCGCGGGGTCGCCGGCGTGCACGGGTGCCCCGTGGACGGCGGGCAGCAGCGCGCTGCACCGGGTGGCGGTCTCCACGAGGGCGGCCGGGACCGGGCGCATGGAGACGACGAGCGGACCGTGCAGCCGCTCCGCCGGCCGGCACTGCCGGTCGGTGACGTACATCGAGACGTTGCGGCCCTGTTCGACGTGGCGCATCGGCACGCCGGCCTCGGTCAGTGCCGCCTCGAAGGTGAAGCTGCACCCGATGAGGAAGGACACCAGGTCCCGCCGCCAGTAGGCCGTCGCGTCGGTGGGCTCGTCGGCCAGCTCGCCCCTCTCCCACACCCGGTAGCGGGGCAGATCGGTCCGCAGGTCGGCACCTTCGGCGAGCGGGGTGTGCCAGGCGCCCGCGTCGGTGACGTCCAGGACGGGGCACGGTTTCGGGTTGCGCTGGCAGAAGAGCAGGACGTCGTAGGCCCAGTCGGCGGGCACGGCGATGAGGTTGGCCTGGGCGCGTCCGGGTGCCCAGCCGGCGGTCGGGGTGGCCAGCCCCGCGCGGAAGAGGGCGCGCGCCTGCGGGGCGTCGGTGTGCGCGGGGGAAGTGGTCGAGGACATGGCGGACTCCTGCGTCGGAACGGGAGTGCTACTGCCCTTAACGTAGGGATCGTTGAACAATCCTTCAATGGGTGCGACGCGGTCCTTCTTCCTCCGCGGCCCTTTCCGGCTTCCTCCCCGGTCTTCTCCCTCCCGCGGTGGTGTGTTCGCGCGGTGCGCCGGACGGTTGGTCCCCTCGCGATCCTGTGAGCCGTCCATGCGGCCCGGCCCGAAGGCCGGGCCGCAGCGCCGCAGCGAGGTGGTGGCCCCGCTGCCTCACCCCTTGGTCGGACCCGATGTGTGACATCACTGGACGGCGGTCGCCTAGGGGTGTCCGCGGCGGCTGGTGCCGCGGAAACTCGGGTGCGCGCGGCGGACGGACGGGCCGCGGCGCGCCGTCAGTCCGGGCTGGTGCCCAGCGTCACGCCCGCGAGGAAGTCCACCGACTCCTCCGGGGGCGAGTACGGCGGCATGAACACGGCGGCGCGGACATCGCGGTAGGCGCGGGCCAGGGGATGGTGCGCCGTGTAACTGGCCCCTCCCGTCACCCGCATGGCGTGGTCGACCACGGTGGTGGCGGCGCGCTCGACCACCGTGCTGACGGTCTGGCACTCCTTCATCATGGCCCGGCTCACATCGTCGGTCGTCACCTGCGGCTTGTTGGTCAGCAGATAGGAGTCGAAGTCCTGGAGGGCGGTGGCCAGGGTGCCGCGTGCTGCCGCGAGTGCCGTCTCCATCTCGGCCACCGAGGTCTTGACGGCGGCCGACGCGGTGCGGCGCCGCCCCGAGGGCCGGTTCAGCGCCGCGAGGGCCTCGTCGCGGGCGGCTTCGGCCAGCCCCAGGTAGACCCCGTTGAGGCCCATCCCGCTGACCGCCCTGCCCTCCAGCATGCTCGCGTCCCGCTTCCCCCACGGGCCGCGGACCAGCAGCGCGTCCTCCGGGACGACGCAGTCGCTGAACTCGACGGTGCCGCTGCCCGAGCCGCGCAGCCCCAGCCCCTGCCAGTCGTCCTCCACGTGCACGCCCGGGGTGTCGGCGGGGATCATCGCGCTCGCCAGATGGGCCCCCTTGCCGCGCTCGGCCCTGAGCCGGCAGTAGAAGTGGGTGGCTGCGGGGGAGATCGAGGCGAGGATCTTGCGGCCGTTGACGACCCAGCCGTTGTACGAGGGCTTGGCGGTGGTGGCCAGGTTCCAGTAGTCGGCCCCTCGTTCGGCGACCGCCGAGCACAGCAGCATCCGGCGGGCACCAATGGCTTCCAGCCACTCGCGGCGCGGCAGATAGCCGGGTTCACCGTCCGCCCCGAAGCGGACGACCCGCGCGAAGTACCAGGCCAGCGCGGTGTGCATGTAGTGGGCGACCGCGACCGAGGGGTCGGCCCGGGCGATGGCGGCGGTCAGGACCGTCAGGTCATGCAGCCGCTCCACCCCGAATCCGCCCAGGTCGGAGGGGGCGGCAGCGGCGAACACCCCCACGTCCGCGAGGGCTTGGACACTCTGGCCGGCGAACCGGCCCTCGCGGTCGGTGACCTCGGCCTCCTTCGCCAGGAAGTCGTGCAGCTTGGTGACCGCCGCCACGGCCTGTTCGCCGCCGGTGGTCGCGGGCCGCAGTTCCGAGTTGAGTGACAAGAGATTCGCCATTTCACGCCCTTGAGGTTTATCGAAGCACCGACATATTCAGGTCACCGCGCCGGGAAAGGTGAATCGTGAACGGAGTTGCGGGCGGTGTCCGATCGATCACGGCGGCATTGCACATGCCAGGGGCAGCTGTATAACGTGACATCTCGTCACTGAGCGGAACCGTAATTGGATGCCCCGGGCGACGATATCGGCGAGGATTTCGACTGTGTGGTCATTGACGCTGCAGTTTTCCGGTTGGTGGGCGGAGGATCCGGCGCGCCCCACGGTGCGGAGCACCTCCCGACAACGCCCGGAACGCTGCGAGATAGCGGAGGACGGATCCGCCGTCATCCGGTACGACGCGGACCGGGACGTGCTCACGTTCGTGCCGGTCGACGGCGGCGGGGAGCCGGGAGAAGAAGGTGCCGCCGTCGTCACCGCGCGGCGCGGACACTGGTGTCTGACGAATCTGCATGCCGAGGACAGCTGTTTCGTCGAGAACATGGAGGGCGGCGGCGGAGAATTCATCAAGGTGCCGCCCCGCCGCCGGGACACCCCCATCCCCTTCGAATTGGCGAGGCTGGTGCTGGCGGTACCACGCGGCGCGGGCCTGGTGAACATATTCGGCCCGGAACCTCCTTATCTCGCCACGGCGGCGAACGCCGACAGTGCGGCATTGCCCGCCCGCGTGACGAATTGGCCGCGGCTGGATGAGCGGGCGCTCTATTTCCGGGTGCTCGTAGCGCTGTGCGAGCCGCAGTTGCGGGGCGGGCCCCCGGGTGCCGTACCGACGGTCGGTGAGGTCATCGAGCGACTGAACGGCGGCTGCCGGCCGGTCGGAATGACGCGTGCCGCCGTCAACCATCACATCGAATACCTCGCCAACGAGAAGCTGCGGGTGGCCGAATGGGCGGGGCTGACCGAGGGCAAGCGGTCCTACTGGAAACGGGAGGCCGTCGTCGCGCTGGTGCTGCGCGCCGGACTGGTGGGGGAGCGCCATCTGCGGCTGCTGCCGCCGCGGCGGGTCACAGCCGGGCAACGGCCTGCTCCACCGCCCGCACCAGTTCGGCGACCTCCGCTGCGTCGATGACCAGCGGCGGAATGGCCATCACCGCGCGGCCCTGCTGCCGCAGCAGCACACCCTGCCGCTTCGCCTCGGCCACCAGGGCGGCGGCCGACTCCGGCTGCCGGCACTCCACGGTGGCCACCAGACCCAGCCCCCGCACGTCCGTCACCTCCGGGTGCTCCGCCAACGGCGCAAGGCCCGCCAGGAGTTCGGCGCCCAGCCGCGCCGCCGAGCCGACCAGGCCGCGCTCCTCGATGACGTCGAGGACGGCCAGCGCCACGGCACAGGCCACCGCGTGCCCGCCGGTGGTGTGCCCGTACCGCAGCCCGCCCAGCAGCGGGTCGGCGGCGAAGGAACGGTAGACCTCGTCGGTGGTGGTGAGCGCGGCGAACGGCACGTAACCGCCGCTGATGCCCTTGCTCATGGTGACCAGGTCCGGGGTGACGCCGTCGTGCTGGAAGCCGAACATGCGGCCCGTGCGGCCGAATCCGCAGAACACCTCGTCGACGATCAGCAGGGCGCCGGTACGGTCGCACAGTGCGCGCAGCGCCCGCAGGAACCCGTCGGGCAGCACCACACCGCCGCCCACGTTCAGCAGCGGCTCGACCATCACGGCGGCCGGCGGCGGACCGTCGAGCACCGCCCGCTCGAACGCGTCGGCCAGCAGCGTCAGCGCCTCCGGCGTGCGCAGCGCGGCCGGCTCCAGCGGCAGCTCGACACGCGTGACGGGGAACGGCGCGGTGCCGTGGATGGCGTTGGTCGGCAGACCGGACAGGTGCTGGGCGACCAGCGTGGTGCCGTGGTAGCCGGCCGCGAAGGTGACGAGACGGTCACGCGGCTCACCCCGGTTGGTCCAGTGGTCGTGCGCGATGCGCACCGCGGCCTCGGTCGCCTCCGACCCGCTGTTGACGAAGAACGTCCGCTCCAGCCCGGCCGGCAGCAGACCGGCGATCCGCTCCGCGGCCAGCCCGGCGGGCAGGTGGCTCGCCGCGCTCAGATCGAAGTGCGGCAGCAGTTCGAGCTGCCGCCGTGCGGCCTCCAGCAGCGCCGGATGCGCGTAGCCGCAACTGGAGTTCATCGCCGAGGCCATCGCGTCCAGATAGCCGGCGCCCGTCACATCACGGACCCGGCAGCCCTCGCCCGCGACCAGGATCGGCCGGTCGTCGGCGGGCTGACGCACGGAGGACCACGGGTGCCACAGATGGCGGCGGTCGCGTTCCCGGGCCCGGTCCGTGTCCGTTCCGGCGGCGTGCCGGTCGTTTCCCACGTTGGTAAGGGACATGCCGTCGATCGTGCAGGCACCGGGCGCCCTGCACACCCGTACACCTGTCAGGGTCACAAAGCGGCGGGCGCCGGTGATCGTGTCTCCGGTCGGCCGAGGAGGGCAGCGGCACCCCGCGAACGCCCCCGGCCGGCACCCCGGACCCGAGAGGAACGCGCCCGTGACCCTGCGCCTGCTCGACCCGGCGTCCCCGCCGCCGTACCGCCCCGACCGGGTGCTGGTCGCCGGAGGCAGCGGCGCCGGAAAGACGACGGTCGCCCGTAAACTCGCCGCGCTCTTCGAGCTGGACCACATCGACCTGGACGCGCTCTACTACCGGCCAGGCTGGCAGCCGCGCGAGGAGTTCCCCG
>Ga0164243_10015846_pt1 | contig 10389 bp, 11 predicted proteins | sample OricompcompostOP_FD_108781 | JGI IMG/M metagenome (GOLD analysis project Ga0164243, IMG submission 108781) | Organic Plus compost microbial communities from Emeryville, California, USA - Original compost - Organic plus compost (OP) | ecosystem: Engineered > Solid waste > Mixed feedstock >... | reverse complement strand
TCGGCGCGCCGCCGACGACGCCGGGGAAGGTCGGCGGCGGCTCGTCGGGCTCGGCGTCGCGCCGCGCCTCGCCGGCCATCCAGACGAACACCAGCCCCTGGCTCTCGGCCACCGGATAGCGGCGCACGCGGATGCGGCCGACGTCCATCGCCTGGTCGTCCACCAGGCTCGGAATGGCGGTGCAGGCGCCGTCCGCGCCGAACCGCCAGCCGTGGTAGGGGCACTCGACGCTCGCCGCGCCGCCCGGCTCGACGGCGAAGCGGCCGGCGGACAGCGGCGCCGCGCGATGCGGGCAGATGTCGCGCAGGGCGAACAGCTCGCCCTTCGGCGAGCGGCCCAGCAGCACCGGCTCGCCGAGGATCTCGTAGCGGGCGAGCTTGCCCGGCTTCAGCTCGCCGGAGAGCGCGGCGAAGTACCAGATGTCGGTCAGAAAGCCCTGGCCGAATCGCATCTCGCTGCGGCTGGTCTTGGCGTCGCCCTCGGCCATGTGCGGGTTTCTAGCTTTCCCTTCGCTGCGCCGGAAGCCTTAGAGCCGTTCGCCAGAGTCCGGGACGAGATAGATCAAGCAGGAACGCCCACTCAGTCCGCTTCGCGAACAGCTCCCCCGCTGAAGCAGGGGAGCATCTTGGCGCTCAGATCCTCCACCGCGAAGCGGGGGAGGTGGATCGGCGCGGAGCGCCGAGACGGAGGGGGTGTTTCCTACCCCCGCAAGGTCACGAACGCCGCGGCGAACGGGGCCAGCCCCAGCGAGCCGCCGCGCAGGTCGGCGTCGGCGGCGCGCAGCGGGTGCAGGGCGCCGCCCTCGACCGCCGGCAGCTCGATGAAGCGCGGCTCGTCGCTCAGGTTAAAGACGCAGGCGACCGCCTCGTCCTCCCAGCGGCGGATGAAGGCCAGCACCGGGTCGGGGGTCTTTAGGAACTCCAGCTCGCCCAGGGTCAGCGCCGGCGAGCCCTTGCGCAGGGCGATCATCTGCCGGGCGAAGGCGAGGTTGGAGTCCGGGTCGGCCTCTTGGTCGGCGACGGTCAGCCGGCGATGCTCCGGCGCGGCCGGCAGCCAGGGCTCGCCCTCGCTGAAGCCGAGGTTGGGCCGCTCGGCGTCCCACGGCATCGGCGTGCGGGCCCCGTCGCGGCCGGCGTCGTAGGGCCAGTAGAGGTCGCCGACCGGATCGCGCAGCTGGTGGCGGGCGAGCTGCGCCTGCGGCAGGCCGAGCTCCTCGCCCTGGTAGATCAGGGTCGTGCCCTTCAGGCTGAGCAGCAGGGCGAACATCAGCCGGGCGAGGTCCGGCGGCGGCGTCGGCCCGCCGAAGCGGCTGACCGTCCGCGGGACGTCGTGGTTGGAGAACGAGATGGTCGGCCAGTGGGAGGTGAAGCGCGCCAGCGTCGCATAGTGCTCGCGGACGAAGCCCGGCGTCAGCTGGTTCGCCAGCAGCAGCACGAAGGTATAGGCCGAGTGCAGCCCCTCGTCGGGGCCGAGGTAGGCGCCGCAGCGCTCCTCCTCCTCGGAGATCTCGCCCAGTACGAAGCGGTCGCCGTGCGCCTCCACCCGCCGGCGGATGACGCCGAGCACAGCCTTGTTCTCCTCCAGGTTGGCGTCGTGGAGGTGCCGCTGCATCAGGTCGGCGCGCGTCCAGTCGAACTCGCCCCGCTGCTCGGGCGGGATCGGCGGATTGTCGGTCAGGCCCGCGTCGTGGAGATAGGCCCCGGCCACGTCCAGGCGGAAGCCGTCGACGCCGCGCGCCATCCAGCGGTCGAGCACCGAAAGCGCCGCTTCCTGCGCGGCGGGGCAGCGCCAGTTCAGCTTCGGCTGCTGGCGCAGGAACTTGTGGTGGTAGTGCTGCCGCCGCTTCGGCTGATAGGACCAGGCCGGCCCGCCGAACACCGACAGCCAGTTGTTCGGCGCGGTCCCGTCCGGCTTGGGATCGGCCCAGACATACCAGTCCGCCTTCGGTCCGTCCGGCCCCCCGGTCAGGCTCTCGATGAACCAGGGATGCTCGTCGGAGGTGTGGGCCAGCACCTCGTCGAGGATCACCTTCAGCCCGCGCTCGTGGGCGGCCTGCAGCAGGCGGTCGAAATCCTCGAGGCTTCCGTAGTCGGGCTGCACGCCGTCGTAGTCGGCGACGTCGTAGCCCCAGTCGCGGTTCGGCGAAGGGTGGATCGGCGACAGCCAGATGCCGTCCACGCCGAGGCCCTGGATGTAGTCCAGCTTGGCCATGACGCCGGGAAGGTCGCCATGGCCGTCGCCGTCGCTGTCGAAGAAGCTGCGGACGTAGACGTGGTAGAGGACCGCGCCTCGCCACCACGGCCGCAGCATGGGTCAGACCTCGGAGGTGTTCTTGATGATCCGCGAGACGATGCCGTACTCCACGGCCTCCTCGGCGTTCATCCAGAAATTCCGCTGCGTGTCCTTGACGATCTTGTCGACCGGCTGGCCGGTTTCTTCGGCGATCATCCGGTTCACGCGGTCGCGCATGCGGATGATCTGCTCGGCCTCGATCTGAATGTCCGAGGCCTGGCCGCGCATGCCGCCGGCCGGCTGGTGCAGCAGGAAGCGGGTGTTCGGCAGGCAGAGTCGGTTCTTCTTCTCGGCGCCGAGGAAGATGTGGGCGCCGGCGCTGGCCACCCAGCCGGTGCCGATCACCGTCACCGGCGCGCCGCAGAAGCGGATCATGTCATGGATGGTGTCGCCGCTCTCGACGTGGCCGCCGGGCGAATTGATCAGCATCCGGATCGGCGCGTCGCTCTCCGCCGCCAGCGCCGTCAGCTGGGCGGTCACGCGCTCGGCCAGGCGCATGTCGATCTCGCCGAACACCAGGACCGTCCGCGACTTGAACAGCGCGTTCTGGACCGGGCCGGCCGTCATCGGCATGTCGGGCTGGCGACCCTTGTCCTCGTCGCCGTCCTCGTCCAGCCAAGCCATCCACTTCGTCATGGGATCTCCTAAGGCGTCCGCTTCCAGACGAGCCGTTTCGCCGCCCGTCCGCAAGCTGAGAATGCTCGACTAGCAGTTATTGGTCCGTAGAGCGTCCGGCAAGCGGGGAGGGCGCTCGTTCGGCAAACAAAGGCAGCGAAGCGCTCAAACCTTCCCCCGCTCGTCCCGGCGCGCGCCGGGATGCGCGAAGTGTCAGCGGCCCCGGCTCAGGTCGCGCGCCCGGGCCAGGCGCACGACCGCCTCGTCGAGCACCTCGTCGCGCTTGGCGAAGCAGAGACGCAGAATGTGGGTCACCGGGTCGGTCTCGTAGAGCGCCGAGACAGGGATGGAGGCGACGCCGGCCTGCTTCACCGCGCGGAGGGCGAACGCCCGGTCGGCCTCGTCGACGCCGGAGGCCGCGAGGTCGAGGTTGAGGAAATAGGTGCCCTGGGTCGGCAGCACGGCGAATCCCTCGCGGGTCAGGCCGGCGGCCAGCCGGTCGCGCGAGCGCGCCAGCGTCCGCGCGGTCTGCGCGAACCACTCGCCGCCGTGCTCCAGCCCGTAGGCCACGGCGGCCTGCAGGTTCGGGGGCGTGGTGAAGGTCAGGAACTGATGCGCGCGGGCCAGTGGCCGGGCGAGCGGCGGGGCGGCGCAGAGGAAGCCCACCTTCCAGCCGGTCAGGCCGAACATCTTGCCGGCCGAGCCCACCTTCACCGTGCGCTCGCGCATTCCCGGCTGCGCCATCAGCGGCCGGTGGACGGCGCCGTCGAACACCACCTGCTCCCAGACCTCGTCGCAGACGGCGACGGCGTCGTGCCGCAGGCAGAACTCCGCGAGCAGGGCGAGGTCCGCCTCCGGCAGCACCACGCCGGCCGGATTGATCGGGTTGTTCAGCACCACGAAGCGGGTGCGCTCGCTGAAGGCGGCCTCCAGCATCCCCCGGTCGAAGCGCCAGTGCGGCGGCGCCAGGCGGATCAGCTTCGGCACGCCGCCGGCCCGGCGGATCAGCGGCAGATAGGCGTCGTAGAGCGGCTGGAAGACCACCACCTCGTCGCCCGGCTCGATCAGGCCGAGGAAGGTCGCGGCCAGCGCTTCAGTGGCGCCGGAGGTGATGGCGACCTCGCTCGCCCAGTCCAGGTCGAGGCCCTGGGTGCGGGCGTAGTGCGCCGCCACCGCCTGGCGCAGCTCCGGCAGGCCGAGCATCGGCGGATACTGGTTGTAGCCGTTGAGCACGGCGTCGGCCGCCTTGGCGCGCACCGCCTCCGGGCCGGGATCGTCGGGAAACCCCTGGCCGAGGTTCAGCGCGCCCAGCTCGCGCGCCAGGCCGGACATCTCCTCGAAGATGGTCGTCGGCAGGTTGGCGAAGGTCGGATCGGCCATGTGCGAGGCATGGCGCCGGGCGCGCCCTGCGTCCAGCCCGCGCGATCAGGCGACCGCGCTGAGGTCCTCGGACTCGCGGCTGATCGCCCCCGTCAGCGCCGTCAGCAGGGCGGTGGCGCTCACCGGCCGGCACATCGACAGATCCGCGCCCGCGTCGAGCGCCCGGGCGCCCGCGTCCATCTCCGGCGCGATCGCCAGAATCGGCGTGCGGCGGGTCTTCGCCTGCCGCTCGGTCCGGCGGATCGCCCGGATGCCGGCGATCGACTCCGCGCTGGCGACGTTGACCAGGATCAGGTCGAAGGTGCCGCTTTCGGCGGTCAGCGCCGCCTGCAGTCCGGTGGCCACCTCGACCAGCTCGATCGGCGTCTCGGCGGCGTCGAGCATCCCGCGCATGTCGTGGCGGCTCTCCGCGTCGTCGTCGGCGGACAGCACCCGCAGCACTTCGCGCGGCGCGCGGCTGCGCCGGTCGCCGTGCTCCAGCGCCTCGATCAGCAGCCGCTCGAGGGTCCCGGCCGAGCTCTCCACCAGGTCGACGACCTTCCTCAGCTCCGGCGTGACGCAGATCTTCGTCAGCACCCCGGCCGCGCGCAGCACGCCCGCCAGCGGGGTGCGCACCTCGTGCCCCAGGTGCGCCAGCATGGCCGCGGTGTTCTCCGCGCGGACGACCGCTTGCTGCAGCATGATCAGATTGAGCTCCAGCGCGTGCCGCAGGTCGATCTCGCGCGGGCGGCGCAGCTGCATGGCGGCGCGGGCGCAGGCGAGTTCGACGTCCAGGGGCCGGGGAATGCAGTCGTCCGCCCCGGCCTCCAGCGCCTCCTGCGCGTCCTCGCCGACGGCGCGGTCGACGACCATCAGGATCGGCAATGCGGCGCGGTCGCGGGACTCGCGCAGGCGGCGCAGCAGGTCGAGGCCGTCGGCCTCCGGCGCCTCCAGGTCGATCACCGCCAGGTCGTAGGGGATCATGGCGGCCAGCGAGAGCGCCTTGGCGGCCTCCGCCACCTCCATCACTTCGTAGCCGACGCGGGTGAAGCGGCGCCGCAGCGGCGTGCGGCGGGCCTCGTCGTCGCAGACGAGCAGCAGGCGGATCGGCGAGACGGGCTTCGCCATGGTCGACCTCGTGTCTCAGGTGCGCGTTTTGCGCAGCTGCTCAGGTCATAGGCCGAACAGGCTTAAGGGCCGGTGCACGCCGGCGAGTTTTCACCAGAAGGTTAAGGCGGGTCAGGCCGCGGAGGCCTCAGTCCTCCGCCATTTCGGAGTCGTCGGGCGTGGGCGGAAAGAGCCCGGCGGCCTGCATCACCTCGCGATGGGCTTGCATCTGCGCCTTCACGGCGTCGATCTGGCGGCGCAGGGCGCTCGCCACATCCTGCATGTCGGGCGGCGGCGGGTCGCGGGCGGCGGGGACCTCTTCGGACATTCAACCACAAAGCGCGACTCTCCGTCGGGTTCCGAACATTTGTTGCGTCGCAACATGCACCTTTCGTCAAGCTTTACGCGGCCTGATGCGGCATGGTCTCGGAACGTATGACGAACGCTGCGATTCGCCCCGTCCGCATCCTCGGGCTCGACCCCGGTCTGCGCCGCACCGGCTGGGGCGTGGTGGCGGTCAGCGGCGCACGCGTCGCCCACGTCGCCCACGGGGTCATCGCGCCGAAGGAGAGCCTGCCCTTCGCCGAGCGGCTGCTGACGCTGTTCGAGGGCTTGGCCGAGGTGATCGCCGCCCACGCGCCGGACGAGGCGGCGGTCGAGGAGACCTTCGTCAACTCCAACGCCGCCTCGACCCTCAAGCTCGGTCACGCCCGGGCCTGCTGCCTGATTGCCCCGGCCCGCGCCGGCCTGCCGGTCGCCGAGTACGCCGCGACCGTGGTCAAGAAGGCGGTGGTCGGCACCGGCGCGGCCGAAAAGGACCAGGTCGGCTTCATGATCCGGCGGTTGCTGCCGACCGCGGGGACCACGTCCGCCGACGCCGCCGACGCGCTGGCGGTGGCGATCGCCCACGCGCACCACCGCACGGCGCGGGCCTACGCCTGAGGCTCAGCGCGGCGCGTGCGGCTGGCCGCCATGGTGGCCGCCGCCCCGCCAGCCGCCACGGCCGTGATGGTGGCCGCCTCGCGGGCCGTGGAAGGCGCCCTGCCGATGGCCCTGGTAGCGGTGATAGCCGGGGCCACCCCGATGATGATGGTGGTCGCGGGACCGATAGCTTCGGTCGCCGCCGTAGCGGTAATAGCCGCCGTGGCCGCGATAGGCGCCGTAACCGCCGTAATAGGGGCCGCCGTAATAGGGACTGTAGAAGCCGTCGTGGTAGGCGATCCCGCCGCCGCCGTACGGGCCGTAGTAGCCGTCGGCGCACGCCGAGACGCTCAGGGCGGCGAGCGTCGCCAGCAGGATGCGTAACATGTTTCACCTCGTCGAAGTGAAAGAGACGGGGCCGCTCGCCGGTTGCGTCGGAGGCCGTCGGAGGCGCCGCGCCGGCCTTCACCATTGATCAAGCGAAGCGGCGTCGGGTATCTGAAGGAACAGATGTCGAACGCGATTTCATCCCTCGGGGGGCTCTCCACATGATCGGCCGTCTGCGCGGGGTCGTCGCCGAGGTCGGCGAGGAAGAGGCGCTGATCGACGTCGCCGGCGTCGGCTATGTGGTCCGCTGCGGGGCGCGCACCCTCTCGCGCCTGCCGGCGATCGGCGAGGAGGCGCTGCTGCACGTCGAGACCCAGTGGGGCGAGCAGACGGGGATGACCCTCTACGGCTTCCTCTCGCGCGACGAGCGCGTCGCCTATCTGGCGCTGCGGGCGGTGCAGGGCGTCGGCCCGAAGGCGGCGCTGGCGGTGCTGGACGTCCTGCCGCCGGCCGAGCTCGCCTCGGCGGTCGCGCGCGAAGACAAGGCCTCGGTCGCCCGCGCCCAGGGGGTCGGGCCGAAGCTCGCCCAGCGGATCGTCGTCGAGCTGAAGGGCAAGCCGCTGGGCGACCTCTCCGCCGGCGCTTTCCATCCCGCGCCCGTGGCGCCGGCTGCCGAGGCCGCGCGGCCGTCGGTCGCCGGCGAGGCGGTCGCCGCCCTGATGGGGCTCGGCGTCGCCGAGCCGCAGGCCCGCCGGGTGGTCGAACAGGCGGTGGTCCGCCTCGGTGAAGAGGCCGAACCCCCGGCGGTGATCAAGGCGGCGCTGCAGGAGCTGGGGCGGTGAGGGGGGCGGGAAAACGCCCCCTCCGTCTCGGCGCTGCGCGCCGACCCACCTCCCCCGCTGCGCGGTGGAGGATCTCGGCCTGGATGCTCCACCGCAAGGCGGGGGAGCTGTCGGCGAAGCCGACTGAGGGGGCGTTCAAGCCATGACCCGCATCGTCTCCGGCGAGGCCCAGCCGTTCGAGGGGCACGACAAGGCGCTGCGGCCGCAGACGCTGGCGGAGTTCGTCGGCCAGGAGCCGGTGAAGGCCAACCTGCGGGTCTTCATCGAGGGCGCGAAGGCGCGCTCCGAGGCGCTCGACCACGTGCTGCTGTTCGGCCCGCCGGGGCTCGGCAAGACGACCCTGGCGCAGATCGTCGCCCGCGAGCTCGGCGTCAACTTCCGCGCCACCTCCGGCCCGGTGCTGGCCAAGGCCGGCGACCTGGCGGCGATCCTCACCAACCTCGAGCCGCGCGACGTCCTGTTCATCGACGAGATCCACCGCCTGGCGGCCAACGTCGAGGAGATCCTCTATCCGGCGATGGAGGACCATGTGCTCGACCTGGTGATCGGCGAGGGGCCGTCGGCGCGCTCGATCCGCATCGACCTGGCGCCCTTCACCCTGGTGGCCGCGACGACCCGCGCCGGCCTGCTGGCGACGCCGCTGCGCGACCGCTTCGGCATCCCGCTGCGGCTGGAGTTCTACACCCACGACGAGCTCGCCTGGGTGCTGAGGGGCGCGGCCGGCAAGATGGGCCTGTCCCTGGCCGAGGACGGAGCCTTCGAGATCGCCCGGCGGGCGCGCGGCACGCCGCGGGTCGCCGGCCGGCTGCTGCGCCGGGTGCGCGACTTCGCCGCCGCCGACGGCGTCGAGGTGATCGGCCGCAAGGCGGCCGCCTCCGCCCTGGCGCGCCTCGACGTCGATGAGGAGGGCCTGGATTCCCTCGACCGCCGCTACCTGCGGGCGCTGATCGAGAACTACGCCGGCGGCCCGGCCGGGGTGGAGACCCTGGCCTATGCGATCGCCGAGGCGCGCGACGCGGTCGAGGACGTGATCGAGCCCTTCCTGATGCAGCAGGGCTTCATCCAGCGCACCCCGCGCGGGCGGATGGCCACGGCCAGGGCCTACGCCCATCTGGGGCTGGCGGCCCCCCCGCCGTCCGGCCGGCCGCCGGCCGGGGATCTGTTCGACGGCTGACCATATTTCGCAGGGACGAGCGGAAGGGGATGTGCGGATGAGCCGCGACGAACCCAGCGCCGGCTGGCTGGACGGCCGCGAGCATGTGCTGCCGGTGCGGATCTATTACGAGGACACCGACTTCACCGGCGTGGTTTACCACGGCGGCTACGTGCGCTTCTTCGAGCGCGGCCGCACCGACTTCCTGCGGCTGGCCGGGATCGGCCACGCCGCCCTGCTGCAGCGGCCGGACCCGCTGGCCTTCACCGTCACCAAGCTGGCCATCGAGTTCCGGAGAGCGGCGCGCATCGACGATGCGCTGCAGGTGCGCACCCGCTACCAGACCGTTCGCGGCCCGCGGCTGTTCGTCGCCCAGCGCATCCTGCGCGGCGAGGAGCTGATCGCCGAGGCGGAGGTGGTCGCCGCCTGCATCGACCTCTCCGGGCGCGCGCGGCGGCCGCCGGCCGACCTGGTGGAGGCGCTTCGGCCCTATTTCGACTAGAGCTCGGCTGGAAGCCTGTGGCGCCGCTGCGACGGATTCCCGTAGAAGGCGAAGCGCATTAGCCTCGCCACAAAGCCGCCATTCCGGCGCGCCAACCCCAACGCCGCCAGATCGACTCGGAGCTCAAGACCGCATGGACGCCGTCACGCCTGACAGCTTCAACTTCGTCACCCTCTTCCTGCGCGCCGACTGGGTGGTGAAGCTGGTGATGCTGGGCCTCGCCCTGGCGTCGCTTTGGTCCTGGACGGTGATCCTCGACAAGTGGTTCCGCTTCGCCGCGCTGAACCGCGAGGCCGACCGCTTCGAGAACGAGGTCGGGCTCGGCCAGAGCCTCGAGGACATCGCCGCCCAGGCCGGCGACCGGCCGCGCCACGCGCTGCCGCGCATGCTGCAGGCGGCGCTGCGCGAGTGGCGCGACGCGCGCAACAAGCCGGCCTCCGACGGACAGACCGCCTTCCTGATCCAGCGCATCGACCGGGTGCTCGACGCGATCATCGCCCGCGAGAGCGCGCGGGTGGAGGACGGCCTCGGCGTGCTGGCGATCGTCGCCACCGCCTCCCCGTTCGTCGGCCTGTTCGGCACCGTCTGGGGCATCATGCACGCCTTCCAGGCGATCGCCGTGCAGAAGAACACCAACCTGACGGTGGTCGCGCCGGCGATCGCCGAGGCGCTGTTCGCCACCGCCGTCGGCCTGATCGCCGCGATCCCGGCCTACATCGCCTTCAACGCCTTCTCGACCAAGGCCGGCAAGTACGCCGCCCGGCTGGAAGGCTTCGCCGACGACCTGTCCCACGCGATCCAGCGTCGTCTGGCCGAGCGGGGCTGACCCATGGCGCTGTCCGCCCACGACGCCTTCTCCGCAGGCGGCGGCCGCCGAGGCCGTCGCCGCCGCGGCCGCCAGCGGGGCACGCTGTCGGAGATCAACGTCACGCCGCTGGTCGATGTGATGCTGGTGCTGCTGATCGTCTTCATGATCTCCGCGCCCCTGCTCACGGCCGGCGTGCCGCTGGAGCTGCCGAAGACCGAGGCCAGTTCGATCGACGACCAGAAGGAGCCGCTGTCGGTCTCCATCCAGGCCGACGGCAAGGTGTTCATCGGCGAGCGGCCGGTGGCCTTCTCCAGCCTCTCGCCGCAGCTGCGCGAGATGGCCGGCGAGGACACGAAGAAGCCGATCTTCGTGCGCGCCGACGGCAAGGCCTCCTATGCGATCGTCGCCCAGGTGATGGCGGCGCTCTCCACCTCGGGCTTCACCTCGATCAACCTGATCACCG
>Ga0164243_10015845_pt1 | contig 10389 bp, 9 predicted proteins | sample OricompcompostOP_FD_108781 | JGI IMG/M metagenome (GOLD analysis project Ga0164243, IMG submission 108781) | Organic Plus compost microbial communities from Emeryville, California, USA - Original compost - Organic plus compost (OP) | ecosystem: Engineered > Solid waste > Mixed feedstock >... | reverse complement strand
GCCCTAGCCGCTTTGCCGCTGCAGCTTGCGTCAGGCCGCTGTCTTTCACGAACTTGTCGATGCAGATCATCAGTTCCGATCGAAGCAGAAGGTTGTGCGCCTCCTCCGCGGGAAAGCCCAGGTCTCGGAACACATTGCCGCTGCCGCGCACGATCTTCAGACGTTTCGTCATTGCTTCAATCTCCTACGCTCATCGATCAGGGCGCCGAATCTCTAGAATCGACCGCCATCCTTGCGCCGGATCGGGACGATCTGTCCGCCCGCTCTGAGCCCTTCGAGATAGTCGGCCCATGCCTGCATCATTTTTCGGCGCTCAGGCAACCGCTGCGCACGGTTATAGGCATCACGCACTGCATTGCGCTCTCGATGAGCAAGCTGCAGCTCGATCAGGTCAGGATGCCAGCCCTGCTCATTCAGCAACGTCGATGCGATCGTCCGGAAGCCGTGCCACGTCATCTGCTCGCCCGAGTAGCCGATCCGCCGCAACGCCGCAGTCAACGCATTCTCCGAGAGCGGACGATTCGAATCCGTCAGCGACGGAAACACATAACCATCAGGCCCGGTGAGCGGATGCAGCTCGCGCAAGATGCCGACCGCCTGCTGACTGAGCGGCACGATATGCATCTCACCCATCTTCATGCGTTCGGCTGGGATGCGCCATTCCGGCTCCTCACTCTCCAGCGAGAATTCCTCCCAGCGAGCAGCGCGCAGCTCGCCGGGACGGACGAACAGCAGCGGCGCCAATTTGAATGCAGCCTCTGTGACCGGCTGACCGTTGTATGAATGAATCGCACGCAGCAACTCGCCGACCTTCGCAGGATCGGTCACAGCCGCATGGTTCTTCACGACGATGGGAGCGAGCGCTCCACGCAGATCCGCAGTCGGATCGCGCTCAGCGCGACCGGTAGCAATGGCGAAGCGAAACACTTGGCTCGCGCGCTGCTTCGTTCGATGCGCGGTTTCGTGTTTGCCGCGCGACTCAAGTCGACGAAGCACCGCTAACAGATCGGGCGACGTGATCGAACGAATCGGACGTGAGCCGATGTGCGGGAACAGCAGATCCTTGAAGGTCCATTCTGCTTTCTCCAGCGTCTTCGCCTTGAATGCCTTCCGCTGCAGATCCAGCCATTCGGTAGCAATCGCTTCGAAAGTTTCGGCGCTCGCGTGCTTCTCAGCCTGCTTCTTGGCTGACGGGTCGATGCCGTCTGCGATCAATCGGCGAGCGTCGTCGCGTTTCTCGCGAGCACGCTTGAGCGAGACATCGGGATAGGCACCAAGGGCGAGCAGCTTTTCCTTCCCATGCAGACGATATTTGAGGCGCCACAGACGCGCGCCAGTCGGCGGGATGAACAGGAACAGCCCCCGCTCGTCGTACAGCTTGCGCGGCTTCGTAGAAGGTTTAGCGCCCTTTACAGCGGCTTCCGTCAACATTGGGGTATCGATCTCCCGAAGTAGGCGATACCCCTTCCCTATACCCCCGGCTGTGCTACGCTGTCAACGGATGGCAGCAGATGCGTGAAGGCTGGTTTTCTCGGGAAAAATGCTGTTTTTCGATGACCATCGCTATGCGTTCGGATGGTCTCAGATGGGTAGATGGCGCCCCCGGCCGGAGTTGAACCGACGACCTACCGCTTAGGAGGCGGTCGCTCTATCCACTGAGCTACGGGGGCGTGCGGCGCATCGTAAGCGAGGGCGACGAGAGAGGGAAAGTTGGTGGAGCTGATCGGGATCGAACCGACGACCTCCTCATTGCGAACGAGGCGCTCTCCCAGCTGAGCTACAGCCCCACCGATGGAAGGGCGCGAATTGTGCACCGTCCGCCCTCGGTGCAGCAAGTAGAAGGTTGAGCGGCGCCGGATCCGCGACCTTCATCCATCCCCGATCACTGTCACGATGATTTCCCGCCGGTGCGCCGCATGGCGGTGCTCCCAAAGGTAAATCCCCTGCCAGGTCCCCAACATTAGCTCCCCGTCCGCGACGGGTATGGTGAGCGTCGCGTTCGTGAGCGCGCTGCGAATATGCGAGGGCATGTCGTCCGGCCCTTCCGCGTCATGCTCGTACTCGGGGCTGCCATCCGGCGCAATTCGCTGCATGAATCGCTCGAGGTCGCGCCGCACCGCGCCATCGGCATTCTCCGTAATCACGAGGGAGGCGCTCGTATGGCGCGTGAAGACGTTGCACAGGCCGCTCGCCACGCCTGATTTCGCGACGACCGCTGCGACCCGGTCAGTCAGCGACTCGAAGCCGCGACCGCGCGTCGTGACAGCAAATGTCTCCTGGAGCGTCATCGGAGACTCTAATAGCGGATACGTACGACCTTCGGCTTCGAGAACTGGGGCACGAACACGATGAACATTGCGTCGTATTCGTCCTCGCGAAGGCTGATCTTCTCGCCGCTCAACGCTTCGATCAACGATGGAAGAGTGTTCGAGCTGCCCGCGACCAGCACGTACTCGCCGCGATGCTCGCGAGTGATCTTGCGAGGCAGAGCCGACCACGTCGCGGCCGGCACGACATTGATGGGCAATGCGAGCGTCTCGGACAACGGCGTCACCGTCTGCTGCGTGCGTCGAAACTCGGAGGCGAAGATCGCATCGATGCCACGCACCGGCTGCGCTTGCGAAAGCATCTTCGCAAGCCGGGCTGCGCGCTCCCGGCCATCGACGCTCAATGCCGGGTCCCCATCAGTGAGATTCTCGACCTCGGCATGCCTGACCACCACCACGACGGTCGTGGCGCGCGCATCGAAGACCCAAATGGCCGCGGCCAACAGCGCTATGAAAACCAGTACCGGCAGGACCAGAGGGAAAAAGAACGGCCGCCGTCGCATCCTGTCGAGATCACGATTCATTCAGCGATGATACACGACGGCTCCAGGCCGCTTGATTGCAGGGCGGTGACTCTCGATCTGCCAGGAGAAGCGTATGGGTTCCAAGACTTGGTATTCGACGTTCGCCAAAGAAGCCTCGCGCTTTTGCGGCCGTCCGCGAGTGTTCATCTGGGCGGTCGCCATCGTCCTCGCGTGGCTCGTGAGCGGCCCCTTCTTTCACTTCAGCGATACATGGCAGCTGGTCATCAACACCGGCACCACGATCGTCACGTTCCTGATGGTGTTCCTGATCCAGAACACCCAGAACCGCGATACCGAGGCGATTCAAATCAAGCTCGATGAGCTTATCCGCGCAACGAAGGGCGCGCACAACGCGCTGCTCGATCTGGAGGAGCTCGAAGACGAAAAGCTCGACGCCTTCAAAGCAAGATACGAAGCGCTCGCCAGCCAGGCGCGCGCTGCATTGCATGAGAAGAAGGCGGAATCAGGCTCACCCGAGCCGTGACGTCGCGCGCTCGCGAACGGACCAGCGGCCGGAGGATCCCCGGCGTCCTGCTTGGCGGAGAGGGTGGGATTCGAACCCACGATCCTCTTGCGAGGATGCCGGTTTTCAAGACCGGTGCATTCAACCGCTCTGCCACCTCTCCGAATCCCAGGGCGTTGGCGGGCGCGCATTGTCCTCATTCCGTCACATCCGGACAAGCGCCGCTGTTCCGCAGCAAGATCTTGAAAATTCTTGATTCATGACCATCGGTAACTTCGCGGCACATGCCGCGATGTCGATTGGTAGAATCACCCCGATCCTGTCGGCTTTTCGGAAACTCTCCGACCTCGCCACAGTCGAATCGTCGCGTCCCGTATCTCGGAGGAGTCAAATGGACCGTTATCCCAGCACCGTCGTCGGCGGCCACGTAAGAACATCCGCCCTGTCGACGAACAAAGTCCTGCGCAACACCTACCTGTTGCTCGGCGCGACGCTCGGCTTCAGCGCAATCATGGCCGGCGTGGCCATGGCCCTGAACCTGCCCTATTTCGGTCTGTTCACCATCCTCATCTACTTCGGCCTGTTGTTCGCCGTCCATAAAACCCAGAACAGCGCCTGGGGCATCTTGTGGACGTTCGCGCTGACCGGCTTCCTCGGCCTGACGCTCGGCCCCATCCTCAACATGTATCTGACCATGCTGCCGAACGGCGGTCAGATCGTCATGACCGCCCTCGGAACGACCGCGATCGCCTTCCTCGGCCTGTCCGCCTACGCGGTGACCAGCAAGCGCGATTTCAGCTTCATGGGCGGATTCCTCACGATCGGCGCGATCGGCGCATTCGTCCTCGGCCTCATCGCCGTGCTGTTTCACTTGCCGACGTTGTCGCTCGTCGTGTCGGGCTTGTTCCTGATCGTGAGCGGCGGCTTGATGCTCTATCAGACGAGCGAGATCGTCCGCGGCGGTGAGACGAACTACATCACGGCGACCGTGACGCTCTATGTCAGCATCTACAACATGTTCCTGAGCCTGCTGCAGCTGCTCGGCGCAGCGTCCGGCGACGATTGACCCTGGTGGCCGGGCGCGCTTCGCGCCCGGTGCAAGCCCAAAACAAAGGGCGCTGCGAACGATCGCAGCGCCCTTTTTCATTGCGTTCATTGCGGGTCCGCGAACCCGCTATTTCGTGATCTTCTCGAGCCCGCCCATGTACGGCCGCAATGCTTCGGGCACGAGGATGCTGCCGTCGGCCTGCTGATAATTCTCGAGCACGGCCACCAACGTGCGCCCTGCCGCGAGCCCCGAGCCATTCAAGGTATGAAGCGGCTCGGGCTTGCCGGTCTCCGGGTTGCGCCAACGGGCCTGCATGCGCCGGGCCTGAAACGCCTCGAAGTTGGAGCACGAGGAGATCTCGCGATACGCCTGCTGTCCCGGCAGCCACACCTCGAGATCGAAAGTCTTCGCCGAGCCGAAGCCGATGTCGCCCGCGCACAGCAGCATCACGCGATACGGCAGCTGCAATCGCTTCAATACCTCTTCGGCATTGCGTGTCAGCGTCTCGTGTTCGGCATACGAGTCCTGGGGCCGCGCGAAATGCACCAGTTCCACCTTCTCGAACTGATGCTGACGAATCATGCCCCGCGTGTCCTTGCCATAGCTGCCCGCCTCCGAACGGAAGCACGGCGTATGCGCAACCAGACGCAGCGGCAGCGCGCTCGCCTCGATGATCGTGTCGCGGGCCAGGTTCGTCACCGGAACCTCGGCGGTGGGAATCAGATAGAAATTCTGCTCGCCCTTGATGCCGAACAAATCCGCTTCGAACTTCGGCAGCTGGCCGGTGCCGAGCAGCGACTGCGCATTGACGAGATACGGCACATACGTCTCGCGATAGCCGTGCTCGCTCGTATGCAGATCGAGCATGAATTGAATGAGGGCGCGCTGGAGCCGGGCCAGCGGGCCTTGCAGCACCGTGAAGCGCGCGCCCGAAATCTTCGTCGCCGCCGCGAAATCCATCTGCCCGAGCGATTCGCCGAGCTCCACATGATCGCGCGGCTTGAACTCGAACTGGCGCGGTTCGCCCCAGCGGCGCACTTCGACGTTGCCGGTTTCATCGCGCCCGTCGGGTACGGCGTCGTTGAGCATGTTCGGCAGCCCGAGCGCGATCTGCTCGAGCTCGCGCTGCACCTGGCTCAGCTCGCCCTCGGCCTTCTCGAGCTCGGCGCCGAGCGTTTCGACCTGCTTCAAGAGCGGCGCGACATCCTGGCCCTGGGCTTTCGCCTTGCCGACGGCTTTGGCGTTGACGTTGCGCTCGTTGCGCAGCTCATCGGCGCGGATCTGCCATTTCTTGCGCGACTCCTCCAATTCCGTCAAACGCGCGACGTCGAGCACGAAACCGCGGCGCGCAAGATTCGCGGCGACCGCGGCGGGATCGGTACGGAGCAATTTAGGGTCGAGCATGGGATCGGAACGATGGCGATAGCGATGGCGAAGGGGCGTTAGTTTAAGACGCGGCATCACCCGCCGTCTTCATTGCGCTTCTTGCGGCGTTCGAGGGCTTCGGCGATCTTGATTTCGAGCCCGCGCGGCACGGGGCGATAGTACTGGCGCCCAGGCATTCCTTCCGGGAAGTAGCTCTCCCCGGCGGCGTAGGCGTCCGGCTCATCGTGTGCGTAACGATAATCCTTGCCGTAGCCGAGCTGCTTCATGAGGCGCGTCGGCGCGTTGCGCAAATGCAGGGGCACTTCGAGCGAGCCGAGGGTCTTCGCATCCTCCATCGCCGCGCCGAACGCGACGTAGAGCGCGTTGCTCTTCGCAGCGCACGCGAGAAAGACGACGGCTTGTGCAATGGCCAGCTCGCCCTCGGGCGAGCCCAGACGCTCGTACACTTCGCTCGCTTCCAGCGCGAGCGTGAGCCCGCGCGGATCCGCAAGCCCGATGTCTTCCGTCGCCATGCGAATCACGCGTCGCGCGATGTAGCGCGGATCGCACCCGCCATCGAGCATGCGGCAGAGCCAGTACAGCGCCGCATCCGGATCGCTGCCGCGCACGGACTTGTGCAACGCCGAGATCTGGTCGTAGAACGCCTCGCCCTGCTTATCGAAACGACGCAGACCGCCAGTCGCGACTTCGGCGGCCAGCGTGGGCGTGATGCGCGCAGGCTGTTCGTCAGCCGCGAGATCGATCGCGAGCTCGAGCATGTTCAACGCCCTTCGCGCATCGCCATCCGCGGCACGGGCGATCAGATCGAGCGCCTCGCCCTCCACCTCAATGGCAACACCTTCCGCTGCACGTCGCTCGATGGCACGTTCGAGCACGCGCTTCAGATCGGCTTCCGTCAGCGTCTTGAGAACGTACACGCGTGCACGCGACAACAACGCGTTGTTCAACTCGAACGACGGGTTCTCGGTCGTCGCACCGATGAAAACGAGCGTGCCGTCTTCGACCCACGGCAGAAAGGCGTCCTGCTGCGCCTTGTTGAAGCGATGCACCTCATCCAGGAACAGGACGGTGCGGCGGCCGGATTGTGCGCGCTGCGCCTGAGCGCGCTCGGCAGCGGCTCGGATGTCCTTCACGCCCGCCATTACGGCCGACAGTGCGATGAAGTCGGCATCGCACGTGTGCGCGATCAGGCGCGCAAGTGTCGTCTTTCCCGTGCCCGGCGGTCCCCACAGGATCATCGAATGCAGATGCCTGCCTTCGAGCATGCGCCGCAGCGGCTTGCCCGGATCGAGCAGGTGAGTTTGGCCGACGTAATCCGCAAGCGCTTGCGGACGCATCCGATCCGCGAGCGGACGCGCCTCATCGGCGAGCTGAGTTGGCTCTACCACTTGCGCGCCCAGGCTTCGATGCGCTGCGCCCATCCGCCCAGGCCGATCAAAGCGATGATGAGCCCCAAGGCGATCCCGCCGGAATTCGCGATCACGTCGCGATAATCCATTTGCCGGCCGAACGGCATCGCACCTTGCGCCAGCTCGATCGCAATCCCCAGGAGCAGCATTGCGAGCCCGACGCGCAGATACGATGAGCGCGGGTAGAGCCCCGTGAACCAAAGCGTCAGCAGCGTATAGCCGAGCGCATGTTCCGCCTTATCGCCCATGCCCGTCGGCGGCAGCTTCTCGCCCGGCACGAGGCTCGCGACGACGGCGCAAGCGATGAACAGCCAGCCCAGACCGAGCCATACCCACGGATGACGCAAGAGCAAGCGCATGAAGATCAACGATCGTTCGCCGCTGCGCCCGCATCGCCGATGACATCGGCACCCGCGGGCACTTTGAACACGAACAACGACGGATCGAGCGGCGGGTTGCGCTTTAGATTCGAGAACTCGAGCAGCGTCGTCTGTCCCAGCTTGTCGGCCAGTTCCATGAAATGCAGCTCCTGACCCTTCGCGCCCGCGAAGCCGAGGCTCACGGACTTGAAGTCGGTGTCGTTGCGTTTCGGTTGCATGCGTACCCACAGTACGCCGTCGCGCTCGATGGTTTCCGTGACATCGAAGTTATCCGTGAGCGTGCCCTGCCCGCTCAGGAGCATCGCAGGCGTCGATGACAATGCCACGTCGAGCTTGCGTACCGTGACCTGCTCGAGATCCTTGTCGTACAGCCAGATACGCGTGCCGTCGGAGACGATGACCTGCTCGTGCGGCTCGCGATAATCCCAGCGAAAGCGATTCGGACGCTTGATCACGAGCGTGCCGCTCGATTCATCCGTCACTTGTCCGGTGCGGTCACTGAGCGTCTGCTTGAATTGCGCTTGCAGCCCTTCGAGCCCTTGCAGGAATTGCTCGGCATGTTGCCGTCCTTCCGCCGCTGTCGCGGCAGCCGCCGGCATCGCAAGACAAAGCGCCGCGCTGCCGATGACGGCGAGCAAGGCCTGAACACGAATCATCATGTGAGCGCTCATTCCTCCGGAGGCGCCGGCGCAAGCACCTCGCGCGAGCCATTCGATTGCAGCGGACCGACGAGCCCGGCCGCCTCCATCGTTTCGATCATGCGCGCGGCGCGGTTGTAGCCGATCTTCAGCCGCCGCTGCACGCCGGAGATCGATGCCTTGCGGCTCTCGACGACGATCCGCACCGCCTGGTCATACAGCGGATCCTGCTCGCCATCGCCGTCACCGCCCTCGCCGCCTTCGCCCGCCTCGCTCGGCAAGCCCGGAATCGGCGCGCTCGGTCCCTCGAGGATCTCCGGCACATACGAGGGCGGACCCGAGCCTTTCAGCGCGCCGACGACGCGATGCACCTCGGCATCCGAAACGAACGCGCCGTGGACGCGCACGGGAATCGACGTTCCCGGCTGCAAGAACAACATATCGCCGTGGCCGAGCAATTGTTCCGCGCCCATCTGATCGAGGATCGTGCGCGAGTCGACTTTCGCGGAAACCTGGAACGCGATACGCGTCGGAATGTTCGCCTTGATCAAACCCGTGATGACGTCCACCGACGGCCGCTGCGTCGCGAGAATGAGGTGAATGCCGGAGGCGCGCGCCTTCTGCGCGAGACGCGCGATCAGCTCTTCGACCTTCTTGCCTACGATCATCATCATGTCGGCCAGCTCATCGACGATGACGACGATGAACGGCAGCGCCTCGAGGAACGGCACCTCTTCCGGATTGCCGTCCGGTCCGATCATTTTCATGAGCAGCGGATCGCGGATCGGCTGGCCGGCCTCCTGCGCTTCCTTGATCTTGCGATTGAAGCCCGCGAGATTACGCACGCCGAGCGCGGCCATCAGCTGATAGCGCCGCTCCATTTCCGCGACACACCAGCGCAGCGCGTTCGCGGCTTCCTTCATGTCGGTCACGACGGGCGCGAGCAGGTGCGGAATGCCTTCGTACACCGACAGCTCGAGCATCTTCGGGTCGATCATGATCACCCGCACGTGCTCGGCCGTCGCCTTGTACAAGAGCGACAGCACCATCGCATTCACGGCGGTCGATTTACCGGAGCCGGTCGTACCGCCGACGAGCAGGTGCGGCATGCGCGCGAGATCGGCGACGACCGGACCGCCGCCGATGTCCTTGCCGAGCACGAGCGCGAGCGGCGAGGACATCTCGTCGTAGGTCTTCGATTTGATGATCTCACCCAACGTGACGAGCTCGCGCTTCTCGTTCGGGATTTCCAGGCCCATGGTCGACTTGCCGGGAATGATCTCGACGACGCGCACGCTGATCGCCGACAGCGCCCGTGCAAGATCCTTCGCGAGATTCGTGATCTGGCTGACTTTGACGCCGGGCGCGGGCCGCAGCTCGAAGCGCGTGATCACCGGTCCCGGATGGACTTCGACGACCTCGGCCTCGACACCGAAATCACGCAGCTTCAATTCGACGAGGCGCGACATCGCCTCGAGCGCCTCCGCCGAATAACCGCCGACCGCGGGCGGCGGGTCGTCCAGAAGCGACAGCGGCGGCAATTCCTTCGACGTCGGCTTTTCGAACAGCGCGACCTGACGTTCTTTTTCGACGCGCTCGCTCTTTTCGACCTTCGGCGCGGCTTGCTCGATCTTCGGCGGCGGGCGGCTCGCGACGCGCTTCTGCTCTTCGCGCACGACTTCCTTGCGCGCCTGCTTCACTTCGCGTCCCGCCTTGATCTCGCGGGCGTCCGTGATCTTGCCTGAGATCCAGTCGAACGCCGCGAGCGTCGCGCGCCCGGTGCGATCCATCACCTCGATCCAGGAAAGCCCGAGAAACAGCGAGACGCCCGCGAGCCACAGCGCAAGCAGCAGGAGCGTGGCACCGAGAAAGCTCAGGCTTGCTTGCGCGTGATCACCGATGAAGGCGCCGAGCACGCCGCCTGCCGAGTTGGGGTAGGAAGGCGCCGTGAAATGCAGACTGGCCAGACCGCAGCTCGTGATGAGCGTCAGGAAGAACCCGAATGCCCTGAATGCCAATGTGGCGCGCGATTGGCCCGGCTCCTTGCCGCGCTCCTGATACAGAAGCCAGCCGGCAAAACCGATCATGATGGGAAACAGGAACGCAGGCGCGCCGAACAGCAATACGAGCAGGCCGGAAAGGTGCGCGCCGAACGGGCCGATGATGTTCGACAACGGTCCAGGTTCGCCGGTCGTCGCAAACGAGGGATCGTTG
>Ga0164243_10015844_pt1 | contig 10389 bp, 12 predicted proteins | sample OricompcompostOP_FD_108781 | JGI IMG/M metagenome (GOLD analysis project Ga0164243, IMG submission 108781) | Organic Plus compost microbial communities from Emeryville, California, USA - Original compost - Organic plus compost (OP) | ecosystem: Engineered > Solid waste > Mixed feedstock >... | reverse complement strand
GGCGGCCGATGCCGGAGCCGGCGCCGGTGATGAGGGCGGTCTTTCCATCAAGGCTGAACACGACGTTCCCAATCCTCCCACAGGTGGCCGCAACGCGCGTGCGCCGGCGGCGAAGGACACGGTCCGGTCGGGAGGGGACGGGAAGTCGGCCTGCAGGATCGGACGCGGTTCACAGGTGGGCGTATTGTATACAATCCCTGGAACTGGGAACAGGTTTCATCCGCAGGTCGATGGTGTTGAGGGTGTGGCCTTGGGCATCGCCCCGACAAGGTGCGTTCGGCGCAGTTGCGTTTTTGCCCGGAGCCGGTAGGGTAAAGATCAGGCAACCCATCCGGACGGATCGCATGCGGGCAATGACCGCCGTTGCGGTGGGCGTTGTCGCCGGGCAAGAGGAGCAGCGATGGCTGGGAAAGCCGAGGTCTCTGCGTACCTGGACCTGCGTGAGGTGAGCTATCGGTATCGTCGCTCCGCTGACGACGTGCTTGCGATCACTCATACGTTCATCCAGGGCCGGACGATCCTGCTGGGGCCGAACGGGGCGGGGAAATCGACCTTGCTCCAGCTCTGCGCCAATCGGATTCGTCTTCAGCACGGAGCGATTTCGCTCCGTGCTGAAGGCCGCATCCTCCAATCGACGACACAGGCCTACCGGGCAAGCGTCGGGTTCATGCCGCAACACCCGACGTTCGTTCGCGGCATGTCGGTACACGACCAGCTTGTGTATGCGGGCTGGCTAGCGGGGCTGAGTGAGGCCAATGCGCACCGCCAAGCGACGAATTGGCTGGAGCGCACCAACCTTGCCCGCCACGCGGGCAAGCGATGTTCAGACCTGAGCGGTGGTATGCAGCGTCGGCTTGCCTTTGCCGCCGCTGCGATCGCTGAACCATCCGTGTTGCTCCTCGATGAGCCAACGGTCGGGCTCGATCCGCATGAACGCAGCACCTTTCGCGAGATCCTGATGGACTACAACGACGAAGCCATCGTGCTGATCTCCACTCACCAGATCGACGACCTCGACCTGCTCGCCGACGAGATCGCGGTCCTCGCGGAAGGCCGGTTGGTGTTCTCGGGGGAGGCGTCTGCATTCCTCGGGCTGGCCGATCCCGATCTCCCGGTGCTCGCCCGTGCAGAGCGTGCGTATGCGGCGGCGATCCGGCGGGGGCTTGCTGTATGAGCGCTATCCTCGGACGACTGAATGCGGGGTGGTATGCGATTCTGCTCTGTTTTCCGTTGACACTCCTCCTCCAAGATAGCGTCCAGGCACGGCTGACCTATCGTGAGGGCCAGACCGCGCTCCTGAGCGAAAGTGTGTTTCCGACGCTGATCGTCATCGCCATGACCGCTGCATGGGAAGGTGGGAGGCTGGCGGGCGGCCCGGTCTCCATGCGGAGCGCCGTGAGGTCGCCGCTCGCCGTCGTTGGGTTGTCGACGGCACCCGGTGTGGTTTCGGGCGTCGCCGGGCATCTCGCCGCAACGATGCTCTCGCTTTCAGATGCGAAGGTAGCTCCTCCACTTCCGTCGCTCCGTCTTTATCTCGGGTTTGTCGTGGTGGCATGGAGCGTGGCCGTCATCTCCTGGTTGGTCGGCTACGCACTGGACACTGTGATCAGTGTGCCGCTGATGGCCGGGGCCGTCTATCTCGGCATGATCTGGCCGTTGTTCACGGGGAGAATCGCTTTCCGATCGCTTCTTGCCGAACACTCCTCGTGTTGCAGCATTGCCCAGGAGGTTGACTGGCGGGCTGTCCTGGCTCCGTTCGTGTTCGGAGTCGGCTTGGTGGGAGTGGGCCTGGCCATCGCGATGTGGGTCTGGCGTCCCATGCGGTGGTCTGGCCTCATGGTGGCGGTCGCGGTCCTTGTGTTCGCTGGAGGATTGGCGATGCCGGCGCTCATCGCCAATCGCGATCAGGTCCAGGCCCGGGACATGGACGCGCTGGTCTGCAAGCAGTCATCCTCATCGTCGCGGTTGTATTGTGTATGGCCGGAGCAGGACGCCGACCTCGATGCCCTCGTTCGTGAAGGCGATGCCACGCTCAACGCATGGGCAACGCTTGGCTTACCGTTCGCACCTGAGACCATCACTACCGCAACCATGACGAGCGGCGATCAGGATGCAGTCGCCGTGGCCTTCCGACCACAGCCTGGACGTGGGGACATCGCCATCGCGCTTGCCACGGCGGTATTGCCCGAACCGTACACATGTCGGGATGACCTGATGGGGTCGTACGTCACATTGATGGTTTGGCTGGCCTTGGCTGGAGGTGCTTCGCCGGGAGACCGCGCGATCGCGCAGTTCGCCGGCATGGGGAGCGCGAGCAGTGGTCCGCTCGCCGTCGCGCAGGCCCGCCTGGCTCAGGCCGCCGAGCTCCAACGGACATGGTTCGAGCAGGAGTACGCGCAACTGCGGGCTGGTTGCGCATGACAGGGAGCATCCCTGCGATCTGGCTGCGGGCGCGGCATGCGCGAGCGCTTGTATTGGCATTCGGCATCGTCGCGCTGGTCGGCGCGACCCTCTCGGATCGTCGTGTGCCACTCCCATTCACGCTGGCGTCAGGCATCTCGCTCGACGCCCCTGTCCGCGCCTTTGCTCCCGTGCTGTCGTGTATGCTGGTCGGGTATGCGCTGAGCTTCCAGCAGTATCCCGAGGAACGCGCCGCGGTTCGAGCTGTGGCGGGGCTGGATGCGGCGTTGCTTGTTGCATACTCCGCGATCCTGGCGCTCCCCGCGCTGGTGTGGCTCCCATCAGGGGACGCCGTGTCGGCGCTGGCGATGGCGCGGAATGGCATATTCGCGGTCTGGGTGGTGGTGATCGGCGCGCACATCGTGGGTACCCGGTTGAGTGTGGCAGCCGTGACGCTCGGCGTCCTGATGACGCCGCCCCTCCTGCCGCTCCGGTATCGGGACGACCCGCCGCCGTTCGTCGTCACGATGGCACGACCGGAGTCAATCGGCGCCTGGCTGGTCGTAGGAGGGGTTATGGTGGTCGGGATGACGGTGGTGGCGAAGCGAGGACTGCCCCCACCGCCCTGACCTCTCCATGTCCGGGTCCTCCGTCTGTTGGGTCCGAGGTCGGCATCACCGATTCTTCCATTCGATCGAGGAGGGATTCGGAGGCCACCCCGCGGGATGGCCTCCGTTCGCGTCGACGGCAGTCTAGGATTCGGCGGGTGCCGGCACGGAGGCGATCGATTCCGGGGCGCTGGCTCCGGGCAGCGCCAGGGCCAGCACCGCCGTGATTGCCGTGAGGCCGGTCGCCCACCAGAAGGCGTGCTGGAAGGCGTGCACACTGCTGCCACTCGCCATCGCCCCCGTCAGGATCGAGGCGAACAGCGCCGTCCCGAAGGAGCCGCCGATCTGGGAGGCCAGGCGGGTGAGGATGCTGGCCTCCGGAATCTCGCTTCGGGCCAGCCCGTCGAAGGCGACCGCCATCAGCGGGATCGTCACCGCGCCCAGCCCGAACCCCCGGATGAGGAGCGCAGTCATGACGAACCAGATCGGGGTCGTGGCGGTCACCATCGCCAGGGGAAGCGTGCCGATGCCGATGATGACGAACCCGGTGATCGCGACGATCCGCGTGCCGAGGTGATCCGAAAGCCGTCCGGAGACCGTGCGGCTGAGGAAGGCGCCCACCCCTTGCGGGATCAGGAGCAGCCCCGCGCCCAGGGCATCGGTCTCGCGGATGTCCTGGAAGTAGAGGGGAAGCAGGAGCATGGCGCCGTAGATGGTGATACCGGTGCAGAACAGCAGGAAGAAGGACGACGCCAGCGGCCAGTGACGGAACAGGCGGATGTCGATCAGGGCACGTTCGCGATGGATGCGCGACCATCCGATGAACGCCAGCAGCAGCACCGCGCCGGAGAGCACGGGCAGCAGCGTATCGGTGCGGCCGAATCCCCCCTCCTTGCTCGAATTGCCGAGCCCATAGAGCAGCCCGAGGATCGCGGGCGAGAGCAGACCGAGCCCGACCACATCGAGGCTCGCCGTCTGGCCGGGATACTCGTCCGGAAGGTTCCGCCAGGCGAGGACCAGGCCCACGAGGCAGATCGGGACGTTGACGAGGAAGAGCCAGTGCCAGGAGAGGGAGTTCAGGATGATACCGCCCAGCACCGGCCCGAGGATCGGCCCCAGGGCAATCGGCATGCTCACCAGCGCCATCAGGCTCCCGAGGTTCTTTCCCCCGGCGGCCTGCACGGCGAGCGTGGACATCAGGGGCAGCATGATCCCCGCGCCGATCCCCTGCACGACCCGGAACCCGATCAGGCTGGCGGCATCCCATGAGAGGCTGCACAGGACCGAGCCGAGCAGGAACACGAACAGCGACACCATCCAGAGCCGCTTGCCGCCAAAACGTCGCTGCGCCCAGGCCACCGTTGGCACGGTTACGCCGAGGGCGAGCAGATAGGCGGTACTGACCCACTGGATCACATCGACGCTGGTCGAAAGCTCTGTCGCGAGCGTATGCAGGGCAACACTGACGATGGTGGTATCGAAGACGGCAGCGATCCCGCCGACAATGAGGGTCCAGGCCGTCCGGCGTGCGGCGGCGAGCTGGGAGTCCGAGTCCCCGCGAGCAGATGCGTCCATGATTCCTCCTGTAAGATACACGTCGTATCTTGTCTTGGGAGATTCTAGTACGGGACTATAAGATACGCAATGAATCTAGAGGAGGAGCTGTGCAACGACGACGAGGCGAGCAACTGGAAGAGGCCCTGCTGGACGCGGCCTGGGAGGAGCTGGAGGAGCGTGGCTACGACGCCCTGACGATCGAGGGGGTGGCGGAGCGGGCTGGCACCAGCCGGGCCGTGGTCTATCGTCGGTGGGCGACGAAGGCGGAGCTCGTGGCGGCGGCGATCACCTACGTCTTCCGGCGGGTCCGGCTCGAGCCACCGGACACCGGGACGCTGCGGGGAGACCTCATGGAGCTGTTCCAGCGCATGAATGCGTCGCGCGCGCCGCTGATCACCGGGTTCATGGTGCAGGCGGGGGGATTCTATCGGGAGACGGGGAAGAGCTTCGCCGACCTGCGCGAGGAGATCCTGGACGGGCAGGCGACGACGCAGAGCGTGATCTTCGACCGGGCCATCGCGCGGGGGGAGATCGATCCGGCCCGCCTGACCCCGCGTCTGCGCCGCCTGCCATCCGACCTCTATCGGCTTGAGCTGATGATGACGATGAAGCCCGTCCCGGACGCCACGATCGCGGAGATCGTGGATGCGGTCTTCTTGCCGCTGGTCGGCGTAGGGGCGGGCGAGCCGCGGCGGGCATGATCGGACCGCCGGCTTCCACGCAGCCGCGCCCCCTCGTGCCGACGCACGGCAGGGCATCGCGATCCGGGCCGACCGCTATCCGAGCAGGCGAGTGATGGCCCTGGTCAGGCCGTCGCCGGTCCAGTTGCCGTCGAAGCGGACGCCATCGATGAAGAATGACGGCGTGCCGTTGACGCCACTGCGGACGCCGCCCATGAAGTCGGCCTGCACGCGATCACGGAAGCGGCGCTGCGTCAGGTCTTCCTCAAAGCGCTCCATGTCGAGATCGAGCTGGGCGGCTAGGGTGAGGATCTGGTCCGGGCCGAGCGATTGCTGGTGCTCGTAGAGAAGGTCGTGCATGTCCCAGAACATCCCTTGTGCGGCGGCGGCTTCGGCGGCCTCCGCCGCCAGTTCCGCATGAGGATGCGAGGTGGTGATCGGGAAGTTCCGGAAGATGAATGCCATGCGGTCCCCCATCTGCCGGATGAGATCCTTCACGAGGGGGAAGGCCTGGCCGCAATAGGGGCATTCATAATCGCCGTATTCGACCAGGATAACGGCAGCCGTCTCCGGTCCCTGGCGATGATCGTCCGGGCCGACCGGGATCGTGAGATGGGAAGCCATCAGGAATCTGCCTTTCCCTGGAGCGCATCGAGCGCGCTCAGGATACCATCCGCGCCGGGATTGATCCCGATGGGGGAGACGTAGCTCCAGGCGATCATGCCCTCGCCGTCGATCACGAAGAGCGCGCGGGCGCACTCGCCCTGATCGTCCAGATAGATGCCGTAGGCCTTGGCCACCGCGCCCTTGGGATGGAAGTCCGCCAGCAGGGGGAAATGGAAGCCTCGATCCTTCGCGAACGCGAGATGGCTCCAGATGCCATCGACGGAGATGCCGATCAATTCGGCGCCGTAACGATGGAATTCCGGCAGCAGTTGCTGGAAGAGCGCGAGCTCGTCGCCGCAGACGGGGCTCCAGTCGGCGGGGTAGAAGGCGAGAATCACCGGCTGCCCCCGGAAGTCCGAGAGGGAGACCTTCTGGTCCGGCGTGCTGGGAAGGGTGAAATCCGGGGCCGGGGTGCCGGCGGCCAGGGGCGTAACGGTGGGGGATTGGCTCATGGTGGGTCCTCAATCGCTGGGCGCTGCGTCGGCGTGGGCAAAAGCGCGCCAACACCAGTTCGTGTCGCATCAGGCCTGCCACGGCCACTACCCTTGTACCACGCGCATGGGGCAGGAGGCACGAGGCTTGGTCTGTGCCAGGAATTCCGTACAATCGATGATGGATCGACAGCGCACTGTGTGCTGCCAGTGAGGGAAGGAGTTCCGGATGGTCGATGAGCCCACGGTGCAGGCAATCGCCTTGGCGTTGCCGGGCACATCTGCCGACGACCTCACGTTCACCGTCAATGGGCGGGGTTTTGCCTGGCCGTGGCGCGAACGAGTGCATCCCAGGAAGGCCAAGGTTCCCCGACGGGACATTCTCGCGGTATTGACTGCAAACCTGGATGACAAGGAAGCCCTGCTCGCGGGAGAGCCGGACATCTGCTTCACCGAGGACCACTACAACGGCTTCCCGGCTGTTCTCGTGCGCCTGGAGGCCATCGACCCCGACCGCCTCGGGGAGCTGCTCGCGGAGGCCCATACGGCGGCCATTGCCAAGGGGCCACCGCGCGCGCGACGGAAGCGGACGGAACGGCGGCCTAGCCCGAGACGATGATGATGTTCGCGTAGAGCACGGTGTCGGCGGTGCGGATGGTGGCGCGGCCCTCGTGGGAAAGGCGCTTCAGGTCGAGGTGGCTCACCGTCTGAAGCGGGATCTCACCGAGGACATCCCGCAGGGCGGCGATCCAGGCCGGGCTGACGGTAAGGGCTTCTTCCGCCACCAGCACGCGATCGATCACGAACTCGGCGTGGACGGCCTTCAGCACGTCCAGCACGGTGGGGATGCCGTCCACCAGCGCGAGGTCGATCCGCTCCGGCTCCTGCGGCACGGGGAACCCGCGGTCGCAGACCGTGAAATAGGCCGTGTGGCCCGTGCTGGCCAGCAGCTGGCTGATGCCGGGATGAAGGATGCCGTCACGCTTCATGATCCGGCCTCCTGCGCGCGCTGGACGCGCGTCCGCTGGTCGATCGTGATCTGTTCGGCCAAGGTAGGCGCGGGGCGCTTGAAGATCAGGACCTGCGCGTTGTCGACCCCGCTCGCCGCGCTCACGAGCTCCCAGCGGTCCGCGCCCAGCGCGTTCAGCCGCTCGACGGCGATCGCGCCGTAGACCTTTTCGATGTGATATTCCCAGCGTCCCGTCGTGTTGCTCGTGGTGGTGGTCGTCGTTGCGCTCATCAGCCCTCCCCGGCGTCGATGCCGTCTGCCTGCTCTCCGGATGCTTGCGTGGAGGCATCTTCCCCTTCCAGCGAGAAGTCCGCAAGCACGCGCCGCCGGATGTTCAGGATGTGTGCCTCCAGCGCCTTCGCAGCGGCATCGGTGTCCCCCGCGATCAGGTGGTTGATGATGGTGCGGTGTTCGTCCAGCGCCGTGTCCACCCAGCCCGCGATCATCAGGCCGGCCTTCTGGAAGACGGCGATCTGGGCCCAGAGGCCATCCAGCGTGGAGACCAGCCGGCGGTTGTTCGAGTTCTCCAGCAGGAAGGAATGGAAACCGCGATCGACCGCCAGGAAGGCCTCGGAGGCGGCGGTGCGGTCCTCGTCCGTCTCCGCCTCGCGCAGGAGGCGGTCGACCCGGTCGAGCTCGTCCAGCTGGTGGCGGAACTCGGCGGGGGAGACGGCGATCGCCGCGTGGCGGAGCGCGAACGCCTCCAGCGCGGCGCGGAGCTCGTAGATCTCCTCGATGTCCCGCCGGTCGTAGGAGGCGACGAAGAAGCCGCGGTTCGGCTCCGCGATGACGACGCCATCCTTCTCCAGGCGGTGCAGGGCCTCCCGCACCGGCGTGCGGCTGACCCCCAGCTCCTCGCTCAGGCGGAGGTCGGAGAGCTTCTCCCCCGGGTGCAGCTGGCGGTCCAGGATGCGATCCCAGAGGATGCGATAGACATCGGAACCGAGGTTGCGGCGGTGGATGGGGATGAGGTCGTTCCCACCGGCGGTTGCCCCAGCCCCCCCGGACGCTCCGCGCTGCCCGCCGTTGCGGGCCCCGTCCCCGCCCCTCTCTGCATGCGAATCCGTCATGGCACTGGCCCGACTTTCTTGCTTGACCGATGAGTCGTTCCGGCAACGCCGGGACGATCCCCGTTCCGGGAGACCGCCAGGGCGGGTGCCCGGCGGGCCTACGGCAGGGATTCACGCGATTGCAACCGACGACGACCGATCACGATTGTATACAACTCACGAACTGTATACAAAGAACCGGTGGCCGCTGCCCGTAGAGGTTATAGCATCACCGGCCGCTGGCCATCCCTCTCGCGCGGCTCGCCCCCGCCGGGTATGCTGACGCCACGAGCCACAGGCCGCAGGCCGGAGGAGGCCGTCAGGGTGCGGTCCGGCGGCCGCGGGCAGAGCGTACGCGCGGGCGATGCGCGACAGGAGAGAACTGGCATGACGGCACGACTCGCCTCGCGGATGGGGCGACTGGGAACGGAGACGGCGTTCGAGGTCCTGGTGCGGGCGCGGGCGCTGGAGGCGCAGGGGCGCGATGTGGTCCACCTGGAGGTGGGCGAGCCCGATTTCGATACGCCGGAGAACATCATCCGCGCCGGGCAGGAGGCGCTGGCCTCCGGCTGGACGCATTACGGCCCGGCCAACGGCGATCCCCAGTTGCGCCAGGCGATCGTGGCCTACATCAACGGGCATCGCAAGACGGCCTTCACGCCGGACCAGGTGGTGGTGACGCCGGGTGGCAAGCCGATCATGTTCTTCCTCATCCTGGCGCTGCTGGAGGAGGGCGACGAGGCGATCTATCCCGATCCGGGGTTCCCGATCTACGAGTCGATGATCAACTTCTCCGGCGCAAAGCCGGTGCCGATCAAACTCCGGGAGGAGAACCAGTTCCGGCTCGATGTCGAGGAGCTGAAGTCGCTCGTCACGGAGCGGACGAAGCTGCTGATCATCAACAGCCCGGCGAACCCGACCGGCGGCGTCCTCACGCGGGAGGACATCGAGGCGATCGCCCGGATCGCGATCGAGCACGATCTGATCGTGATGTCGGACGAGATCTACGCCGAACTGCTCTACGAGGGCGAGCACGTCTCCATCGCCTCATTGCCGGGGATGGAGGATCGCACCGTGATCCTCGATGGCTTCTCCAAGACCTACGCGATGACGGGCTGGCGGCTTGGCTACGGCCTCTTCCCGAAGAACCTGGCCCCGTTGATCGCGAAGCTGGCGGTGAACAGCGTCTCCTGCACCTCCGTCGCCGTGCAGCGGGCTGGCCTGGAGGCCCTGACCGGCCCGCAGGACAAGGTCTCCGAGTTCCGCGAGGCCTTCCGGCGGCGACGCGACCTCGTGGTGGGGCGCCTGAACGCGATCGATGGCATCTCCTGCGTGATGCCGAAGGGCGCCTTCTACGCCTTCCCGAACATCACCGGCACGGGCCTGACGAGCCGCGAGTTCGCCGATCGCTACCTGCAGGAGTACGGGGTCGCGGCGATCGCGGGGACGTCGTTCGGGGCGGCGGGCGAGGGCTATGTCCGCCTCTCGACGGCGAACTCCGAGGCGAACCTGAACAAGGCGCTCGACCGCATGGAGCAGCTTGTCGCTGGCCTCGGGTAGGAGGGATCGCGCGGGGACGGCTCCTCGGGGTTCGGAAAGGATGAAAGGGAAGGAGCGCGTCGGGCCATGATCCTGCCGAAGGAGCGCGATTCCCGCTTCATCACGATCCGACGCGGCGGCACGCTCACCGATGCGGACCACCACTGGCTCGCGCTGTGGGCGGCCGCGTGCGCGGAGCACGTCCTCCCGCTCTTCGAGGCGGCGATGCCCGACGATCCCCGGCCCCGCCATGCCATCGCGATGGCGCGGGCGTGGACGCGCGGCGAGGTCTCGATGATGGAGGCGCGGGCGGCCGGCGGTCATGCCAACGCCGCGGCGCGGGACCTGCGCGGTGCTCCGCGGTACGCGGCGTATGCGGCCGCCCAGGCGGCGCTGGTCGCCCATGTCGCCGCCCACGAGCTCGGGGCGGCGGCCTACGCGATCAAGGCC
>Ga0164243_10015843_pt1 | contig 10390 bp, 8 predicted proteins | sample OricompcompostOP_FD_108781 | JGI IMG/M metagenome (GOLD analysis project Ga0164243, IMG submission 108781) | Organic Plus compost microbial communities from Emeryville, California, USA - Original compost - Organic plus compost (OP) | ecosystem: Engineered > Solid waste > Mixed feedstock >... | reverse complement strand
GCAGCGCCTTCCTCCCGGCCCACTTCCAGGGGACCAAGATCAACGACGTCGGCTACGTCCCCAACCTGAAGGCGCAAACCGCCCGGTCGCTGCAGCGTAAGCAGATCGACCTGCTCCAGTCCATGAACCGCGACCTCGCGGCCTCGCCCGCCGCCCCCGACCAGCTCGACGGCGTGATCCAGTCGTACGAACTGGCGTTCAAGATGCAGGGGAAGGTGCCCGAACTGCTCGACATCTCCAAGGAGCCGCAGACCGTCCTCGACGCCTACGGCGTGAAGGACGGCCCCGCCGGCAGCTTCGCCCGCCAGTGCCTCATGGCCCGACGGCTCAGCGAAGCGGGCGTCCGGTTCGTCGAGGTCTGCCACCCGGGCTGGGACCAGCACACCAACCTGCACCAAGGGTTGATCCGCAACTCGGCCGCCACCGACCGCCCCACCGCCGCGCTCCTGGCCGACCTGGAGCAGCGGGGGCTGCTTGAGGAGACCCTCGTCCTCTTCGGCAGCGAGTTCGGCCGCCTCCCGACCGCCCAGGGGCCCGACGGCCGCGACCACAACATCACCGGCTACCCGATGTGGCTCGCCGGGGCCGGCGTCAAGAAGGGCTTCTCCTACGGCGCCACCGACGAGTACGGCCTCCACGCCGTCGAAGGCCGGATGCACACGACCGACCTCCACGCCACGATCCTCGCCCTGATGGGCCTCGACCACGAGAAGCTCACGTACCGCTACGCCGGCCGCGACTTCCGCCTCACGGACGTCGCCGGCAACGTGGTCAAGGAAATCTTCGCCTGACCGCGGGCGGTTCCCTGCCCTTCGAAAAAAGAGACGCCGCCGGACCGGACGCCCTCGCCAACACGGAGGCGTCTCGGTCCGGCGGCGTTGTCGGTCCGCCGCCCGTGGGGGTCAGGCGTGCGACTTGGCGGGCTCGGCCAGGGCGGCGAAGATCCCCTGCATGAAGGCGGGGAGGTCGTCCGGGGTCCGGCTCGTGACAAGGTTGCCGTCGCGGACGCAGGCCGCGTCTTCCCAGACGCCGCCGGCGTTCTCGACGTCGTCGCGGATCGCGAAGAACCCGGTGACCTTGCGCCCCTTCAGGCACTTCGCCGAACAGAGCATCCAGGGGCCGTGGCAGATCGCCGCCAGGACCTTCCCCTGGCGGGCGGCTTCGGTCACGAGGTCGACCATCGACTTGTGCCGCCTCATGTGGTCGGGCGAGTAGCCGCCGGGGATCACGACCGCGTCGAAGTCGGCCGCCTTGACGTCGGACGACGACACGTCGGCCTTGGCCGGATACCCGTGCTTCGAGGCGTAGGTCTCGCCCGCCTTCGGCCCGACGATCTTCACGTCGCACCCCGCCTCGCGGAGCCGGAGGACGGGGTACCAAAGCTCCAGGTCTTCGTAGAACTTCTCGACGAGGACCGCGACGCGCTTGCCTTTCACGTTGTCCATGCTGCGGGCTCCGAAGGTGTGGGACAAGAAACGGGGGCCGGCGCCGGGCGGTCCCGGCCCGCGCGCCGGCTCTTTCTGGGGCCGCGGTCAGCCGACGGCGACCGGGGTCGAACCGGCCGGTGCGTGCTCGGCCATCGCCTCGACGAGCCCCCGTTCGGTCGTGTACGCGGGGTCGTAGCCGAGCACGCGGCGGGCCTTCTCGATCGAATAATCGAGGTTCAGGCCGAGGAACTTGTAGCGCGCCTTGTTCACCAGGGGGGGGACCGGCGACTTCTTCCGCTTCGCCCGCCGCTCCATCAGCACGGCCAGGGTCCAGGCGAGCCAGAGGGGGATCTTCCGGCTCGGCGGCTTCAGGCCGGCGAGTTCGGCCACCCGGCCGACGAACTGCTTCTTCGTGACCTTGCCGCCGTCGGTCACGTTGAAGACCTCGCCGACCGCGCCGTCGACCTCGGCCGCGAGGAAGATGGCTTGAACCAGGTTCTTCACGTAGATGCAGTTCAACACCTGGTCGCCCGACCCGAAGTAGAAGAACCGCTTGTTGCGCAGGGCGTCGAGCAGTTTCGGGAGCACGGTGCGGTCGCGCGGGCCGTAGATGAAGCCCGGGCGGACGACGCTGACGGCCAGGCCCCGGTCCTTCACGTACTTAAGCGCCAGCTCCTCGGCCTCGACCTTCGAGCGGGTGTAGGCGTCGAGCGACTGCGCGGCGGGGGGGACCGTCTCGTCGGTGCCGAAGTGGTCGCGCCCCTCGTAGACGCCCAGCGAACTGACGTGGACGAACCGGCCGACCTTGGCGTCGGCGGCGGCGTCGAGCAGGAGGCGGAGCGCCTCGACGTTGAGCCGGCGGAACTCCTCCAAGGTGCCCCAATCGCCCACCTTCGCGGCGCAATTGAAGACCCAGTCGGCCCCTTCGACCCCGCGGCGGAGGGCGTCGGCGTCTTCGAGGTCGCCGGGGACCTTTTCGACGCCCCATTGGTCGAGCAGGCGGGTGTCGCTGGAGCCGCGGACCAGGGCCTTGACCCGGTGCCCCCTGCGGAGGGCCTCTTCCGCCGCGTGGCTGCCGACCAGGCCGGTCGCGCCGGTGATGAAGATCGTTTTGGGGCCGCTCGTGGTCATGCCGGGTCTCGTGAGGGTTCCGTTCGGGTCCGACCCCGCGTGACGGGGCCGGCTCGGGTCAACTCTAATGAGGATCGGCGGCGGTTGGGTAGAGCCTTTGGGGCAATCCGCGTTAGGGAGGGTCAACGCGGGGCGGTCGGGCGGGCGATTCGGGGTGGCGGGGGGGCGGTCGGGCGGTGTAGGCTGGATGTTTTGAAGGAATTGTGTCCGAACGGGCGGGTCCCGGGGGGCCCACGGCGCGTTCGGATTGACAGGGACGGGCGGCGTGCCTAGCATGCCCCGTCCCTCCTAATCGCCAACCTTGATGCGAGATCGGGGTGGGGTTTCGATGGCCCACGTGATGAAGCAAGAGGAACTCGACTCATTCCGCGACATCCTGCTGGGCCTCCGCGCGCGGCTCCGCGGCGACCTCGACCAGATGACCGACGAGGCCCTGCGGAGGACCCAGTCGGAGACCTCGGGCAACCTGTCGAACGTCCCGCTGCACATGGCGGACGTCGGCACCGAGAACTACGACCAGGAGTTCACCCTCGGCCTGATCGAGAACGAGCAGGCGACGCTCGACCAGGTGCAGTCGGCCCTGTCGCGGATCAGCGCCGGGACTTACGGCAAGTGTGAGGAGTGCGGCGAGCCGATCGCCAAGCCGCGGCTCCAGGCCCTGCCGTACACGAAGCATTGCATCCAATGTGCACGGAAGCTGGAGGGGGGTGAATGAGCGACAAGGCCGCAGACGCCGCCGGCGCGGGACCGGGTCCGGGGACGGCGGCCGTCGGGCCGGGGCGCTGGATCCTCTTCTGGGCCATCGCGCTGGGCGGGATGGCCTTCGACCTGACCACCAAGTCGGTCATCTTCGAGCGGATCGGCCCCCCCCCGTCGCGCCCGGTGCCGGTCATCGCCAACGTGCTGGAGCTGCACACCAGCTACAACTCGGGCGCCCTCTGGGGCCTGGGCCGCAACCTCCCTTATAGCAGCCTCTTCTTCGCCGGCCTCTCGATCGTCGCGGCGGTGGCGATCTGCTACTGGCTGTTCGTCCGCAAGGCCGCGGCCGACTGGCGCCTGACCGCCGCGCTCGGCCTGATCATGGCCGGCGCCCTGGGCAACTGCTACGACCGCCTCGTCTTCGGCCGCGTCCGCGACTTCGTCCATTTCCACGTCGACCCGATCGGGTTCGACTTCGCCATCTTCAACTTCGCCGACAACATGCTCGTCGTCGGCGCGATCATCCTGATGCTCCTGGCGCTCCGACCCGAGCCCCCCGTCGGCCCCGACCGCGACCAGGGGCAGGGCGGGTCGGCCTCCCTTGAAGAAGAAGAACCCCAACCCGCGCCGCCGGAGTCGGTCCAGGCCCGATAAGCGAGACGCGGACGAACACACAAGGCCCGGGGGTTCGGCGAACCCCCGGGCCTTGTTATGCGCGAGCCGGTCGGCACGGCGTCCGCCTCAGACGTCGTAATAGAGCGTGAACTCGTGCGGGTGCGGGCGGACGCGCAGGGCCTCGACCTCGTGGGTCGTCTTGTACCAGATCCAGGTGTCGATCACGTCGGGGGTGAACACGTCGCCGCGGAGCAGGAACTCGTGGTCCTGCCGGAGCGCGTCGAGCGAGGCTTCGAGCGACCGGGGGGTGCCGGGGACGTTCTGAAGCTCCTCGGGCTGGAGGTCGTAGATGTCCTTGTCGAGCGGGTCGCCGGGGCGGGTCTTGTTCTGGATCCCGTCGAGGGCGGCCATGAGCATCGCGGAGTAGAGCAGGTAGGGGTTGGCGGCGCTGTCGGGGCAGCGGTACTCGATCCGCCGGCTCTTGGGGCTCGGGCTGTGGATCGGGATGCGGACGACCGCGGCCCGGTTCCGGCGGCTGTAGCTGAGCTTCGTCGGGGCCTCAAACCCTTCGATCAGGCGCTTGTAGCTGTTGGTCGTCGGGTTGGCGAAGGCGCAGAGGGCCGGGGCGTGCTTGAGCAGGCCGCCGATGGCGTACATCCCCAGCTCGCTCAGGCCGGCGTAGCCGTTGCCGGCGAGGAGGGGGACCTCGTTCTTCCAGAGGGCGAAGTGGACGTGCATGCCCGAGCCGTTGTCGCCGTAGAGCGGCTTGGGCATGAACGTGGCGGTCTTCCCGTGGAGCCGGGCGACGTTCCGGATGATGTACTTGGCCAGCATCACCTGGTCGGCGCCCTCGACCAGGGGTTGCGGGACGAGGTCGATCTCGCACTGGCCGCCGGTGGCGACCTCGTGGTAGTGGGCGGCGGTGGCGATCCCGCAGTCGGCCATCCGGCGCGACATCTCGGTGCGGAGGTCGGCCAGGCTGTCGGTCGGGGGGCAGGGGAAGTAGCCGAGGCCGCTGCCGGCCTTGTAGCCGAGGTTCGGGCGCTCGACCCGGCCGCGGTTCCAGGCCCCTTCGGCCGAGTCGACGTGGTAATACCCCTCGTGGCCGTTCTGGTCGAACCGGACGTCGTCGAAGACGAAGAATTCGAGTTCCGGGGCCAGCGTGCAGACGTCGGCCAGGCCGGTGTTCCGCATGTAGCTGACGGCCTTGCGGGCGATGTTGCGGGGGTCGCGGGTGTAGTCCTGCTGGGTGATCGGGTCCTGGATGTTGCAGACCATCGTCAGCGTCGGCTGCGCCGTGAACGGGTCGATCAGCGCGGTGTCGGGCTGGGGAACGACCAGGAGGTCGGCCTCGTTGATCGCGCGCCAGCCGACGACGCTGGAGCCGTCGAAGCCGATGCCTTCTTCGAACGTCTCCTCGGTCAAGGAGTCGGCCGGGATCGAGAAGTGCTGCCAGACGCCGGGGAAGTCCATGAACCGGAGGTCGACGGTGGTCGCCTCGCTCTGCCGGATCTGCGCCAGAACCTCTTTCGGTGTCACCCGCTGCCGTCCTTTCCGCTCACCAACCCGGGGCGCGACCGCCTGGCTCCGGCGCCGACCCGATCAAGGGGATGTCGCGGTCCTATCTTACAGTCCGGGATGGGGTTGGCGAAAGGTCGAGCGGGGCGAAACCGGCCCCTCCGCCGCCGGTCAGACCCCCGCCCACTCGCCGCTGACGAACTCCCCCTCGAAGGCGGTCGCGACGACCGGCAGGTCGGAGTCGAACAAGAGGTCGTGCGGGTCTTCGACGTCCCGGTCGGGGAGGGCGACCACCGCCAGGTCGGCCGACTTGCCGGGGCGGAGGCTCCCCGTCGTCGTCTCGGCGCGGAGGGCCCAGGCGCCGAAGAGGGTGGCCATCGTCAGCAGGAGCGGGCCGTTGAGCGAGCCGTCGCGGCGGCGGAGGAACCGGGCCTCGTCGAGCACGCTGAGCGACGGGCTGGAGGCCCGGCTGTCGGTCCCGAGGCAGACGACGACCCCGCGTTCGAGCATGGCGCGGAACGGGTGGGGGGCGTGGCCGAACCGGGCGTGGGTGCGCGGGCAGTAGGCGACCGCGACGCGGTGCCCGTCGGGGGCGGCCTCGGGGCGGAGTTGCCAGAAGTCGGCCGGGTCGAGGTAGGTGCCGTGGGCGATCAGCCAGTCGGCCTTGCGCAGCTCCCCCTTGCGGACGTAGTCGGACGGATGCGGGCCGACCGGTTCCCAGTCGTCGTCCCAGGCGCCGAGGTCTTCGAGGAACGTGCGGAGGGGGCCGGAGCGGTTCTGTAAAAGCTCGAGTTCCTCGGGCATCTCGGCCAGGTGGGTTGAGAGCGGCATCCCGCAGCTCGCGGCGCGGTGGTAGAGCCAGCCGGCCGTGCTGTAGGGGGCGTGCGGGCTGACGCCGACCCGGGCGCAGCCGGTGACCTGGGCCAAGGGGCCGACGGAGCCGATCCAGTTCCAGGCGTCGTCGCTCGTTTGCAGGCCCCGCTCGCGGCGGAGGCCGATCAGTTCGGCGAAGACGACGGCGCGGACCGGCGAGTCGACCACCTGGTCCCAACTGAGACCGGCGGTCGTCGTGTCGGCCAGCAGGGTCGTGCCGGCGGCGAGGCTTTCGAGGAGGTTGCGGCCGACCGCCTCCTTCAGCGTCTCGGCGGAGCCCCCGCGGCGCTGGTCGATCACCCGGCGGAGCCAGGACACCTCGTCTTCGGGGCCGTCCGACCCGGCGGGGCCGGCGATCGGCCCGAGTTCGAGGTGGGTGTGGGCGTTGACGAACCCGGGCGTCACCGCGACGTTCCCCAGGTCGAGGTCGGCGGTCTGGCCGTTCCGGCGGCCGACCGAGGCGATCCGGCCCGCTTCGAGGCGCACCAGGCCGTCGGCGATCGGCGGGCCTTCGACGGGGAAGACGTAACGGGCCGCGAGCGTCAGGCTGGTCGGTCTCATCGCACCCGGGGTTCGAAGAAGGGCACGACCCCGGCGCCGGCCGGCGGTCATCGGGCGTGGGACGTCGGGCTACCGGCCGGGAGGAGTTCGCTCAGGTCCGGGTCGGGGGCGCCCGGCTTGGGCCTCTTCACGCGGGCGGGCAGCAGCCGCGCCAGCAGCAGGCCGGAGGCGACGAGCCCGGCCGCCACGAACCACCAATGATAAAGACCTTGCGCCGGTTCGCGGTAGAGCCAAGGGGCGAACCGCCGCCCCGACGCGCTGAGCACCCAGACCCCGGTCAGCACGGCCAGGCCGTTGTTGATCACGTGGAAAACGATCCCCGGCAGGATGCTCCGGCTCCGCACCGCCAGCAGGCCGAGCACCAGGCCCAGAAGGGTCGCGTTGAAAAGCTGCTGGAAGAGGCTGACCAGGACGTGCATAAACCCGAAGAGGACGGCCGACATGACGACCGCCGTGCGGGTGCCGTGGCCGTGCTCCAGGCCGCTGAGGATGAACCCGCGGAAGGCGAACTCCTCGCAGACGGCCGGGATCACCGCGAAGAGGATCAGCGCCGTCGGCAGGTCGGGGACGTGCGCCATCATCTCTTTGAGCGCCGCCTCCACCTCCGCGGAGATCGGGAACAGCCACTCCACCACCGGCCGGAGTTCGTTCACCAGCGGGTTCAGCGCCAGCGCCAGGCCGGCGGCGAGCGCGACGTATCGCGGCTCGGGGATCGTCAGCCGGAGCGTCCGTTTGGGCGACGAGGTCAGCAGCACGGCCATCGCCAAGGGGGGCGTCAGGATGAACCCGATCTGGCCGATCGCCATGCCGGCGGTCGTCGTCCCGAGGCCGGAGAAGGCGAGGTACTGGGTCAGGAACCACGCCAGGGTGAGCATCAGGGCGAAGCAGAAGAGGGCCTCGCCGCCGTTCGGCGTCGGCTCCTTGTCGCGCAGGAGGTGCCGGATCCAGTACCGGACGTCGAACCGCTCCGCCTCGCGGAAGATCACCCCTTCGCTCTGGAACTGGTCGATCGCCCAGCGGAGCGCGATGACGCCGTAGGCGATCGTCGTCAGCAAGACCGGCAGGAAGAACTGCGCGGCCAGCGCGTAGTTACCCAGCAGGAGCGCCCGCAGCAGCAGGGCGACGCCGGTGACCGGGATCAGGCTGTAGAAGAGGTTGATCTCGATGCCGGGGACGAGCGTCAGGAAGATCAGCGGGAGGCAGACCATGTACAGGGGGGTCATGTAGTACTGACCCTCCTTCATGCTCTTGGCCAGCACCGCCAGGGCCAGGCAGATCGCGCTGAAGAACGCGGCGAGGGGGATCAGGAGGACGACGATCCAGAGGACCGAATCGAGCGACGGCGGCGCGAAGACCACCGCCGGCCGGCGGTGGACGCCCGACGCCGCGGCCGCGGCGCCGAACCCTCGGGCGAGTTGCACGCCGGTCAGGCCCATGCTCACGAGGTTCAGCACGGCCGTCATCACGCTCGCCAGCAGGACCGTCAGGAACTTGCCGAGAACGATCTCGGCCCGCGAGGCCGGGCTGATGAGGAGGGTCTCCATCGTCCCCCGCTCTTTTTCCCCCGCGCAGAGGTCGACGGCCGGGTAGAACGCCCCGGTCAGCGACATCATGACGAGCAGGAACGGGAAGAGCTTCGCCCAGACCGTCCCCCCCGCCTCGGCCGCCGTCGCCACGTCGACCGCGTGGATCTTGAACGGCTCGGTGTAGCTCGGCGGCAGCTTGTCCTGCCGCAGACGCCGGTTAACGATCCCCTCCTTCCAGCGGGAGAGGACTTCCTTGAGCCGGAGGTACGTGATCTGGCTCTTTTCGTCCGCGCTGTCGTAGTCGACGTCGAACGAGAAGCTCTCTTTCCCTTCGACGCGCTCCCGGAGGTCGGCGGGGACGGGGACGACGGCGTCGGCCAGGCCGGCGCGAGTCGCCTTCTTGCGGTAGTCGGCGTTGGACCAGGGGTCGCCGGGGGGCTCGACCTTGACGACCAGCCGCTGCGCCTCGGCGTCGGTGTCGAAGAGGGCGGGGTTGAACCCGTTGCGGGTCTCGTTCAGCAGGGGCGGGTCGTCGGGCAGGTTCTCCGCGCCGACGACCACGACCGTCCGCGGCTTCTGCTCGAACGCCTCGGTGAACTTCAGCACGCCGATCCCGAGGATCGGGTAGAGGAGGATCGGCAGCACGAAGATCATGAACAGCGTGCGCTTGTCGCGGAGCTGGTCGCGGACCTCGCGGCGGAAAATCACCCAGACGTTCGACCGGCGCATAGGCTTGGGGGTTCTCTCGGGCGACCGAAGGGTAGGGGCGACGGCCTCGGCCTGTTCAACCGTCCCACGAACTCTGCGCCGCGGCGGCCTCGCCGGGGCCGCGGGCGTGTTCGACGAGGTGGAAGAACAGTTCCTCCAGGTTCGGCTGGTCGTACCGTTCGAGGAGCCCGTCGAGGGTCCCCTCGGCCTGGACGCGGCCCTTATGGATGATGGCGACCCGGCTACAGAGCTTCTCGACCTCGTGCATCGAGTGGGTCGAAAACAGGATCGTTTTGCCGCGGTCGCGCAGCTCGGCGATCTTCTGGAGGACGTTGCGGGCGACCAGGACGTCGAGGCCCGAGGTCGGCTCGTCGAAGATCAAGACCGGCGGGTCGTGCACGACCGTCCGGGCGATCGAGACCTTCTGGCGCATCCCGGTCGACATCTTCGAGCCGAGGACGTCGCGGAAGTCGTTCATCTGGAGCCAGTCGAAGACGGCCTCCATCCGGCCGCGGAGGGCTTCGCCTTCGAGGCCGTAGAGCTGGCCGAAGTATTCGACCAGTTCCCAGGCGGTCATCCGGTCGTAGATGCCGGTGCTGGCCGACATGTAGCCGATGTTGGCGCGGACCCGCTCGGGGCTGGTCGAGACGTCGTAGCCGGCGACGGCCGCCCGGCCGCCGGTCGGCTTCAGCACCGTGCTCAGGATGCGGAGCGTGGTGGTCTTGCCCGCCCCGTTCGGCCCGAGCAGCCCGAAGATCGCGCCGGGGTGGCAGACGAAGCTGACGTCGGTGACGGCCGAGACCCAGCCGCGCTGGTAGTCGAGGAACTGCTTCGAAAGGTGCTCGACCTGGATCACACGAGGCCCCGGTATTGGAGGACGGGTCGGGGCGCGGCCGGGGACCTCCCGTTTGCAGGCGTTCCGGGCGCGCCGACCCCGCAATCGCTGCCATCCATCTTGGACGCGGCGGGGCCGGCACGCAACCCCGGGCCGCCCCCGCCGAGCTTAGGCCACGCCGGGGCGGGGGCCGGCGCGCGGCCCCCGGGTCCGGTTAAACGCCCGCGAGGGCGGCGGGTTCGGCGAGGGGGTCGGCGTCGATGTACTCGTAGAAGACGTTCCGCTGCCGGGGGACGTAGCCGGCCTCGCGGATCGCGCGCTTGATCTGTTCGAGCGTGAGGTGGTGGACCGTCCCGGCCGAGGAGACGACGTTCTCCTCGATCATGAGGCTCCCCATGTCGTTCGCCCCGAAGTAGAGCGCGATCTGGCCGATCTTCGCCCCCTGCGTGACCCACGACGATTGGATGTTCGGCACGTTGTCGAGGTAGAGCCGCGAG
>Ga0164243_10015842_pt1 | contig 10390 bp, 8 predicted proteins | sample OricompcompostOP_FD_108781 | JGI IMG/M metagenome (GOLD analysis project Ga0164243, IMG submission 108781) | Organic Plus compost microbial communities from Emeryville, California, USA - Original compost - Organic plus compost (OP) | ecosystem: Engineered > Solid waste > Mixed feedstock >... | reverse complement strand
CGAGGAAGAGCGCCGGCCACGGCCATAATAGCGACGTGGTCCGATGAATGTTCTTGCCGAACGCCAAGCCTTCCCGTGTTACCGACTGGAACCACTCGAAAGCACGCGGCAATTCCGGTTCAGCGTGGCGGCGCTCGCCTTTCGCCGTTTTCCACGCACTCATTTGACGCTGCGTCAGGCAACACGGCGCATGGTGGTGCACGCTCCCGCCACCTGCCTGGGGCGCCAAGACCGGCGAAAACCGGCTACGCAGCGTATTTCTGCATGACGTATCTAAGCTGCGCGCACGACCTCCAGGAAACCGTCGATCTGGGCGCGCAGTTCTTCCGATTGACGCGCCAGCTCATTGGCCGCTTCCAGGACCTTCGCGGCGGCCGCGCCGGTCGTTGTCGCCGCCTGCTGAGCGCCGGCCGTATTCTTGGCAACCTCGCGGGTCCCGGTCGCGACCTCCTGAATGTTACTCGCCATTTCCCGCGTTGTGGCCCCCTGCTCCTCGACCGCAGAGGCGATTGCGCTGGCCACGCCGTCGATTTCCGAGATCGTTCCGCTGATGCTCTTGATCGCCTCAACGGTCTGCTGCGTCGCGCCCTGGATCTCGCCGATCTGCAACGTGATCTGGTCGGTCGCCTTCGCCGTCTGATTTGCCAGGCTCTTGACCTCGCTTGCCACGACCGCGAAGCCCTTGCCGGCCTCGCCGGCGCGCGCTGCCTCGATCGTCGCATTCAACGCAAGAAGGTTGGTACGGCCTGCGATGTCCTGGATCAGCTTCACGACATCGCCGATCTGCTGAGCGGTTCGAGCCAGCCCCTCGACGACGGTGTTGGTCCCCGACGCCGCTTGGACGGCCTTGCCGGCGATCGATGTCGATTGCGCGACCTGGCGGGAGATCTCGGTAATCGAAGCCGCCAATTCCTCCGCGGCACTCGCTACAGTCTGTGTATTCGCCATGGCCTGCTCGGTAGCGGCCGCAACACCCTGTGAGCGCCGACTAGACTCCTCCGCCGCAGCCGAAAGCTCTTCCGCCGATTTACGCATCTCGGCGACAAAGGCCGTTACGCTACTGACGATGCCTTTCACGCTTTTCTCGAAATCATCGGCGAGCTTCAGAGTTGCAGCCTTTCGCTCCTCCTCTGCACGGCGCTTGGCCTCGGCCTGCTCCGCCTCGAGGCGTCGGACGCGCTCGGCATTATCCTTGAATACCCGCAGCGCATCCGCCATCGCACCGATCTCGTCGCCGCCACTGGGCGGAACGTGCACGGCGAGATCACCCTCCGCCACACGACGCATTGCGCCATCCAGGGCAATCAACCGGCCAGCGACGCTGCGACCGACATAGAGCCAGCCGATGAGCAGCGCCAGGACAAAGCCCACGGCGATCATTCCGAGCAAGGTCATGGTGCTTCGATCGACAAGGTCTCTGGCGTCGCTTGCTGCACCGGATACCTCGGCCTTCGCGCTGCCGACGCCTTTTTCGATCGCCTTGGACAGCTCGTCAGCGGCGACGTTGTTGGACGCGACCAGGGCGCTTCTCTTCTCCGCGGCGGCAAGCTGCTGCCGCTGCAGGCCGACGACGTCGTTCTTCGCGAGCTTCTCCCACTGCTCGACTAAAGGCGTCAATCCATCTTTCGCCTTGTCGTCCATTTCGTCGAGGGCGGCGAAGAGCGTGTCGACCTCGCGACGAATCGATTGGGCAAGCCGATCGAGGGTTGCCGCGTCTTGCGTTGCAGAAATCTGGGCGAAAACCGCTTGCAGCGTTGCACTGGCCGCGCTCATCCGGCCGAGCGCGCGCAATGCATCCGCAATGCGCTGAATTCCCGTGTCGGCGGCGAAACGCTGGTCTGCAGAGGATCGAGCGCTGTTGAGGACGGCGATAAAGCCGACGAGACTGTTGCGCTGCTCGGATGCAAGCGGCTGAAGCGCGGCGGCAAATTGCTCGCCAAGCCGCGTGGCTTCATTCTGGTACTCGATGATCTTCTCTTGCCTTGAAAGAGCCTCGCCGACGAGCGCATCGATCTGTTTGAGATTCGTCCGGACGTGGTCGAGCGCCACAGCGACGGCTTCGGTTTGCGCGGTTTCGACGCCACCCTCGCGCAGACGTGTGAGCAGAGCCTCGGCGCGCTCCATTTCCTGGGCGAGGGCATTCGCCTGGGACGCACGGGCCTCGCTCGTCGTCGCATTCGCAAGGCCGCTTGCGGCAAATGCGATCCTGTCACCCTGACGGACCAGATTGAGTGACGATTCAATGCGCGGAAGCTTGTCATCGGCGATCACGCCTAGCGCGCTATCGAACTGCCCGAAGGCCAGCCACGACACGCCACCCGAGACAACAAGCAGAACGACAATTGCGGCGAAGGCGGCCCATAGGCGACCGCGAACGCCGAGACGGGAGGCAAGGATATTGGGCATCACTGTATTTCTGTCTTTAAGTTTGGCGGGGAAACCCGCAACGCGAACACCAGCCTTTCTCCGCTTCGACGCCCGCAAGCGGGCGCCGAAGCGGAGTAAGCCGATCCGAACGTCTAGTTCGAGGCCGTTTTCGTTGCGAACTGACGATCGATCAGGTCATTGACAGCCTTTTCAACGTCCACCGATGCGGCGATGATGCCTGCTTTTTGGAGCACCTCACCCGCCGACCGAATGGTGCGGAGCTGGGTGTTGCCGATGGTCGAGTTGCGCAGGTCTGTGCGCTCGAGCTGACGCGCCGCCACGGCGTCGTCGATCTTCGCCGCCTTCACAAGAGCAGCACGCAACCCATCCTGGTTACGCAGGGCCCAGTTGCGGCCGGCCTCGTAGACCTTCAGGACGCGGCGGATGATTTGCGGATGCGCCGCGATGAAGTCCTCGCGTACGTTGAGCACGCCGTACGTGTTGAGATACGGATCGCGGAACAGCAGACGAGACTTGGCAACCAGCTCGCTCTGCGCCATGAACGGGTCGAGACCGGACCACGCATCCACTTCGCCCTTTTCAAGCGCCGTCCGGCCGTCACCGTGCTGCAGCGGGACGATCGTGACGTCCTTGTCGCTGAGGCCGGCGCCGCCAAGCGCGCTCAACAGAAAAATATGCGGGTCGGTACCCTTGGTGACGGCGATCCGCTTGCCCTTCAGGTCCGAGACGGTCTTGAGCGGCGAGTTCTGCGGCACAACAAGGGCCGTCCATTCGGGGCGCGAGAAGACGTAGATCGCCTTGATCGGCGTGCCCGTGGCACGCTCCATCAGCGCGGCCGCGCCGGCCGCCGATCCGAAATCGATCTTGTTTTCCCGCAGGCCCTCGAGCGCCTTGTTACTGCCCGCGCTCTGCACCCACTCGATCGCGATGCCGTCCTTCTGGAACTCCTTCTCGAACAGTTTCTGTTCCTTGAGGATGAGGCTGACCGGGTTGTAGGTGGCCCAGTCGATCCGCAACTTCGTCAGCTCCGCCGCCTGCGCGGCCGAGACCAGGCCGCACGTCATTGCCAGCGCCAGCGCGGGCTTTTTCAAAAGCGTGTTGAACATAATAGCCAACCCCCTTTGCTTGCTTGCGGACAGCCGCAAACATACCGGCGCAAGGCCACATGCTGACCGCGCCTGAGGGCATCATCTTTTCGCGGTATGAAAATACGCTTAATCGTTCTGGCTGCAGCGAAGTTAATGCAACCTAAGTTTATTGGCCGATCAACGCGTTCGCGGCGCCACGCCCCGCCGTCGCAGCGCGGGACCTCGGGCAGCCTTAGTCCCAGGTTAACACATCGGCAACACCATCCGGCCGCCGCTGGATCAGCAATACGCCGCCACCTGTGCCTGCTGCGGCCGGCACCTCGAATAAGCCACGGGGCAAAGCGCTGTGCGCCCCGCCCCGTTTTTCTACCAATGCCCGGCGGGACCGCGCCCCGCCGGGTCACCGCATGCGAGCGACTACTTGCAGTCCTTCATGCACCGCTTCGCTTTCACGTCGGGGCGATCATCCCGAATGAAGCCGTCGCGATTGGGCATCTTCAGAGCAGCCATCGATTTAGCATCCATGACCGCATCCGCCGGCACAAGATTGTTCAAGTGCAGCAGATAAGCCGAAACGGCGTAGACCTCGTCGTTCGTCAGGGTCTGCGGCTCGTTCATCGGCATCGCGCGCCTGATGTAATCGAACAGGATCGGTGCATACGGATACATGCTTCCCGGCGTCAGCAGGCGCTGATTGGTCTTGAATGAACCAATACCGCCAACCATGGTGCCGTAGACTGGTCCACCCTTGGCCTCGTCTCCGTGACAAGAAACGCACTTCTCCTCGAAGACTTCCTTGCCCTGAGCAACGGAGCCCTTTCCGGCAGGCAACCCCTTGCCGTCCGGCGTGCGAATGTCGATATCCCACGCCGCCAGATCGGCTTCGCTGATCGGCTTGCCATACTTGACCGGCGGCCGCGCCTTCTCGGCCTGCACGCCGCTCGACAATCCGACAACACCCAGCGCGGCGATCGTGCCGATAATGACCTTAAGCGATCGCATTGGCGACCTCCCCCTTCTCGCTGATGGACCACGGGAAGATCCCGTTATGATGCTGAACGAAGCCGGTGAGCGCACGGACCTTGGCGATGTCCTCAACCGTCGGCTGGACATAGCCCGTGCTGTCCACGGCTCGGCTGGCAATCTTGGTCGGTGCGCCGTTCCAGTTCCAGCGGTAACGGAAGCGCGTCAAGCACTTGTCCAGAATTGGCCCTTCCAGCTCCGCTTGCTGCCAAGTCTTGCCTCCATCTGTCGTGACGTCCACGGCCTTGATCTTGCCGTTGCCCGACCAGGCGAAGCCCTCGATCTCGTACATCCCGGGGCCCCGAAGCTGCATGCCGCCGGACGGGCTGGTGATGACCGACTTGCACTCCATCACAAAGCTGAACTGGCGCCACTTGCCGTCGGGCATTGGATCCGTGTAGCGCGCGGTTTCGCTGCGGAAGTGCCACGGCTTGTCGCCAACCTTGATCCGGCGCAGCCACTTCACGGACGTATTGCCCTCCCATCCAGGGGTGAAGGCGCGCAGCGGATAGCCGTTCTCGGGCCGCAGCATCTCACCGCCCATCGCATATACGATGAGGGTGTCATCCATGACCTTTTCGATCGGGATGCTACGCGTATGCGCCGACGCATCGCCGCCCTCGAAGGCGACCCACTTTGCGCCCGGCTGCAGCCCCGCTTCGTCCATCAGCCACGACAGCGGAACGCCGGTCCACTGCGTGCAGGACAGCAGCCCGTGAGACTGCTGCACCGTCTTGGACTTGGCCTGTGTCCAGTCGGTGAGGCCGTTGCCCGAGCATTCCATGAAATGGAACCTCGACACCGACGGATAGCGCATGATGTCTTCCATGGTGAAGACGAGCGGCTGCTTCACCATGCCATGGATGACGAGCTTATGCGTGTTCGGATCGATGTCCGGAACACCGTTGTGATGCCGCTCGAAGAACAGACCGTTGGGCGTGATGATGCCGTGCTGGTGCTGCAGCGGCGTCATGCTCCAGTCGGAGAAATTCTGCTTATTTACAAGCACGTCGCTACGGCGGCGCACGACATGCGACTCGAACTTGGAAGGCGAGCCGTAGCCCGTGGGTTCGATCGGACGACCATGCTCCTTCGCAGTCTGGGGCACGGATAGCGGCTTCGCCTGCGCCGAGGCGCCGACTGCACCACTTGCCAGCACTCCACCCGCGGCAGTTGCCGCCCCCAACAGCACCTGCCGCCGTGTCGAGACGGAAGAGCGATGCTTGCGATCGTTATCGCCAAGTTTGCTTGAGCTCATGTTCCCTCTGGTTGCCCCTCGTTAGCTTCGGCGCCCTGCAGCAAGCCATCGATCCGATGACCGCCGTTGACGGCTTTATCTGACCAAACAGGAATGCCGCTCGAACGTCGAATGCGCCCCCGTCGACATCCGCTGCCCGGCGCCGGCATGCCGACGCAGGTCGCTTGATGTCTTACAGTCAAGTATAACTCGTCAGTAGTCCTTACTACAATCGAGCATTGCCTTAAAAGCGTGCAAAAATTCACATCTATCCCTTAATTCCTCGCCGCAGGATTTTTGACGCCGGTCGCGACGCACGCGAGCCTGCAATCTCGCTTTAGTTGCCGAGATCACGCCATCAAAACCTATAATTGTCTGTGCTGGGATTGAAATCTATGTGCCGATATCGGCGAGAAGATCAGGCGTGCTGGACGTCGTACCCATGCGCGCCAAGATGGCGTGGCGGCGGTTAACAAACTCCCAATCGGCCGCCTAAGGCCGACTCTGGCTCGGGCCTTTCCAATGCGATTGGAGTGATCTTGGAGAGAACAATGCAGATGCGAAGGATGCCGAAACTACGCAGCTAGAAGAGAACTTCGCGTATGTTTTCTCTGAGTGTGGTTATCAAAATGCCTTTGCGCGGCCGATCCTAGGTCGGCCCGCGCGGGCGTCCCGGCCGGCATCTCGCCGGCCGGGAAACCAATGCTCAGCGCATGTCGTCGAAGGTACGATTGCGGTCGAAGCGCTCCCATTGATCGTCCTGCCGCTCCTGATACTCGGCCATGCGCTCCAGGTCGTCCTTGGTCATGCTGGTCGCGGCGACAACCCGGTCCCCTTTCATGGCGAACTGCTTCATCGGAAGAGCCACCTTCCGCTCGCCCACGCCCAGGAAGCCGCCGACACCGACCACGGCGGCCGTCGCCTTGCTGCTCCTGTTCAGGATGATGTCGTCGATCTCGCCGATACGGTCGCCGTTTCCGTTGTAGACGTCCTTCCCGATGAGATCCCCAGCCTTCACCCCGCCGAACGACGATGGCACCGCCGCGCCGGCCGGCGCCTCACGATCCATCGCCGCAGCGGGTGGCCGCGTAGCCGCCGGCGGTTGCGTCGTCTGTGCCACCGCGGAACCGGCCACGAGCAAAGCGGTCGCGCTCAAGCCGAGAAGCTTCCTACAAGTCATTCAGTTCTCCTCTGTCATTTGGCTGGTAGACGAATCGAAACAGCGAACGTCCAGTGCGTCACCGGGAGGACGAGACGACACCACTCGATCCGATACGCGCCGCACAGCAGCGCCCTTCGGAATTGGACGGATATCCCGACGCTGCGCGGATTCGCTCCATCGCTTCCGTCCAGCGTCGGCTTTGAGCCGCCCGGTCGCGCCTCACTTCCCGATTGCGCACGGGGGAAAGAAACGGCATCCGCAGGCAGACGTTCCGATCGTCGCCAAATCGCCCAAATTGTGACGTGGCCATTGCAGCTGGTTAAGGCCGCGCTCACGCGCGCTGCGGACTGACACGCAAATCCTGGTTGCCGCCCACCGAGCGGCTAGGCAGCCAGCGCCTCTTCGACGGCGGCAATGACATCAAGAGGTTGGATCGGCTTGGTCAGGACGGACATAGGATGCAACCGCGTCACATGGTCTGCAGGGATACCATCGCCGCGCTCGCATACAAGGATGAGCCTGGCATCAAAACTGGCCTTTAAATGTTCCGCCAGATCCAGACTGAGCTCATCGCCCAACCGCAACGCCAGCACGACGATTCGTGGCCGCACAATGTCCCCCAGCACGAACGCATCCGGCTTGGCGCTGACGGCCGCCTCGATGGAATAGCCGGCGCCGGTCAACACGCCATCAAGATGCTGACGATTATCCAAATCGCCCTCGACCAGAAGAATCGTCTTCGAGGCCATATGCGCCTCCCACATCGAAAGACAATGGCTGGGGTGCACCCGATCACGGCAGCAAGCAGAGCCTCGGCGCCCGAGACGCGGCACGCCAAGCTGCAATTCGCCGAAAGGCTAAAGTGCAACGAGGGGCTTGGTATTGTGTTCCGCGCGAAATCGATGTCCGATGCGTCGTCAAAACACGCTCAAGTGGCGCCGGGCTTGGCCGCGGCGGCCTGAAACCGCGCCTCCACCGGCTCGAACTCGCCACCACGATCAAGATGGCGTGCCGCAACGACCGCCGTCTCGCGTCGATTGTCGATACGGGTCAGCACGACATAATCTCCCTCGGGGCTGCGGAGCAGCTCGGATACGCGCCACCATTCCGACGGTCGGCTTCCACGACGAGAGTAGATCCGCCCGCGTTCCGGCGATGCGATATCCGTCGCTCGGCAAGCTTCCATGTATTCCCCCTTCCCGATCGTGGGTGCTCCCCGCCGTGCCGCCTCTCGGCGTTCGGCGCGATGCATCATGGTGGATGTGCGGCCTGCGACCGTTAAAGAGATCGTATGTAGACGACAACCGAAACCCTGTACCTCAAACGGACAGGCGCCTCGTCGCTGGCAAACGCCGGCTCGACGTACATGCGTTCTCATGGGCATTTCCGCCGTTTCTTCACTGCGAATCGAAGACCTGCAGTAGCTCGATCCGACTTCCTAAAACGTCTTGTTTGCCACTTGGTCTTGCTCGGATTGGCCTTGCTCGGACGCCGCGATTTGCGCGGCCGTCAAAAAAATCCTCTGAAAATCGTGTTGAACGAACACCCTACTTGGGCGCATACGCACGGATCGTCGTAATCGGATCGCCCCAAACCCTATCAGTGCTCTCCTGCACAGCCGCCCCGGTCGCTCCATGTCGTTGCCCCCTTCCGAGGTCCGCCTCATCCTTGCTGGCGCCCTGCTGGCGATTTTCCTGGCGGCGCTCGAACAGACCATCGTAGCGACGGCCCTGCCCTCGATCGCGGCCGATCTCGGCGGCTTCGCGCTTATCTCATGGGTCGTCACCGCCTACCTGCTGAGTTCGGTCTGCGCGACGCCGATTTTCGGCAAGCTGAGCGACATCCATGGCAGACGCCCCGTGCTGGCCATCTCATTGACCGTCTTCCTTGGTGGCTCTGCGCTCTGCGCGTTGGCACCGGATATGATCTCGCTCATTCTCGCACGCGGCATTCAGGGGCTTGGCGGCGGCGGATTGATCACGCTCGGCCAGACGATCATTGCCGACGTGATCCCGCCCCGTGAGCGCGGACGCTATGCCGCATATTTTTCAGGCGTGTGGGCGACCGCCGCCCTGCTCGGCCCGGCGCTCGGCGGGATTCTCGCAGAGCACGCCGGCTGGCCTTGGATCTTCTGGCTCAATCTGCCGCTCGGTGCGGCCGTTCTTCTGTTGTCGAGCCGAGCGCTGAAGAAGCTTCCGCCCGCACATCGGCGGGGCCGCGTCGATTATATGGGCATCGCGTTGCTGTCGCTCGGGGTCGTTGCGCTGCTCCTCGTCTTGTCGCTCGGCGGCAAGAGCCTCGCCTGGAGCGCGCCCCAGACCCTCGGGCTAGCATTCGTGGCAAGCGCAGCCGCGGTGGCATTCTTCTGGCGTCAACGCGCCGCGCCCGAACCGATTCTGCCGCCCCGGTTTTTGAGTGACAGCGTCGTCGGCCCTATTCTGGGCGCGGGATTTCTCATTTTCGGAAGCTATATCGCCCTTGCGGCCCTCGCTCCCATCTATTTCCAGATCGCACTCGGCGTGTCGGCCAGCGAATCCGGGCTTTTCATGATTCCACTGATGCTTTCGAGTTCGATCACGGCCGCTCTGGCCGGACGCTATAACCGGCGAACGGGGCGCTATCGCCCGCCCCCCCTCGTCGGCCTGCCGGTCTCCATTGCAAGCCTTGTCCTTCTTGCCGTGGTCCTTGGACATGCCAGCGCCCCCGTCACGTCGGCGCTATTGGCCCTCATCGGCCTCGGCATCGGGCCATTCTTCCCGTGCAGCATCGTTGGCGCGCAAAGCGCGGTCGCGCCGCGCGATCTTGGCGCGGTCAGCGGCGCGATCGGCCTGTCACGCGCCTTGGGCGCTGCTGTGGCAACGGCGGCGGCAACGGGACTCGTGCTTGGCCTGATCGCGCATGGCCTTCCCGAAGCCAGCGCCCTCTACAATCTCGAGGACCTTGCTCGCACGGCCTTATCGCCCGAATCGCGTGCCATCGTGCGGGGTGCCTTCTCGGCTCTGTTCTGGGCGCTCGCGGCTGTGCTTCTTCTTGGGCTCCTGACCTTCGCGCGGGTCGAAGAGCGCCCCTTGCGCGGGCGATCGGATGAGGAAGGGTCCCGAATGCCCTGATGCTCCGCCGTGCCGGGCCACAGCGCTGACGCGCTGCGCTCCCGGCTATTCCGGCGTGTGTCTTACCCCGAGGCCCAAGGCTGTTGCTCAGCCCGGGGTTGGACGCCTGATTCCATGACTGCGGTACTCAACGACGAAGCGGCGCGGCTCAGCACCCGCCGGGCGCGGCGCACGAGGCTTAAACGGAGCGTGAGTCATCGTTCGGTCGACAGGGGGCTTCTCCTGCGGATCATTGCGTTTCGAAGCGGCAGGTGCCTGTCGTTGCTCGGCCGCCGTGACCTTGATGCGACACCCCTCGATAACGGAGCCGTTAAGGGCAGCAATCGCCTTTGCCATCGCGCCGATCGGCGCGAGATCGACAATGCCGTAATTCGCGACCGTT
>Ga0164243_10015839_pt1 | contig 10391 bp, 10 predicted proteins | sample OricompcompostOP_FD_108781 | JGI IMG/M metagenome (GOLD analysis project Ga0164243, IMG submission 108781) | Organic Plus compost microbial communities from Emeryville, California, USA - Original compost - Organic plus compost (OP) | ecosystem: Engineered > Solid waste > Mixed feedstock >... | reverse complement strand
CGGTCGATCACGCGCTCCTGGATGGCGCGCAGGAGCTTGGCCTGCAGGCGCACGTCCATCTCGGAAATTTCGTCGAGCAGCAGCGTGCCGCCGTTGGCTTCCTCGAACTTGCCGATGCGGCGGGCGAGCGCGCCGGTGAAGGCGCCCTTCTCGTGGCCGAACAGCTCGGACTCCAGCAGGTTCTCGGGAATCGCGGCGCAATTGACGCTGATGAAGGGCTTCTTGGCGCGGTGCGAGCGGCTGTGCACGAAGCGCGCCAGCACTTCCTTGCCGGTGCCGCTTTCGCCGGTGATCAGCACCGAGGCGTCCGAGCCGGCGATCTGCTGCGCCAGCTTGACGACCTTCGCCATCGCCTCGTCGCGGTAGATCATGTCGCGCGAATCGTCGGCGACGGCCGCGAGCACCGCGGAGATCAGCTCCGGATCGGGCGGCAGCGGGATGTATTCTTTGGCGCCGGCGTGAATGGCCCGCACGGCCGCGCGCGCGTCATTGGTGACGCCGCAGGCCACGATCGGCACGTGAATGCGTTCGGCCTCGAGGCGTGTCACCAGATCGCGGATGTCGAGCGCAACGTCCACCATCAGCAGGTCCGCGCCGCGGCCCGAGCGAAGCACCGCCAGCGCCTGTTCGTTGGTATCGGCGTGCGTGACGCTCGCACCCTTGTCCATCGCGATCTTGCTGGCGATGGTGAGCTGGCCGCCGAGGGTCCCGATGATCAGGAGGCGCATAGTCTTCATCCTTATCTAGTCAAAGCGAGAGCAGCGAATTTGGGAACGACGAAAAACGCTAAGCCTGAACCATGCCACTCACTATCCACTGCTCACTATTCGCTTCATTAAGTCTTCAGCGATCCGCTTTGATGATTTCCGTCATGGTGACGCCGAGCTTCTCCTCGACCAGCACCACTTCGCCACGCGCAACCAGACGATTGTTCACGTAGATATCGATCGCTTCGCCTACCTTGCGGTCGAGCTCGAGCACGGTGCCGGGGCCCAGACGCAGCAGGTCGCCGATCTCCATGCGCGAGCGGCCGAGCACGGCCGACACCTGCACCGGCACGTCGAACACCGCCTCGAGGTCGGCGGCGCCGCGCGACAGCGAATCCTGGTCGTCCGTGGGCGCCAGCGTGGTCTGCTCCACCGTCTCCATCTCGCCATCGAGATTGGGGAGCGGGACCTTGGTTTCATCACTCATTGCATGCCTCTCCGGACTTCCTGTTATTCGACGATGCGGGCCGCGACGTAGCGCGCCACCGCTTCATTGATTTGGTTCAGTGTGGCTTCTCGGTCGCGATTGATGCCGCCTTCGGACCACTCGATCCGGCAGTCGCCCGGCGCGAGGGTCTCGTCGGGCATCACCAAGAGGCGGCCCTCGAAGCCGCGGCTCGCGGCGATCTCTTCGAGCTTTTCCTTCGCCATGTCGTGAACGTCGGCGCTCACGCGCACGACGATGTGCGGCGTGGTCACGGTCTGGCGGAAGCATTCGGTGGCGAGCGCCGAGATTTCGGCGAAGGGCTCGCGCGCGATCAGTTCGGGGGCGAGCTTGCTGGCGACGGCGACCGCGACATCGACGGCCTCGGTCTCGAGGCGCGCTTCGATGCTGGCGAGCGCACGGCCGAGCCGATCGAGCCCGTCGGCGATGACGGCGAGCGTGCCGGCGACGCGCTGCGTCGCTTCGCCCTGCGCCTTGGCTTCGCCGGCGGCAAAGCCCTTACGATAGGCCTGCGATTCCGCGTCCGCGCGGCGCCGCTCGGCCTCGACCACGGTGATGGTCGGCTTCGCGCCGGTGGCGAAGTCCTCGTCGAACAGGAATTTGGCAGTCGATTTCGTCATTCTCTTCCTTTGCGCGCGATCCCAGGTGTCGATCTTGCGCTTAGTAGATCAGCTCTTCGTCGCCGCCGTTCTTGGCGATCAGGATCTCGCCCTTGGCCGCAAGGTCCTTGGCGATGTTGACCAGCATGCTCTGCGCGTCGTCGACATCGCGCAGCCGCACGGCGCCCAATGCCTGCATGTCGTCCGTGAGCATCTTGGCGGCGCGCGAGGACATGTTGTTGAAGAAGAACTGGCGCACGGTCTCGTTGGCGCCCTTGAGCGCGACCGCGAGCTTGTCCTTGTCGATGTTGCGCATCAGCGTCTGCATCGAGCCGTTGTCGAGCTTGGTCAGGTCGTCGAAGGTGAACATCAGCGCCTTGATCCGCTCGGCGGCGTCGCGGTTGTCCTCTTCGAGCTGGGTCAGGAAGCGCGTCTCGGTCTGGCGGTCGAAGTTGTTGAAGATTTCCGCCATCACCTCGTGCGCGTCGCGCCGCCGCGTCTGCGACAGGTTCGACATGAATTCGGTGCGCAGCGTCTGTTCGACGCGCTCGATCACTTCCTTCTGCACCGCTTCCATCTTGAGCATGCGGTTGACGACGTCGAGCGCCAGCTCTTCCGGCAGGATCGCCAGCACGCGCGCCGCGTGCTCGGGGCGCAGCTTCGAGAGCACCACCGCGATGGTCTGCGGATATTCGTTCTTGAGATAGTTCGCCAGCACCTCTTCCTGAACGTTGGCGAGCTTTTCCCACATGTTGCGGCCGGCGGGGCCGCGGATCTCGTCCATGATGCCGTGCACGCGATCAGGCGGCAGATACTGCTGCAGCAGGCGCTCGGTCGCGTCGTAGTTGCCGAGCAGGGCGCCCGAGGCGGACATGCGGCCGACGAATTCGAGCAGGAGCTGCTCGACCGAGTCGGCGTCGACCACGCCGAGCGTCGACATGACGATCGAGATCTGACGCAGTTCGTCGTCGTCGAGCATGCCGAAGATCTTGCCGCCGTGATCGCCCAAAGCCAGCATCAGGATCGCGGCGCGCTCGGGTCCGGTCAGCTTGCGGCGGCTGTGCGTCGGCTGCCGGCTGGCGAGGTCGGCCATGAGCTGGCCGATGTCTTCGCGGGTGTTCGGGTCTGCTTTTTGTTCGGCAAGGGCGGTCGACATGGCTCAGGCGGCCTCTTCGTGGAGCCAGTTGCGGATGATGGAAACGGCTTCGTGCGGATTCTTCTGGGCGATCTCGCCGACCTTCTGCACGGACTGGGCGTGGACCTGTCCCTGCACCTTGGCGATGTCGATCATCGCGGAGGTCCGGTTGGAGATGGCGACTTGCTCTTCGCTGCCGACGATGGCGACGCCCGGGGTGCCGTTGTTGGTGATGCCGGCGGGAGCGGCGAGCGCGGGGCGCGCGGCCTCCGGCATGTCGGGGGTGATGATGCGGCGGACCAGCGGGCGCACGACCATCACGAGCACGATCAGGCCGAGGAGGGACATCACGCCGAGTTCGGCACCGCGCATGATGTCGTCCTTGGTGAACTGGAAGATGGTCGTCCAGCTCGTCGGCTCGTTGATCGCGACCGGCGTCGTCTCGGCAAAGCGCAGGTTGACCACTTCGAGCTGGTCGCCGCGCTTGGCGTCGAAGCCGATGGCGGAGCGGACCAGGGCGGCGATGCGGTCGATCTCTTCCCGCGAACGCGGCTGGTAGACGGTCTCGCCGCGCTCGTTCTTGGCGTAGATGCCGTCGACCAGCACCGCGGCCGAAATCCGGTTGACGCGGCCGGCCTCGATCACCTCGGTCTTGGTGATGCGCGAGATCTCGTAATTGACGATTTCCTCGGACTTACGGTTCTGGTCGCGCGCACCGCCCGCGGCGCCGTTACGGTCGGCGCCCGGCAATTCGTTGCCGACCGAGACCGGACCCTGCGTCGCGCCTTCGCCGGACGCCGACTGTTCTTCGCGGGTCTGGCTCGAGCGCACCACGCGGCCTTCCGGATCGAACCGGTCGGAGGTCTGGGTGATGCGGTTGACGTCGAAGTCGGCGGTGATCTGCACGCGGGCGTGGCCGGGGCCGACGATCGAGGAGACGATGGCTTCGACCTCGCCGCGCAGGCGGCTTTCGAAGGCGACCTTGCGCTCGTCGGCGCCGGCGCCTTCCATGGCGTTGGCGGACTTGGCGCCATCGGCCAGCAGGCGGCCGGATTCGTCGACGATCGAGACGCGCTCGGGCTTGAGGCCGTTCACGGCGCTGGCGGCCAGATGCCGGATGGCGCGGATCTGCTGCGGCTCGAGCGCGCCGCGCACCTTCAGCACGATGGAGGCGGACGCTTCGACCTTGTCGCGCGAGAACAGCGGGCGTTCCGGCAGGACGAGGTGGACGCGGGCCGCCTGCACACGCTCGATGGAGCGGATGGTGCGGGCGAGTTCGCCTTCCAGCGCGCGCAGGTGATTGATGTTCTGGATGAAGCTGGTGGCGCCGAGCGCGTCGGACTTGTCGAAGATCTCGTAACCGACGCCGCCGCCCTTGGGCAGACCGGCTTCGGCGAGCTTCATGCGCAGGCGCGCCACCTGGTCCTTGGGGACCATGACGGTCGAGCCGTCGCCCTTGAGATCGTACTTGATCGCCTGGCGCTCAAGGTCTTTCACGATCGAGGACGAGTCCTCGACCGTCAGATCGGTAAAGAGGGGCACCATCTGGGGCGCGGACATCCGCACGACCAGAAACGAGAAAAAGCCGATCAGGGCCAGCGTCACTGCGGCCATGGCCGCCATGCGGGCCGCACCCAACGACTTCACGAAATCGAAGAAACCTTGCACTGGCTTCCTTCCCACCGCACGGGCGCGAAGTGCGCGCCTCACCCGGCAAGATTTGCCCAGTTCATGGTTAGCGTCTGGTTAACGGTTCCGTTAACCGACCTAAAAGTCCTAACAATTTCGTACCTTTGGCAACGTGGAGTTGCGGACGGCAGAGGGCACGCGCAAAAAGAAATCGCCGGCCCCGAGGGACCGGCGATTTCTTCTAAGGCTTATTGGAAACGGTGCTGTCTCGGCTTACTGCCGGTATTGCTGAATGCGCGTGGTGCGAAGACCGGCGAGCCCATGCTGATCGATCGAGTACTGCCAGGAAAGAAACTCTTCCACGGTCAGTGTGTACCGGGCGCAGGCTTCTTCGAGAGAGAGCAAACCGCCGCGCACGGCGGCAACGACCTCAGCTTTGCGCCGGATGACCCAGCGCTTTGTGGTCGGCGGCGGCAGATCCGCGATGGTCAGCGGACTACCATCTGGCCCGATCACATACTTGACCCTCGGGCGGTGGGGCTCGGTCATTGGTATACTCACAAATACTCGACGACAATTTACTGGGCAAAAACTACAGCCCGTGACTTAACATTTGCCTAAGCTAAGGCCCTGCAAAGACAAATGATTGTCGCGATTCCGCTAACCTTTTGGTTACGGTTGGAGACGCCGCTGAGCACCTTTCGAGCGCGTCCGTCTCACTGCTCGATGACACAATAATATCGGAAAAATGGGCGTTTTTGGAGCGTCCCACGAAAAAATGTCCTGGAATATAGTACCAACGTGTACTTGCCGCCGAAAGTTCTCCATGCTGCGACGCAACATAAAAATTGCCTGAAGGCCAGACGGTATTCGCCGCGCCCCGGCAAAAAATAAATGGCCGGGACGAGCCCGGCCATGACCGTGCGATCGTGGCAGCGTCCGATCAGGTCGGACGCACGATGCGCTTGATCTTGTCGAACGTGTAATCGCTGCCGTTGATCGAGAGCGTCGGCGGATCGGTCGACAGGTCGGCGGAATCGACGACCGCCTGGACTTCCGTCGATACCGCGACCGTCTGATTGTTGGCGTCCACGGCGGTGACGGTGATCGAGTAGTTGCCGTCCGGCCACTGCGTGCCGTTCGAGCTGCGGCCGTCCCACTTGAAGTCCTGCTGGCCGGGCGTGACCGAGAAGCTGCCCGAATAAGCCGTCTGACCGGTGGCGTCGCGGATCGTCACAGTCGCCGTCGCCGGCTTGTTGACGCTGAAGCTCCAGGTCGCCGAGCCGTTCTTGAGCGAAGCCGTGGAGCCGTCCACGGCGACCGTCGATCCGACATAAGCGAGCGCGGCCGTCGACGACGCGCTCTTTTCCAGCGCGATGATGCTGGCGAGCTGGTCGTTGGTCTTCATCTGCTGCTCGACCTGCGAGAACTGCACCAGCTGCTGGGTGAACTGGTTGGTGTCGAGCGGATCGAGGGGGTTCTGGTTCTTCAACTGCGTCGTCAGCAGCGTCAGAAAGGTCGCGAAGTTGTTGCCGAGCGATGCCGCATTGGTGGCGGTCGGTGAATTCGACGCGCTGTTGGCGGCGTTCGATGTGATCGGCGTAGATGTGATGGCCATGGGTGATCCTTAAACGCGAATATCGAGTCCGCCGGGGCGTCCTGCCAGGCGACCGTAGTTCTGTACGGGCACATCGACGACGGGGAGCGTCTCATCCTGCACGAAGAGCGTGTTGGACTTTCCGTTGCCGCCGTTCTGCTGTTGATCCTGCGCCAGCGATTGATCGCGCAGCGAGAACTGCATGCCATTGTCGGACGTCTTCAGACCGGCATCCTGCAGCGCCCGCTCGAGGTGAGAGGAGTCGCGCTTGAGCAGATCGAGCGTGTCCTGGCGGTCGGCGATCAGGCGCGACGTGACGTTGCCGTCACGGTCGACATGCATGCGCACTTCGATGCGGCCGAGTTCCGGCGGATCGAGGCGGATTTCGAATTCGCGGGCGCCGGCGACAGCCTTGTTGGCGATCGCCACGGCCACGCCGGCAAGTGGCACGGCGGCGGCCTGCGCGGTCGCCTGGGGCTGGGTCGGGGCAGGGGTCGCGGCGACGTTCTGGGTCTGATGCGTGGACTGGGTCGCGTGCATCGGATGGGTCGGCACGTCCGCTTTCTGCGTCGTCACGGCGGCCTCGGTGGGCTCGTTCTGAGCCCGGCCGGACGTGGCGTCGGTCTTGTCGGGGGTTTCGCCGCGGGCGCGGGCGATATGCTCCAGGTCCGTCTTGCTCGGCGCGGCGTGCGCCGCCTTGGGCTTATCGGACTCAGTGGCGGCCTGCTGTTCCGGCTGCGCCGCGGTTTCCTCGTCGCCGGCCTGGTCGGCCTTCAGCGGCTGATCCTTGCTGTCCTTGGCGGCGGCCTTATGGGGTTCGCCGGGCACGACGGGGGCGAATTCTTCTGTCTGAACCGGCTGTTGGGCGTCCATCGCGCCGGCCGCGGGCGCGGCGGCGGCAATCTCTTCGACCGCCTGCGGCTGGGCCGGCGCGGCGTCGGCGGGTGTGAGCGTCGGGACGGTGGCGACGGGCATGGCCGGCACCGTGGGGACGGTCGGCACCGTCGGCACGACCGGCAGCGCATTCGCCGCATCCGCCGCGGCGGCGTCGGTGGCCGGCTTGTCGCTATCGGACTTGATTTCGGTGGTGGCGCCGATTCCGACGGTTGCGGCGATCGCATCGGTCTCGGCCGCGACGACTATCGGGTCAACCGGCTTGCCGGCAGCTTGAGCCTGGGTCTGGTCCGGCGTGGCCGTCTTGGCCGCCGGCTCATCGGCGGACTTGCTGGCGTCAACCGTCTTGTTGTCGGATTTGGCCTTTGGCGCCGGCGTTGGCTGGCTGCGCGCGTCGGCCGCGCTCGGGTTCGCGTCCTTGGTCGCCGCCTTGGCGTCGTTCGCATGGTCGTCGAGCATGCTCTCGAAGGTGCCGCGCGCGCTGTCGACGGCCTTCGGCTGGGGGCTCGAAGGCGTGTAGGACACCTTCGGCGCATGACTCTTGGTGGTGGACTCAATATGCGGCACGGCGGACCTCCAATACTCCGCCAAACGCTTTGCAATCGCCGCGCCAGCCTTCGTAGCGACATATTCTAGAGGCAGATCAACGAATTAGAGCCGCCGGCGCGGGTGCTGCGGCGCTTTGACCCGGCAGCGGCTGCTGAGGAAGCGGCAAAAATTGCCTGGGCAACCTGCCGCCGGGCCGCAACACGCCCTACATTGCGTGCTGGCCTCCGCCACCTGTAGTAAGAAGAGCCATGACCAACTCCCTCGACCTTCCAGGCCGTCCGCAGGACACCCGTGTCGTCGTCGCCATGTCCGGCGGGGTCGACTCGTCGGTGACCGCCGCGCTGCTCAAGGCCGAGGGCTACGACGTCGTCGGCGTCACGCTCCAGCTCTACGACCATGGCGCCGCGGTCCACCGCAAGGGCGCCTGCTGCGCTGGGCAGGACATCTACGACGCCAAGGCGGTGGCCGAGCGCATCGGCATCCCCCATTACGTCCTCGACTACGAGAGCCGCTTCAAGGAGGCGGTGATCGATCGCTTCGCACAGAGCTACATTCACGGCGAGACGCCGGTGCCCTGCGTCGAGTGCAACATGTCGATCAAGTTCCACGATCTGCTCAACACCGCGCGCGAACTCGGCGCCGAGGCGCTGGCGACCGGCCACTACATCGCCTCGCGGGCTTTGCCCGGCGGCGGCCGCGGCCTTTACCGCGCCAAGGAAGAAGAGCGCGATCAGAGCTATTTCCTGTTCGGCACCACGCGCGAACAGCTCGACATCCTGCGCTTCCCGCTGGGCGAGCGCACCAAGCCGGAAGTGCGCGAACTCGCGCGCGAGTTCGGCCTCGCGATCGCCGACAAGCATGACAGCCAGGACATCTGCTTCGTGCCGTCCGGCCATTACGCCGACATCATCGAACGCCTGAAGCCGGGCGCCGCGGAAGCCGGCGACATCGTCGATCTCGACGGCAAGGTGCTCGGCACGCATAACGGCATCATCCACTACACCGTCGGTCAGCGGCGCGGCCTCGGCCTTGCCACCGGTTCGCCGCTCTATGTGGTGCGGCTCGACGCCGAGCAGCGCCGCGTCATCGTCGGCCCGCGCGAGGCGTTGCGGATGAGCCGCATCCTGCTGCGCGACGTGAACTGGATCGGTGACGGTGAAATCGACGAAGCCTTGGCGGAGGACCGGCGCGAAGTGTTCGTAAAAGTACGCTCGACGCGTCCGCCGCAGGCGGGCTGGCTCACCGGCGGCAACGGCACGTACGAAGTCGAACTCGCCGACGGCGAGCACGGCGTTTCGCCAGGCCAGGCCTGCGTCTTCTACGACGCCGGCGAAGGCCAGGCGCGCGTGCTCGGCGGCGGCTTCATCAAGAGCGCCGCCGCGGCGGTGGACGCTGTGCCGCCCGCGCGCGAACGCGTCGCGGCCGCGATGCGCGGATAAGCGTTACACGCACATGGGGGCAGACATCGACAAATTGAGTGTCGAACGCGCTTATGCGCGCTGGGCGCCGATTTACGACGCCGTGTTCGGCAAGGTGTTCGCGCCGGGCCGCGCGGCGGCGATCGAGGCTGCGGAAAAGGCCTGCGGCGGGGGCGGCGGACGCATTCTCGAAGTGGGTGTCGGTACTGGCATTTCGCTTCCCGACTATGGCGCGCAGAACAAGATCGTCGGCGTCGACCTGTGCGAGCCGATGCTGCGGCAGGCCGTGCAGCGCGTCGCCGAGCACAAGCTCACGCATGTCGATATTCTTTCCGTCATGGATGCCGAGAGGCTGGCTTTGTCCGACGGCGCGTTCGATGTCGTGGTGGCGCAGTTCGTCATCACTGCCGTGCCGAACCCGGAAGCGACGCTCGACGAGTTCGCGCGCGTGACCAAGCCCGGCGGCGAGATCATCCTGGTCAATCACATCGGCGCCGAGAGCGGACCGCGTAAAGTGTTCGAGCTCTGCTTCGCCCCGGTGGCGCGCAAGCTCGGCTGGCGGCCGGAGTTTCCGTTCAAGCGACTGACCGATTGGGCCGCGCGCCACGGCGGCGTGCGCCTGATCGACCGGCAGCCGATGCCGCCGCTCGGCCATTTTTCCCTCATCCGCTTCGAGCGCTTGAGCGAGCCGGATCGTCGCAGCGCTTCCTGAGGCGGAACCCGCCGCGCCGCTGTCCCGTTGTCCCCTCTAGTCACGGCAGAGCAGGGGAGCGGACAATGAACCATCGCCATCGCATGCTCGCGGGCATCGTGTTCGCGCTGAGCGTTCCCGTCCTGGCGGGAGCCCAGACGCCGCCGGCCAGCAAAGCGCCCGTCGCCCCGAAGGAGGAGCGGCTCGATTCGGCCAAATGCGCGCCGAGCGATGTGCCCTCCGCGACCACGGGGCGCGCCGCGCCCAGCGAGCCGGGCCGCACCGGCAACGACAATCTGAGCGAAAAGCTGGCGCGGTCCGACGGGGTGATCTGCCCGCCGGTCCACGCCGACGAGGACATCAAGGCGCCGACCCCGCCAGGCGGGGCGATGCCGGTCATCCCGCCGCCGGGGAGCCCGGGCGGCGATCCGAACACGCAACCGAAATAATGGGGCGAATGACGGCGCGAACCTGTCGGCTTTGCTTGACAGGCTTCGCTCCGCCTCCCTATATCGCCCCCAATTCCGGCACGTTTCGGAATGGCGGGGTAGCTCAGCTGGTTAGAGCGGCGGAATCATAATCCGTAGGTCGGGGGTTCGAGTCCCTCCCCCGCTACCAAGTCCAGACTAACCCCTTGAAAATCGACGAGACTTTGCCGTGAGGGCCG
>Ga0164243_10015838_pt1 | contig 10392 bp, 6 predicted proteins | sample OricompcompostOP_FD_108781 | JGI IMG/M metagenome (GOLD analysis project Ga0164243, IMG submission 108781) | Organic Plus compost microbial communities from Emeryville, California, USA - Original compost - Organic plus compost (OP) | ecosystem: Engineered > Solid waste > Mixed feedstock >... | reverse complement strand
TTCTCCATGCATCTGGGAGATGGCGCGAAGCTGATGCTCTTCCGGCTGCGCCACAGCGATGGGCAGACATACCGGGCGGGCACATGGATCAGCCAGAACGGAGACGTCATGCCGCTCGCCGCCAGCGACATCGTCATGATACCGGAGGGCTCCCACAAAGTCGCGGGGCGCGACATTCCCACGCGCTGGCACATCGCCGTCGCGAAGCTGGGCATCGACCTCGACGCCACGGCCCTCAACCCTGAAAGCTGGATGGACACCAGCTTCGCCTACTGGGAGGGGCCGGTGACAATCGGCGGCAGCCATGAGGGCGTGGGCTATCTGGAGATGACGGGATACAGGTGATCCCGCTCAGTCGCCGATGAGCGTGGTCGCCGGCTGCCCGTCCGTGGAGCTGCCGGCGATCCAGACCTGGAGGTCCGCCGGCTCCACCAGATGTTCCATGTCGATGGTCCAGAAGGCCAGCTCGTCCCGGCCGAGGGAGAACTCCACCTCGCGGGTCTCGCCGGGCCTCAGGGCGACGCGCTGGAAGCCCTTCAGCTCGCGGACGGGCCGGGCCACGCTGGTGCCCCGCTGGCGGATATAGAGCTGGACGACCTCTTCGCCGGGCCGTTCCCCCACGTTCGTCACCTCCCCCCTCACCCTGATCCGGGTCTTTCCGGCGTTCAGCGCCCGCGCGCTGTACCGGTCATGTTCCACGGAAACCGGCCCGTATGAGAAGCGTGTGTAGGACAGGCCGTAGCCGAAGGGGTAAAGCGCGGTATCCTCCTCGTCGATATAGCGGGAGACGTATTTGGGCAGCGGCTCGCCGCCCCCGGACCGGTCCTCCGGCGGAACGGGGCGGCCCGTGCTGAGCCGGTTGTAATAGAGCGGCTCCTGCCCCACGGCGCGGGGAAAGCTCACCGTCAGGCGTCCGCCCGGGCTGCTGTCTCCATAGAGCACGCGGCTCAGCGCCGGCCCCGCCTCGATACCGGGATACCAGACGGCCAGCATGGCCTCCACATCTGGCGCCACGTCGGTCAGGTCCAGCGGGCGGCCGCTGAAGACCAGAAGCACGATGGGCACACCCGTCTCCGCCACCGCCTTCAGAAGCGCCGTCTGGTTGCCCGGCAGGTCCAGCCGGGTACGGGAGGCGGCCTCCCCCGTCATCCTCCCCGCGTCTTCGCCCAGCGCCAGGATCGCGATATCGGATTGCCGGGCGGCGGCGACGGCTTCGGCAAAGCCGTCATCGGAACGAGTATCGATCCCGGTTCCCCTGGCATAGATGAGCCCGCCGCCCAGCCTGTGCGCCAGGGCGGCACGTAGGGTCACGACGTCGCCGGGCCGGCCCCTCGCACCCCAGGAGCCCAGCATGGCCCCGGCATCCTCCGCCAGGGGCCCGATGAGGGCGACCTTCGCATCCGGCTTCAGCGGCAGGACGCCGTCATTCTTCAGGAGGACGAACGACCGTTCGGCGGCCTCACGCGCCACCTCGCGGAAACCGGGCTGGACCATTGCATCGGGATCGAGCTCCGCATAGGGCTCATCGAACAGTCCCACCGCCATCTTGAGCCGCAGGACCCGCCTCACCGCCTCGTCGATGACTGAAAGGGCAACACGGCCGGCCGCAATCTCCGCGCCCAGCCTGGTGCGGTAGAGGTCGCTTTCCATATCCATGTCCACGCCGGCCGTGATCGCCTTCCTTGCGGCGTCCCCGCCGTCCCGCGCCGTGCCATGCGCCTCGATCTCCGCGATGGACGTCCAGTCGCTCACCACGAGGCCCTCAAATCCCCACTCCTGCCGCAGGATGCGGCGCAGGATGAAATCGTTGGCGGAGGCCGGCACGCCGTTCAGCGCGTTGAAGCCGGTCATGACGGTGGCCGCCCCGGCCTCCACTCCGGCTCTGAACGGCGGCAGGTAGACCTCGCGCAGCAGGCGTTCGGGGATTTGCGTCGTGTTGTAGTCCCGCCCCCCTTCGGCGGCGCCATATCCCACATAATGCTTGAGGGTCGCCGCGATGGAATGGGGACCGCCAAGCGCCCGCCCCTGAAAGCCCCTCACATAGGCCGCGGCCATGACACGTCCGAGATAGGGGTCCTCTCCGGCGCCTTCGGTGATCCGCCCCCAGCGCGCGTCCCGCGCGATGTCGACCATGGGTGCGAACGTCCAGCGAAGGCCGTCCGCCCTGGCCTCCAGGGCCGCTATGCGGGCCGAGCGTTCCACAAGGTCCGGGCTCCAGGTGGCGGACAGGCCAAGAGGCGTCGGGAAGATGGTGCGGTAGCCATGGATGACATCCAGGGCGAATATGAGCGGAATCTTGAGCCGCGAGTCCTCAAGAGCGATCTTCTGCAGGCGGTTGACGTCGGGGCCGACCACATTGAGGAAGGCTCCCACCTCTCCCGCCGCCACCATGGCCTCGTAAGCGCGCCGGCCGGTCTCGGGGCCCGTCGCCGTGCCGCCCGAATAAAGGGTGAGCTGGCCGAGCTTCTCGTCGAGGGTCATCTGCCGGAGCAGTGCATCCACCCGCGCTTCCCCTGTTGCCGCCGCTGCAGGGAAGAGCGGTGCCGTCAGGAGACAGAGCGTGAAAGCGAGGAGTGGCCGGTGATGCGCCATGAAAGCTCCCAGGATTCCAGACCATCAGTTACCGCAAGAATTGAGGCGAAATCCTGACGTCTGGCAGGTGGGTAAGGTTCCAGGGGACGATGAACAGCATGTGATCGCCCCCGACCAGTTTCATCTTCAAGTACATACGCATTTTGATGCTATCATGGCGGCCACGCCGTTCGTGCCTGAAGAGAAACCGAGAGGCCGGACGTCAAGGGGAATTCCGGAATGGAGGGGGAACCATGAGAAGAAGATTTCTGGCCGTTGTGGTGGCGCTCGGACTGGCGGCCGTGGCCAACCCGGTAAGCGCGGCCGGCAAATGCGATCGCGATTGCCTGGGCGGCAAGCTCGATCAGTTCCTGAAGGCGGTCGTCGCCAAGGATCCATCCAAAGCCAATCTCTGGGTCGGCTTCCGCCAGACGCAGAACGCCCGCCTCACGGCGCCGGGGGAAGGCATATGGGAGAGCAATACCGGCCTGGGCTCACTCGACAGGCGCTACTACGATCCCGAAACCGCCCAGGCCGAGTTCTTCGGCACCGTCAAGGAAGGCGATGATACGGCCATCGTCTCCCTGCGCCTCAAGCTCCATGGCGAGCAGATCGGCGAGGCCGAATGGCACGTCGCCAAGGCCAGCGATCCGGATATCTATGGAACGCCGGGCAAGATCGTCTTCGATGTGGACAACCTCCTGAAGAACCCGCCGCCGGACCGCGTGGTACCGAAGGGCGAGCGCCGCCCCCGCGACGAGCTGATTGCCGCGGTGAACAGCTATTTCGACGGCATCGTCGCCGGCACGGGCCGCCATGTGCAGGCCAATCCGGGCTGCCTGCGGCTCGAGAACGGCCTCGGCGGCCCGGCCTGGACCGGCGGGCCGGTGGGACCGGACGACGCGGATTTCCAGGACAAGACGGACTGCCGCTCCCGCTATTCCGGCCTGGGTATCGTGAATGTGGCCGGGCGGCGCTACCTGATGGTGGACGAGGAGGCGCAGGTGGTGGTGGCGTCTGCCGTGTTCATCCGCGACCCGCTCAATCCCAAGCGCCGCAACAGCTTCATGGAGCTCTTCTTCATGGATGGCGGCAAGATCAGCTCCGTTTACGCGGCCATGGTCTATGCCGACCCCACGCAGCCGATGCCCAACTGGGCGCCTTACGACGGCAATTTCCCCATCAGCCAGAACCTCGTTCTGCATAACTGAGGCGAAACGGGTTCCGGCCTGCCTTCCGGTACGATGAAGGCAGGCCGGTTGCTCGTTAGCGGGAGAAGGCGGCGGCCTTACTGCAGGAACATGGAGCGCAGCTTGGCCCGTTCCGCATCACCGACGCCCAGCGCCGTCTCGAAATAGCCGTCGACGCTGCCATATTCCTCCTCCATGCCCTTGAAGGCGGCTTCGATGAAGCGGGGTTGCGTACCCATCAAGGCGCGCAACGCCTCTTCATCGAACATGGACATCAGCTGCTTTTCCGTCTCGGAGGCGGCCTGCCGGTCGCCGTTTGGCTTGTAGTAGCGGTTGGACAATTGATAGTCGGAAACCACCTGCTCCCGCGGAACGCCGAGAGCGGTCAGGATGAGCGCCGCAGCCACACCCGTCCGGTCCTTGCCGGCCGAGCAGTTGAAGGCCAGGGGCGCATCGCCGGCCAGCAGCTCCTGGAACATCTGGCGATAATTGGAGGCAAACTCCATGGGCATGGTCTTGTAAAAGCCCGCCATCATGTCCGTGGCCTGTTTGGCATTCAGCTTCTCGCCTTTCGTATCCGGAAGGCGGTTCATGAAATCCAACTCATAGTCCCGTGCAAGGTAATCCTTGACGCCGAACTTCTGCCATTCCGTCGGCTGGTTCTGCCGCTCTTCGGTGGCGCGGAAATCACAGATGACATTGATGTGCAGCGCACGCAGATAACCATAGTCATGCATGGTGAGATCGCTCATCTGCGCCGAGCGGAACAGCAGCCCCCACTTCACCTCCTTGCCGCTCTCGGTTTCATAACCGCCCAGATCGCGGAAATTGGAGCCGCCTTCCAGCGGCAGCACGCGCTCGGCGACATGGACACTCTCTCCTTTCTGCGGCACGAGCAGGAAGTAGGGACGCGGCATGATGTCGGCCCTGACGACATAGGACCCGTCGGTGTCGTCGTCCGAGACGAGGCTCATGGCATCGGGCCCGGCCGCCGGGTCCGTTCCCATATAGACGTCAACAGGATCGCCGTTATCGCTCCAGGTGATTTTCACCTCATGGTCCGACAGGCGCTCGGCAGCGGCATCCTCTATGTCCGCCGCATGGGCAGCGGATAAAAGAAGGGCAAGGGTGGTGGCGGCCGCAAGAGGAGCCGCAAAGGAAAAGCGTTGAATGGTCATTTCAAATCCTCTCAATAGCTGAAGCGGATACCCGCGAGATAGCGCCGGCCGATCTGCTCCACCTCCGTCGGGTGGCTGACGTCACCCTCGTAGGCGATGTATTTCTCGTTGGTGAGATTGTTGGCGTCCAGAAACACGGTGAACCGGTAGTTGATGGCATAGCGGAAGGAGAAATCCAGGTTGCCATAGGCCTTGCGGGACTGGTCGCCAAAGCCCTCGAAGCTGAGCGTATCCACCCAGTCGTCCCGCCACTGATAGCTGAGCCGTGCCGAAACGCCGTAGGCTTCGTAGAACAGGGAGGCGTTTGCGATGACGTCCGATGTGCCCGGGAATGGCGCCTTCCGGCCGTCAGGCGTTTCGAACTTGCCGTCGAGGAACGACAGATTGCCCTGGAAACCGAGACCATGGAACGGCTCCGGCAGGAAGATCCAGCGCTGGACATATTCCAGTTCGAGGCCATAAAGGTTGCCGTCGCCACCGTTCAGCGTGGTGACATAATCGTAGCCCGTGCGGTCGAAACCATCGGTATCATAGAAGTCGTTGTCCACTTCGGCAGTGCTGTTGAACAGCACGTTCGAAACATGCCGGTAGAAACCGCCGACCGACATGAGCCCCGCGCCGGACAGGTAGCGCTCCAGCCTCAGGTCGCCGCCCCATGTCCGCTCCGGCTGAAGCGTGGGGTTGCCGCCGGTGATCGTGCCGTCGATATCGTCAATCGATGCACCGGCGCGGATGGTCCCGAAGGACGGGCGCGAGATTCCGCGCTGGATAGCCCCGCGGATGATCCACTCGGGAGCGAACTCATACTTGACGTTCAGGCTCGGGAAGAAATCCGTATAGTCCTGCTCGTAGGACACCGGAACGACGGACGTATCATTATCAATGAACCCGCCGACATCCAAACTGGCCCGTTCGACACGCAGACCGGCGACCAGATGCACGTCGCCCATGTCCCCTTCCATCTTGCCGTAGCCGGCCAGCACCTTTTCATTGATCGTATACTGGTCGGTCGGGACCTGATAGTCGGACGGATCATAGAGGCCGGCTTCCTCCAGTGCGTCGAGCCCCTTCTGCAGATCCTCGTTCATCCGCTGGTCGTCGATATAATTGAACGCGAAGCCGAGCGGGTAGTTGGTGTCCCAGGGCTTGTCCGTCACATAGTCGCCGGCGTTGAAGGACTGTCCGACCACAGGCAACAGCGCCGAGAGCAGAACGGTCGGCGCGGCGCCGGTCAGGATGGACCCGGCGATGTCACGGTCGGCATATTCCGCGCCGCCGGTGACCGTCCAGGTATTGCCGCCCAGTTCCAGTTCGCGGCTCAGGTCGGCCTTGTAGGTCCAGGACTTGGTGATGACCTCGGATTCCAGCGGAAGCATCAGGTTGAAGTCGAAAGCCGACTGATCGAACCCGTCCAGCGCCTCGCCGGCCGCGAAGCCGGCGCCATCGGACACCGTTTCATAAAGGCTGATGATCGGGAAATTGGGGTCATCCCGCGTGTAGGTAATGGATGGCTTGATGAGGTTGTCCTGCTGCGTTTCCAGAACGAGCGGCAGGTCGGTCTCGTTCTCGGTGCGCGTATAATTGATCCGCCAGTCCAGCTTCCAGGTGTCCCATGCATGGTCGCCGCCCAGGGTGTTGATATAGTTCCGCGTGCGGTACTTGCCGTCATTGAAGGAGCCCTGGACGGGCACGCCCACCAACGTGCCCTCGGTCTCTCCAATGGTGCCGCTCAGGGCATCCGCGATCTGGAACACATATTGATTGCGCCGTTCATTGTCGGCGAAAAGGCTGTAGATGGACTTGGCAAAGATACGGTGTCCTTCGGACGGCCGGAATTCGAGGCCGAGAATGGCGCCGTCGTTGGAACGGTCCACCTTGTAGCTGCGGATGTCGAACTTTTCGGCCGTGCCGTCGGCATCATATTCGAATTCGCGGTTGTCGGTGGTCTGCTCCCGCTCGTAATGGGAAATAGCGCCGATGATGCCCCATTTCTCTCCGGACCAGGAGGCACGGGCCGATCCCTGGAGCTGATCGCCGTCGCCCAGCGACATGAAGCCGTAGCCCACATCCCCCTGCAGGGAAAATCCCTCATAGTCGAACGGCGAGAAGGTCTCCAGATTGACCCGGGCCACCACGGCTTCGGCCGAGAGGTCCGGCGTGAGCGACTTGTTGACCTCGATGCCCTTGAGCATGACCGTCGGAATGGCGTCAAAGCGGAAGGCGCGCTGGCTGCCGCCCTCGTCGGCACCGATGGTCGTCACACCGTCGATCGACACGCTGGTCCACCGATTGGGCGCTCCCCGCACCTGGATATACCGCTCCTGTCCCTGGTCGCGCTGCACCGCGACGGCCGGCAGGCGCGCCAGCACGGCAGCCGAATTCTGATCCGGAAAGCGGCCCGCGGCATCCCCCGTGACCACGTCAATCAGATTGTCGGCTTCGCGCTGCTGCTTGATGGATTGAGCCTGCGACGCGGTGATGGGGGACCCCATGACCACCAGCTCCTCGAGGGCGTCATCACCCTCGGCTGCGGCATTGCCGGCATCCTGCGCGAACGCCGGAGACAGGAACACCGCCTGACAGATGGCCATGCTGGAAACAAGTGAAAGGTGTGAGAACTTCGCGCGTAGCGGTCTTGGCATAATCAACTCCCTGCCTGTGTTGCGTCTTGGCGTTAGGAGAGATGTAGAACGATCGTATTGCAAAATTCGAACAGGCGTATGTCAGCTTTGTGACAGCCGGGACCACACCGTGGCCCGATCCCATGCTTCCCTTGTGGACACGTCCCCTGGCCGTTAATATGCGCAGGCAGAACACGGAGTCAGAGCCAGGGGCATGTTGGGAGCCAAAGTGGCCGAAAAACCAGACGTAAGGGAGCGTCTCCGCGAGGAGATGCTGCGCATCCTCGCGCGCGATGGAGCGGCCGCCATATCCGCCCGCAATCTGGCGAGGGCCGCCGGCGCCAGCGCCTCTTCCATCAATTATCACTTTGGCGGAATAGAACACCTGTTCTGTGATGCTCAATCGGCTGCGATCGAACAGGCGTCCCGTTGGATGGAGGAGCGCCTGGCCCCCTTGTCCACGGCGCGCTCCCTGCCGGTTGCGGCGCTCGCCCCCTTTCTTGTGGCGACGATAGACGATTGGTGCCGACAAGCTCCGGACCTGGCCTTCGCCTGGCGGGAATGCCAGATCGCCGCCCAGCGGCGGGAGGACACGGTGCAGTTGGCCGCTTCCTGGACGGCACTATGGCACGGTTTCTGGCGGCGGGCCGGTGCCGTCTTCGGGCTGGATGAGGATGCTACTGACGCCACCGCCATATTCTTCGATGCGGAGAGCTTTCTCCACCTCATCGACTGGTACCGCAGCATGGACCATCCTGCCCTCACGGAGATATGCAGCCGGTTCGTGTCACGGCTCACGGACAGGGGCGGCCATCCGGCCACACCGATGGACTGGCGGCGGCTCGCCCGCGAGCGGGCCCACGAATCCGTCTCCCTCACCCCCCTGCTGCCGCCTGTCGCCGACAGGATCAGCCAGGGAATCCTGACCCTGATCGGACAGGAAGGGGTAACCAGCATGACGCACAGGCGCGTCGCCCTTCATGCGGGCGTGACGCTGGGAGCCGTATCCTATTATTTCCCTTCCCGTGCGGAACTGCTGCATGCCGCATTCCTGGCCGCCTATCACAATATCACGCGGCCGGCCGGACGGACGGAAGCCCGCACGGACGACGAGCCCATGTCGCCGGATATCTTCTGCCGCCGCGTGGTCGAAACGGTGATCGATCCCGGCCCCGCCCTGGCGAATGTCCGCGCCATCGAGGAGGTTCTGCTGGCCGGGGCCCGACATAAGGACTTCAAGAGCATTGCGGCCTATCTTCGCTATTCCAGGGGTGAGACCACCATCCGCTCTATGAACCGTATCCCTGAGATGAAGGGCCGAATAGACGAGCTGGATGCAGCCATCATGTCCGGATGCATCGGCGGCATCCGCCGCTCGGTATGCGGGCAGCCTCTGGCTCAACAACGAGAGAACGCGGCGTCGCTGATGCGGCGCCTCCTGGCCCTGTTCGTCGAGGAAGCTTGATAAACGCCGGTATCCCGGCGGTGGAGGATGGCGTAAGGTAGACACCAAAACGCGGTCAGACGCGACACATAACAGAAGCTGTTGGGAGAACTGGAATGGGAAAGACGTTCAGGGGGACGCATCTCGTGCTCCTCGCGGTTGCCGTCCTGCCGCTCAAGGCGATGGCCGCTCCGGCGGACGCTGATTGTGACCGGGCCTGCCTCAACCAGGTGGTGAAAGACTATCTGGCGGCGATGAAGACGCATGATCCGTCCAACATCCCGATGTCGCCGGAGGTGCGATACACCGAGAACGGCGTGGACCTGCCGCTGCCGGACGGGCTCTGGCGCACCGTGTCGGATATCGGGAAGTATCGTCTCGTCGTGGCGGACCCGGCCATCGGGGAGGTCGGCTTCTTTGCGACGGTGAGCGAGAACGGAGTTCCGGTCATCCTCTCAACGCGGCTGCAGGTGGTGGATCACCGGATCAGCCAGATTGAAGCGGTGGTCTCCCGCACCGGCCTTTCCGGCCATGAGGACGAGCCTCCCAATCTCGACGCGCTGGGCGACACGCCGCGCGCGCAGTTCCTGCAGACCCTGCCGCCGGAGGCCCGCCGCTCCCGCCAGGAAATGATCGCCATCGTGAACACCTACTGGACCGGCATCGAGCTCAACAAGGGGGACGAACCGCCCCTCTTCGCCGACGATTGCGAGCGGATCGAGGCCGGCGTCTATACGACCAACCGGGGAATCCCCGAGACCGGCGAGCCCAATTCCGCCAGCTATTCCTGCAAGGAGGCGTTCGCTCTGGGCTATTACCAGAACGACACGCGGGTGCGGGACAGGCGCTTCCTCGCCATCGACCAGGAACGCGGCCTCGTCTTCACCGGCTTCTTCATCGACCATGATGCTGCCATCCGTTCCTACAAGCTGAACAACGGCAAGACGGTCGAGGTCAGCCGCACGGCGCCCTGGACCTGGATGGCGCATGAAATATTCCAGATCAATGCGGACGGCCGGATCAGCCAGATCGAGGCGGTGCTGCTCAGCGTTCCCTACGGCATGCGCCCCGGCTGGGAGACCGGCATCCATACCCCCAGCCCCGCTGCCGTGGCGGACGGTTTTGCAAAATGAGAAGGTGAGCCCAAAATTCTCCTGCGTTCAAACGTCATTGCGAGGCGGCCGCAGGCCAACGCGGCAATCCAGGGAGTCCTGGACTTGGCCGGTTGTTCTGGATCGCCACGGCCGCTTCGCGGCCTCCCGATGACGAACGCGTCAATAAAACGCCTGTCCATTCGGGACGTTGTGGTATCCGCGGGAGATGTACTCGTAGAGCACGTGTACGTCCTCGTCGCTCAATGTGCCCTCGAAGCTCGGCATGCCGTTGGG
>Ga0164243_10015837_pt1 | contig 10392 bp, 9 predicted proteins | sample OricompcompostOP_FD_108781 | JGI IMG/M metagenome (GOLD analysis project Ga0164243, IMG submission 108781) | Organic Plus compost microbial communities from Emeryville, California, USA - Original compost - Organic plus compost (OP) | ecosystem: Engineered > Solid waste > Mixed feedstock >... | reverse complement strand
GCCAGGATCTCGGCGGCGACCTCCGGGTCCATGCCCACGCCGTCGTCCTCCACGGTGATCACGCAGTCCGGCCCGTCGGCCTCGCCGCGCACCTGGATGGTGGCGCTGCCGGAGCCGGGTTCGACGCCGTGCCGGATCGCGTTCTCCACCAGCGGTTCCAGCACCAGGTACGGCACCGGCACCGCCAGCACCTCGGGTGCGACCCGGACCTGCACGGACAGGCGTTCGCCGAGCACGGCCTTCTGCAGCGCCAGGTAGGTCTCGATCGCGCGGAACTCCTCGGAGACGGTGGTGAAGTCGCCGTTGCGGGCCAGCCCGTAGCGGGTGTAGTCGGCGAAGTCGAGCATCAGCTCCCGGGCCCGGTCGGGGTCGGACAGCACCAGCGAGGCGACCACGGTCAGCGCGTTGTAGACGAAGTGCGGGGAGATCTCCGCGCGCAGCGCCCGGAGTTCGGCGTGCGCGGCCTTCTCCGCCGAGGACTCCAGCCGGCCGTGTTCGAGCCCGTGCTCGACCAGCCGCACCGCCTCGCGCACTGCGCCCGCGCGGACGGCGCCGGCGACGAGCAGCACCCCCGCCGGTTCGTCGTGCGCGTGCAGCGGTTCGGCCACCAGCGCGGGGCGGCGCCGCGCACTGCCGGAGCGCAGCACCTCGTCGACGAGTTCGGCGGCCTCCGGCGGCTCGGCGCCGGACCACCGGGCGGAGCCGCAGAGCTCGGCCAGCCCGACGCCCTCGGCGTCGAGCATCCGGCGCAGGTCCCGCAGCGCGCGCGGCACTCCCGGCCCGCCGAGCCCGCCGCGCACGCCGTCGCCGACCCGCCGCGCGGCGGCGAGCGTGCGAACCGTGCCGTGTCCAGCACGTTTGGCGCTCAGGGCCACGGTGTTCTCCCGGTCTTCGACGATCGGTGAGGCGCGATTCTAGGCAATTGTCGATAGGCGGTTTCGACCACCGTTCGTCAACCGTTCGTCCCGCTGCGCACACCGCTCGTCGCGGTAGTCGTGACGCCTCGCACATCCGCTCATACCGTGCTCGGGCACCAGTTCGACAGGGGAGCGAGATGACCGCAGACGCAACGTCCGAGATCGTCGGCACCGACGCCGACCGGGAGGCGTTCTGGGCCGAGCAGGCCGCCGAGCTGGACTGGGACGTCCGGTGGGAGCAGGTCCTGGATTGGTCCGGCGCGCCGTTCGCGAAGTGGTTCACCGGCGGACGCCTCAACGTCGCGCACAACTGCGTGGACCGGCACGTCGAAGCCGGCCACGGCGAGCAGGTGGCGTTCCACTGGGTCGGCGAGCCGGGCGACTCGCGCACGATCACCTACGCGGACCTGCAGCGCGAGGTGCACCGCGCGGCCAACGCGCTGGCCTCGCTGGGCCTGACCGCCGGCGACCGGGTCGCGATCCAGCTGCCGATGATCCCGGAGGCCGCGGTCGCCATGCTGGCCTGCGCCCGGCTCGGCCTCGTGCACAGCGTCGTGTTCGGCGGGTTCTCCCCGGCGGCGCTGAAGTCCCGCATCGACGACGCCGGCGCCAAGCTGCTGATCACCTGCGACGGCCAGTACCGCCGCGGGCGCCCGGCGCCGATGAAGGAGGCCACCGACCAGGCCACCGCCGAGACCCCGTCGCTGGAGCACGTGCTCGTCGTGCGGCGCACCGGCGAGGAGGTCCCGTGGACCGAGGGCCGCGACCTGTGGTGGCACGAGCTCGTCGACGGCCAGCCGGACGAGCACACCGCCGAGTCCTTCGACTCCGAGCACCCGCTGTTCATCCTCTACACCTCGGGCACCACCGGGAAGCCGAAGGGCATCCTGCACACCTCCGGCGGCTACCTGACGCAGGCGGCCTACACCAACCGCGAGGTGTTCGACCTGCGCCCGGACTCGGACGTGTACTGGTGCACCGCCGACATCGGCTGGATCACCGGGCACACCTACATCGTCTACGGGCCGCTGGCCAACCGCGCCACCTCGGTGATGTACGAGGGCACGCCGAACACCCCGCACGAGGGCCGGCACTTCGAGATCGCCCAAAAGCTCGGGGTCACGATCTACTACACCGCGCCCACCCTCATCCGCACCTTCATGAAGTGGGGCGAGGACATCCCCGCCGAGTACGACCTGTCCGCGCTGCGCGTGCTGGGCTCGGTCGGCGAGCCGATCAACCCCGAGGCGTGGAGCTGGTACCGCGAGCACATCGGCGGCGGCCGCACGCCGATCGTGGACACCTGGTGGCAGACCGAGACCGGGGCGATCATGATCTCGCCGCTGCCCACCGGCCCGCTCGGCAAGCCCGGTTCGGCGCAGCGCCCGCTGCCCGGCATCTCGGCGAAGGTCATCGACGAATCCGGCGCCGAGGTCGGCAACGGCGAGAGCGGGCTGCTGGTCATCGACAAGCCGTGGCCGTCGATGCTGCGCGGCATCTGGGGCGACGACGAGCGGTTCCGCGACACCTACTGGTCCCGCTTCGCCGAGCAGGGCTTCTACTTCGCCGGGGACGGCGCGAAGTACGACGAGGACGGCGACATCTGGCTGCTCGGCCGCGTCGACGACGTCATGAACGTCTCCGGGCACCGCATCTCCACCGCCGAGGTCGAGTCCGCGCTGGTCTCCCACCCGGACGTCGCCGAGTCGGCAGTGGTCGGCGCCAGCGACCAGCTCACCGGCGAGGGCATCGTCGCGTTCGTCATCCTGCGCGGCTCCGCGGGCGAGACCACCTCGGTGGCCGACCTGCGCGAGCACGTCGCCCGCGAGCTCGGCCCGATCGCCAAGCCGCGGCAGATCGCGATCGTGCCGGAACTGCCCAAGACCCGCTCCGGGAAGATCATGCGCCGGCTGCTGCGCGACGTCGCCGAGAACCGCGAGACCGGCGACGCCACGACCCTGTCGGACCCGGACATCGTGCACACCATCGCCGAGCGCCTGCACCGCTCCTGACCCCGGCGGACACCCCGCCACCCGAGCCGCCCGGCACCACAGCCGGCCGGGCGGCTCCCGCGTTCCCCGCCTGCACAGGCGGTTGTTTCCCAGCACGTCACGCTGTCGACGAGGACGGACATGAGCTCTACCGAAACCGAAGCGGCCCCCGCGCCGCAGACCCCCGCCGCACCCGCCGCGACCATCGCCGACCCGGGACCGCTGGGCCTGGCCGGCTTCGCCGCCACCACCTTCGCGCTCAGCGCGGTCAACGCCGGGCTGCTGCCGAAGTCGATCGAGCCCGTCGTGCTGCCCCTCGCGCTGTTCTACGGCGGTCTCGCGCAGCTGCTGGCCGGCATGTGGGAGTTCCGCAAGAACAACACCTTCGGCGCCACCGCGTTCGGCTCCTACGGCGCGTTCTGGCTGTCCTTCGCGTTCTTCGAGTGGCAGTTCGCCAGCGAGGTCCCGGAAGCCGACTCGGCCAAGGCGGTGGGGCTGCTGTTGCTGGTGTTCACCGTCTTCACCGCCTACATGGCGATCGCCTCGCTGCGCACCAACGCCGCTTTGGTAGCGGTGTTCGTCGCGTTGTTCCTGACGTTCCTGGTGCTGACCGCGGGCGAGTTCACCGGCATGGACGCGCTGGCCACCGGCGGCGGTGCGCTGGGCCTGCTGACCGCGGTGCTGGCCTGGTACGCCTCGTTCGCCAGCGTCCTCAACTCCACCTTCGGCACCACGGTGCTGCCGGTGAAGCCGCTGGCCCGCTGAGCCGCGCAACCGCGCAAACGCCGCCGCGCCGGGGATCCCCGGCGCGGCGGCGTTCTCATGTGGACGGTGGGTGCACCGGGCGCGCGGCGGCCGTGCGAGACTGCGCCGGTGAGCTCAGACCGGTGCCCCTGCGGACTCGGCGACCCGTTCGCCGAGTGCTGCGCCCCGCTGCTGGCCGGCGAGCGGCCGGCGGCCACGGCCGAACAACTCATGCGCTCCCGGTTCGCCGCCTTCGCCGTCGGCGACACCGACCACCTGCGCCGCACCTGGCACCCGGACACCCGCCCGGCGCGGCTGGAGCTCGACCCGGAGCAGCGCTGGACCCGGCTGGAGGTGCTGGACCGCGCCGGCGGCGGCCCGTTCGACTCCGAGGGGACCGTGCGATTCCGGGCGCACTACCGGCTGCACGGCCGCGCCGGGTCGCTCACCGAGCACAGCCGGTTCGCCCGCGTCGACGGCGAATGGTTCTACGTCGACGGCGAGCACGAATGACGCCGCGGATCCCCGGGCTGCGGGCTCACGCGGGCGCGTAGGTCAGGCAGTCCACGACCTCCGTCGGCTGCACGCCGACGCGGATCCCCGGTGCCTGGCACTCCAGGTCGACGTTGTGCCGGCAGTCGGACATCGTGCACGCCCCGACGTGGCCGGTCGCGGACGGATCACCCCCGTGCGAGGCCGCGGTGGTGAAGGTGTCGCAGCGGGCGTCGGTGCGCTGCCCGACGGTGATCGCCAGCGCGTGGCAGGTGTGGTCGTTGTTGTAGGCGCAGCTGGTTGCGGTGCACTCGTGCACGGTCGGCATCTGCATGGCGGCCCTCCTCGTGGTGGGACGGGCTCCACTGTGCACCTGCTCGTGCGCTGCGGCGACGTCAACTCCGCGGCGGATTTCCGCGCAGCACCAGCGATTCTGCGCGTGGCCAGAAGTCGTCATCGCCCCCGCTGCCGATCCCGGCCCGGCCAGGCTGGGGGACCGGTGCCGTCGAGGCGAGGGAGGCGGGCGTGGCCGCGCGCAGCTGGGGCAAGAGGGCCGACGTGATCGTGCACGAGCACGAGCCGTTCAACGCCGAACCCCCGCCTGCGGTGCTGGCGCAGGCCGACCTCACCGGCAACGACGCGTTCTACGTGCGCAACCACGGGCCCGTTCCGCGGCTCGACCCGCAGGCGTGGCGGCTGTCCGTGGACGGCCTGGTGCAGCGGCCGCTGGAGCTGTCGCTGGAGCAGCTGCGCGGGCAGTTCCCGGCCCACGAGGTCGTGGCGACCATGCAGTGCGCGGGCAACCGCCGATCGGGGCTGATGAAGCTCGGCGACATCCCCGGCCACCCCTGGGGCCCGGGCGCGACGTCGACGGCGAGGTGGGAGGGCGTGCGGCTGGCCGACGTGCTGCGCGCGGCCGGGATCGGTTCCGGTGCCGTGCACGTGGCCTTCGAAGCGCCGGACGTGGCTCCGGAAGCCGCGCCGCCGCAACGCTTCGGCGCCTCCATCCCGCTCGCGAAGGCCACCACCGACGACGTGCTGCTGGCCTGGGCGATGAACGGGCGGGCGCTGCCGGCCGTGCACGGTGCGCCGGTGCGCGTGGTGGTTCCCGGCTACATCGGCGCGCGCAGCGTCAAGTGGGTCGAGCGGATCTCGGTGCGGCGGGCGCCTTCGGAGAACTACTTCCAGGCCATCGCCTACCGCCTGCTGCCGCCCGGTGCCGACCCGGGTTCCGCGCCGCCGGGGGAGGGCGTGCAGCTGGGTCCGCTCGCCGTCAACGCCGCCATCCTGCATCCCGCCGACGGCGAGACCATCCCTGCCGGTCCCGCGACCGTCACCGGCTACGCGCTCGGCGCCGACGACCGCGGAGTCGCCCGCGTCGACGTCTCCGCCGACGGCGGCCGCACCTGGGCGCAGGCCGAGCTCGGCGAGGCCGCGAACCCGTGGACCTGGCGGCGGTGGCGGGCGGTGCTCGACCTGCCGCGCGGCGAGGTCGAGGTCGTCGCACGGGCCTGGGACACCGCCGGAACCGTCCAACCGGAGCGCGAACTCCCCCTGTGGAACCCCAAGGGCTACTTCAACACCGCCTGGTCCCGCATCGGCCTCACCGCGCGCTGAGCCGTCATTCGCCCGGCACGACGGGGAATTCCTCCCGCACGGCCTCCCGCACGTGCTGCCGCAGCCACCGGTGCGCCCCGTCGGCGTCGTGCCGCGGGTGCCACGCCATGCTGATGTCCACAGTGGGCAGTTCGAGCGGGATCGCGAAGGTGCGCAACCCGAGCACCTCCGCCGCGTACCGCCCGAGCCGGGCCGGCGCGGTCGCCACCAGGTCGGTGTCGCGGGCGAGGAACAGCGCACCGACCGGATTCGGCGCGCACGCGGCGATCCGCCGCGACAGGCCCCGCTCGGCCAGCAGGTCGTCCACCGGACCGGTCAACCTCCCGCGGCGGGAGGCCACCACGTGCTCGGCGGCGGCGAACCGGCGCAGCGTCATGCGCTGCGCGGCCAGCGGGTGCTCGGCGCGCAGCGCCCCCGCGAGGTGTTCCTCGGCGAGCGGTTCGACGCGGATTTCCGGATCAGCGCCCGAAATCCGGCCCAGTTCGAGGTCCACCGCGCCGTCCCGCAGCGAGTGCGTGTCCTCGTGGCTCTCCGCGGCGAACCGCAACGTCACCCCGGGAGCCTGCCCGCGGAGCCGCCGCAGCAGCCTGCTCGCCAGCCCGCTGAACACGAGATCGCCGATCTGCAGCGTGAACGTGCGCTCCAGCGCCGCGGGGTCCGGCCGCTCCGGGGTGCGGAACAGCTGCCGTGCCTGCTCGACGAGCTCGTGGACCTGCGCCTGCATCGCCAGCGCCCGCGGTGTCGGGACCATGCCGCGCCCGGCGCGCACCAGCACCGGGTCGTCGAGCACCCGCCGCAGCCGCGCGAGCGTGCGGCTCATCGCCGGGGCGGAGGTGTGCAGCCGCTCGGCCGCGGCGGTGACGCTGCGCTCGTCGAGCAGCGCGTCCAGCGCCACCAGCAGGTTCAGGTCCAGTCCGGATTCCACTTCGGGCAACGCTCCCTTGCCGAACTTGCACTGGAGTGCAACGGAGGGCCGAGCATACGTTGGCGTCCGGAACCGAGAGGAAGGACGTGAGATGACCTCGACCCTGCACAGCGACCCCGCCGCGACCGTGCTGCGCCGACTGCTGGCCGCCGAGGAGGCCGGCGACCCGCAGGCGATGGCCGACGCCGGCCTGGAATCGCCCACCCGGTTCCCCGTCGAGCTCGACGCCGCGGCGCGGGCCGAGAAGTTCCAGGACGTCTACATGTCGGTGTCGGCAACCGGCGGCGAACTGCTGTACCTGCTGGCGCGGGCGAGCGGGGCGCGGACCGTGGTCGAGTACGGCACCTCCTACGGCGTGTCCACGATCCACCTCGCCGCGGCCGTGCGGGACAACGGCGGCGGCACGGTGATCACCACCGAGCTCGCCGAGCGCAAAGCCGTTGCGGCGCAGCGGAACGTCGCCGAGGCCGGGCTGGACGACCTGGTGGACCTCCGCGTCGGCGACGCGCGCGAGACCCTCGCGCAGGTGCCGGAACCGGTGGACCTGGTGCTGCTGGACGGCTGGCCGGACCTGGCGCTGGACGTGCTGCAGGTCGTGGAACCCGCGCTGCGGCCCGGATCGCTGGTGCTCGTCGACGACGTGGACATGGACTTCGGCCACGACGTCCACGGCCCGCTGCTGCAGCACCTCGCCGAGCACTACGCGTCGCTGAAGCTGCCGATCTCCGACGGGGTGCAGGCCGCCGTGCGGCTCTGAGGCGGTGATCGGACTTTCCCCTCGTTGAGCGGAAAACCGGCGATCGGCTCCGAACAGGACGGACCACGCCGATTGCTGTGCGCCGCGTCACCATGACCGCCGCCCGCGGCCACCGGAGTGCCAGTCTCGTTAGCGAGGCTCAACAACTCCGGGAGGGTGGAACCGTGGCCGACACGAACGAGCAGTGGGACATCGTCACCAGCGTCGGGCTCACCGCGCTGGGCGTGGCCGCCGCGCGGGCCGTCGAGACCGACCGGGACGGCGCGCTCGTCGAGGACCGCTTCGCCGAACCGTTCGTGCGCGCCGCCGAGCCGCCGCGGCCCATGCCCACCCGCGCCGACGACCCCGCCGCCGGCTCCGGCGCCTGGCCCTGGATGGCCGACTTCCTGGCGGTGCGCTCCCGCTACTTCGACGAGTACTTCGCCGAAGCCGGCCGCTCCGGCGTCCGCCAGGTCGTGCTGCTGGCCGCCGGGCTGGACGCGCGGTCGTTCCGGCTGGACTGGCCCGCAGGCACCCGGGTCTTCGAGGTCGACCAGCCGAAGGTGCTGGAGTTCAAGGACCGGGTGCTGGCCGAGCAGGGCGCGCAGCCCGCCTGCGAGCGGCACGTCGTGGACACCGACCTGCGGGAGAACTGGACCAAGGCCCTGACCGAGGCCGGGTTCGACGCCGCGGCCCCCACCGCCTGGCTCGTCGAGGGGCTCACCCCCTACCTGCCCGCGGCCGCCGAAGAGCAGCTGTTCGCCGAGATCGACCGGCTGTCGGCGCCCGGCAGCCGCGTCGGCGTCGAATGGGTGCACGACATCGCCGCGATGATGGCCGACCCCGAATTCCGCGAATCCTCCCGGCTGCTCGGCGTCGACCTCGGCGACCTGTGGAGCGACGAGCCGCGCACCCCGGCCGACGAGCGGCTCCGCGGGCAGGGCTGGGCGCTGCACGCCGAAACCCTCACCGAGGCCGGCGCCCGCTACGGCCGCAGCTTCGACACCGACGAGGCCCGCGTCCTCGGCACCCACGGCCGCCTCGCCACCGCCCGCCGCTGAGCCCGCCCCTCGGCGGCTCGCCACCCCGGCGAGCCGCCGACACGGGCAGTCCGCGGCCGCCCACGTCCGGCGACCTCGTCGAGACCAGGAATCACGGGGCCGTCAGCGGAGGCTGCCGGTGCGCCCACGGGTGGGCCCGCTCCAACTGGGCCGCCAGCCGGAACAGCGTGCCCTCCCCGGCCAACGGGCCGACGAACTGCACACCCAGCGGCAGGCCGTCCGCCGTCCAGTGCAGCGGCACCGACATCGCCGGGCGACCCGTGACATTGGCCAGCTGCGTGTAAGGCACGTGCCGCAGGTTCTCCCGAGCCATCCGATCCACCGCCCCGCTGCGCCGCAACAACCCACCAGCCCGCGCGGCCAGCACCACCCGGCCGACCGCCTGCAACGGCCTCGGCGTGGCGAGCTCACCGATGCGCACCGGCGGCCCCGCCAAGCTCGGAGTCATCAGCAGGTCGTAGCGGGCGTGGAAATCCGCCAGCCGCGCCGCGTGCTGGTGCCACGACTCCAGAACCGACACGTACTCCGGACCGCTCAGACTGCGCCCCACCGCCGCCAACAGCCGCGTGTCCAGCTCGAACGCATCGGCGCGAGCACCCGACAACCGGGTCGCCTCGTCGATCGCGGACGCCAGCTTCACCGCCCACGCCTCCAAGAAGTGCACCGCCAGAGCCGCCAGATCCACCGGCGGCTCCACCTCCTCGACCTCGTGCCCCAACGCCGCCAGCCGCTCAGCCGCCGACGTCAACGCCGACACCGCCTCCGGATGCGGATCCCCCAGCGCCGACCTCGCGGTGAAACCGATCCGCAACCTGCCCGGCTCCCGCTCGACCTCCGCCGCGAACGGGCGCTCCGGCGCAGCCGGCGCGAACGGACCAGCCGGATCGAACCCGACCAGCGCATCCAACGCCGCAGCACTGTCCCGCACCGTGCGCGAAACAACCCCGTCCACCGCCGCACCGTGGAAGTTCTCCGCCCGCAACGGGCCGGCCGGCACCAGCCCCCGACCCGCCTTCAACCCGAAGACCCCGCAGCACGCCGCCGGAATCCGGATCGACCCACCACCATCGCTCGCCGCCGCCAGCGGCACGATCCCCGCCGCCACCGCAGCCGCCGACCCACCGGACGAACCACCCGGCGTGCGATCCAACGCCCACGGATTCCGAGTCGGGCCGAACGCCTCCGGCTCCGTGATCGGCTTCGCCCCGAACTCCGGCGTGTTCGTGCGCCCGAACACCACCAGCCCCGCCGCCGACCACCGGCGCACCACCTCCGCCGTCGCCGCCGACGGAACCTCCCGCAGCGAACGCGAACCACCACTCGAAGGCAACCCCGCGACCTCCTGGTGCAGATCCTTCAACAAGAACGGCACCCCGCCGAACGGGCCCTCCGGAACCTCGCGCACCCGATCCCGCGCCCGGTCGTACAACCGGCGCGTCAGCACGTTCAACCGCGGACCGACCTGCTCAGCCCGAGCCACAGCCGCCTCCAGAACCTCACCGGCCGAAACCGCACCGGTGCGAATCAGCTCCGCCAGCCCCAGACCGTCGTGCTCCCGGTACTCCGCGTACTCCATGCCGCCGCCTCCGTTGATCCCATGACGCGGGTTGTTCCGGGGGGACAACGAATGAAGCTCGCTGGAGGCGCGGTCGATGTGGGGTGAATCCCTCGTTCGGTTGCCGGGATGGGGAGGGCGTTGCTTCTGAGCTGCGCGGGGTTTCTGAGGCCGGCTTTCGCCGGGTTCCCGGCTTGGGGGCGGCCTGTGCCGTTGTGCTGGGGGTTTTGACTTCTGAGCGGTGCGGGTGGCGGAACCTCAGACGCCGCCTCGCTGTGGGATCCCCGACTTGAGTAGCAGCCCTACGCGGCGTCGGGGCTGTCCTCGCGAGGCGGCGTCTGAGAACCCGCGGCG
>Ga0164243_10015834_pt1 | contig 10394 bp, 11 predicted proteins | sample OricompcompostOP_FD_108781 | JGI IMG/M metagenome (GOLD analysis project Ga0164243, IMG submission 108781) | Organic Plus compost microbial communities from Emeryville, California, USA - Original compost - Organic plus compost (OP) | ecosystem: Engineered > Solid waste > Mixed feedstock >... | reverse complement strand
CGACAGCGTGGCCCGCAAGATCGTGCTGGCGGAGTTCAAGCTGGTGATCCACGAGGCGGCGTGAGGGCGGTGTGCGGCCGCGGGCGGGAGTCAGGGGTTACGCTCGCGGCCTCCCGACGCTGATCGTGGCGTAGGAGAAGCCCTCGCCCTCCCGGGGCGCGCGGTTCCAGGACCGGGTGGTCAGCTCCGGCAGGATGCCCTCGGCCAGCGCGTGCCGGGGGAGGGCGAGCCCGAACTCTCGCTCCAGGGCGGTCAGCAGACGCCGCTCGCGGTCGGTGTCGTCGCCACCGCTCAGCACCCGCGCCGGGTCGAGGGCCTCGGGCACAGGCCCCGAACGCTCGACGTCCGTGCCGCGCAGCGTGTACGCGTACAGCTCCTCGCCCCGCTCGGCGACCGAGAGGTGGAACAGCGCCGGGAGGTCGTCGCGACCGCGGCGTATCCACAGCACCACGGCGCGCCCGCCGCCGCGGGAGGCCTCGATGGCTGGGGAGACGAAGAGGCGCCCAGGCCCCCGGACCCCTGCGGCCGGGTCGAACCCTAACGCCCACCCGGAGCCCGTCCGTCCCACCCCCACCACGGCCCGGTCCTCCCACGGCGCGGAGTCGTCCCGCTGCCTCCTGACGTCGTGGGGGAACCACCCGGCGGGACGGACGGGCGGGGCGGTCAGGCCGGCCCCAGCGTTCTGCCCGACCAGACCGGGCAGCGCCTCCGGCTCCACGCCCTCCACCCACAGACACCGGTAGGAGCCGTACGGGGCGTTCCACCGCTGGGCCTCCGCGAGCCAGGACAGCCCCGGCGGATCGAGGTCGGGCACCGGCTCGGGCGCCACGCCCGCCCGTCCGGCGCGGGGCGTCGCCAGCAGCTCCCGCCCCCGCTCCCGCGTGACCACCGGTCCGAGCACCGGATCGGCCAGCAGTCCGAGCGGAGCCATGAGTTGCGGTACGGGCGGCGACCAGGAGGGCAACGCGGCCCGGATGACTCGCCATGCGCCGTCGGTGTCCCCCCACCGCGCCGCCTCCCGCGCCTCGGCGACGGCCTGCCCGAAGTCACCGCCAGGTGCGTAACGGTAGGAGCCGTCGCGCACCTGGGCGAGTATCGCGTCGGCGGCCGCTCGGACGGCATCGTCGGTCTCGGCGCCCAGCGGGAACTGGTGGCCACCTGGGTGGGGGCGGCTGTCCCGCACCCGGGCCAAGGCCATCACGGGCACCAGCTCGTCCGCACAGCGAGGATCGGCGACGAGGTCACCGAAGAACATGCCCCCGCCGCTGACGCCCCGCGACAGCACGTCGAGCTGCCCCAGCATGCCCCAGGCCCCCGGCCGCCCGTATCGCCGCGCGACCTCGAGCAGTTCCCGTGCCGCTTCCCACCTCCCGCTCAACGCCTCCTCCCGTGCCCGCGCGACATCGGCGTCCCGGGCGCGGGTGGTGTCGTTGGCGAACTCCGGGAGACGCGCCCGTTCGGAGTGGAAGGACTCGTACCGGCGCTGCATGTAGGCACGGAACGACGGATACCGGTCCGGGTACTCCCCGCTCCACCCCTTGTAGACGTACAGCGCCCACTCGCCGTGCTCGTCGGTGTCGCCCGGATCGAGGAGCACGTAGGACATGTCGGAGTCGGTCTCCAGTTGCAGCGCGCGCTGCCACATCCCGGCGAGCAGCACCTCCTGCTCCGTCGACCGCTCGTCCAGGTTCTCCCGGTACATCGGCGTCATGCCGAACGGATCCCCGAACCAGCCGATCTCGTGCGCCGCCCCGAGCTGGTAGATCGAGTCGTCGCGCAGACTCCAGCCGTTGCTCGCCAGAAGGAACTCCCGGTAGGACGGCGGCAGCCGGGTCCCCAGGCGCCGCTCGGCGTCGGCCACCTCGGCCTCGGACGCCGGCGGAGCACCGAGCGCCGCCAGATCGGAGAGGGCCGTCTCGCCTTCCTCTTCCTCCAGCTCCATGGCCTCGTCCTCGCTCGGCACCCACTCGTCCTGCCAACGCCGCAGGAACGTCCCCCAGTCGAACCCGTTGTCGTCCATGCGCCGATGGTGGCAGCACCCACTGACAACGCCCGGTGCCTCCTTGGTCCCATCGCGCCGGCCCGGACGTGGACGAAAGTCGCAGGGCCGTCGACTTCCGCCCGATCCCTGACCGTTGGGCGCGCCGCTGAACTGGACGCATGCCGACCCGAACGTGCGAGCCGACCGCCGTCACCGCCCGCGCCCTCGCCCCCGACCTGGCGCGAGGCTTCATGCTCCTGTTCATCGCGCTGGCCAACTCCCACTACTTCCTGTCCGGCCGCCCGGTGCTCGGCGGCTGCCCCCGGGACGGCTCGGCCGGTGCGCGGCCTGGCCCCCGGTCTGTGCCGGGCTCTGGGCGACATCCATGGAGCCGGGCTCGTACACCGTGATCTGAAGTCGTCGAACGTGATGGTCACCATCGACGGACCCAAGGTGATCGACTTCGGCATCGTCCGGGCACTGGACGGTTCGACCACCAGCGGTCTGACATCCACCGGGGTGGTGATCGGCTCACCCGGATTCATGGCTCCCGAGCAGATTCTCGGCGAGCGGCTCACCCCGGCCAGTGACATCTTCTCCCTCGGCGCCGTGCTGGCCTTCGCGGCGTCCGGGCGCCTCCCCTTCGACGCCGGCCGCGTTTCTCACCTGGCCCTTGTTCTGGTGGACGCTTGGGTGGACCGAGCTGAGCAGCCCCAAGGCACCGGCCGGCGACGTCGACTACCTGTACTGACCCAGAAGGATGGTCGGCTGAGGGCCGGCCGTCGAGGTGATCAAGCAACCGCGTCGACCAGATCCGCCCGGACCGTCTTGCCGGTGGGCGGATAAGGGACGCAGTCCCAGTGGTCGGCGAGGGCCGCGACGAGGGTCAGGCCGCGTCCGCCGGTGGACAGAGGGTCAGGCGTGGTGTCCGTGGGGCGGAGGTCTCCGCGGGCGTCGCTGACCTCGACGCGGAGGCGGCCGGCCGCAGGGTCGAGGGCGAGCGTGAGCCGGAAGCAGCGCCCCGGCACGCGGCCGTGCAGCACGGCGTTGGCGGCCAGTTCCGCGACGACCAGTTCGGCGCGCTCCACGAGGTCCCGCGAGACGCCCCAGGAACGCAGTTCGGCCACCGCGAGCAGCCGCGCCAGACGGGCGCCGCGCCGTGTGGACGACAGCAACTGCGTGAAGGTGCGAAGGGGGTTTGCGACGCGAGGTGTTGCGTGGTTCATGGCGTCAGACTGGCGGCTCGGTGCCGGCGGGCGCGAGTGCCGCGCCCCGTACGCGAAGCAGGCGTACGAAGGGGGAGAGCACGCGGTACGCCGGAGTCGCGCGGCGCTGTGTGAGGAACTCCGACAGGTGTCAAAAAGTGGTTGCTTTAACGAAGTTGACTGTGATTCAAGTCACCGGAAGGGCTGTCCAGCCACCGCGCGACACTAAACTGACCAGTAAGGAAATGATGCGGGCGACGCCTCGGTGCAGCGATTGACCACCGCTGCCGGCGTGCCCGCTTTGCCCTGCTGCGCCGCATTCGGCTCAGCGGGGGTACGTACGCAGGGGGAGATTTCACTTGACCACGGTCGTAGAGACCCGGCCGTTCGACGTTTCCGTTGACGGGGAGACGCTGGCACGCCTGACGTCCCGGGAGCGTGAAGTTCTGCTCTGCCTGGCGAGAGGCGAGACGAACCGCCTGCTCGCCCGGCGGCTGGGAATCGCGGAAAGAACCGTCCGGGCCCATGTCACGAGCGTCGTGCGCAAGCTGGACGTGGGATCCAGATTCGAGGCCAGTCTGGTGGCGTTCCATCATTACGAGGCCCTCTCCGAGGAGACAACCGCCTCCTGAGGCATTGCCTCCTACGGCATTGCCCCATACGGCATTGCCGCAAGAGGCATTGCCCCATACGGTCATGCCGCGAACGGCAATGCCGCAGGAGGCAATGGAAGAGCCCGCCCCACCCTGGCAGGCTCGACGGCGTCGTTGGCCGTGCGTCGACATATACCCGGAACACCTGACCGGGCGCACGGCCTTGCCCATATCTGGATTACCGTCCTCGGGAGAAACAACCCGCATGAACATCAAGAAGATCGTCACCGCCGCCGGTGCCGCCACCGCCGGCGTCGCCCTCTTCGTCGCCACCCAGGGCAGCGCCCAGGCCGCCCCGGCGCAGCCGGCCGCGCCCGTGGCCGCCGCCCAGCCGTCGCAGGGGAAGGCGCCGCAGGCCCTCGCCTCTCTCGTGGGCAAGGCCGCCAAGTCCGTCGGCAAGGCCGCCACCAAGGGGGCCAACAAGGCCACGGCCGTCGGCAAGGGCATGGCCGTGGTGGCGAAGAGCAACGCCGACAACATGCTGTCTCACGGCAGCATCTTCGCCCCTCCGGCCGATCTGCCGCAGGGCGTCTCGGCCGACTCGGTCTTCGACCGGTAAGCACCACGTGACGCACTCGTACCGCACCACCAGGAGGGCGGCGCTCGTTGTCGGCGGCGCCCTCCTGGGCGCTCATATGACCATGGCCGCCCTGTCGCAGGCGCCACTCAGTCCGGCGAAACTCGTCTACGGCGACCGGGTGGCGGAATACCTCGACCCGTACTTCTCGCAGAACTGGCAGCTTTTCGCCCCGACGCCCCTCTCCGACGACCGTGGCATTCTCGCGCGGGCCGCGTGTGCCGACGGATCGGTGACGCAATACTACGACGTGTCGGCCCGCGGTGTGGAAAAGGCGCAGAATTCCCGCTTCTTCCCGTCGCGGGAGATCCGTATCGTCTCCGCGCATCTCCAGAACATCACCAGCAGCGAGGAACTCCTCAGAAGGATCCGCCAGCAGCAGACCAACGACAAGAAGCCCCTGCTGCCCCCGCTGCCCTATGAGAAGGCCACCGAGGCGGAGTCGGTGAAGGGACTGTCCCGGTACGCCTACGACCAGCTGCCTGCCGTATGCGACGGGGAAACGGTGAAGCTCCAGATCCGTATGTACGTGCACGAGCTGCCGCCGTGGTCGCAGCGTCACGACCCCTCCGCCGAGGGGAAAGTCCTGGTGCACGATTTCGCCTGGCAGAAAACCCGGGATCTGCGATGAAGAACTCCTTGAAAAGCATCACCGACCGGCTGGACCTCTGGTCCCTGCGCCCCGTGGCCGTCACCGGTGTCTCGGGAACACGGGTGCTGCTCGGTTTCGTCGGGCTCATGTACTACGTGAGCCAGTACCAGGAGCGAAACTATCTGTTCGGCCCCGACGGGGTGCTCCCCTACGAGGACTTCAAGGCCCAGCTGACCGGCTTCAGCCTGTACACCCTGTCGGCGTCGCCCTGGTACTTCCAGCTGGTCTACCACCTGGGGATCGCCGCCGCGCTCGCGGTGATGCTCGGCGTCGGCGGCCGGCCCGGACTCGCCATGCACTGGGCCCTGTTGTGGTCGGTCTACCAGCGGCAGCCCGGCCTCCTGGACGGCGGCGACAACCTCGCGTACGTCGTCATCCCCTTCCTGCTGCTGACGCGCTGCTACGACCGGTTCGCCCTGCCCACCGGCCTGGCGAGCCGTCTCGCCCGACGGGTCCCGGGACACCTGCGGGCGTTGTCCGTGCCGTTCCACAACCTGGGCGTCCTCATGGTCGCGGCGCAGATCTGTCTGGTCTACGTCGTCTCCGGCCTCTACAAGGTCATGGGTGAGGAATGGCAGGACGGCACCGCGCTCTTCTACATCATGCGCGTCGCGGAGTTCGAGCTGCCCGGCTGGTCGCACCTCGTGTACGAGAACGACCTCCTGGTCGTCCTCGGCACGTACGGAACGGTCGCCTTCCTGGTCTACTTCCCCATGGGCGTGCTCGTTCCGGCGCTGCGTCCCTGGGCGGCGGCCGCGTCCATCTGCTTCCACCTGTCGATCGCGTTCTTCATGGGGCTGACCGGCTTCGCCCTGACGATGATCGCCTGCGATCTGGTCTTCCTGTCCGGCGCTCTCGACCGTGCGCTGATGTGGCTCCGGGAGAGGCTTCCCGGGTCCCGGACGCCCCCGGCGGACTCGGCGCCGGCAGACCCCGCGACGGCGGAGCGGCCGGGCGGAGAGAACACGACGCAGCCGACCGCGCCCCAAGCCGAACTCGTCTGACCGACAGGAGCGACAGACAGCATGCCCACCCCTCTCTGCCTGCTGGGCGGTGCCGGTGTCGAAGACCGGGCCGCCCACGGCCACGACCGGGACCGGTTGGTGGAAATCGGCTCTCTCAGCAAGGTGTTCACCGGAACCGTCCTGGCCCAGCTGGCGAAGGAAGGGACCGTGGGCCTCGACACTCCGCTGGAGAAGTGCCTGGAGGAGGTGCCCGCCGGGACGGGCATCACCCTCCGGCACCTCGCCGAGCACACCTCGGGCCTGCCGCGTCTGCCGCCCGGTCCCGCCGGTCCGCCCGACGACCCGTACGCCACCTTCACCGAGCAGGCTCTGCGCGCCTCGCTGCGCGAGCTGGACCGGGTGGCCACGGGCCCGCTGGGCAAGGAGGAGTACTCCAACCTGGGGTACGCGGTGCTCGGGCACGCCCTCACCACCGTCACGGGACGCCCGTACCAGCAACTCGTGGACGAGCACGTCCTGTTGCCGCTGGGACTGGACGCGGGTGCGGTGACCGCGCTGCCGCCGCGGGACCGGTGTCTCGTGCCACAGGGCCTGTTCGGGCGGCCCCGTCCCCGGTGGACGCTGACCGGGCCGATCCTGCCGGCCGGCGGCCTGTGGTCCACCTGCCGGACCCTGTCCCAGGTCGTGACCGGACTGCTCGTCGAACGCCGACTGGGCCCGCCCGCCCCCAGCTGGCAGCGGAGTGCGTCGATCACGTGGCACAACGGCGCCACGCGCGGCTCGTCCGTCGTGGCCGCCGCGCACGACGACGGCCGCTGGATCGTCCTGCACCGCCTGGGCGCCGCGGACCGCACCGACCGTCTCGCCAGAGAAACCCTCCTCGCGGCTCCCGCGCCGTACGGCCGGACCTGAACAACAACACCACCACCACCACGAAAGGTCCACGGGAAGCGTCTTGAGAATCACCTGGTTCGCCTGGCTGGCACAGCACGCCGACGAATACGGCTACAGCGACGGGCCGTTGCGCGCCTCGATAGGGACGGGCGCCGTGCTGGTGACCGCCGCGCTGTTCTGGTTCGCGCTGCACCGCAACCGGCCCGCCGCCATGGCCGCCGCCGGCGTCACGTGCGCCCTGGGCATCGGCTGGCTGGCCTTCCACTGAAAGGACCCTAATGACGGACGCCGTCGTCGTCGGTTCCGGACCGAACGGTCTCGCCGCCGCGCTCACCCTCGCCCGTGCCGGGCTCCGGGTCGAGGTGTTCGAGGCACACCAGCGCATCGGCGGAGGGCTGCGCACGGAAGCGCTGTTCGACTCCGAGGTGCTCCACGACATCTGCGCGGCCGTCCACCCCATGGCGCCGGCGTCCCCGTTCATGCGGTCACTCGACCTGGAGGCGCACGGCGTCCCCCTGCTGCACTCTCCCGCCGCCTACGGGCACCCCCTCCAGGGCCGACCGGCCGCACTGGCATGGCGTGACCTCGACGCCACCTGCGCCGGACTCGGCCGTGACGGGCAGCGATGGCGGCGGCTGATGCTCCCGTTGATGGAGCGTTCCGCGGACGTGGTGGACCTGATGCTCTCCACACAACGCACGCCGCCGAACCCGAAGGCCCTGGCCCTGCTGGCCACCCGCCTGCCGGCCCAGACCCTGCGCGTCGGCGGAGGCCTGCGCACGGAGGCGGCCCGGGCGCTCCTCTCCGGTGTGGCCGCCCACGGCATCGGCCGACTGCCCTCACCGGCGTCCGCCGCTGTCGCCCTGCTGCTCGGGCACCTCGCCCACACCACCGGCTGGCCCGTCCCCCAGGGCGGCTCCCAGGCTGTCGCCGCCGTCATGGCCCGGCAGATCGAACGGCTCGGCGGCCGGATCCACACCGGTGTCCGGGTGGACGATCTGCGGGACCTGCCCACCCGCGGGCTCACCCTCCTGGACGTCTCGCCCCGCGAACTGGCCCGGATCGCCCCGCTGCCCCAGGGGTACCTCCGCGCGCTGTCCCGCTACCGGTACGGACCGGGCGCGGCCAAGGCCGACTTCCTCGTCGACGGCGCGATCCCCTGGGCCGACCCCCGCCTCGCCCAGGCCGCCACGATCCACCTGGGCGGGGCCCACGGCACGGCACCGCAACTGGCCCGCGCCGAGACCGCGACGGCCCGGGGCCTGGAGGTCCGGCACCCGTACATCATCGTGGTCGACCCGGCCGCCGCGGACCCGGCACGGGCCGTCCGCGGCAGACGACCGGTCTGGGCCTACGCCCACGTGCCCCACGGCGATCCCCGCGATCCCTTGCCGATGATCCGCGAGGCCCTCGAACGCCACGCGCCGGGCTTCACCGACACGGTGGTCGCCGAACGCGGCGTGACGGCGGCGGAGCTGGGCGCGTACAACCCGAACTACGTCGGTGGCGACATCGCGTCCGGCGCGATGACCCTGTGGCAGACGCTGGCCCGCCCCGTCCCGCGCTGGAACCCCTACCAGACGCCCCTGCCCGGCACGTGGCTGTGCTCCTCGGCGACCCCGCCGGGTCCCTCGGTGCACGGAATGTGCGGGTACTACGCGGCCCGGGCGGCACTGGCCACCTGGCCGGAGGCGGACGGATCCGCAGTTCGGCGTTGACGCCCGCTTCGCTCGCGTCGATCAGGTGGGCCATCGCCCGCACGTCGGTCTCCAGGGCGGACACCTCGGCGGGGTAGGAGCCGTTGTCGATCTGCTCGGCGTATCCGGGAAGCCACTCGGCCACCCCTGCGGCGATCTGCCGTGCGAACGGCACGCAGGTGGCCGCGTCGACACCCGCCTTCCTGACAGGGCGGGTCCCTGGAGCCAGGCGTTCGGCCACCAACTGGTCAGCCTTGGATGCCGTACGTTCCACACGGTCGTGGGATGTCCGGCCTGAGGAGAGCCCTCCCCGTCCGAACGGCCGGGTGAGGGACGACGAATGGCTACGTGGGCTTCGAAGTCTCCCATCGGTTCGGCAGCCGCTGGGCATTATGCTGCCTGCGACTCGACGAATCAGCGTGAGGTGCCCATGAGCAGGCTGCTGGATTTCCACGAAACCACGGTTTCCCCGAGTTACCGCATTTTCGGTCTGGTCGACACGAGTATCGATACGTATGCACCCCATGCGGATCGCTCGCAATGGCTCCTTTCCGCCCCTGGCATGGTGTATCTGCAGGTGCCGCCCCAGGTGATCCGGGCGTCGGTGCGGCTGGAGAGCTGGTCGACCGTCCCTCCGCCACGCGATGAGGAGTGGTCCGGCACGGAAGAGGTGGAGGTGGAGCTTCCTGGCGGTGATCTCGCCTTGGAGACCATCGACGGCGGACAGAAGGAAATTCCCTTGATCCTGCCCTCGTCCGGCTTGTACCGGATGCGATGGCGATGGATATTCAGTCCGGCCGGCAGGGATTTCACCTCTCCACTGGCGGGAATGCGCGAACCCCTGCTCGTGCCCCTGAGGAAAGAAGAGAAACTGAACGGCGCGGATCAGTACTGCCTCATCCAGATCTGGCGCACCACGGCCGGTGAAGACATCGTGGAGGAGTAAAGGGAAATGCGGGGCCGCTCCGATGGAGCGGCCCCGCACGACGGTCATCCGGGACCGGAGGTCCGCTCAGTCGCCGATGACGACGATGAACGGGTCATGACTGAGGATCCGGTCGTTGTCGTACCAGGCGCCGAGCCGCCGCCCGGCCTCTTGGTTCTCGTCCGAGTCGATGTAGCGGACGGAGAAGTCGTCGCGGTACGCGTCCCCCTCGTACTGGTAGCGCGCGGCCCCCTGATAGCTGGAGGCGAAGGGGAACTCGTCGCAGTCGCGTTGCTCTCCCGCCGTGGGCCGGCCCGGAACGGCGGCGTTGTTGCACGTGGAGGAGACCACGGAGCGGTTGGCGTCGTAGCGTGCCTGCTCGTTCAAACCGAACCCGGGCACAAGGCGGTGCATCGGGTTCAGCGCACTCCCGCCGGGCAGCGTCTTGTCGCTCTTCGTCGGGTACGTGCTGCTCGGGTCGTCCAGGGCGTCGCCTATGTGGTCCGCGACAGCGGCGACTCCGATGTACGGCTCCACGGGAGCACTCGGATCGGACGTGTCGCTGCGGTCGTAGCGCAGGGCGGGCGTCGCGTCGGGGAAGACGGAACCCGCCTTCGCCCGCACGTTGTAGGCGGCGCTGTCGAAGCGCACCTCCCCCTGCTCACCCTCCGAAGGAATGAGCTGGGAGTACCCGGGGATCGTGAACTTGAGGACCGGCGTGAACAGACCGGTGGCTATCTGATCGCCGTTGGTGACGTCGGGCAGCCTGGGCGCCAGCGACCACAGGTCGAACTTCGTGTCACCGTCGTACTTCCACTGGCTGGGCGAGTCGGTGCGGCCGGTGT
>Ga0164243_10015832_pt1 | contig 10395 bp, 5 predicted proteins | sample OricompcompostOP_FD_108781 | JGI IMG/M metagenome (GOLD analysis project Ga0164243, IMG submission 108781) | Organic Plus compost microbial communities from Emeryville, California, USA - Original compost - Organic plus compost (OP) | ecosystem: Engineered > Solid waste > Mixed feedstock >... | reverse complement strand
TGGTTCCGCCCAAACCAAAAGCGATTGTATTCGCTGGGACCAGGTTGACTCCTTCGTTATTTACAACTGGCCGGCAGGGGGGAGCTTCAGCCTACTGCGCACGAAACTCGACAGCTTAACCGGCTATCCGCTGCCGGTGGAAATGCTCAAGGAAGTATTGCCCGGCACTTCCTGTGAGAAGAAGACTACCGGCTACCTCTGGAAAGGGTACCACCTGGGCAAGGTGATGCTCCGCTCCGGAGAGCAACGCCTGCTGCTGATCAGCACACAGGGGGAAATGTTGTATGAGCCGGATACCAAACGATTCTACGAAGTGCCGAATGACCAGGTCGGGAAAATGCACGAGGCGCTCGTGCAGGCGGTGCAGGGGAAAGCGGAGGTGGCCAGCAAGCGGTAATAGGGCGCCGGTAACGGTAACGGCCATAGCAAACAGGTAAGCGGTAACCCCTCCGCATGCAGCAACAAACGTATATTTTACACGTCCTACTCCCATTATGCCATTTTCTTAATAATTGATGCTTTATTATCCTCACCCGGTAAAATGCGGATAATAGTTGTTATTTTTAGACCTCGGGGTCACACTTTATAAGGGTCACTGAATGAACTTAACTGAGGATAGGGAACTTTTTTCACGGATTGCCAGTGGGGACGAGGATGCTTTCCGTTTGCTGTATCACCGCTACAACGCAGTGCTGGCAAAGGGCGTGAAAAAATTGCTCCGTTCCGACGCTGCCGCCGCGGAAGTCTTGCAGGAAGTATTCCTGAAAGTATGGCTGCAGCGGGATGCCCTGCCAGGCATTGAAAATCCCGGCGGATGGCTCTATACCATCGCTTCCAACCTCTCCTTAAGCCAGCTGCGGCTGCAGGCGCGGGAAAAAGTCCGCACGGAGGACATCCCGGCCGATGATATCCAGGACAACCTGGACCTCTCCGAAAAATTTTACGCGAAAGAATTGCAAACCATCCTGCGGGATGCCATCGCTGCGTTGCCGGTATCGAGGCGGCAGATCTTCATGATGAGCATGCAGGACGGGAAATCGCGCCGCGAAATAGCCGACGCCCTCGAAATTTCCGAGAACACCGTCAAAAACCAGTTACTCTCCGCCCGCCGTTTCGTCCGGGAATACCTCGAACAAAAGACCGGAAACCCGCTCCCGTTACTACTTATAGCCCTACTGCTGAAAGTTTTTTAAAAATTTTTTCAAATCGGATAGTACGGCAAAGCCGTTTTTGCGTCTAGCCGGTAAAAGCATTACGCAGTGGAGTCAACCGCCTATTACAAATACTTAATTAGCCGCTACTACAACGGTACCGCCACCCCGGCGGAAACCGAAGAGCTGATGGCGGAGCTGCGTAAAAACGCCGACGATGCGCAATGGCAAGCGCTGATCGGGGAGATGTTTGCCGCGGAAGCTCCTGATCCGGCCTATGATCCGGCGCTGTACGAACCTGCGATTCAATCCATCCTCGACGCGGGCCGGGAGTTGCGCCACGATGCACCGGCGTCCGGGAGCAGCCGGCTAAGGTCCATCTGGCCACGGGTTGCCGCTGCCGCCGCCGTATTGCTGTTGCTGGGCGCTGGCGCCTGGTACCTCGCGCAACGCCCGGCGGAAAAGCGGGTTGCAACCATCGCCAAAGCAGCCTATGATGTGAAGCCGGGCAAGCAAGGCGCTATCCTCACCCTGGACGATGGTACGGAAGTAGTGCTGGACAGCCTGCAAAACGGCGTGGTAACGAACCAGCAGGGGGCCAAAGTCATCCTGCAAAGCGGGCAGCTGGCCTACCAGGGCACGGGCAACGGGGTGAGTTACAATACCATGACCACCCCCAAAGGCCGCAAGTTCCGCCTGCAACTGCCGGATGGTACGCTCGTTTGGATGAATGCCGCCAGCAAGCTGCGTTTCCCCACCGCCTTCACCGGTACGGACCGGACGGTGGAACTCAGCGGGGAAGCCTACTTCGAAGTGGCGCAGCAGCCCAACCGGCCTTTCCGCATCCGGCTCGCGGACGATACCTACATCGCCGTACTGGGCACCAGCTTCAATGTGAATGCCTACGCGGATGAAGCCAACATCAGCACCACACTGCTCCAGGGCGCGGTGCGGGTACAACGGAATAATATCGCACAGTTGTTGAAGCCGGGGCAGCAAATGCAGCTGGACCCCAGGGGGAACAACTTTACTATAGTGAACAATGTAGATACAGCTTCCGTCATGGCCTGGAAAAACGGCATCCTGAATTTCCAGGACAAAAAACTGACGGCCGTTATGCGATTGCTGGAACGATGGTATGACATAGAAGTCGTGTACCAGGGTACGCCGCCCGATGTTACCTTTTATGGGGAAATCGGCTGCGATGTAAACCTCTCCAGCGTGTTGAACTTCCTGCAGGAGTCAGGAATATATTTCAGTATGGAAAACAATAAATTGATAGTAGGAGCAAAAAAAGAAATGAAGTAAGCGTCAGCCAACAGGAACATGAAAAAAAATTCCCGGGGAAAATAAGTTTACCTGTAATTAAAAAGCGAAGGCGCTTCGAACCACCTTCGCCTCTATAACGGTTACGGCTAAACGTACAATTGAATGTAGAACAACTGTTTATTTATCATCAAGCCAAACCAGTACAAAGCTATGCAAAAAAATGCTCTTTGTAACCGGCAGCCCTATGCGCCTATGCGAGCGCCGGGCCGTCTGTTTCCAACCAAAATGTTGTTAGTTATGAAACTGACCTTCTTTTTAATCACGGCCGCTATACTCCATGCCAGTGCGGAAGGCTACGCACAACGCATCACCTGGGCCGGCAACAATGTGCCGGTGGAAAAGGTGTTTTCGGCTATCCGGCAGCAGTCGGGCTACACCATTGTAGCCAGCAGGGACGTGCTGCGGAATGCGCATCCGGTAACGCTCAACGTAAAGAATGCAGACATCAGGGACTTCCTGGATATGGTGATCAAAGACCAACCATTAAAATACACCATTGAGCAGCGGTCCATTTTTATCTCCCCAAAGCCTGTGGCGCTGCCAGCCGCTGCCAGCGCCGATCAGCAGGCCATCGATCTCAAAGGTAAGGTGACGGACGAAGCGGGGAACCCGTTGCCGGGAGTAACCGTGCGCGTAAAGGGCACGACCCAGGGCGCGACCACTGCTAATGACGGGACGTTCACGATACGCGTTTCCTCAGGCGCCACCGTGGTGTTGGCATTCTCCTACATGGGAATGCGCCCGGAGGAGGTCACCGTTAACAGCAGCAATAGATCTTCTCTCAACATCATATTAAAACCAGCCATAGAACAGCAGACGGAAGTGGTTGTAGTGGGTTACGGCACCAAAAAGAGAAGCGATGTGACGGGCTCTATTTCCTCCGTACCGAAAGACAGGCTGAAGAACCTGCCGGTGACGAACGTGCTGCAAGCCGTGCAGGGAGCGGCCGCCGGGGTGAACATCATCAACAACTCCACCCGCCCGGGCAGCAGCCCCGCCTTTTACCTCCGCGGGCTGAAATCCATTTCCGCGAGCAACGCGCCGCTGATAGTACTGGACGGTATCCCGTTCAGCGGCACTTACAACGATATTAACCCGAATGATATTGAGTCCATCGACATGCTCAAAGACGTGTCCGCCTCCGCCATCTACGGCGCCCGCGGCGCAAACGGCGTGATCATGATCACCACCAAAAGAGGGAAATCCGGCAAGCCGGTGATCACCTACAACGGCTATGGCGGCCCTGAATACCAGACGAACGTGGTGAAAAATATGAACGGGGACCAATACCGCGAAAAAAACCACTGGTACAATATCCAGGCGGGCCGCCCTACAGCGCCGGACCTGCCGTACCTCTCCGAGCAACAAAACTACGCCAACGGCGTAGCGCCGGTGGATTGGCAGAAGGAAATCAGCCAGCAGGGCTACATCCAGAGCCATGAGCTGAGCATCTCCGGCGGTACGGAAAGCGTGAAATACTACGTGTCCGGTACCTTCCTCAAACAGGAGGGAACATTGAAAGGCTACCAGTTCAACCGCTCCAGCATCCGCGCCAACATCGACGCAAACGTAACCTCCTGGCTGAAAACAGGGGTGAACATGTTTTTCGTGAATAATAATGAAGACGGCGGCCGCGTGTCCCTCTTCAATGCGAATGCCTTGAGTCCGTACGGTACGCTCTACAACGCAAAAGGGGATTATGAAATTTACCCGATTGCGCCGCAAACGCTCTACCAGAGCCCGCTCATAGAACTCTACAACCCGGCGATCAACCGCAATAAAAATATCAACGCCAGCGGTTACGCGGAAGTGGCCCCTGATGTTGTAAAAGGGCTGAAATACCGCGTGAATGCATCCTACGGCTACAGGCCCCGGAGAACGGGCAGTTATATTGGCCGGAAGATGGGCGACAACCTCGGTACCGCCAACGTGTACAACGAAGAGAGCAAGCAGTGGATCGTGGAGAATGTGCTGAGCTATGCGAAAACGTTCGGTAAGCATGCGCTGGACTTCACGGCGTTGTACAGCGCCCAGCAGGATTTGCTGTTTACCACTACCTTGACGGCAAATACTTTCGTGAACGATAACCTGGACTACAATAACCTCGGCGCCGCGCAGGTACAGAAGACCTATAGCGCCGATTCTACCAGCACCCTGGTGTCCCAGATGTTCCGCGCGAACTATGTGTATGACAGTCGCTACCTGATCACGGCCACCATCCGCCGGGATGGCTTCTCCGGCTTCGGCGCATCCCATAAATACGGCGTGTTCCCGTCAGTGGCGGTAGGCTGGAATATCCAGAACGAGCATTTCATGGCTGACCTGCCGGTATTCAACCAGCTGAAGCTCCGCGCTTCGTATGGCCGTTCGGGTAACCAGGCCGTAGGCGCGTATCAGACGCTCACCCGCCTGACGACGGAGCCTTACATCTTTGACGGGGTAACGAGCATGGGCCTGATCCCGGACAAGCTGGGCAATGCCAATCTGAAATGGGAAAGCACCACGGGGCTGAACGTAGGGATCGATTTTGCCATCCTCAACAACCGTTTGAGCGGCAGCATCGAAGGATATAGCACCAAGACCTACGACCTTTTGCTGAGCAGGAAAATCCCGTCCCTCTCCGGTTATAATACCATATTTGACAATATCGGCAAGACGGCAAACAAAGGGCTGGAAATTTTGCTGAACAGCAAAAATATTGTGGGCGATGGGTTTACCTGGTCCACTTCCTTTAATATTTCCTTCAACAAGAATAAAGTGGTAGCGCTGTATGGCGATAACAAGGACGATATCGGGAACAACCTCTTCATCGGCAGACCACTGTTAGGGATATACGATTATACCATGCTGGGCATCTGGCAGGAAGGAGAGGATAATAAGGTGGACCCCGGCACGAAGCCAGGTTATATCAAGTTTGCGGATATCAACAACGATGGTAAGATTGACGCCAACGACCGCTCTTACCTGGGTACGCAGTTGCCGAAATACATCGCGGGTCTGACGAATACGTTTGCCTACAAAAACTTTTCGTTGAATATTTTCATACAGGATGTGCATGGCTCCCTGCGCCCGAACAATATCCTCGATAACCGCGACCAGGGCGGTATTGTGAACCTGCCGGCAGATATCCCGTACTGGACGTCCGAGAACAAGATCAATACCAATCCGTCCCTGTTCTACAACAACCCGAGGGGGTATAAGTACGCGCAGGACGCATCCTACCTGCGTTTGAAGGATGTGACGCTGAGCTACCAGTTTAACAGGGATTTACTGTCCCGCTACAAGATCTCCAACCTGATGATGTACGTGAGTGGCCGCAACCTGGCTACCATTACGAAATGGAAAAACTGGGACCCTGAAACGTCCCCGTCGTCCATCACCTCCTCCAGCACCCGCCTGAACAACGGCCAGGGTACGGGTCAGCAGAGTTCCGACTTTTATCCGAACACGGCTACGGTGATTTTTGGCGTAAATATCAGTTTGTAAATTTTAAAAGATTCAGACATGAAGAACAGTCGTAAAATATATTCCATATTGCTGGCAGGGGTGATGACTACCTCGTTTGCTTCCTGCAGCAAATCCTTCCTGGATGAAAAGCTGAAATCCTCCTATGCGCCGGATAACACGCTGGTGGACGAGCTGGGCTTTGAAGCCGCCAGCACGGGTTTAATGAGCATCTTCCGTAACGATTACGGCAACACGCAGGGGTTGATGGCTACTTATTTTGTAGGTACGGACATGGCCATCACCGGCCAGCCCAACGCCGTCCAGGCGCCGTTCGACGATTACCGCAACCTGAACTCCTCCGTGACGGCCGCCAGCTCCATCTGGAACTGGTGTTATAAAGTGATCAACGCGGCGAACAATATCATTAAAGCGGCGGATAATAAAGCCGCCACGCTGACGGATGCGCAGCGGTTGTTGTATAAGGCGGAAGCGAGTTTCTTCCGGGCGTATGCCTACAATCACCTGTCCATTTTGTACGGAGGCGTGCCGCTGCTGACAGAGCCGGTAACCACGCCCCGCACGGATTACACCCGTGCTACAGAAGCGGATGTGATTGCCCTCATCATCAGCGATTTGAATTTCGCGGTGGCGAATCTGCCTGATCCGGCCGGTGTGAAAAAGCAGGGCCGCATTAATAAATACGCGGCGGCGCAACTGCTGGCGGAAGCGTATCTGCGTGCCAACAAGCCGGCGGAAGCGCAGCAGGCGGCGCAGAGCATTATCAACAGCCAGTTCTTTTCCCTGGTGAAAAACAGGTATGGCGCGAAGGCGAATCAGCCTGGCGATCCGTTCGCGGATATGTTTACCTATGGCAGCATGCGCCGCAGTCAGGGTAACACGGAAGCCATCTGGGTGGTGGAGCAGCAGTACAACATCACCGGCGGCGGCGCATCGTTTGACCAGCGCCGCAGGGAGTGGGGGCCGTTCTACATCAACATGGCCGGGATGAAACTGGCGGATTCGCTGGGAGGCCGCGGCATCGGCAGGATCCGCCCTACCAACTGGTGGACGTATGAGTTGTATGAGAAGAAGGACATGCGTAACTCCCAGTACAATATCCGCAGGAACTATTGGTACAACGATCCGGCGAGTCCGAAGTATGGCCAGCTGGTGGTAGCTACCGGCTTTGATACCATTCAGAATATTTACGCGCATACTACCAAGTGGTATGAGTTTCAGCCGAATGATCCGCAGGGTTCCAGCTCTTTTAAGGATAGAATAATGATGCGTTTGGGAGAGACTTACCTGCTCCTGGCGGAGGCGCAGTTTATGCAGGGCGACCTCGCAGGGGCTGCTGCCAGCATCAACGTGGTGCGCAACAGGGCCGGCGCTACGCCGGTAGACGCTGCCGCGGTGAACATGGACTACATCCTGGACGAGCGGGCCAGGGAGCTGACGGCGGAAGAGCTGAGAAGGCTTACGCTTATCAGGACTAAAAAACTCATTGAGCGTACGAAGAAATACAATCCAAAGGCAGGGCCTACGATCAGCGATTACAACATCCACCTGCCGATTCCGCAGTCGGAAATTGACGTGAACAAAGACGCGGAGCTGAAGCAGAACGAAGGGTACGCGACGAAATAACCAGTGAACAAAACAATGAAGCGATTATTATTGACGAGTGCAGTCTGCCTCCTGGTTGCCGCTATGGCAAAGGGCCAGGAAGGCAGGCTGACCCGCCCTTTCAACGACGAGTGGCAGTTCCGGAAAGGGGGATATACAACCACTAACAGCGATAGCGGTTTTGCCGCCGTACGCATTCCGCATACCTGGAACAACAGGGATATGCAGGAAGGCAAAGATTTTTATGCAGGGGACGGATGTTATAAAAAAGTTTTCAGGGCAATGGATAACCTCGCGGGGAAACGGGTTTTCCTGCGTTTTGAAGGGGTGGGCTCCGTGGCGGACCTGTATGTGAACGGCCGCTATATAGGCCAGCACCGGGGATCGTACAGCGCGTTTTGCTTTGAGATCACCCATGAGCTGAAGGCCGGCGAGGACAACACTATCCTCCTGAAGGCGAACAACCAGCCGCGGGAAGATGTGTTGCCCATCAACAATTTCCTCTTCGGGATATTCGGCGGTATGTACCGCCCGGTGAGCCTGATTGTGACGAATGATATTAATATAACGACGACGGACTATGCCAGCCCGGGGATCTACATCCGGCAGGCGCTGCAAAACGGTAACGCCCTGATACAGGTGAAATCCAAGATAGAAAACAAGCAGCTGCATCATGTGCCGGTGGTGGTAAGAACGGAGATCCGCGACCGCGAGCGGCAGCTGGTGGCAAGCCAGGAGCAGCCGCTGCAGGCGAGTCCGCAAGGGATAAACATAGTAAAGCAAACATTGCAGCTACCGCAGCCGCATCTCTGGAACGGGTTAGCGGACCCTTACCTGTATGCCGTTACGACTACCGTGTTGAAAGAGGGGAAGGTGATGGATGCGGTGACGCAGCCCCTGGGGGTGCGGACGTTTGAAGTGGCGCCAGGCAAAGGGTTTTTCCTGAACGGGAAGGCGTACCCGATGCATGGGGTTACCCGGCACCAGGAGTGGCAGGACTATGGGAACGCGCTCAGCAACGAGCAACACAAAGCGGACCTGGACGTGATCCGCGAGGTGGGCGCAACGACCATCCGCTTTGCTCATTACCAGCAAGCGGAGTACCTGTATGCGCAGTGCGATACGATGGGCTTTGTGATCTGGGCGGAGATCCCGTTTGTGAATGCGGCTTCCGGCAAGGATGGCGATAACGCGAAGCAGCAGCTGACGGAGCTGATCCGGCAAAACTTTAACCATCCGGCTATTTATGTGTGGGGTATGCATAATGAAGTGTACAGCAAAACGCCGGATGAGCATGTGGCGGTACTAACCCGGCAGCTCAACGACCTGGCGAAAACGGAAGATCCGGATCGTTTAACCACTGCCGTTAGCGGTTATGGGGAGATGACGCGGCCGGCGAACCTGGCTACGGACATACAGGGTATGAACCGCTACTATGGCTGGTATGAAGGCCGGATAGGGGACCTGGAAAAATGGGTGAGCGGGTTGGAGAAGGACTTCCCGGATTATAAGTTGATGCTGACGGAATACGGGGCGGATGGGAACATCAACCAGCATACGGATACCTTGTCCACCAAATTCAACCCGGTGAACGGGCAGTTTTTCCCTGAAACTTACCAGACGGCCACGCATGTACAGCAGTGGGCTATTATTGAAAAGCATCCTTACATTGCGGCGTCCTACCTGTGGAATATGTTTGAATTTGCCGTGCCAATGTGGAACCGTGGCGGCGTGAATGCCCGTAACCTGAAAGGGCTGGTAACGTACGACCGTACCCAGCGCAAGGACGCGTGGTATTGGTACAAGGCCAACTGGAATCCTGCGCCTATGGTGTATATTGCTGAACGGAGGAATAACATCCGCAGGAGCGGGGTGGTGAATGTGGAGGTATTTAGTAACATGAGCGAGGTGACGCTGCGGGTGAATAAGGGGGCGGTGTTGAAAGGGCGCGCAGGAGTTAACGGCCGGGATTTCCGGTTTGATAAGGTGGCGTTGAAGCCGGGGAGGAATGTGATAACGGCGACGGGGGTGAGGAATGGAGAGGTTGTAAGGGATAGTGTTGTTTGGGAGTGTAGGAGGTAGGGAGTGATATGAGCCGGAATTATTGGTGATACTATTTATCCGGGAGACTGAATTATACCGATGCTTTTATCCGGGTGTATAAACTATAAACGTGAATAATGAAGATTTGTAAATTATTAGGCGTATTGCTGCTGATGCAGCAGCTGGCCGCCGCACAGGTAAAAGACACTATTCCGTTGCAGCACGGGGCGCACCGCATCGGCAACAGAACGGACGCTGATATGCAGCGCTGGCGCGCGCTGCGCTTCGGGCAGTTTATCCACTGGGGCGTGTATGCGATCCCGGGAGGCATGTGGAATGGCAAAGTGTACAACGGCGCCGCGGAGTGGATCCGCAGCTGGAAGGAGATGCCACATGAAGCATACGACCAGTTGTACAAGCAGTTCAATCCTACCAGATACAACCCGGTGGAGTGGGCGCAGCAAGCCAGGGACATGGGCGCGAAGTATATGATCATTACTACCAAGCACCATGATGGTTTCTGCCTCTGGCCTAGTAAATACTCCAAATACACCATCGCCAGCACGCCTTACAAAAAGGACATAATTGGTCCGATGGTGGAGGCTTATAACAAAGCCGGTATTGATGCCTACCTGTATTTTTCCATCATCGACTGGAACCATCCGGACTGGCGCACGAGCCTGAAAACCACTGCAGATTCCGCCGCTATGGGGCGCTTCAAAATATTCGTAAAAAACCAGCTGAGAGAATTGTTGGAACGTTATCCAACGGTGAAAGGCTTCTGGTTTGACGGTACCTGGGA
>Ga0164243_10015831_pt1 | contig 10395 bp, 8 predicted proteins | sample OricompcompostOP_FD_108781 | JGI IMG/M metagenome (GOLD analysis project Ga0164243, IMG submission 108781) | Organic Plus compost microbial communities from Emeryville, California, USA - Original compost - Organic plus compost (OP) | ecosystem: Engineered > Solid waste > Mixed feedstock >... | reverse complement strand
GCCGTAGACCTCGTGCGCGCCCGTGCCCGGCGAGAAGTAGATCGACGCCGCCTTGTCGAAGTGGTTGTAGCGCCCCACTCCGTCCGGGGTGGTCAGCTCATCGGTGACCGGGTACCCCATCGGGCCCGTCTCCCAGCCGAGCTGTTGCCACACCTGCCGGATCAGGCCCCAGATCCCGTGCGCGCCGTTCGCCGGCGTCCAGTAGATCGAGCCTGCCTTGCTGAAGTGGTTGTACCGGCCGATGCCCTCCGGTGTGGTCAGCTCATCGGTTGTCGGGTAGCCCAGCGGCCCCTTCTCCCAGTTGAGCTGCGACCACTTCTCCCGGATCGCACCCCAGATGGCGTGCGCCCCGGTGTTCGGCGTGAAGTACACCGAGGCCGTCAGCGTGCCGGGCGTGCCGATGAAGTGGTTGTACTTGCCGACGCCGTCCGGCGCGGTGAACTCATCGGTCGTCGGCGCACCGAACCTGGTGTGCCCGCCCAGTTCCAGGTACTTGTTCAGGACCAGGCCGTGTACCTCGTGCACACCGGTTTCCTTCGACCAGTACAGCCTGCCGCCCTGGTAGACGCGGTACCGGACGCCACCGTCCACGATCTCCGGGCTGGTCGGCGCGCCGAGCAGGGTGCGCAGCGCGGCGTCGGAGTCGTAGCGCTGCTGCAGCGGCGAGGTGTAGTTCGCGGTCAGGGTCAGGTCCGAACCCGGCATCGTCAGCGTGCGGCTGCGCGGCGCCGACGGGTTGTCGGCCCACGAGGCGAACGTCGACGCGCCGTCACTGGCCAGCTGCGAAGCCACCACGTCGAGCGTCAGGCCCTCGGTAACCATCGCCGTGTTGGCGCCGCTCTCCGACGGGATCTGCAGCGACGCGGGGATGTTCGAGACCAGCGTGAGCTTGTGCTGGTTCGGCCAGGCCACATAGAACTTCGTGGTGACGACCCCGGCGCTGTCGGTGACCGCCGCGGTGAGCTGCATCCGCGAGTCGGGATGCTCGGTGAACTCCACATCGAAGTCGGTACCGGTACCGCCGACACCCGGATGCGAGTGGCAGGTCGCCTCCTCCGGGCAATGCAGCACCGAGCTCGTCCACGTCACGTCGAGCGCGCCGTCCTCGGCGTCGGTCGCCGTGGCGCTGAGGTGGATCGGATCGCCGACGCCGAACTTCACGTCACCGGGTGTGCTGAGGGTCAGTTCCGGCGAATGGTTCGACGGCGCCACCACGAGTTGCTTGGTGCCGCTCGCACCGAGCGGATCTCGCACGGTCAGCGTCGCGGTGTAGCTCGCCGTGGTCCCGGTGTAGGTGTGCGTCGCGGTCACGCCGGTTCCCGTTGCGCCGTCACCGAAATCCCACGAGTACGTCAGTACGTCGCCGTCATAGTCCACAGAGGACGATGCGTCGAAGGTGACGGTGCGGGTATCCGCGTTCGTGGTGCTGGTGGCGTTCGCGACGGGCGCGGTGTTGCCCTGCGTGTAGCTGATGCGGCGGATGGTGCCGGACAGGATGTCGGCGTACACCACGTCGCCGTTCGGTGCGGCCGCGAACTCCACCGGGCCGCCGATGTCGATGCCCCACGCGGGATTCTGCGGGGCCTGCGTCAGCGTGCCGGTGCTGTCGTAACGCATCGTCCAGATCTTCTTCGACACGTAGTCGGCGAAGAAGTACGTGCCCTTGTACGAGGCCGGGTAGCTGGCGCCGGTGTAGACGAAACCGGACGTGACGCTGTTGCCCTCCATCGCGCCGCTGCCGTGGTGGTACTCCCAGATCGGCGGCTGGTTCTGCACGTTCGCGCATTGCGGCAGGTCCATGTAGCCGGGCGTGCGGTGGAGGCCTTCCCAGCACGGCCACGCGTAGTTGCGGCCGGGCTGCACGATGTCGACCTCTTCGTAGGTGTTCCAGCCGACGTCTCCGACGATGGGCAGACCACTGCTCGGGTCGAGCGAGAACCGGAACGGGCTACGGAAACCGCTCGCGAACACCTTGCTGCGCACCGAGTTCGGGTTCGCGGCGTCGTAGTAGGGGTTGGCGGGCACACCCGCGCCGGTCGAGGTGAGGTGGAGGATCTTGCCGTAGGGCTGGTTGGTGTCCAGTGCGCGCAGGGCGTTGGTGGTCATCTGCGTGAAGTCCGCGTCGTCACCGATGGACACCCAGACCGTGCCGTCGTCGGCGGCCACGATGCCGGTCATGCCGTGCGCGATCGAGGTGTTGGGCACCTGCAGCAGCGTGGTCTCCTGGCCGATGCCGGTCGGCTCGGGTGAGCCGGTCACGGTGAAACGGGAGAGCACGAACGTCCCGCCACCGGCCGCGGAAACCGTGCGCGCCAGATAGATCTGGTGCGAGGTGGCGTAGTCGGGGGCGACGGCCAGGCCGACGAGGCCGAGGTCGCCGTCGGTACGAACGGTGAACTTGTTCAGCTGGCGGACGGTGCCCGTCGCGGAGACCCAGGCGAGTTTTCCGCTCTTGCCGGTGGTGAGCAGGCTGCCATCGGGCAGGTAGGCGAAATCGGTCAGATCGTAGGCGGCTTGTCCACTCGGCTGATCGCGAAGGACGAAACCGGTGGGAAGTGCCGGTGCGGCGGAAGCTGCCGGAGCCACCGCGACGAGACCGACGACGACGAGCAGTCCGGCAAGGACCGCGGAAGCCAGCCGTCTTGACCACCGTTGGTACATGGATCCCCCTTTCAGGTGCCTGTGAACTCTTCGCCCGAAAGGAGGAATTCGTTGCCAACTGTCGCTGTCGGTTATGAGGTTGTGACTTTTCTGTGAACCTGATCTTGCCGTGAAAAAATCACCTAAGAATGGCGGGAAATTGTCAGCACCAGACGATAATGAAAGTGCACCGTGTGTTTTTGGTGGTCGTTGTGGCTGTTGGATTATTGGGCGCCGAGCTCGATGCGCTTTCGGTCGGCTGCGCGGCATTCGTCGTGGTCGTCGGCGTCAGTTCCGGCGTCGAGGAGCTTTGCTTTTCCGTCGTCGTGACGGTGCTCGACCGTTTCGTCGTGGTGGGCACCGCTTCGGCGATGTCGTCGAGCTGGTTGGTCACGACGACGGTGGTACCGGTGGCGGTGATCTCCGTGCGACTCGGCTCGGAAGGCACACCGCCGCCCGCGAGTCCGCCGGTGGGGCCGTGTGGCAGGCCGAAGAGTGACGGCGAATCCGTCTCGGGCTGTGAGCCGAAGTGAACGAGGATGGCCGCGAGCCCGCAGCCGGTCACCACGGCCATCATCACGGCGAGTACGCGCAGGCGTCCCCGTCGCGGGGGCTCGACCTCCGTCCACCCCTCGCGTTCCAGTAGCTCGGCCACCGACACTTCGTCGTTCACCGGACGTACCTTTCGAAAGGCAGGGAGACGCGCGACGTGTCTTTTTAGCGCACTCTGGCAGGGCGTCAATAACCGGGGTGCGAAAGAAGTCGGAAAATCACGGATTGTGGCGAAACGGTCGCCCTGCGGGCCGTTTCGCGACAATCCGCAACCGGCCGGATGCGGGGACCGCTTGCGTGACCGGCCTCACCGATCGGGTGAACCGGCCTCCAGGAGTTCGGGAGCGTGCGCGCGGACGGCGTCCAGCACCTCGTCGATGGTCGGGTTCACCATCGCGGCGGGACCGACGAACACGGTCGGCACCGTCTCGTTGCCGTCCGCGACCGACCGCACACGGGCAGCGGCCTCGGCGTCCTCCCAGATGTTGACCTCGTGCCGGGGCAGGTGCGCGGCGTCGAGATGCGCGCGCAGGAGCATGCAGAAGCCACAGCCCGGGCGCCAGTAGAACTCGACCTTCGTCTCGTTGGCCATGTGCTCCAGGCTAACCGCGTTTTTTCGCGCCATGCCCCGATGTGCTCTCGCGCACGTGCTGCCGCAGCCAGCGTTGCGCCGGATCCAGGTCCAGCCGCGCGTGCCATTGCTGGCCGACCTCGAGCGCGGGCAGGCCGACCGGCAGCGGGAACCAGTGCGTGCCGAGGATTCCGTCGTACTGCCGGGCGAAACTCTCCGGCACCAGCGCGATCAGATCACTCTGCGCGGCGAGCAGCGCGGCGGAGGTGAACGAGGACACCACGACCGCGACCTGCCGCCGGTGACCGGCCGCGGCGAGCGCCTCGTCGAGTGGCCCGCGCGCCAGGCCCCGCCGGGACGCCACGACGTGCGGATGCGCGCACACCTGCGCGAGCGTCGGCCGTCTGGTGCGGCCCAGCGGCCCGGTTCCGGCGACCATGCCGACATTGCGTTCGTGGTAGAGCGGCTCCGAGCGCAGATCCGGCGGATCGCCGGCGTGCACGCCGATGTCGAGGTCCACCGTGCCGTCCCGCAGTGCCTCGAGATCCTCGTCGCCCTCCGCGACGAAGCGCAGCGTGACGCCGGGTGCCTCCGCCGCGACCCGCCGCGCCAGGTCGGCGGCGAGCATCGTGGAGAGGCCGTCGTTGATCCGGATGGTGAAGGTGCGGTCGAGCCGTGCCGGCACGAACTCGCGTTCACTGCTCAGCAACGCCTGCGCGCCGTCGAGCAGCGAGCGCACCTGCGACGCCGCCCGGAGCGCGAACGGCGTTGGTGCCAGGCCGCGCCCGGCCCGCACGAAGATCGGATCTCCCATCGCGCGGCGCAATCGGGCGAGCGCGCGGCTGGTCGCCGGCACGGACAGGTGCAGCCGCGCGGCCGCTCCGGTGACGCTGCCCTCGGTGAGCAACGCGTCGAACACCTTGAGCAGGTTCAAATCCAAATCTTGCACCACATGCAATCCCGAGTTGTGATCTTTGCAGTAGACGCACTGATCGAGCCAGCCTAGCTTTCGAGGTATGCCAACCGCAATCGCTTCCCCGCAGGTCAAAGCGGGCAACGTACTGGCGGCGATCTGCGCCTGCACGGGACTGGTCGTCGGCTTCGTCGCCTCGATCAACCTCGCGGTCCCTATGCTCGCGGCCGGATCGCTGCATCCCTCGGCCGCGCAACTGCTCTGGATCGTCGACACCTATGTCGTGTTCTTCGCCTGTCTCGTCATTCCCGGCGGCGCGCTCGGGGATCGCTTCGGCCGCAAGGGAGTGCTGCTCGCCGGGCTGGGCGTCTTCGCGCTCGGTGCGCTGGTTTCCGCGCTGGCGCCCGCCGTGCCGGTGATGCTGCTCGGCCGCGCGATCACCGGGATCGGCGCCGCCGCCGTCCTGCCCAACACCCTCGCCGTGCTGGTACACGCCACGCCACCGGAACGGCGCACCGGCGCCATCGCGACCTGGGCGTCGATGACCGGCGTCGGCGGTGTGATCGGCAACATCGGTGGTGGCGCGATCCTGACCACGGGCGAATGGCGCTGGCTGTTCGCGGCCGCCGTGATCGTCGCGGCGGCCTGCGCCGCGTGGGTCGCGATCGTCGCACCACGCACCGAGCGGCACGACCGCGCACTGCGCCCGGTCAGCGCGATTCTGCTGACGCTGGCTTCCGTGGCGTTGCTGCTCGGCATCATCTCCGGACCCGGGAACGGCTGGGCGAGCGTGCCCGTGATCGGCGGGTTCGTCGTGGCCGTCGTGTTGTTCGCGGCGTGGGTCATCGGAGAACTGCGTGCCGAGCATCCGCTGCTCGACCCCCGGCTGTTCCGCATCCCGCGCCTGCGTGCCGCGTGTCTCGGTTTGCTCGTGGCGTTCTTCGGCATGTTCGCGTTGTTCTACGTCAACGCGTCATTTCTGCAGTACGGCAAGGGATTCAGCGTGCTCGAGACCGGACTCGGGATCGCCCCGATGACGGTCGCTATGCTGTTCGGCACGCGGTTCGCGGTGCGGGTGGCCGGCCGGCTCGGCTCGGCGGGGACGCTCAGCCTGGCGTTCGTGCTCATCGGCGGTGGCCTGCTTGGACTGTCCACAAGCGACACGGAAACGCCGTACGTCTACTACGCGCTCTGGCTGATCGTGATCGGCGCGGGTGCGGCGCTGGCACTGCCCCGGCTGTCGGCCGACATCAGCGAATCGCTGCCGCGTGCGCAGGCCGGTGTCGGCGGCGGACTGCAGTCCACCACGCGTGAGTTCGGCAGCGCGCTGGGTGTCGCCGTGATCGGCACCGTGGTGACCAGCCGGTTCGCCGCCGCGGCCGACGGTGCGCACAGCGTGCCGCAGGCGCTGGTCGCCGGACTGGATCACGGGACCGTCGTCGCGGCCTACGCGAGCAGTGCGACCGCCGGGCTGCGGGTGATGGGGCTGCTGACCCTGATCGCCGGTGCGATCGTGGTGGCGCAGACGGTGTTCAGGCGCCCCAGGTCCGTCCGGTAATCCGCTCGTACGCCTCGGCGTACCGCTGCCGGGTCGCGGCTACGACGTCGGCCGGGATCTCGGGACCCGGCGCGGTGCGGTCCCAGTCGGTAGTGTTGGCCCACTCGCGCACGAACTGCTTGTCGAACGCGTACTGCGGGCGGCCCGGCTCCCACTGGTCGGCGGGCCAGAACCGCGACGAGTCCGACGTGAGCACCTCGTCGCCCAGTGTCAGCACCCCGTCGGCGTCCACGCCGAACTCGAGCTTGGTGTCCGCCACGATGATGCCCTGCTCGGCGGCGTGCTCGGCACCCCTGCGGTAGATGTCCAGGGTCAGCTCGCGCAGTTGCTCGGCCCGCTCGCGGCCCTCCTGGTTGACCACGTCCTCGAAGGTGATGAACTCGTCGTGGCCCTCGGTGGCCTTCGTGGTGGGGGTGAAGATCGGCTCGGGAAGGCGGCTGCCCTCGACCAGCCCCGGCGGCAGTGCGACGCCGGAGACGGTGCCGTACTTCTGGTACTCCTTGAGCCCGAGTCCGGCGAGGTAGCCGCGCGCGATGCACTCGACCTGCACCATCTCCAGGTTGCGGCACCGCACCGCGCGGCCGGCGAACTCCTCGGGCACGTCGGTGGCGGAGATGACGTGGTTGGGCACGAGATCGCCGAAGTGCTCGAACCACCACGAGGACAGCTGGGTCAGCAGCGCGCCCTTGTCCGGGATCGGTGTGGGCAGGACCACGTCGTAGACCGAGATCCGGTCGGAGGCGACCAGCAGGATGTCGTCTCCGTCCTGGTAGAGGTCGCGAACCTTGCCCGAGTAAATGTGCTCCACCGACTGCCTCCTGAGGGTTTCGACGTGCCCATCCTAGATGCCGAGGTCCGGCGTGGTTGACCTCCAGTTAAGTAGAGGTTTGATCCTTGTCGCATGAACGAGCGGATTCCGTGGCCCATCTGGCGCATCTCACTGGTGATCGTCTTCGGTGCCTTCGTCAGCATGCTGGACACGTCACTGGTGAACGTGGGCCTCGACTCGATCCGCGCCGATCTCGGTGCGACGCTCGAGCAGGTGCAGTGGGTGGCCGGCGCCTACCTGATCGCGCTGGCCGTCTCGCTGCCGCTGTGCGGCTGGCTCGGCCGCAAGGTCGGCGTCGGGCGGTTGTGGCTGAGCGCGTTCGCCGCGTTCACCGTCGCGTCCGGGCTGTGCGCGCTGGCGGGTGACATCGGATGGCTGGTGGTTCTGCGTGTGCTGCAAGGGATTTCCGCCGGGCTGCTGGTGCCGGCGGGGCAGACGATTCTCGGGCAGGCCGTCGGGCCGCGTCGGCTCGGCCGGGTCATGTCGATTCTCGGCATCGCGGTCAGCAGTGGCCCGGCGATCGGGCCCACCGTCGGCGGGCTGCTGCTGAATTCCCTGTCCTGGCAATGGCTTTTCCTGATCAACCTGCCGGTCGGGGTGATCGGCATCGCGCTCGGCCTGCGGTACGTGCCGCGTGGCGAGCCCGGTGCGGTGTCGCGTTTGGACTGGCCGGGGCTGGTGCTGATCAGTGCGGGGCTGCCGCTGTTCGTCTACGGCGTCACGATGATCGGCGAGAAGGTGACCCTGGCTTCGGTCTCGGTGCTGGTGCCGCTGGTCGCCGGGCTGGCCGGGCTGCTCGCCTTCGGTGTGCGGGCGTGGCGGCGGGCCGACCCGCTGGTGAACCTGCACCTGTTCCGCGACCGGGTTTATGCGGCGGGCAGTGTGTCCACAATATTCACCGGTGCGGCGATGTTCGGTGCGATGCTGTTGTTTCCGCTCTACTTCCAGCTACTGCGCGGCGCCGACGTGGTGACGACGGGGCTGTCGCTGTTCTCGCTGGGCATCGGTACGACGCTGGTGATGCCGGTGTCGGGCTGGCTGACCGACCGGTACGGCGGTGGGATTGTCGCGTTGTGGGGCAACATCGCGACCGTCGTGACCACCGTGCCGTTCGCGTTACTCGGCGCCGACGCGTCCGCCGTGACGGTGCAGATTTTGTTGTTCCTGCGGGGAATCGCGCTCGCTCTCTCGGCGGTGCCCGCAGGAACGGCGGCCTACGCGGCGGTGCGGCGCGAGGACCTGCCCGACGCGACGACGACGGTGAACATCCTGCAGCGGGTGGGTGGTGCCATCGGGGGTGCGCTGATCGCGGTGATCCTCGCGCAGGCGCTGCCCAGGGGTGTGGAGTCCGCGTTCCAGCTGACGTTCTGGTGGCTCACCGGTGCTTCGGTGATCGCGGTGGGTTCGGCTGCCTGGCTATGGCTCGCCCAGCGTGTCCGTCCTATCGGGACAGTCGTTCCTTCAGCGCCGTGATGCCCTCGCCGGCCAGCCGGTCGATTCTCACCGGCCGGCCGGTGACCAGGAGCAGCAGCGATTCGATAGGCCCTTCGACGGTGGCGCCCTCGCCGGCGGTCCAGTCGGTGTCGGTCGCGGTCAGGCGGAACCCGCGGAGCCTGCGCTGTGCGAAGAACGGGAAGCCACGCGTCCACACGTGTTGCGCCGCGGCGCGGGCGTGCTCCGTCGGCATCGCCACGCGGCGGCCGAGCGGGAGCGCGATGTCCTGGGTGTGCACGAGCACGTCCATGAGTGGGTCGAGGGGCGTGGTCATGGGCGCGAGCTTGTGGGAGGTCGCGACGGCCCGCAGCTGGCCGACGAGCTGCTCCGGCGGTTCCCCGGCTTTGCGGATCGCGGTATCCCGGATCATCCGGTTGAAGTTCCCCCGAGCCCGAATCACCGCGACGACAGTTTCGCGAACCGTGACCTGCGGCGCGAGCGTGAGATGCGCGGCGACGTCGCGGACGCGCCACGCCGGGCAGAGGGAGGCGTGCTCCCATTCCTGCGGAGTCAGGTCGCTGAGCAGGTCCGCCGCCGCGAGTCGGTTTCTTTCGACTGCTTGCCAGATGTCGTCCATGGGGACTCCGGTTTGGTTCCGAGGTGCGGGGTTTCGGTGCCGGCGATCGTGAAGAGGCGGGCCACTCACAGCCCCGAGGGCCGTGACTCCCCGAAGACCCGCCGACGACTTTCCACGGCCACTCCCAAATACTCAAGCTACCTGAATATAATGCTCCCTGATGGAACGACGCAATACCGCGGCGCTGCTGTACCGGGCCTATCTGCGGCTCGCCGGGGAGATCAACGACACGGTCCTCTCGCGAACGCCCGAGGTCAGGGCCGCGCACGCCACCGTGTTCCTCAACATGGAGCTCGACGGCATCCGCCTCACGCGGCTCGCCGAGAAGGCCCAGATGACGCCCCAGGCCATGGGTGAACTGGTCGACGAGCTCGAACGGCTCGGCTACCTGCGCCGCACCCCGGACCCCACCGACCGCCGCGCCAAGCTGATCATCTTCAGCAGCCGCGGGCGCGAGGCCCTCGAAACAGCCTTCGACGTGATCGACGGCGTCGAGCGCGAGCTCGCGCGCTCACTCGGCCGTGCCAAGCTCACCGAACTGCAGAACACGCTGGAGAAGATCATCGGGGAATAGGGGACGGTGCCGGAACCGCAGCGCCAATCCGCGAAGACGAGCCGCGGCCAGGCTGAACCGGACCGGCGATTCGACACCGCCGAACCGCGGAGCCCAGCGCCGGGAGTCAGCCAGAACCGGACCCTCAGGTGAACCGGACCGCTGCGCGGAGTGCGGCGGGGGTGAGTCGTGCCAGCACCAGCCCTGCCTTCGCCTCGAGGGTCACCGGGACCGTCGCCTTGTTGCGGTCCACCGCGCGCAGGATCTCCCGTGCCACCTTCTCCGGCCCGAAGCCCCGCCGCGCGTATGCCCGCGCCGCGCTTGCCTGCCGCTGCTCCTGCTCCTCGGCGCTGAGCCCGGAAAACGTCGTCGTCCGCGTGATGTTCGTGTTCACCAGCCCGGGACAGATGGTCGACACGCCGATCCCGCGCCGCGAAACCTCCGCGCGCAGGCAGTCCGACAGCATCAGCACCGCGGCCTTGCTCGTCGAGTACGCCGCGAGCGATTTCGCGGGCAGGTACGCCGCCGCCGAGGCCACGTTCACGATGTGCCCGCCCTCGCCGCGGTCGGCCATCAGCTTGCCGAACGCCTGGCACCCGTGGATGACTCCCCACAGGTTGACATCCAGCACGCGCTGCCATTCCTCCGTCGTCGTCGCGAGAAACCGGCCCGCGTGCCCGATGCCGGCGTTGTTCACCACAATGTCCG
>Ga0164243_10015830_pt1 | contig 10396 bp, 10 predicted proteins | sample OricompcompostOP_FD_108781 | JGI IMG/M metagenome (GOLD analysis project Ga0164243, IMG submission 108781) | Organic Plus compost microbial communities from Emeryville, California, USA - Original compost - Organic plus compost (OP) | ecosystem: Engineered > Solid waste > Mixed feedstock >... | reverse complement strand
TGAGCGACGTCAGCAGGACGAGCCCCTCGGGGATCATCCCGACGACGCCCGCGACGGCGGCGACCACGGCGTCGCGCCATGACCCGTCGTGGAAGGAGCTCGTCAGCCCGCCGGTCGACCGGAGCTGCGACCAGGCGAGGAGCAGGGCCACGGGGATGATCGCGACCGAGACCACCGCGAGGACCTTGTTGATCCCGTCGCGCAGCTCGGAGCGGGCGACCGAGAAGCGTCGCGCCTCGGTCGCGATGCGCTGGGCGTACGAGTCGGCGCCGACCGCGGTCACGTGGACGGACGCGCTGCCCGCGACGACGACCGACCCGGACAGGACCTCGTCGTCGACCTGCTTGCGCACGGACCGGGACTCCCCGGTGAGCATCGACTCGTCGACCTCGAGGCCCGCGACCTCGAGGACGGTGCCGTCGGCGGGGACCTGGTCGCCCGTCGCGAGGAGCAGGACGTCGTCGAGGACGATGTCCGCGAGCGCCACCTCGACGTCGTGGGTGCCGTCGGCGGTGGCGCGGCGGACGCGGGCGGGTGACTCGGTGAGGAGGGAGAGGTGGTCGAGGGTGCGCTTGGCACGGTATTCGGTGGCGATGCCGATGCCGGCGTTGACGACCATGACGACGGCGAAGACGGCGTCGGGCCAGCTGCCGGTGAGGAGCACGAGGACGGCGGCGATGGCGAGGATGAGGTTGAAGAGGGTGAAGACGTTGGCGCGGAGGATGGCGCCGAGGCTGCGGGAGCTGGCGCGTCTGACGTGGTTGACGTGGCCGGCGGCGACGCGTTGGGCGACCTGGGCGTCGGTGAGGGGTGCGGGGGTGGTGAGGGTGCCGGCGGGGGTGGCGTCGGCGGGGGTCGTCATGGGGGGAGCCTAACGGAGCGGGTGCCCGGTTGTGCGTTTATCGTGACACTGCCCGTGTGTGCTGATATCCTCACTTCGAACGGTTGTCACGATATGCACACACGCGTCGCCCCGTTCTCCTGAGGAGGAGCCATGACCGACCGTCCTGCCGAGTGGGCCTTCGTCACGCGCCCGAGCGACCTGGGCGACTTCCTGCGCCGCCGCCGGGTGCAGCGGGGGCTCACGCAGGCGGAGCTCTCCGAGGATCTGGGGATCACGCGCCGGTACCTGGTCGAGATCGAGCAGGGCAAGCCGAGCCTGTACACGGACCGGCTGTTCGCGCTGCTGCGGGAGCTCGACGTGGTGCTGCGCGTGGAGGCGTCATGACGGTTCGGGCGCGCGCGACCGAGCTCGACGTCTGGCTGTACGGCGTCCGGGTGGCGACGGTGCGCCCGGCGCCCCGGGGGCGCGGCGGCATCGAGGTCGCCTGGTCGGACGACGCGCTCGACCGGTGGGGGGTCGGCTCGCGCGTGCTGTCACAGCTCCTCCCCTTCGGGACGGCAGCCGGCTCGCACCCGGCGCGGGTCCGGGTGTGGCTCGAGGGGCTGCTGCCCGAGGGGCGGGCGCGCGCGTCCATGGCGCGCGAGCACCGGATCGACCCCGACGACACGCTCGCGTTCCTCGCGGTGTACGGGCGGGACACCGCGGGCGCGGTGGTCCTGGTCCCCGCGGGCGACCCGGACCCGGCGACGACGGCGCGCACCGAGCCCCTCGACGAGGCAGGGATCGCGGCGATGCTGCGGCAGGCGGCCACCCACGGCGCGAACGCGGACCGGCTGGACTCGCTGACGTCGCTCGCGGGGATGGAGCCGAAGATCGCGCTCGCGCGGACGCCGGACGGGTGGGCGCGCGTGCGCGACGGCGCGGCGTCGACGCACATCCTCAAGCTGTCCCGTCCCCCCGGGACGGCGACGTCCGACCTCGTGGACACCGAGGCCGCCGCGCTGGACCTCGCGCGGCGCGTCGGGCTGACGACCGTGGAGGCGCAGGTCGCGACGTTCGAGGACCAGCGCGCGCTCGTGGTCTCGCGGTTCGACCGCACCCCGGGCGACGGGGCCACGGGCGACGCGGGCGCCGTCGGGCGCGTGCACCAGGAGGACCTGGCGCAGGCGCTGGGGATCGCGACGACCGACCCGGACCGGAAGTTCCAGCGGGGGCGCGTCACGCCGTCCTACGCGGACGCTGCGCGCGTGCTGACCGACGGCGGCGCGACCCCGGACGCGCTGCTGCGCCTGGTGACCTTCACGGTCGTCGTCGGGAACACGGACGCGCACGCGAAGAACCACGCGTTCGTGCGCCACCCGGACGGGGCCCGGGCGAGCCTGGCGCCGGCGTACGACGTGTCGATGCACCTGCACTCCCCCGCGTCGTCGGGGCGCCTCGCGCTCGACGTCGACGGGACCGACGACGTGCGGGCCGTCGACGCGGGCCGGCTCGTCGCCGAGGGGCGCGCGTGGGGGCTGCCCGCCCGGCGGGCGACGCGCGTGGTCACCGAGACCCTGGAGCGGACCGTCGCCGCGCTCGACGCCGTCGACCGCGAGCGCCACCCCGGCGTCTCGGAGGCGGCGTGGTCGGTGGTGGACGGGCGGACGCGCGGGCTGGCCGCCGAGGCGGTCAGGCTCGGCGCGTGAGGGTCGCGACCGCCTCGAGGTGGTGGGTCATGGGGAACAGGTCGAACGCGCGCAGGGCCGTGAGGTCGTACCCGTGCCCCGCGAGGAGCGCGACGTCGCGCGCCAGGGCCGCGGGGTCGCACGCCACGTAGACGACCGTGCGGGGGCCGAGGTGGGCGACCTGCTCGACCACGACCCGTCCGGCGCCCACCCGCGGCGGGTCCAGCACGACGGCGTCCGCGTGCGCGAGGCCGCCGCTGCTGCCCGCGGCGGCGCGCAGGCCCGCGAGGACGTGGTCGACCGGCCCGGCGTGGAGCTCGACGTGGGGGCGGTCGTGCAGCGACCGGCGCGCGTCCTTCACGGCCCGCGGGGACCCCTCGACCGAGACGACCCGGCCCTGCGGCCCCGCGGCGTCCGACAGCGGGAGCGTGAACAGGCCCGCCCCCGCGTACAGGTCGAGGACCGTGCCGCCGGCCACGCCGCCCGCGGTGTCGAGCGCGTCCAGCACCGCCTCCACGAGGACGGCCGGCGCCTCCCGGTGGACCTGCCAGAACCCGTCCCCCGCCAGCCGGTGCGTCCAGGTCGTCCCGCCCACCGTCACGGTCTCGGTGACGGTGCGGCGCGCGTTCGGGCGGCGGTCGGCCCGGCCCCCGTGCCACGTCAGGCCGTCCGCGAGCAGGAGCGGCGTGGCGCCCGGCGCCGCGGGGGCGACGAGCTCGAGCCGCGTGCCCGGCTCCCACCGGCGCGTGAACACGTCCTCGTCGTCCGCGAGCGCCAGCACGGCCTCGGTGGCCAGCGGCATGGGGCCGCCGGGGGCGGCGGGGTCGAGCGCGAGGACGTCGTGGGTGCGGTAGCGGTGCATCCCGGCGCGGCCGTCGGGGCCGGCGACGAGCTCGATGCGGGTGCGCCAGTGCAGGCCCGCGCGGGTGAGGTCGCCGGGGGCGGGCTCGACGGCGACCGGGCCCGCGGGGAGGTCGTCGGGTCCGAGGTGGGCGAGGCGCTGGAGCTGCTCGGCGAGGACGGCGGCCTTCCACCGGTGCTGCCCGTCCAGGGACACGTGGGCGAGCTCCCCGCCGCCGACGCCGCCGGGGCCCGCGGCGGGCCAGGCGTCGGCGACGCGGTCGGGCGAGGGCTCGAGGACGTCGACGGCGTCGGCGCGCCAGAACCGGGCGTTCGCGGGGTCGTCGCCGGTGTCCGTGAGGCGCGCGAGGACCCGTTCGCCGGGCAGGGTGTGACGCACGAACACGACGCGCCCGTCGGTGCGGGCGACGCAGTGGCCGCCGTGCGCGACGGGGCCGACGGTGAGCTCGACGAGCGCGTCGCTGACGGGGGTGGGGCGGGTGGCCGGCATGTCGTCCTTCACCTGCGGTGGAGCCAGGTCGCGCCGACCCGGGTGTTCTCGAGGCCGGTGTGGCCCTCGCTGGACTCGAGCTGCCACGGCACGGACGCGACGACCACCCCGGGGGTGAACAGGAGCCGGCCCTTGAGCCGCAGCGCGGACTGGTTGTGCAGGAGCTGCTCCCACCAGTGCCCGACGACGTACTCGGGGATGTACACGACCACGAGGTCGCGGGGCGACTCGCGGCGCACGGACCGCACGTACTGCAGCACCGGGCGGGTGATCTCGCGGAACGGGGAGTCGAGGACGCGCAGCGGCAGCGGGAGGTCCAGCGCGTCCCACTCGGCGGTCAGCGCGGCGACCTCCTCCGCGTGCACCCCGACGGTCACGGCCTCGAGGACCGAGGGCCGCGAGGCGCGCGCGTAGGAGATGGCGCGCATCGCGGGCTTGTGGAGCTTGGAGATCAGGACGATCGCGTGGACGCGGCTCGGCAGGGCGCGTGCGGCCGCGGCGTCGTCGAGCGCGAGCTCGTGGGAGACGGACTCGTAGTGGCGGCGGATGCCGCGCATGAGCGTGTAGAGCACGGCCATGGCGAGGATCGCGATCCAGGCGCCGTGCGTGAACTTCGTGGCCAGCACGATGAGCAGGACGACCCCGGTGAGGCCGAAGCCGAACCCGTTGACCGCGCGGGACCGGACCATCCGCTTGCGGACGGAGCCGTCGGTCTCGGTGCGCAGCTTGCGGGTCCAGTGCCGGACCATGCCGAGCTGGGACAGCGTGAACGACACGAACACGCCCACGATGTACAGCTGGATGAGGCGGGTGACGGTCGCGTCGAACGCGACGATCAGGGCGATCGCGCCCAGCGCGAGGACGATGATCCCGTTGGAGAACGCGAGCCGGTCGCCGCGCGTGTCGAGCTGGCGCGGCAGGTAGCCGTCCTTCGCGAGGATCGACCCGAGGACGGGGAACCCGTTGAACGCCGTGTTGGCCGCGAGGACCAGGATGACGCCCGTCGCCGCGGACACGATGTAGAACGCCACCGGGAACCCGGAGAACACGGACTGGGCGAGCTGCCCGATCACCGGGTGCTGGACGTAGTCGGCGGCCACCGCGTGCCCGTCGTCGCGCAGCTGCGTCGCCGGGTCCTCGACGTACTTGGCGCCGATGTCGCGGGCCAGGACGAGGATCGCGAGGATCATGGCCGCGGAGATCGCGCCGAGGAGCGCGAGGGTCGTGGCGGCGTTGCGCGACTTCGGCTTGCGGAACGCCGGGACGCCGTTGCTGATCGCCTCGACGCCCGTGAGGGCCGCGCACCCGGACGCGAACGCGCGGGCGACGAGGAACGCCCCGCCGAGCCCCACGAGCCCGTTCGACAGGTTGTCCGACGCCACGATGTCGAAGCCCGCGGACTCGGCGTCGGGCAGGCCCGTGGTGAGGAACCGCGCGAACCCCACGACCGCGGTCACCCCGATCGCCGCCATGAAGAAGTACACGGGGACCGCGAAGAACCGGCCCGACTCCTTGACGCCGCGCAGGTTCGCGATCGCCAGCAGCACGACCACGCCGATCGCGAACGGCACCTCGTGGCCCCGCAGCGCCGGGATCGCGGACGCCGCGTACTGGGTGCCCGACGAGATCGACACCGCGACCGTGAGCACGTAGTCGACCATCAGCGCCGACGCCACCGACAGGCCCGCGCCCGGGCCGAGGTTCGTCGTCGCGACCTCGTAGTCGCCGCCGCCCGACGGGTACGCGTGCACGTTCTGCCGGTAGGAGGCCACGACCGTCACGAGCACGACGACGACCGCGACGCCCACCCACGGGGAGATCGTGGTCGCCGTGAACCCGGCGAGCGCGAGCGTCAGCAGGATCTCGTCCGGCGCGTACGCCACGGACGAGAGCGCGTCGGACGCGAACACGGGCAGCGCGAGGCGCTTGGGCAGCAGCGTGTGGCCCAGGCGGTCGCTGCGGACGGGACGCCCCAGCAGGAGCCGTTTGGCGGCGTCGGCGAGATCAGACACGAGGCACCATGCTACGCGTGCGCCCGCGGGCGCGACCGTGGACGCACCGGCCCTCCCGCCCCCGCCGCCGGACGCCACACCCGGCCGCCCGGGACCGCACCGGCCGCGGGCCCCGGCGCTGGTAGCGTCGCCCGTGTGCACTTCGTGATCATGGGCTGCGGGCGCGTGGGCGCCACGCTCGCCCAGTCGCTCGAGGCGAGCGGCCACTCGGTCGCCGTCGTCGACCAGAACCCCGAGTCGTTCCGCCGGCTGCCCGCCGAGTTCGACGGCAAGAAGGTCACGGGCGTCGGGTTCGACCGCGACACCCTCGTCCAGGCGGGCATCGAGGACGCCTACGGCTTCGCGGCCGTGTCCGACGGCGACAACTCCAACATCCTCGCCGCGCGCGTGGTCCGGGAGACGTACGGCGTCGAGAACGTCGTCGCCCGCATCTACGACCCGCACCGCGCCGAGATCTACCAGCGGCTCGGCATCCCCACCGTCGCGACCGTCCGCTGGACCAGCGACCAGGTGCTGCGCCGCATGCTGCCCCTCGGCGCGACCGACGAGTACCGCGACCCGTCCGGGCAGGTGCGCCTGTGCCAGCTCGACTACCACCCCGAGTGGATCGGCACCACGATGCAGCTTATCGAGGCCGCCACCGGGACGCGCGTCGCGTACCTGTCCCGGTACGGCGACGGCGTGCTGCCCGGGGAGGACTCCGTGCTGCAGGAGAACGACGTGCTGCACCTGCTGGTGCGCAGCGACGACGTGGACCGGGTGGAGCGCGTGCTCACGCGCGCCCCGAAGAACGAGGAGCGGGTGGGCTGATGCGGGTCGTGATCGCCGGAGCGGGCTCGGTGGGGCGCTCGATCGCCCGCGAGCTCCTGGGCCACGGGCACGAGGTCACCCTCGTCGACCGGCAGCCGTCGGCCATGCGGGTCTCCCAGGTCCCCGACGCGGACTGGCTGCTCGCCGACGCCTGCGAGCTGCCCACCCTCACCCAGGCGCGCGTCGACGAGTGCGACGTCATCGTCGCCGCCACCGGGGACGACAAGGCCAACCTCGTGGTGTCCCTGCTCGCCAAGACCGAGTACGGGGTGCCGCGCACCGTCGCGCGCGTCAACAACCCGCGCAACGAGTGGATGTTCGACGAGTCGTGGGGCGTCGACGTCGCCGTGTCGACCCCGCGCATCATGACCGCGATGGTCGAGGAGGCCGTCGCCGTCGGCGACCTCGTGCGGATCTTCACGTTCCACCAGTCCGGCGCGGACATCCTCGAGCTCACCCTGCCCGTGGGGTCCCCGCTCGCCGGGCGCCGCGTCGGGTCCGTCCCGTGGCCCGACGACGTCGTGCTCGCGGCGATCGTCCGCGGCCCCCGCCCGCTCGCGCCCAGCGCCGACGACACCCTCGAGGCCGGCGACGAGCTCCTGTTCGTGGCGGGCGCCGAGGTCGACGAGGACGCGCTGCAGAGGCTGCTCGCCCCGGGCGGGGAGCTCGCGGACGGCGGCGACGTGCTGGCCGACCTCAGGCCGGTGCGGCTGCCCGGCGCGCCCGGTGCGGGATCAGCACCCACGTCACCCACAGCGTGAGGCCCCACAGCGGGAGCCCCATCACGAGGCGCGCGGTGCCCAGCCACCCCACCGAGTGGTCCAGGTACAGGGGCACCTGGACCGCGAGGCGCAGCCCGAACATCGCGACCCACACCCACGTCGCCAGCGCGTAGCGGCGCACCAGCTCGCGGTCCTCGCGCCACGCCGTCGGGAACGCGGGCCGCGGCGGGGCCGCCTCGCGCACCGCCGCGTCGTCGCGCGGGTCCGGCGCCGGGGCCGCGGGAGCCCGGCCGCCCGCGAGCGTCGCACCGCCCAGGCCCGAGCGCAGCAGCTCCACGACCACGCCCACCGCCGGCCAGCGCACGAGGATCGTCACCACGCAGCCCACGAGGTACGCGGCGTTCGTCAGCAGGCCCACCGCGTAGTAGTTCTCCGCCCGGTGGGACGTCGCCGCCCACAGGACGCCGATGCCCACCCCGACGAGGCCGCCCAGGGCGTGCATCGGCGGGGTGCGGGCCAGCAGGCGGGCCACCACGAGCAGCACCGCCACGGCGACCGACGCCCACAGCGTCGGCGTGAGCGAGCTCGTGACCACGTACACCACGACGAACACGACGCCCGGGAGCATCGACTCGACCAGGCCGCGCACGCCGCCCACCGAGTCCAGGATCGAGAAGTCGTCCGAGGCCAGGGCCCGCACGCCGCGCGCCGCGTCGTCGTCGGCCAGCAGCTCGGCGGCCGCGCCCGCGGGGCCCTCGGGTCCCGGCGACGCGCTCACGTCGCCGGGCGCTCCCGGGGTCTCACTCGCCATGACGCGCGCGCAGCTCGTAGCGCGGGTTGAACACCGTCGGCCGGCCCGCGGACGTGCTCACGAGCCCCTCGGCGCGCAGCCGGGCACCCGGCTCGATGCCCGCGATGCGACGGCGGCCCAGCCAGACCAGGTCGAGCGAGCCCGTGCCGTCGAACAGCTCGGCCGCGAACGCGGGCACGCCCTCGCGCGGGCGCAGCGTGACCGAGCGGACCACGCCCGAGACCTGCGCGCGGCGGCGGTCCGGCAGCGAGCCGATCGCCCGGCAGCCCGGCTGGCGCGCCGCCTCGTCGCGCTCCTCGTCGGCCGCGACCTCGTCGCGCGACGCGAGCGCGTCCTTCCACGCGGTGCGGACGCCCATCAGCGGATCTCCGTGATCTCGGGGCCGCGTTCCAGGGGGTTGAAGCCCCCGGCCGGCGGCTGCGTGTGCCCGGCCGCCGCCTCGTCCTGCTGCTCCGCGTTCGCGTCGGGCTGCGCCGGCGGCGTGAGCTCGAGGACGTCGCGCGGCGGGCGGGCCTGGTCGCCGCGCACCACGACGGTGTTCGCGAAGATGAACTCGAGCGTCGTCGCGGCCTCGGGCTCCACCGCGGCGCGGCCCGTGATCACGCCGCGCAGGAACCAGCGGGGGCCGTCGACCCCGAGGAACCGCGCCGGGCGGAAGCCCGTGCGGCCGTCGGCGCCGGCCACGGGGAGGCGCGCGAGCAGCTCACGGCCGAACGGACCGGGCACGTCGTCCGCGGCGCCGCCCTGCTGCTGCACCGACGACGCGATCTCCTCGCGGATCTCGTCCCAGATCCCCTGCGTGCGCGGCGCGGCGAACGCCTGCACCTGCAGCACCGAGCCCTCGACCGTGCACGCGACGCCCGTGAACTTGCTCGTGCGGCGGTCCTGCTCGAGGCGCAGCCGCATGCCGGGGACGCCCGGCACGAGCAGGCCGCCGAGGTCGAGGCGGCCCGACGCGTCGTCGATCTCCGCGACGTCGAACGGCCCGGACGTCCGGGGCCCGCGCTCCCCCTCGCCCGACCCGGCGGCGTCCGCCTCCTCGCGCGCGAGGGCGCTCTTCTGGTCCTCACGGCGCTCGTCGGCCGTGGCCCGTCGGAAAAGCCCCACGTTGATCTCCTCGTCAGTACGCTCCGGGCGTGCGCGGTCGTCGCCCGCGCCCGGTTTCCACAGTAGTCCCGCAGCCTGGGGGCGGCGGACGGTCAGGGGGCCGGGGTGCCCGCGCCGCCGAAGCCGCCCGACGAGCCGAAGCCGCCGTCGCCGCGGTGCGAGCCGGGCAGGCGCTCGGCCTCCACGAACCTCACCCGCTCGACCCGCTGCACCACGAGCTGCGCGACCCGGTCGCCGCGCCGCAGCGTCAGGGACTCGGTGCGGTCCGTGTTGAGCAGGGTGACCTTGATCTCGCCCCGGTAGCCGGCGTCGACCGTGCCGGGCGCGTTGACGACCGTCAGGCCGTGCCGCGCCGCCAGGCCCGAGCGGGGGTGCACGAAGGCCGCGTACCCGTCGGGCAGCGCGATCGCGATGCCCGTGGGCACCACCGCCCGCTCGCCCGGCCCGAGCTCGACGTCCTGCGTCGTCACGAGGTCCGCGCCCGCGTCCCCCGGGTGCGCGTAGGACGGCAGGGGGACGCCGTCGTCGAGACGCTGGAGCAGGACGTCGGTCACCTCGGAGCTGGACACGAGGCGTGAGCCTAGTTGCTCGGCGCCGGGCCGGTCCACGCGCCCCGCTCGGCGCCCCGTCCGCGACCCGGGCCCGTGCCACGGGCCGCGCCCCGCGGATGGCATCCTGGTGCCATGCCGGAGCCCACGTCCCCGACCACCCCCTCCGCCACGTTCCGCGAGCGTCTGTGGCCGGGCGCCGGCTCCCTCGTCGCCGCCGCGTGCCTCGGCCTGGTCCTCGGCCTGACCCTGTGGCTCGTCTCCGAGACGTGGGCCGTCGTGGTGGGGGTCGTGGCCGCCGTCGTCCTCGTCGCGGCCCTGTGGGCGACCTCGCCCGTGGTCGCGGTCGGCACCGGGCCCGACGGCGAGCCCTGGCTCTGGGCCGGCAAGGCCCGCATCCCCGTCGCGCTCCTCGCGGCCCCCCGGGCGCTCGACGCCGCGGGGCTGCGCGTCGAGCTCGGCCCCGGCTCGGACGCCCGCACGTTCGCGTGCCTGCGCCCCTGGGTGCGCACCGCCGTGCACGT
>Ga0164243_10015829_pt1 | contig 10396 bp, 10 predicted proteins | sample OricompcompostOP_FD_108781 | JGI IMG/M metagenome (GOLD analysis project Ga0164243, IMG submission 108781) | Organic Plus compost microbial communities from Emeryville, California, USA - Original compost - Organic plus compost (OP) | ecosystem: Engineered > Solid waste > Mixed feedstock >... | reverse complement strand
GCTGACAGGGCTCACAGCGCTACTCCCATCGAATTCGCTGCGGCAAGCGTTGCAGCCCTACACATTGGGCGGAGCGCATGGCCGGCTGCTGGATTCTGACAACGACCGTCTGAGCGGCGCACACATTCAAGGCTTCGAAATAGAGACCTTAATGCAGAACAAGGCCACCACGGTGGCAGTTTTGGATTATCTGGTGCACTGCCTCGAAATCCGGTTCAACGGTCAACCGACGCAACTGATTTTCGATGAAGGCTGGGTATTTCTGGATGATGCCATCTTTGCGGCTCGCATCCGAGAATGGTTAAAGGTTCTGCGGAAAAAGAATGTCTCTGTCATTTTCACCACAACATCGCTAGCCGACATACAGCAATCCACCATTGCACCGGCGATTATCGAAGGTTGTCCGACGCGCATTTTTCTTGCGAACCCTCAAGCTGCTGAACCTCAAATTCGCTCAATCTACTCCAGCTTCGGCCTCAGTGATCGACAAGTCGACATCATCTGTCAAGCACAACCCAAACGGGACTACTACTATCAATCGCCCTTGGGAAATCGCCTTTTTTCCCTCGACCTGGGGCCTATAGCACGGGCCTTCGCTGGTGCCTCCTCTCCCGAAGATCAACGCGCTATGGACGCGCTGTCAGACGATCACCCAGTGCCTTTCGCCGAACGGTGGTTGCGGCATCGAGGGCTCGACTGGGCGAGCGATCTGTTAGTCGACCACCACCGGATCATGGAGGAATGACCCATGAAAATCTCTTATGTACTTTTATGTCTGATGCTGGCGCTGGTGCCTATTTTCGGGCACGCTCAATACACGGTCATCGACCCAGCCAATCTCGCGCAAAACGTTCTGTCGGTATCCTATTCACTGCAACAGATCAATAATCAAATCAGGCAGCTGGAAAATGATGCGCTGATGTTGCAAAACGAGGGTCGTCAGCTCACCAGCTTGAATTACAATGCCCTGACGCAATTGCGGGTGACATTGGCGACAACGACACGGATTTTGCAGGAGGCGCAGGGTATCGCCTTCACGGTCACGGGAGCAAATTCCAGCTTTGACCGACTTTTCCCTTCTCTCTACTCCACCAACATTTCAGGCCCACAAATGCAGGCCGACGCCCGCGAGCGTTGGCAAAATACGCGCAGTGCAACGCAGACCGCGATACAAGTACAAGCACAGGCAGCGCAGAATATCAACGATGATCTGGATACCCTGACGCAGCTCGTCAATCAAAGTCAGTCTGCCATTGGCCAGCTACAGGCCGCCCAGGCAACCAATCAGTTGCTGGCCTTGCAGTCACGGCAGGCTATGCAAGATCAGCAGTTACGCATCACCCAAGACCGTGCACTGGCATTGGAACAAGCGCGGGCCTTGGAGGCAGCCGAGCATTCCCGCGAAGTCATGCGACGTTTTTTAGGTAACGGGACGCGCTACACCGCGCAGCCTGTGAGCTTCTACGACCGCTAATCGAGAACTTTTTTTAGCAATCGCCACGCGGGAGCCTTGGCATGGACGACCTTTCGGTTATTGATCGGTTCACCGATACTTTCTCTCGCTACATCGACTCAGGTTTCGGCCTACTGAGTGGTGAAGTCGCGTTCTTAACCTCTACGCTTGTGATTATCGACATCACTCTCGCCGGCCTTTTCTGGGCCTGGGGAGAAAACGATGACGTGATGTCGAAACTAGTAAAGAAAATTCTCTATGTCGGCTTTTTTGCCTTCGTCATCACTCACTTCAATGATCTTTCCGGCGTTATTTTCCGTTCGTTCGCCGGGCTTGGATTGCAGGCATCGGGGAGCAGTCTCAGTGAAAGCGATTTGCTGCACCCTGGCCGCTTGGCCGCCGCTGGCGTTGACGCGGGGCGTCCGCTGCTTACCCAAATCAACGAACAGAGCGGATTTCCCGAGGTTTTTCACAACCTAGTCAGCATCACCGTGCTGTTTCTGGCTTGGCTGATACTGATCGCGAGCTTTTTCATTCTGGCGGTGCAGCTATTTGTCACGCTGATCGAATTCAAATTGACTACGCTCGCCGGTTTCGTACTTATCCCCTTTGCGCTCTGGAATAAAACCGCATTCCTCGCCGAGCGGGTTTTGGGCAATGTCATCGCCTCGGGTGTAAAAGTTCTTGTACTGGCTGTCATTGTCGGGATCGGTACGACGCTGTTTGCGCAATTTCAAACAACACCCGGAGCCGAACCCTCGGTCGATCAAGCTCTGGCGCTGATGCTCGCTTCGCTGGCCATGCTGGGCCTCGGCATCTTTGGTCCGGGCATTGCGACCGGCCTTGTCTCTGGCGCACCACAGCTGGGCGCTGGCGCGGCTGCCGGCGCCGCTATCGGCGCGACCGGGATGGCCGCCGCCACCGTCGGCGCGGTGAGCGGCGGATCTCGGTTGTTGGGGCGCGGCGCAACCACGGCGGTGCGCGCAGCAACCGCGTTAGCCGGTGGCGCTCGCGCGGCCTACGCCGAAGGCGCCCAACAGGCCGGCACCTCCGGAATGCAGGCTGTTTCGGCGGCCGTAGTCAACACCGCGCGCTCAAGCCTCGCCAGATTTCAAGCCCGCGCGCAGCAATGGGCAACGGGTCATCCCGCCGACGCCGGCGGGATGGAAAGCTCGAATACGGCTAACGCCCCCGCCTGGGCACGTCGTCTACAGCGCCGTCAGCACCTATCACACGGGATTTCCACCGCTGCCCACGTGGTCCGCTCTGCGGACCGAGGTGGCAGCGGCGCCAATCCCTCACTCCGCGACCCCTCCAACTCATAACGGGAGCCACGACAATGCGGCTTTTTCGCAAACCTACAGTTCGTTATTCGAATATGCCTACACCGATCACGCCATATCAGGCAGCGGGTCAAGTGTGGGATCAACGTCTCGGCAGTGCCCGCGTTCAAGCTCGCAACTGGCGGCTGATGGCCTTCGGCTGCCTGGTCCTTGCGTCACTCGCCTTGGGTGGCCTGGTGTGGCGAGCCGGGCAATCCTTCGTTACGCCCTATGTCGTCGAAGTCAGCTCTGACGGGCAGGTCCGCGCTGTTGGCGAGGCTGTGACGCCTTATGAGCCTTCCGACGCGCAGATTGCCTATTTGCTCTCGCAATTCATCAGCAATGTCCGCGCGCTGCCGCTCGACCCGATTGTATTACGCAAAAATTGGTTGAGCGCGTATGACTACACAACAGACCGGGGCGCGACGATCCTCAACGAATACGCCCGCGAAAACGATCCATTTGCTCGCGTCGGCCAAACCACGATCTCGGTGGAAGTCACGAGCGTAGTCCGAGCCAGCGAGCACTCTTTTCAGTTGCGCTGGATCGAGCGTACCTATCAGAACGGCGCGTTGGCAGCGACCGACCGCTGGACAGCCATTGTCACCCTGGTGATTCAGCCACCTCGGACCGAGGAGCGACTTCGAAAAAATCCACTCGGGCTTTATGTCGATGCGCTGAACTGGAACCGTGAACTGAACGAGGGAAAAAAATCATGAGCAATCGCAGCCATGTTTACCGTCTACTGAAAGGTGTCATTATTGGTATCGCTGCGCTTACTGTCGCTTCTTGCGCTGCACCCCATGGAAAGGCACCACCGATCATCGGCCTCGATGAACCCGCCATCACCTCACCGGAACCGCCTCAAGTAAATTTTGGAGCACCGGCCATTGTTGAAGTACCCAAGCTCTTACCCTTACCCGGTCAGCTTGTACCCGAAAATCAAGGGGCAGAGAAACGCGATGAGCCCACCGATCCGCGCGAACGTGTGTCACAGGCAAACAGGGACGCGACGGTGCCGCCCAACCGCGAGGGTTACATCAACGCGGTGCAAGTTTGGCCCTATGCTGAAGGCGCCTTGTATCAGCTCTACACCAGTCCGGGCCGCGTAACCGCTATTGCATTGCAGCCCGGGGAATCACTGATCGCAGTATCTGCGGGCGATACCGTGCGCTGGGTCGTCGGCGATACTGCGAGCGGCAATGGCGTGCAGCGCCGCATACAAATACTCATCAAGCCCACGCGCGCGGAGCTGAAAACCAACCTCGTCATCACTACCGACCGCCGGGTCTATCTGCTCGATGCAATCTCAACTGCGCGGTCTTGGATGGCTTCAGTTTCTTGGGATTACCCGCAGGACCGGCTGACCGCGCTCAAAAATGACACGGCAAAGGCGGCGCTTGCGGCGCCAGCCGCAACCGGCCTGTCAATTGAGCAGTTGAAATTCCGCTATTCGATCACCGGCGACTCCCCTTCATGGCGACCGCTGCGCGCATTCGATGATGGAGAGCGCGTATTTATCCAATTTCCCAGCGGGATAGCTCAAGGTGAATTACCGCCACTGTTCGCAATCGGCCCGGAGGGCGATGTGGAATTGGTGAATTACCGTTTCCGGTCACCCTACTACATTGTCGACCGCCTCTTCGGCGCGGCCGAATTGCGTCTCGGTGGGAAGCGAACCGAGGTTGTCCGCATCAGCCGCACCGATAGCAAAGGGAGATAGCATGATGACCGATGAAAAAGTCCCCCCTGAACCGCTGATGCTGCGCACCCCACCGCGGCCGGTCACCCAGCTCAATCGCCGCGTGCTCGTGATCTGCATAGCGGTGATTGCGATAACAACGCTCGGCGCAACCCTTTGGTCGCTCAGTGCTGAACGCAAACAAAACGGCACCCCGCAGACTGAGCTGCGCAACACGGAACGCCTATCGCGCGCCGACGGTCTGGAACGGCTCCCGCAGACTTATTCTGACGCCACCCCCGTGTTGGGGCCGCCACTACCGGGTGATTGGGGTGCCCCGCTGCTTCATGTTCAACAAAAAGAGGTGATCCCACCTTCGCCCAGCGCTTCGATCGATGCACAGCACCAGGCGGCCCATGGCGGCTATCAACGCGAAGCGGATCAGATAGCCAGCGCGCCCGTATTATTTCGTGGAACAAGCCAAATAGCGGCGCCGGAAGCCGCCAAGGCCGAATCCGCAGGCCAGCCAGCAGCGACGGGTGCTTTCAGTTTCGCAGGCGGACAGCCAGCGCAAAATGCAGCCGATCAGAATCCGCAGGAACACAACGGAGCCTCTTTGAATAAGGGAGAGGATGCGAAAACCCTTGGCAGTGGCACACTGCAACCGCCGCCGTCCCCTTACGCTGTCATGGCTGGGACCATCATCCCGGCAGCGCTGCTGACGGGAATTAATTCAGATCGCTCCGGCGACATCATTGCCGTCGTCACCCAGCCTGTTTATGACAGTGCTACCGGCCGGCATGTGCTCGTCCCTCCGGCATCTCGTCTGATGGGGCATTGCGAGTGTCAGATCACGTTTGGGCAAAACCAGGTCGGAGTAGTTTGGACCCGCTTGATTCTCCCGGATATGTCTTCCATTACGCTCGATCAACTGCCCGCAGTCGATGCGGCCGGTTATGCGGGGTTGGGAGATAAGGTGGATTGGCATTGGGGTCAGGTTTTCGCTGGGGCGGCCGTTTCAACGCTCATTGGCGTTGGTGCCGAACTCGCGGCGCCTGATCGGCGAGATGGCGAAGGCCGCGTCATCATCGCAACGCGGGAGAGTGTGCAAGACTCTGTGAACCAAGTCGGCCAGGAGGTGACCAAGCGGAGCCTCAACATCCGCCCTACTGTCACGGTGCGGCCGGGAATGCCTCTGCGCGTCATCGTCAATCGCGATTTGATTCTGCGCCCCTATCAACCCCTCATTTTTGAGAGATCGACATTATGAACAGACTCAGTTTGGGGCCGATTCCGAAAGCGGATATGGTCAGGCTGGCAATCACACTCCCTACGACTTTAAAAGAAGACTTGGACGCATACGCGGCCTTGCACGCAGAAACGTGGGGGGAATCTGTGGATGTGGCAACGCTCATTCCTCACATACTGACTGCGTTTCTCGCGCGCGATCGCGGGTTTCGCCGTGCGAAGCGCGGTCGTGCTTGAATATCGATCAGTAAAAATATATCTCCGGCCGGGCGCTTTCCGGCCATTTTCCCTTCCTCAGGTAATCCTCATCACATCATGGCGCGGAGGCCCTGCAAAAGCCTCTTGATTGCGCCCGAAGGTTCACTTTCGGCTCTCAGCAAATATGTAGTTAGCCGCGCTCGTTTGTCGATCAGAGGTCGAATTGCAATATCAGGCCGACGGTTAAACTCCACTTCCGCAGCGCTGGTGAACCCCGCCCCAAACCCCGCAGCAACCAGCGTCAGCAGTATGCTTAAACTATCGACGCGCTCGACAACGTTGGGCTCCTCGCAAGCGCGACGAATCAGTTGTTCGACCTGCCATTGGCAGCCTGAGCTACAATCCGGCTCACCGAGCAGCAGAGGGAGTTTGACGATATCCGCCAGTCGAATTTGGTGACGTCTGGCCAATGGATGATTGATCGGCAAAATAACGACGATAGGGTCATGCCATACTGGATCGGCGATAATCCCCTCATCATTGGGCGCGCGCATAGCAAACCCAATATCGAGGAGATCATCCCGCAAACTCTGCACCTGCTGGCGAAACGATAACTGGCACAGCTGAAGATCGACATCGGGCTCATCGCGTCGAAATAGAGTGAACAACCGCGCTAAACGCGACTGCGCGGCTGCACCTTCTGAAAGGCCAATTCGAACAAGACCTCGATGGCCCTGAGCCACCACAGCGACCTTTTGACGCGCTTGGTCTAGCGCCTCAAAAATGCGACGAGCCTCGGCCAACAACACGAGGCCAGCGTCGGTAATATTGGTGCGCCGGGTGTTCCGTTCAAAAAGCCGAGCGCCCAGGTCAGATTCCAATTCGCGCACCGCGCGAGACAGTGGCGATTGGCCCATCTGTAATCGCTCGGCGGCCCGCCCAAAGTGGCGCTCCTCCGCTACCGCGACAAAGTACCTTAAATGACGCAATTCCATTCTGCGACAAACCTTTCCCATTCGTCTTTTTAAACATATCACGGATTTTTATTTTCGCTCGTGAGATTTCCTAGCGTGGTTTTCTTGTCGCAAAGCGAGGATATAAAAGCCAAGATTTCTTCCGTTCGCCATGCGGTCGTCCGAGTTCCCAACTTGACCGCCGCCGGTGCTTTGCCCTCTCTCACCCAACGCCACCACGTCGATCTCCCTACCGGAATCAAGCCCTGTATGGGAGGTTCGGCCTTGGGATCACCGATGATTTGAGGTAGGCGTAGGAAACCCATTGTGGATACTATTGACAGGTCTTTCATCGTCTTTCCCCCGAGCAATAGCTCTAATTTGCCATGCAATTAATCAGACAAATTATGCGCCTTGTAGAGGGAAAAACCTGACAACAACCAGCGTAGTCCAGAGTAGAACAGCGCAGCTAACGAGTTTTTTCTCGGTAAAGGGTAATTTTTCGGTTCTATGCAGCGCTTGCATTCACCGCCGGAGATTTATCTCCACTGAACGTAAAGAGGGGCGTCAAAATGAGGATCGGTACGTCCGGCACCCGACCACTCAAGCATTCATTTTTTCCGGCGTCTCAGGAAATTTTTCAACGCCTTCAATTGGCGATCAACGGTGCTGGTTGAGTGCAGAATATGGGCGGTAGCTGGGCATAGCATTTTCAATATGGCGTAGTTGAGAGCCATTTTGGTTTTCAAATCGAGATGAAACACGGGCTCGTGATGTGCAATACGATTACGTAACAGTCGAAGCTCCTCCAATTCCTTGTTAAAAATTGCGCGAGCCGGCGGTTTGTTCGGGGCAAAAGACCGACTTAGGCAAGGAGTCCATAAGGTATGCTCCCACTTACGGACCGTCAGGTTGTGCCAAAAGCCGAAAGTGAGTTCCGTCACGACCTTGCCGGGCAAAAGATGCTGCCCCGGTAAAAGATGCTTTCTCGCATCTTTGATTGCACGGTCGAGGATTTTTAGAGTCTTGGCATCCACACCGATGATTTTACGAAAAGCTGCATCATTGAACCAATTAGCACCGAATTTCATGCCAATTGTGGACTCAAACTTATTGCGCAGGGCCACCTCCGTGTAGTGGAGGTCGATCAGGATAGCGGCGCTCAGTTGAGCATTGATGACGTACAAGCGTAATGCCTGGTGCTCATCCCCAGCCATTATCTTCAAATATTTGGTGAGCCGCGGAACCGTCAAAGTTGAGATCAGAGCGCCACGCTGTCTCGGGCTCATCTTTGGAATATTGTTATTCAGGTCGTTTTCCCCGCCGCTGGTGGAATTGGACAATTGGAAGAATGGAGCGTAGTATTACTTGGGAATGCCCTCGGTGTGACCTCTGCGAAAGCACGCCCCCGAGGGCGAAGTCTTTAAAGGGCGGCCATTTAGGCCGCCCTTTTCATTTAGTGGATAGCCAGCCTAGACCTGCCTTTTCACCAATATAGCCCGAGCCCCGGCCCACCCGATAAGGCGGGCCTTGGCCTTCTTCCCCCTAAGTTTTGGGTGCTGTCCAGCGCTTCACCATATTTCGGGCGATTTCAAGGTTGCCCGACACATCCCATAAGGCATGGACCAGTACGTCGTCCGCGATGGGATTTCGATCCTCATGCTCCAACTCAGCGCTTAGGAGTATAACAACGGCCTCAGCCCTCGCCAGGACACAACTCAAAAGGCTGAGGGGAATGCCTAAGTAACCATCGGGGAGCCCCGTAATAACGGCCTCCGGGGTGTCCCCCCACGATTTCGGCGGGGAAGGGGTACTGTTGGTGCTATGATTGGCATCAGCCATGATTCACCTCTACGCAGGTGGGTTGTGGTTAGGACTCGGCTGGGGTGACCGCCTCGGCCGGGTCCGCTTACTACTGAATTGCGATTTGCTTCAACGCCTCACGGTCCATGGCCGCATGTCCCGGAAAGAGCGCCAGCCCAATCCAAAAACGTATCGGGCTCAACCTGCACGTGCCCGGTCAATCTCTTCAAAAATCCGCGCCATTTCGTCCCTCGCAGGGCTACCCGATTTGGAGCTCGGCGACTCCACCCGAGCTTCATTTCGACGTTCGTCCAGCCAATCGGCCCATGTCTGCATCATTTTTATGCGAGGGCGGAGGTACTTTGCATGGTTATACGCGGCCTTAGTTTTGCTCCGCTTTGCATGGGCCAATTGAACCTCTGTATGGTCCTCTTCAAACCCCATTTCCAAAAGCTGTGTTTGAGCAGTGGCCCTAAAATCGTGACCGGTCCAAGTCGCTGGCTCATACCCTAAATACTCGATTGCACGGTTTATTGTCGTCGGCGACATACATTTTCTAGGGTCTCTGTTATTCGGAAAAAGATAAAGGTTCGCACCCGTTATTCCACGCAGTTCTTCTATCAGTGCGACGGCCTGAGCAGCCAGTGGGATTAGATGCTTCCGCCTCAACTTCATCCGTCCCGCTTCGATTATCCAAAAACGTCGCTCTAAATCGAACTGCGTCCATTGCGCATGTCGCAACTCATTGGTCCTTACAAAGGTCAACATCATGAGATTGAGCGCAATTACGGTTGTGCGATTTCCGCCATACTTATCCAGCCGCTTTATGAACTCGGTAATCTCACTCGAATTCATCGCCTGCGCATGATTTATCTCACCCCTTTGGATAGTCCTATGCAAAGGTGCAGCAGGGTCGCTTTCAATAAGCCCGTTTACGATCGCCTTCACAAAAACTTGGCTCATCCACTGGCGCAAGTTTATGGCGACACTAGGGGCGCCCCTCTTTCGGACCCTATCCACAATGTCGTAGACGTGGATCGTCTTGATACTCCACAGGGGAAGGTTACCGATAAAGGGATAAATATCCTCCCGGAAACCTCTTTCAATTTGCTGGTAATAATAGGGAACGATGGTTTGCTTCTTTTCCTCCATCCATTCATCAGCAAATGTTCGGAAGAGAATTCCTGATAGCTCGATATTGTGGGCTTTCTCTGACTGCCGAGCGTGAGAAGGATGGATTCCCTGCTTTACAAGGGCTCGCGCATCGTCACGCATACGCCGGGCGTCTTGGAGGGAAATTGTCGGATAAGCACCGAGCGCGAAAACGTTTTCTTTTCCAGCGATTCGATAGCGGTAACGCCACAACTTCGAACCGTTCGGCTTTATCTCTATATAAAGCCCACCCCCATCCGTGAGTTTAAGCGGGCTGGTAGGAGCGGCTGTTTGCCTGATTTTGAGATCGGTTAGCGCCATGATTTGAGGGGTATCGAGTTTTCAATACCCCCAAACATACCCGCTTTTTACGAAGCTGTCTTGAAACGTCTTGGAACAAACAAGCTAAAATCTATAACAATAACAAGAAGTTCAAAACACAGCCGGACTCACCTGGACCTTCCGGGACGACCATGTTGCTTTTCGATCATCAGCAGCATGGTCAGTGCTCCTCGGCCTGGGTCTGGGTATCGCTGGATTGAGCCATGGAGGCGGCGCGGAAAATTGCGCGCGCCTTGTTCATGGT
>Ga0164243_10015828_pt1 | contig 10396 bp, 10 predicted proteins | sample OricompcompostOP_FD_108781 | JGI IMG/M metagenome (GOLD analysis project Ga0164243, IMG submission 108781) | Organic Plus compost microbial communities from Emeryville, California, USA - Original compost - Organic plus compost (OP) | ecosystem: Engineered > Solid waste > Mixed feedstock >... | reverse complement strand
GTTGGCGTGCTTGTCGACACGGAACTCGATCTTGCCGCCCTTGATGTCGCCGACGGCCTTGGCGACGTCCGGGGTGACGGTGCCGGTCTTCGGGTTCGGCATCAGGCCACGCGGACCGAGCACGCGGCCGAGCCGGCCGACCTTGCCCATCAGGTCCGGGGTGGCGACCACGGCGTCGAAGTCCAGCCGCCCACCGGCGACTTCCTCGATCAGCTCGTCGCCGCCGACGATGTCGGCGCCCGCGGCCTCCGCGGCCGTGGCACGGTCACCGGTCGCGAAGACCAGGACCCGGGCGGTCTTGCCGGTGCCGTGCGGCAGGTTCACGGTGCCGCGCACCATCTGGTCGGCCTTGCGCGGGTCGACGCCCAGGCGCAGGGCGACCTCGACGGTCGCGTCGAACTTCGCGGTGGAGGTGGACTTGGCGAGGCGTACGGCCTCGAGCGGGGCGTAGAGCCGCTCCCGGTCGACCTTGGCTTCCGCTTCGCGGTAGGTCTTGCTGCGCTTCACTGAAAGCTCCTGACAGTGGCGCCATACGGCGTGGACCGCACGGCGGTTACGGAGTGGTGGTGCAGGCCAGCGCCGGCCCTCCCACCTGATGCTGCTTGCTGCTGTAGCCGGCGTACGTACGGGCTCGGCGCCCGCTCGGACGCTGGTCAGCCCTCGATCGTGACGCCCATGGAACGTGCGGTGCCGGAGATGATCCGCTCCGCCTGGTCCAGGTCCTTGGCGTTGAGGTCGGGCATCTTGGTGTCGGCGATCTCGCGCACCTGGTCGCGGGTGATCTTGGCGACCTTGGTGCTGTGCGGGGTGCCGGAGCCCTTCTCCACGCCCGCGGCCTTGAGGATCATCTTCGAGGCCGGCGGCGTCTTGGTGATGAAGTCGAAGGAACGGTCCTCGTAGACCGTGATCTCGACCGGGATGACCCAGCCGCGCTGCGACTCGGTCGCCGCGTTGTACGCCTTGCAGAACTCCATGATGTTGACGCCGTGCTGACCCAGCGCCGGGCCGACCGGCGGGGCCGGGTTGGCGGCGCCGGCCTGGATCTGGAGCTTGATCAGCCCCGCGACCTTCTTCTTCTTGGGAGGCATGCTCTCTCCGGGTCCTAGTGAGAGGTGGTGGAGCCTCCATCCCGTCCGGACGGAGGCATACCGCACCACGATAGCCCGTACCGTGGTCGGCTTACGAAATCGGCAGTTCGGGCGGGAAGCGCACCCGCCCGAACTGCCAACGGAGAACGGTCAGTTCTTCTGGATCTGGTCGAAGCTCAGCTCGACCGGGGTCTCGCGGCCGAAGATCTCCACGAGGCCCTTGACCTTCTTCGAGTCGGCGTTGATCTCGTTGATCGTCGCCTGGAGCGTCGCGAACGGGCCGTCGGTGACCGTGACCGAGTCGCCCACCTCGAAGTCCAGCACCTGCACTTCGACCTTGCGGCTCGGGCCGCCCGCGGGCTTGCCCTCTTCTTCCGCGGCCGCGGCCTTGGCGGCCTTCTCCTCGGCCTCCGGGGCGAGCATCTTGGTGATCTCGTCGAGGGTGAGCGGATACGGGTCGTAGGCGTTGCCGACGAAGCCGGTGACGCCCGGGGTGTTGCGCACGACGCCCCACGACTCGTTCGTCAGGTCCATCCGCACCAGGACGTATCCCGGGAGCTTGTTCTGCCGGACGGTGCGGCGGTCCCCGTTCTTGATCTGGACGACCTCTTCCTGCGGCACCTCGGCCTGGAAGATGAAGTCCTCGACGTTGAGGGAGACGGCGCGCTGCTCCAGGTTGGTCTTCACGCGGTTCTCGTAGCCGGCGTAGGTGTGGATCACGTACCACTCGCCGGGGAGATGACGCAGCTCCTGGCGGAGTTCGGCGACGGGGTCCGTCTGCTCCGCTTCGCCTTCGCCCTCGTCCGCGGGCTGTTCGTCCGCTTCCGCGACAGCGGCGTCCTCGGCGGTCTCCGCGGCCTGGAGCGGCTCGACTTCGACGGCGGCCTGCTCGGCTGGCTCCCCGCCGGCGGCCTCAGCAGCGTCCGCCTGGTCGACGCTGTCGTCCGCCGCCTCGACGATGTCGCGCGCGGTGTCGTCCTCGGCGGGCTCGACGGCGTCGTTCAGGTTCGGGTCAGACACGGTGGCTGCTTCTTCCTGGCTTCATGATCGAACATACGGAAAGCACCGCGACGCGGAACGTCCCGGCGGTGTGACGGGTCCGCCCGCGAGGCCGCCGCGGCCTCTGAGCCGACCCGGGCCGCTACAACCGGCCCTACCCGAAAACGTACTTGACGGCTTGGGTGAACCCATAGTCAATCACGGTCACGAAGCCGATGATGATGGCGACGAAGACGATCACCACGGTGGTGTACGTGGACAGTTGCTGGCGCGTGGGCCAGACGACCTTGCGCAGCTCCGCGATGATCTGGCGGTAGAAAAGAGCAAGCCGGGCCATCGCACCCTTCTTGGCGCGCTTGCCGCCACGACGCGGCTTCTTCCTGCTGTCCGACGACCCTCCGGGCTCGGGGACCTCGGTGGTATCCGTGATCTCCGTCACTCGTCCTCACCTGATCCGGGTCGTGGCCCTGCGGCGTCCGGCCCGGCCGCACGGCGGTGCATTTCAGTACGTACGCAGCACACACCCTTGGCGACGATGTGTGGAGCAGGGCCGGAGGGACTCGAACCCCCAACCGCTGGTTTTGGAGACCAGTGCTCTTCCAATTGAGCTACGACCCTTTGTGGTTGAGCCCCAACTTACCGCATCGGAAGGTGTGTCCGTGCCGCGTGGAGCCAACGGCCAAGAAGTGTACGTGCTCCCGCGGCGGGCGTCGAACACGTAATGTCCCGCACACCCGCGCAAACACCCCTGCCCGGTGTCACCGCCTTCTGCGAACATGGCCGCATGACCGCTGCAACTCCAGCACCATCCTCCGCGCACTCTCCCAAGCGACGTGTATCGGCTCGCGTCGGGTCGATCTCCGAGTCGGCGACGCTCGCCGTCGACGCCAAGGCCAAGGCGCTCAAGGCCGCCGGGCGTCCCGTGATCGGATTCGGCGCCGGCGAGCCGGACTTCGCGACTCCCGAGCACATCGTGGACGCCGCCGTCGAGGCCTGCCGCGCGCGAAAGAGCCACGGCTACACCCCCGCAGGCGGTCTCCCCGAACTGAAGTCCGCCATCGCGGACAAGACGCTGCGCGACTCCGGTTACCCGGTCGACGCGTCCCAAGTGCTGGTGACGAACGGCGGGAAGCAGGCCATCTACGAGTCGTTCGCGGCGCTTCTCGACCCGGGCGACGAGGTCATCGTGCCCGCTCCCTACTGGACGACGTACCCGGAGTCGGTCCGGCTCGCGGGCGGTGTTCCGGTGTTCGTCACGGCCGACGAGACGACCGGATACCGCGTGAGCGTCGAGCAGTTGGAGGCCGCGCGCACCGAGCGTACGAAGGTGCTGGTGTTCGTCTCCCCGTCCAACCCGACGGGCAGCGTCTACCCGCGGGCGGAGACCGAGGCCGTCGGACGCTGGGCCGTCGAGCACGGGCTGTGGGTGCTGACCGACGAGATCTACGAGCATCTCGTCTACGGCGACGCGGAGTTCACCTCGCTTCCCGCGGTGCTGCCGGAGCTGCGCGAGCAGTGTGTGGTGGTCAACGGCGTCTCGAAGACGTACGCGATGACCGGGTGGCGGACGGGCTGGATCCTCGGGCCGCAGGACGTGATCAAGGCGGCGTCCAACCTGCAGTCGCACGCGACGTCCAACGTGTGCAACGTCGCCCAGGCGGCCGCGCTCGCCGCCGTCTCCGGGGACTTGTCGGCGGTGGCCGAGATGCGCTCCGCCTTCGACCGGAGGCGGCAGACCATCGTGCGGATGCTGAGCGAGATCGAGGGCGTGACCTGCCCGGAGCCGGAAGGCGCGTTCTACGCCTATCCGCAGGTCAAGTCGCTGCTCGGCAAGGAGATTCGGGGCCGGCGTCCGCAATCCAGCGTGGAACTGGCCGAGTTGATCCTGGAGGAGGCCGAGGTCGCGGTGGTGCCCGGAGAGGCGTTCGGCACCCCCGGCTATCTCCGGCTGTCGTACGCGCTCGGCGACGAGGACCTGGCCGAGGGCGTCTCGCGGATCCAGAAGCTGCTGGGCGAGGCCCGCGACTGACAACGGCACGGACCGCGCGGGCCGGAACACCGCACCCGGGCCTTCCCGTTCGGCAAGCTCCCGTTCGGGCGAGCCCTCGTTCGGGGAAGGGGATTACCGGCCTGCGCGGCCCGTACGGCAGGATCTTGGAATGTTGCAGTCTTCCGCAGGGCGAGCCCCGCACCCCCGACGCCCGGCCGGTACTCCGGCCTCCGCTTCCGTCCGGTCCGCCGCCTCGCGGCGGGATGTGCGTACGCTGCCGAAGGCCCATCTGCATCTGCACTTCACCGGGTCGATGCGCTCGAGCACGCTGCTGGAGCTGGCCGACAAGTACGGCGTGCACCTCCCGGAGGCGCTGAGCGGCGGCGAGCCGCCCGAGCTGCGCGCCACGGACGAGCGGGGCTGGTTCCGCTTCCAGCGGCTGTACGACATCGCGCGCTCCTGTCTGCGTTCGCCCGAGGACATTCAGCGCCTGGTGCGGGAGGCGGCGGAGGAGGATCTGCGGGACGGCTCGCGGTGGTTGGAGATCCAGGTCGATCCGACCTCGTACGCTCCGCGGCTGGGCGGGCTGACCCCCGCGCTGGAGATCATCCTGGATGCGGTCGAGACGGCCGTGCGGGACACCGGGCTCGCGATCCGGGTGCTGGTCGCGGCGAACCGTATGAAGCACCCGCTGGACGCGCGCACGCTCGCGCGGCTGGCCGTCCGCTACGCCGACCGCGGCATCGTCGGCTTCGGGCTCTCCAACGACGAACGCCGGGGATTCGCGCGGGACTTCGACCGCGCTTTCGCGATCGCGCGCGAGGGCGGGCTGCTGTCGGCGCCGCACGGCGGCGAGCTGTCCGGGCCGAGCAGCGTCCGGGACTGCCTGGACGATCTGCACGCGCACCGGGTCGGGCACGGGGTGCGCGCGGTCGAAGACCCCGCTGTGCTGGGCCTGTTGGCGAAGCGCGGCGTGACCTGCGAGGTCTGCCCGGCCTCGAACGTGGCGCTGGGCGTCTACGACGCACCGGAGGAGGTGCCGCTGCGGGCCCTGTGGGACGCGGGGGTTCCGGTGGCGCTCGGGGCGGACGATCCGCTGCTGTTCGGGGCGCGGCTGGGGGCGCAGTACGAGATCGCACGCGCCGCGCACGGCTTCAGCGACGACGAACTGGCCGAGCTGGCACGGCAGTCGGTGCGTGCGGCGGCGATGCCGGCGGCGGTACGCGACGAGACGCTGGCCGCGATCGAGGACTGGCTGGACGGTGACCGCAGCACCGCCGGCGCGGCGGGCTGAACCACCACCCGGACCGGCTACAGCGAACAGCCCACCAGCATCGGCTCGTTGACGAGCGTCACGCCGAACGCTTCGCGCACGCCGTCCCGGACCTCGCGCGCCAGCGCCAGCAGATCGGCGGTGCGGGCCGCGCCGCGGTTCGTCAGAGCGAGCGTGTGCTTGCTGGAGATACGGGCCGGACCGTCGCCGTACCCCTTGGTGAAGCCGGCCTTGTCGATCAGCCAGGCCGCAGAGGTCTTGGTCAGCCCCTCCCCCGCGGGGAAGGCGGGCGCGGCGACGTCGGCGCCGAGCCGCTCGGCGACCCGGGCCGTGAAGTCCTCGAACTCGGCGTCCGTCAGCACCGGGTTGGTGAAGAACGACCCCGCGGACCAGGTGTCGTGGTCCTCCGGATCCAGCACCATGCCCTTGCCGGCGCGCAGCTTGAGCACGGTCTCGCGGGCCGTCTGCACGGGCACCCGCTCGCCGGGCTCGACGCCGAGCGCACGGGCGGTCTCGGCGTACTTCAGCGGCGCCGACAGGCCGTCGGCGTCGTCGAGTTGGAAGCGGACGCGCAGCACCACGTGGCGGTCGGGTTCGGCCTTGAAGCGGCTGCTGCGGTAGGAGAACCCGCAGTCCTCGGCGGCGAGGGTCACGGTGCGCCGCTCGCGCCGGTCGTACGCCACGACCTCGGTGATCGTGGAGGAGACCTCCTGTCCGTAGGCGCCGACGTTCTGGATCGGGGTGGCGCCCGCCGAACCCGGGATGCCGGCCAGGCACTCGATGCCGGCCAGGCCCGCTTCGACGGTGCGGGCGACGGCGTCCGACCAGTTCTCGCCGGCGGCGAGTTCGAGCCGGGTGCCGGACAGTTGCCGGCCGCTGGTCGCGATGCGCAAGGCCGTGCCGGGAAAGCCCTCGTCCGCGATGACCAGATTGCTGCCGCCGCCGATGAGCAGCAGCGGCGTCCCGGCGTCGTCGGCCTCCCGCACCGCCGCGATGACCTCGTCGTCGGTGGTGGCGGTGCGGAGGCGGGCGGCGGGGCCGCCGAGCCGGAAAGTGGTCAGCGGGGCGAGGGGCGCACTGCGGGAGGCGCCGGAGTCGTGGGCGTCGCGGAGTTCCTGCACGGGCTCAAGAGTACGAGAGCGGGCGGACGTTGCCGTCCCGGCGGGCGTGCGTCACGCGAGCCGGACGACCGCCCGCGCCATCCCGAGCACCTTCCGTCCGCCGCTCGTCGCGGTCAGATCGACCCGGACCGTGCGTGCCTCGTCGTCGAGCTTCGCGGCGACCTTCGCGGCGACCTCGACGGCGGTGCCCTTGTCGTCGTCCGGCACCACGACCGGGTTGGTGAAGCGCACGCCGTACTCGACGACCGCGCCCGGGTCCCCGGTCCAGTCGGTGACCACGCGGATCGCCTCGGCCATCGTGAACATGCCGTGCGCGATCACGTCGTCCAGCCCGACCTGCTTCGCGATCCGCTCGCTCCAGTGGATCGGGTTGAAGTCGCCGGACGCGCCCGCGTAGCGCACGAGCGCGGCACGGTCCACCGGGAAGCTGGCCGAGGGCAGTTCGGTGCCGACCTCGACGTCCTCGTACGCGATCTTCGCCGTCATCTCGTCACGCCTCCTCGGGGGCGCGGGCCACGAGCTTGGTGTTGGCGGTCACCACGTGCTCGCCGTGCTCGTCGTGCACCTCGCCGCGTACGTCCAACACGTCGTTGCCCGCAAGGGACTTGATCGACTCGATGGTGGAGGTGACCGTCAGCCGGTCCCCCGCCCGCACGGGCCGCGAGTACGCGAACTTCTGGTCGCCGTGCACCACCCGCTCGTAGTCCAGGCCCAACTCCGGGTCGGCGACGACCTCTCCGGCCGCGCTGAAGGTGACGGTGAAGACGAAGGTCGGCGGGGCGATCACATCGGGGTGGCCGAGCGCACGGGCGGCGTCGGTGTCGGTGTAGGCGGGGTTGCCGTCGCCGATGGCCGCGGCGAACTCCCGGATCTTCTCCCGGCCCACCTCGTACGGACGGGTGGGCGGGTAACTCCGCCCGACGAAGGACTGATCGAGCGCCATGGGCGCGGTACCTCCTGCGTGCTGGCCACGGATTGCCGGGTGCGACGGCCGCGGATTCTACGGAGCGGCGCCGCATACGACGAGGCCGCCCCCGGTGGTCGGGGACGGCCTCGGCAGAAGTCGATGGCGGCCGATGCGGACGACGGCGCCGATGCGGGTCCGTCCGCGTCAGCGGGTCTCGCGGTGGGCCGTGTGCGCGTTGCAGCGCGGGCAGTGCTTCTTCATCTCAAGCCGGTCGGGGTTGTTCCGCCGGTTCTTCTTCGTGATGTAGTTCCGCTCCTTGCACTCCACGCAGGCCAGCGTGATCTTCGGGCGGACGTCGGTGGCAGCCACGTGAGTGCTCCTTGACGAACGGTCGGGATGAACACAGAAAGAGTAGCCGATCGACGGAACTCACCCGCAACCGGCTACTGTCGGTGAAGTAGCGGTGACCGGACTTGAACCGGTGACACAGCGATTATGAGCCGCTTGCTCTACCGACTGAGCTACACCGCCGCGATGCGGCGGCCTCCACCACGAGTGGAAGGCCCGTCACATCAGAGCCCCAAAGCGGAATCGAACCGCTGACCTTCTCCTTACCATGGAGACGCTCTGCCGACTGAGCTATTGGGGCGAGCGATGAAGACATTACACGCCCGAGTGCCAAACGTGAAATCCGTATCGGGCGTTCCCGGGGCACCCTGCGCACCTGTCTCACAGCTCACTTCCAGCTGCCGAACACACCACGCTGGTACGACTATTCGGCTCCTCCCGACCGTCGCACGCACCGCGGCCTAGTCTCTTTCTCACGCTGTGTGATCTTGACCGACGCCGGACGGGGAGCCCATGTCCGAGAGCCAGCCGCGCGAGCCCGGGCTGTTGTTGTGCGGCGCCCGGCTCGTCGACGGGCGGACCGTCGACGTACGGCTCGGAGGGGGTCGCATCGAGGCGGTCGGCACCGCCGGTTCGCTCGCGGGCGGAGGTCCGAAGACGGCCGGAAGCGGAGGCGGCGGGGACGGGGCGAGTGCCGGGAGCCGGACCTCGGAGAGTGCGCGGGCCGCGCGGGTCGATGTGAGCGGCTACCTGCTGCTGCCCGCCCCGGCCGAACCGCACGCGCACTACGACACCGCGTTCACCGCGGCCTTCCCGGTCACCGGCCCGGGCGCGGGCGGTGCGCCCGCGGGCAGCGTCGAGGACGTGCAGCGGCGTACGACCGAGGCGGCGCTGTTGCAGCTCGGGCTCGGGGCGACGGCAGCGCGCACCCACGTACGCATCGGGGATGTGGCCGGACTGCGGTCGCTGGAGGCGGTGTTGCAGGCGCGGCGCTCGCTGCGCGGGCTGACCGACCTGGACGCGGTCGCCGTGCCGCGGCTGCTCACCGGCGTCGCCGGGGCGGACGGGCTGGCGATGCTGCGGGACGCGGTGAAGATGGGGGCGGCCGTGGTCGGCGGCTGCCCCGATCTGGATCCGGATCCGGGCGGCTTCGTGGACGCCGTGCTGGAGGTCGCCGCCGAGCAGGGCTGCGCCGTCGATCTGCACACGGACGGGGACGATCCGGCGCGGCTGTCCCGGCTGGCGGCGGCCGCGGGCGGGCTGCGGCCGGGCGTCAGCGTCGGGCCGTGCGCGGGGCTCGCGCGGGTGCCGCGGGAGGCGGCGGCGCGTACCGCGGAGCGGCTGGCCGCCGCGGGTGTCACCGTCGTCTGTCTGCCGCAGGGCAACTGCTCTGCGCTGGAGGGGAGTTCGGCCCGGGTCGGGACCTCACGGGCCGGAGCTTGCGGTTCCGGTATGGCGCCGGTGCGGCTGCTGCGGAACGCGGGAGTCCCGGTGGCCGCCGGAAGCGGAGCGCTGCGGGACGCCGCCAACCCGGTGGGCCGCGGCGACCCGCTGGAGGCGGCCTATCTGCTGGCCACGCGCGGCGAGTGCGATGCGGCAGGCACCGCCTACGCCTCGGTTTCGGCGTGCGCCCGCTCCGTGATGGGTCTGCCGGAGGTGCGGGTGGAGGCCGGGTTCCCGGCGGAGCTGCTGGCGGTGCGGGGCACCGAACTGGCGGGGGCGCTGTCGCTCGCGTACAGCAGGATCGTGGTGCACCGGGGGCGCGTGGTGACACGTACCAGCGCGGTGCGCGAATACTGCGAATTCGCGGCACCTTCCACGGAGTTCGGGCTGCCGCGGCAGCAGTCGCAGGACTGACACGCCGCCGAACCCGCGTCGTGGACGGCGACTGCTGCGCGGCTGACGCCCGGTCAAGTGCGGCCGGGGCGCGGCGGATCCGCCGTACCGGATCGGGTGTCCGGGATGCGCGGGCGGCGGTCCGGCGGGCGTACGGTCGAGGGCATGCGCACAGTCATCGCAGGTGGACACGGCAAGATCGGGTTGCGGCTGGAGCGGTTGCTCGCCGGACGCGGGGACGAGGTCGCGGGCATCATCCGCAAGCCGGAGCAGGCGGGCGAACTGCTTGCGGCGGGGGCCGAACCCGTCGTATGCGACCTGGAGTCGGCGTCCGTCGAGGACGTCGCCCGGCATCTCGACGGCGCGGACGCGGTCGTCTTCGCGGCCGGAGCCGGACCGGGCAGCGGCGCCGCGCGGAAGGAGACGGTGGACCGGGCGGCGGCGGTGCTGCTCGCGGACGCGGCGGAGCGCGCGGGCGTACGCCGCTACCTCCTCGTCTCCTCCATCAACGCCGACGCCTCCCTCACGGAGCCGCCGGCCGGCATGGACCCGGTCTTCGCCGTCTACCTGCGGGCCAAGGGCGAAGCCGAGCACGCCGTGCGCGCCCGGGACGCGCTCGACTGGACGGTGCTGCGGCCGGGGCGGCTGACGGACGAGGCGGGGACGGGGCGGGTCCGGCTCACCGAGCCCGCCGACGGTGCGGGTCCTGCGGAGCGACCCCGCACGACCGAGGTGACGCGGGACGATGTCGCGGCGGTGCTGGCCGCGCTGCTGGACGAGCCGCAAACGGCGGGCCGCACGCTGGAGTTGGTGGGCGGGGAGACGCCGGTGGCG
>Ga0164243_10015827_pt1 | contig 10396 bp, 12 predicted proteins | sample OricompcompostOP_FD_108781 | JGI IMG/M metagenome (GOLD analysis project Ga0164243, IMG submission 108781) | Organic Plus compost microbial communities from Emeryville, California, USA - Original compost - Organic plus compost (OP) | ecosystem: Engineered > Solid waste > Mixed feedstock >... | reverse complement strand
GCGACGGTCGGCGGCGACGAGTCGGCCGCAGCGCGTACGTCGCTCGTCGGGTCCGGCGCCGGCGACGAGGCCCAGGGCGCGGGCACCGAGGTCGACGACTGGTTCTACAACCCTCCGGGCGCCGACTACGTCATCGACGAGGACGTGCTCTGGAGCTGTACGTCGTGTGGTGCGTGCGTGCAGCAGTGCCCGGTCGACATCGAGCACGTCGACCACATCGTCGACATGCGCCGCTACCAGGTGCTCGTGGAGTCCAACTTCCCCGCCGAGCTCAACGGCCTCTTCAAGGGCCTCGAGAACAAGGGCAACCCGTGGAACATGTCGGCCTCGGCCCGCATGGACTGGGCCAAGGACCTGCCGTTCGACGTCAAGGTCGTGGGCGAGGACATCGAGTCCCTGGAGTCCGTCGACTGGCTCTTCTGGGTCGGCTGCGCCGGTGCCTACGAGGACCGCGCCAAGAAGACGACCCGCGCGGTCGCCGAGCTGCTCGACATGGCCGGGGTGAGCTTCGGCGTACTCGGCAACGGCGAGACCTGCACCGGCGACCCCGCACGTCGCGCCGGCAACGAGTTCGTCTTCCAGGGGCTGGCCGCGCAGAACGTGGAGACCTTCAAGGAGTACAAGGTCAAGAAGGTCGTCTCGACCTGCGCCCACTGCTTCAACACCCTGAAGAACGAGTACAAGCACTTCGGCATCGAGCTCGAGGTCGTGCACCACACGCAGCTGCTCAACCGCCTGGTGCGCGAGGGCAAGCTGACACCCGTCACCTCGGGCGAGGGCGCCCACAAGCGCTCCATCACCTACCACGACCCGTGCTACATCGGTCGCCACAACGGCGTCTACTCGCCGCCGCGCGAGCTGCTGCAGATCCTGCCGGGCGCGGAGTACAAGGAGATGGACCGCAACTCCGAGCGCTCCTTCTGCTGCGGCGCCGGCGGCGCCCGCATGTGGATGGAGGAGACCCTCGGCGAGCGGATCAACGTCAACCGCACGAAGGAGGCGGTGGGCACGGGCGCCGACCAGATCGCGGTCGGCTGCCCCTTCTGCCGGGTCATGCTGGCCGACGGCCTCACCGCCGAGCAGGCGGCCGGCAACGCGCGCGAGGAGGTCGAGGTGCTCGACGTCGCGCAGATGCTGCTCGCCTCGGTCAAGGGCGAGGTCGCCACGAAGCTCAAGCCGGGCCAGGGCGCTGCCGCCCCGGTCGCGGCGAAGTCGGGCTCCGTGGCCACCAAGGCCGAGCCCGAGGCCGGCGATGTGACGCTGACCGAGGAGACCGTCTCCAAGCCGGCCGACGTCGGCCCGAACGCCAAGGCCAGCGGTGGGAGCTCGCTCTTCGACGACGCGGCCGCCGAGGCGCCGGCCAGTGCACCCGCGAAGCAGACGGGCGGCTCGCTCTTCGACGAGGCACCGGCCGAGGCACCGGCCGAGGCACCGGCCGAGGCGCCCGCCAAGCAGAGTGGCTCGCTCTTCGACGAGGGCGCGGGGTCGCTCTTCGACACTCCCGCGCCTGAGGCGGCCCAGACCGAGAAGAAGGCGGACCCCGCCACCGATCTCGGCACCGGCGGCTCGCTCTTCGACCTCGGCTCCGAGCCGGGGGCACCGAAGGCGTCGGCCCCCGAGGTCGAGTCGAAGGAGTCGACGGCCGAGCCGAAGGCTGAGCCCGCCGCGGACCTCGGCTCCGGTGGCTCGCTCTTCGACATCGCCGCTCCCGAAGCGGAGGCGCCGGCCGAAGCGCCGAAGGCAGAGACCGCGCAGGCGCAGTCCGCGAAGGCCGAGGCCCCGAAGGCGGAGGCACCGGCCCCGGCGGAGGCCGCGCCGAGCAAGCCGGCCGTCGACCTGAGCGCCGGCGGCTCCCTCTTCGACATCGCCGCGGCGGAGCCGGAGGCGGCACCTGCCCCCTCCGCACCCGAGCCGTCGAAGGCGGAGGACTCGGCACCTGAGGCGTCGAGCGCCGCCGAGCCGAAGGCGGCCGAGCCGAAGGCGGCCGAGCCGAAGGCGGCCGAGCCGAAGGCGGCCGAGCCGAAGCCTGCCGAGCCGAAGGCCGAGATCCCCGACCTCGGAGCCGGCGGGTCGCTCTTCGACATCGCGGCGCCCGAGCCGGCTCCGGCAGCCGAGGCCCAGGCCACGCCGGCGGAGCCCACGCCGGGCGAGGATGCTGAGACGGTCGCAGAGGCGCCCGCGGAGCCGGAGGAGGCGCCGACCGCTGCCGCCGAGGCCCAGGAGCCGACGCAGGAGCAGGCGAAGGAGTCGCCCGCGACCAAGCCGTCGGGCGGGCCCGAGAACACGCCCAAGCAGGCCGACATCAACCAGGCCGGGTCGCTCTTCGACCTCTGAGCCGCAGCGGCTCGTCAGCGCCGTAGTCCGCAGTCACCTGGTGACCGCGAACTACGGCGCTGACGCATTTCGCGGCTTCCCACGCTGGAGGCGTGTCGTGCACAACATCCGCGTGACATCTGCGCGTCGCCCTCGTTGAAGCAGCGACGACGCAGCCGGGAGGAGACGCGGACATGGAGTTGATCGGCATCGAGATGAGCGAGCTCACTCGCCGCTCCCGGTCGATCCTGCTCAACCACTCCGACCTCGCGCTCGATCGCGGCCTGGAACCCCAGGAGAAGGTCGTGCTCTGGGACGCCGTCTCCGGCGACTACCACTCCGGCACCGTCGCCGACATCGACTTCAGCCTCGACGACACCCACTACCGCCTCGAGATCGGCATCCGCCTCCCCGAGGAGCTCGCGCTCGACCGGATCACCGGCATCCCCGCCTCGTCGCGTGGCCTGGGCACCCGCGAGGTCTTCGCGCTGCTCCGCCAGCTCCGCGACGACGCCCCCGGCCTGACCCACCTCCACGGGCTCGCCCTCGACCGCTGACCCGACTCGTGTGGATTCCCCGCCCGGGCGGGGATTTGCCTTCTTGGTGTGCGTAGCAACAGTCACCAAGAAGGCAATTTCGTCACCAAGTGGCCCTGTCGCGGACCGGAGGGACCCGTCAGCCGCGGCTGTCGGGCTCCTTCCGCTCGGCGAGGAAGGATTGGACGAAGTCGCGGACGTCGCGCTCGTCGCTGGAGCGCTGGGTGACCCTTACGACGCCGTCGCGGACCTTCGTCGCGCAGGTGACCTCCGGGGCACTGATGCACGTGATCTCGTCATCACCGGTGGCGGCGCCGACGGCCTGCTCGACCTCCATCGACGGCAGCCACTCCACCACGAGGGTGGCCAGGCCGTCGCCCCTCCGGTCGTAGTGGGTGAGGATCTCCTTGTTGCGAGCCTCGGGGGCACGGTCGGGCTTGGTCAGCCTCAGCCCCTCGACCTTGTCGGGGAAGCCGAAGCGCACTTCGTTGCCATGCTCGGCCCCGAGGCGGCTGAGACCGAAGATCGCGGCCATGAAGATCACCACGCCCAGCGCCAGATAGGCCCAACGGCGGCGAGGGTCGACACCCGGTCCGGTGACGACGACGTCATGGCCGATGTGCGCCTCGGCGCGCGCGTCGGAATCGGAGGTCACCGGACCAATGTAGTCGGCCGCCCCAGTCCGCCCGAACAAGACGTCACAATGCCCTTGATGTGACGTCAACATGCTGTCATCATGGTGCACATGGACATCACGCAGTACGTCGACCACCTCCGTCGCGACCTCACTGCCGCCGCGGAACTGGGCAGCGAGGAGGTGCAGGCAGCCGCACAGCGCCTGATGGGAGCGCTCGAGCCGGCGGCCCGCCTGATGCTCATGGAAGCGCTCTCCGCAGCATCGGACGAGGTGACCGCCGAGCTCCCCGCCGGCTCGGTCGACGTACGGCTCGACGGGCGCGACCTGCGCTTCGTCGTCACGCTGCCCACGCCCGAAGAGCCCCCGCCCACGGCCACGCGAGACGACGATGCCGACGAGGAGATCCTCGCCCGGGTCACGCTGCGGATCCCCGAGTCGCTCAAGACCCGCGCCGAGGCGCGCGCCGCGGAGGACGGCACCTCCCTCAACACCTGGCTCGTCAACGTCGTCCGGGCCGCCACCCACGGGCACCCCGTCGACCCCGAGCTCGACCTCTCCAGCCGTCCCCTCGGCAGCCCCTTCGGCGGGCGACCGTTCGGCCGCGCCGGCCTCACCGGGCGACGGCTCACCGGCTGGATCTGACAGGAGCATCCGATGGAGCACACCTTCACCACCGCCTCGGCGCCGACCGTGCACGTCGAGCTCGGCGCCGGCAGCCTGCGCATCATCGCCGCCGCCACCGACACCACGCGGGTCGCGGTGACCGGCCCCGACGCCGATCGCGTCGAGGTCCAGCAGCTTCGCGACCACATCAGCATCGTCGCCCCACGGCAGCGCCTGGGCTTCCTCGGCGAGGAGCACGAGGCGCACGTCGAGGTGACCGCGCCCAGCGGTGCTCGCCTCGTCGCCAAGCTCGGCTCGGCCGACACGAGCGCGGAGGGCGAGCTGACGGAGGTGGCGCTGCGCGCGGCCTCGGGCGACGTCGACCTCGCCACCGTGCTCGGCAACTGTCAGATCGGCGTCGGCAGCGGCGACATCACCCTCCGCTCCGCCGGTACGGCGAGCCTCAAGTCAGCCTCGGGCTCCGTGCGGATCGGCACGATCACCGGGTCGCTCGCGGTCTCCACGGGGTCGGGCGAGGTGTCGGTCGAGCAGCTGGGCAAAGAAGCGGTCGTGAAGACCGGGTCCGGAAGCCTGGCCGTCGAGCGCGGCGATGGCTCGCTGGTCTACGCGACCGGCAGCGGCGACCTGAGGATCGGCGCGGTCCCCCGCGGCAAGGTGGTCGCCAACACCGCCTCGGGCGACGCTCGGATCGGCGTACCGCCCGGCACCCCGGTGTGGGCCGACCTCAACAGCCTCACCGGGGCTGTCCGATCGGACCTGGCCAGCGCCGGCCGCCCCGGCCCGGGGCAGGAGCACGTGGAGCTGCGGGTCACCTCGGTCAGCGGGGACATCGACCTCGTGCCGGCCTGATCGGCCGCCCCGCCCCGACCGACCTCACCCCGGCCGACCTCACCCCGGCCGACCCCGCCCCGGTCGTTCGGCTCCCGTGCTCACGCGGTGAGCCCGGTGCCTGCGCGAGGAGGACCGCGGCTAGGCTGCCGGAATGCTGCTCTCCGACCGCGACATCCTGGCCGAGATCGAGGCCCGACGGATCGCCATCGAGCCCTATGACCCGGACATGGTGCAGCCCTCCAGCATCGACTTCCGGCTGGACCGCTTCTTCCGCGTCTTCGAGAACCACCGCTACCCCCACATCGACCCGGCAGCGGACCAGTCTGACCTGACTCGCATGGTGGAGCCGATGGGCGACGAGCCGTTCATCCTGCACCCGGGCGAGTTCGTGCTCGGCTCGACCTTCGAGGTCGTCACCCTGCCCGACGACATCGCGGCACGTGTCGAGGGCAAGTCCTCACTGGGTCGCCTCGGCTTGCTGACCCATGCCACCGCGGGGTTCGTCGATCCCGGCTTCAGCGGCCATGTCACGCTGGAGCTGGCCAACGTCGCGACGCTGCCGATCAAGCTCTATCCGGGCATGAAGATCGGGCAGCTGTGCTTCTTCCGGCTGTCCTCGCCGGCGCTGCACCCCTACGGCTCGGAGAAGTACGGATCCCGCTACCAGGGTCAGCGCGGACCGACCCCCTCGCGGTCGTTCCAGAACTTCCATCGCACCGAGATCTGATGGCTCCCTACCTGCGCTACGTCGCCTTGGGCGACTCCTTCACCGAGGGTGTCGGCGACCCCGACCCGACTCGACCCAACGGGCTGCGCGGCTGGGCCGATCGGGTCGCCGAGCAGCTGGCCCGGCAGGATCCGAGGTTCCGCTACGCCAACCTGGCCATCCGCGGCCGCAAGCTGCCGGCGATCCTGGCGGAGCAGATCGAGCCCGCGCTCGCTCTGGCGCCCGACCTGGTGACCATCTATGCCGGTGGCAACGACATGCTCCGACCGAAGGTCGACCTCGATGCCCGGGTGGCGGCGTACGACGAGGCCCTGGGCCGCCTGGCCGGCACCGGCGCGCGGCTGCTCGTCTGGACGGCGTTCGACGCCGGCGACAGCGGCGTCTTCGGGTCGCTGCGGGGTCGATTCGCGCTCTACAACGAGCTGGTGCGCGAGGCGGCCGACAACCACGGAGCGACGATCGTCGACTTCTGGCGCTTCCACGAGTACCGCGACTGGCGCTACTGGGACACCGACCGCCTGCACATGGGTCCTGCCGGCCACCAGCGGATGGCGCAGCGGGTGCTCGACCTGCTCGGGGTGCCGCACACCATCGCGGATCCGGTGCTCCCCGAGCTGCCGGTGCGCTCGCGGCGCGAGCAGGCGCGTGACAACCTCGAATGGGCCCGTACGTCGGCGGTCCCGTGGGTGCACCGTCGGTTGACCGGTCGCTCCTCGGGCGACACGGTCACCCCCAAACGACCCACCCTTGCCCCGATCGAGTAGCATCTCAGGCGATCGCTGCGGTGGTCGCGCGGACGTAGCTCAGTTGGTAGAGCGTCAGCTTCCCAAGCTGAATGTCGCGAGTTCGAACCTCGTCGTCCGCTCCAACGTCGAAGCCCTGCATGCCGTCCGGCCTGCAGGGCTTCGTCGTTCTCGCTGATCGCGAGTCAGGAGCGCATCGCGACGCCCTGGCGCCAGTAGCCCATGAAGGCGACCTGGCTGCGGTCGATCTCGAGCTCCTTGACCAGCACCCGGCGCAACGCGGTGACCACCTTGGCCTCGCCGGCGATCCACGCGTAGAGCCCGGCGAGGTCGTGGCCGACGACACGGGCCGACTCGATCTCCTCCCCCGACGAGGACCAGGTCGGGGTCTCCCACAGGTCGGGGTCGACAGCGTCGTCGGGAAGGGCGGTCAGCTCGCCGGCGATGGGGGCGAGCCCGAAGTGGTCGCGCACCGCCACCGTGAGCGGCTCCCCGTGGCGTTGGCCGTTGCGCGGCAGCCACACGACCTCGACGCCGGGCGGGGCGACCAGGTGGAGGATGTCGGCGGTGAGCGGCACCTCGAGCAGCGCCGTGCCGACCGCGCCCGCCGGAAGCTGTTCGAGGATGGAGGAGACGGCCGGTACGGCGGTCTCGTCACCCACCAGCAGCAGGTTGCGGGCGGTGCCGGGCAGGAACTCCAGGCCCCCGAAGTCGTGGCCCTTGCGCGGGCCGACCAGCACCACACGGTCGCCCGGAGCTGCCTCCGAGGCCCAGCGGGCGGCCGGGCCGCTGGCGCCCGGCGCGAGGTGCAGCACGAAGTCGACGAGCAGCCGGGTGTCCTCACCGCGGCCCTCGACCTTGCGGATGGTGTAGGTGCGCATGTGGCCGCGCTGCTCCTCCGGCAGCGAGGTCCACAGGGAGTACCAGCTGTCGTGACCGGTGAGGTCGAGGGGCGGCAGCTGGCCCGCGTCATTGGGGAAGATCAGCTTGATCCGCTGGTCCATCGACGGCCCGTCGACGCCGAAGTCGGCCAGCGCCGCTCCACCGAACTCGATCCGGACGAAGGTCGGGCTGAGCAGTTCGACGGCGGTCACCTCGATCTGGTCGACGATCATCGGCGGCAGCAGGGTCGCGGTCTCGGTCATCAGGCTCTCCTCGGTTGACACTTAGGCGAGCCTAACCTCCCTTCGGCCTCGATGCCACGTCCGGGTGCCGGCCGGCGGCCGGCACCCGGATCAGCTCACCCCTGGTCGCCGGCGATGTTGACCAGCCAGATGTGCCCGAAACGGTCGGCGCACTGCCCGAACCAGTCGCCCCACGGCGCCTTCTCCAGCGGCACGTGCACCTCACCGCCGTCGGCGAGCTGGTCGAACCAGCCGCGCAGGGTCGGCTCGTCGGCAGCCGCGCCGCTCAGCGCGATCTGCGCGACCTGCACGAAGTCCTCCTGGTGGGAGGACGACACGTCGGCGCCCATGAGGGTCTGCCCCGCCGCGGTGGTGAGCTGGGAGTGCATGATCCAGCCCTGCTCCTCCTCGGGCAGGCCCATGCCGCCCATCTCGGCGTAGGTCATCTTGGTGAGCTCACCGCCGAAGACGGACTGGTAGAAGGTCATCGCCTCCTCGGCGGTGCCGCGGAAGTTCAGGTAGGGGTTGAGCGTCGTCATGTGCGTCTCCTCTGTCAGGAAAGGGTGTTGATCGGATGGGCGTGGAGGGGATGGCGCGACGGCCTCTGGAGGCCGCTGCGCGTCTGCTTCGGGTCACTCCATCGGGACGACCAGATCGGTGCGCAGCTCCGCCTCGGCGGTCTGACTGGGGTCGCTCACGTAGATCTCGATCACCCGCGAGCGACCGGCGAGCCGGGGATCCGCGGTCAGCCGCTGCCAGGATGCCGGCAGGCCGTCGAACCCGCCGAGATGACTCGCGACGAGCGCCGTGCCCGACGGGAACGTGCCCGCGGTGACGCCGTCCGGCAGGTCGGCGGGAGCGGTGGCCGCATTGGCCGGCGTCAGGCTCATCGCCGGAGGCGGGGCCACCGGGAAGCCGATGGTCAGGTCGAAACTGCCGCTGGTGTCGCCGTCGTAGATCGCATAGCCGGGGCCGACGGGCCCGAGCCCGGCCAGCACCGAGAACCCGCCGTCGAAGAGGCTGTAGAGGTCGGCGAGCGTGACGTCGCGATGGCGCATCTCCACCACCGGCACACCATCAGGCAGCTGGAGCTCGGTCGGGTCCGAGAAGGGCGTCGGGGACAGGACGAGGGGCGGGGTCTTCGTGGTCATGATCCATTGGACCCGATCGACGCCTCGAAGTCATCGGCGATCCGTCGACGACCCGACCTCTAGGCTGGGCGCATGACATTCGAGGGCTTCCCCGTCGCGGCGCTGGACTTCTACGACGACCTCGAGATCGACAACACGCGTTCCTTCTGGGAGGCCCACAAGGTCACCTACGCCGAGCAGGTCCGCGCCCCGATGGTGGCGCTCACCGACGCACTGGCCGATGAGTTCGGCGCGCCCAAGGTGTTCCGCCCCTACCGCGATGTGCGCTTCGCGCGCGACAAGACGCCGTACAAGACCCACCAGGGCGCGTTCGTCCGGGCGGCGCCGTCAACGGGTTGGTACGTCGAGCTGTCGGCTCGCGGAGTCCGCATCGGCGGGGGCTTCTACGAGGCCAGCCCGACGCGGTTGGCCGCCGTACGCGCCGCGATCGACGACGAGCGCACCGGCACCGAGCTGGAGGGCATCGTAGGCGCGCTCGCCGACGACGGCTGGGAGGTCGGCGGCGACCGCCTCAAGACCAAGCCCCGGGGGTACGACGCCACGCACCCCCGGATCGACCTGCTGCGGCACCGCTCCCTCGTCGTCTCGCGCAGCCTGGGCTTCGAGCCGGTCATCCACTCACCGGAGCTGGTCGAGGTGGTGCGCACCGACTGGCGGCGACTGCGCCCGCTCGTGGCGTGGGCGGCGGCGCGCACCGACACCCTGGAGTGAGCAGCCCCGCTGGGGCGGGACCGCGGAGCGGTCAGGCCTTCGTGAAGGTCGCCATCGTGCGCTCGGGCTCCCAGAACGCCTTCATGGAGAGCACCTGCCCGGCGTCGTCGACGACATAGACCATGATCAGGTCGGTGGTGGTGTGGCTGCCGTCGGGGAAGGTGGTGCGGATCTGGCCGATGTTGGCGCAGGTGTTGCTGCCCGGGTTGGCAAACGAGTCGTCGATGGTGAAGCGGAACGACGCGATCGGCGCGATCGCCTTCTCCCAGAAGGCGCTGATGCCCGCGTGGCCGTGGTGTCCCCTGCCTTCGGGGTCGAACATCGACGGCCCCACCGGGTCCTCGAGCACGGCGTCCTCGGCATAGACGGTGAGCCACTCCGCGAGGTCCTTCTTCGCCACCGCCGCGTAGGAGCGCTGTGACGCGCGGCGGGCGGGATGGTCGTCGTCGGGGGCGTTCCAGATGATGGCGTCGGTCATGGCCGCATGCTACGGCTGTTCTAGAACTCGTTCTAGTGCTGGTCCCAGACGCTGGCGCCGAGTGTTCACCCCCGCGACACCAAGTCCTGCCCGAGCCGAAACCCCGCTCCCGCACCGTGGCGCCATGGCCAAGAACAAGCTCTTCCTCCACGTCGGCCCCGAGCCCCGCTCCCTCACCCACGCCGACCTGGCCGGTCACCGGGCCCTCCTCGCCGGGGCCGGCTGCCTGGTCCCCCAGGTCCAGCAGTCGGCGCTCGACGCCGCCGCCACCGAGATGCTGCGCACCCATCGCGCCCAGGGCATGCGCCGCCGGGAGGTGGAGGGCGCCTGGGCCGGGATCACGCGCGGGTTGTGGCGACTGGGCACCGACGTGCTGCTCTCCCAACCCCAGTTCGCCGAAGCCACCGACGAGCAGTTCGCGCTGATCGTCGACCATCTCGCCGGCCTGGAGCTGCACGTGGTCGTCCTGACCGCCCCGGCGACACGGTCGCTGCCGGCCTGGAGCGGCAGCGTCCCGGCCT